>Ga0335394_10005152_pt1 | contig 14824 bp, 14 predicted proteins | sample MAT03_FD_205741 | JGI IMG/M metagenome (GOLD analysis project Ga0335394, IMG submission 205741) | Freshwater microbial communities from Lake Fryxell liftoff mats and glacier meltwater in Antarctica - MAT-03 (spades assembly) (version 2) ...
GGTCGAGATCGAAGAAAATGGCCAGACCAAGACGGTCACGAAGCAGGTCACGGTTCGCGCGGGTCATCGCACGACCGTTGACTTCTCCGAGCAAGTCAACACGGAAGTGACGGTCACTCTCCCCGCCAAAGCCAAGCTCCTCGTCGATGGAACGGACACGCTCATGACGGGTGGCACGCACACCTTCAAGACGCCAGCCCTGGCAAAGGGCCAAGCTTTCAGCTACAAGTTCCGCGCAGAAATCGAGCACGACGGCAAGATGGAAATCGTCACACAGGATGTGAGCTTTAAGGCCGGCGAGCCAGTCCATGTTGATTTCACCAAGACGACGACGGTTGCCAAGTAATCCATTTCAAGTTGCGAGTTTCGAGTTTCAAGTTGTTGAACGATGGGTTTTCAACTTGAAACTTGAAACCCGAAAATACAAAGTCCCTTTGGAAGTGATTGATCGAAGCTTCCCACTTTTGCTCGCTTTCGTATCACAACGCACGTCATCACTTCGGGGCCGAATCATGCGACTCCCACGTCTCCGTCGCTGGTTGTCGAAAACGCTCGTGATATTTGTGTTGTTATTCATCTACGCCGCCTGGCCTGGCAGCACGACGTTCACGGTCAGCAACGAAACAACTTATGTCACCGAGTCACTCGACGCGAATGGTTATGTGGACTATCCGAAAGCTCTCAACCAACGACTCAGCCAGGGGATCACGCCGGAGAACAACGCGAACGTGCTGATCGTCCAGGCTCTTGGGCCGAAGCCGGAAGGGGCCGAGTTGTCCGCTGAATATTATCAATGGCTCAAGATCGAACCACCACCGGCGACAGGTGAGTATGCAGTCTCACCCGGCCAGTATTTTCAGAAGCACCTGACGGCTTTACCGAACGACATCATTGGACTACACAACGAATCCAAAACACTCCGACAATGGACGGACACGATCGATCGCGCCCGCAAATGGCCGTGGCACGCGAAGGACCAACCAGACGTTGCCAGATGGTTGAAGCAGAACGAGAAGCCACTCGCAATTGTTTACGAGGCGACCACGAAGCCCGAGTATTTCAATCCCTACGTCGCAACAAATCCGGAGCCACAATCGTTCCGTGTAATGAACAGTCTTCTTCCTACCGTTCAACGCTGTCGAGACTTCGCTTCCGCATTTTCATGTCGAGCAATGAACCGAATCGCCGAGGGAGATTTTGAAGGTGCCTGGAACGATTTGATGGTCTGCCAACGCCTGGGGCGATTGATCGGACGGGGAGCAACGCTCATCGAGGGACTGGTGGGCATTGCCATCGTGAACATCGCGCTCAATGCCCAAATCACGGTATTAAGCCATTCCAAACATTTATCGAAACAGATTCTCGCATGGCGTGAGGACGTGCAAAAGCTTTCGCCGATGAAAAGCCTGGCCGATCGGTTCGACCTCGCTGAGCGGTTCTTGATGCTTGACGTCCTGATGACCGTTGCCTGTCGTGGGTATAGGGCTTTGGAAAAAATCGACAGCGCAAAAGGCTCGAAACCACTTGAGGACAATTTTTGGCCGAAGCTCTTCACACGAAGCGTGGACTACGATCCCGCCTTCAGGCTCTTCCACGATTACTTTGATCGATGCGTCGTCGCAGCCCGTCTCCCAGAGCGTGCCGATCGCAAGCCAGAAATGGAAAAGCTCATCGAAGAAGTCAAACAGATGAAGATCGAAGCGGGCAATCTGATTGGACTCGAAAACGCGGGATTTAGCAAATCAACGCGGGGCGAGGGGATCGGCAAGATTATTCTCTCCCGGATGCTGCCGCACTTTGGGAAGGTGCAAGATGCTGCCGACCGAATGGAACAAGCTGAGCAGAACCTACATGTCGCGTTTTCATTGGCCGCATTCCGGTCCGACAACGGCCGCTATCCCGCGAATTTGGATGAACTCGCACCAAAGTATCTCGCCAAGATTCCGGGCGACATGTTCTCAGGCAAACCGCTGGTTTATCAGCTTATCGATGATGGCTACTTGCTCTACAGCGTCGGCGTAAACGAAATCGACGACGATGGCCAATCGAAAGACGATCAGCCTGGGGCCGACGATATTCGCGTGCGGATGCCCGTGCCGAAGCCTCTGGCCAAAGCTGACTAACGAGGCTATCGCAAATACGATGGTGGCTCGTGAAGAAATCAGTGCCGTGGCCTGGAACCCGTTGGGACAATACTGATGACGGAAGGCTTTATCAACGGTGTGAACCGACACCTGATTTTTTGGTCTGGGTGGGTCTTCACTGTCGGTGGGGCAATTGCTTCACTGGTAATCGGGAAGGAATACTTGTGGATCGGCGGGTTAGTCGTCGGAGTTGGCCTTTTGGCATAGATGACCTTTGCCTATCAGAAGCATCGTGAGTCGGTCGAGGCAAAAGCTAAACATCCTGCCGAGCTAACCAAGGCACAAGTGGATCATGCAGGGGAGTTGGAGAAGAGACAAACTTTTCACGCAACGAAAGTCAGGGAATTCGAAGAAAAGCTGGCTGAATCGAGGCAAAGGCAGGAAGATGCTGAACGCAAGCTCAATGAGATTCCCGCAGACGCGCTGATTCGATTGCAAGCAATCGTTCAGCAGCATTCATTCGGGATTTTGACAGAAAGTCTGACGGACTATGCGTCATACGTCGAACGAATGAAATCGCTCTCACAACTGAATGCCAGGCCGATTGTGGTGAAGATGTTCGTTAAAAGGGGTGAAGGTCTGTACGCTGTCGCCGGCATAGCCTCGGCTGCTTGTACTCACCTCCATGACGATGACCTCTTCGTTTTGGAATTCAAAGACGCGAATGGACTAGTTACTCCCAATGGGAAATTGATTGTTCATCAGGTAGAATCAACCAAAGGCGTGGCTTGGATTCGGATGGCGACCCCGTTGACCGACGAGATCATTCGTGTCGAAGCGTTGGCCGAGCAACAAGCCGTACCGGGAAAAGGTTACTCGGTTCGACCGGTTTGCGAGTTGGTTCGATACGCCGCCCTGAACCTTGTGGGCTACGGTGACATTATTGGGACGATGGTAGAAAAGATTTCACGTGAGCGCTACTGAGACGATGATTCAAACGAAAATCGCGAGGATCCTGAGTCCGACGCAAGTTGTTCTTGCAGCAGGCCTGGATCAGGGCGTTGAGGAGGGCATGGAATTCATTATTTACGAGTTGACCGAACCGATCGAAGACCCCGAGACAAAAGAGTCTCTCGGACAACTCGAACTCCATAAGGGACGAGTGAGGGTCGTTCATGTCCAAGACAAAATCTCGACGGCAAGGACTAAGTCGCGTCAAGTCCAGCGATCGATCTTCGCAATCTCGCCTTCGTTGTCCTATTCGGAAACAGTTTACGAGACGTTGAGCGTTGACAAAAACCAAGTTAAGTCTCTACCGGACGCGAACCAAATCGTTAAAGTTGGCGACCTCGTTCGAAGCGTCCACTGAAAACAGCTACCCCACCTTCTTCTTGAAATGCTCGATCGTCCTCTTCAAGCCTTCCTCGCGGCCAACCTTCGGATCCCAGCCGAGTAACTTTCTTGCCAGCGAAATATCGGGCCGGCGTTGTTTGGGGTCGTCGGATGGCAGCGGCTTGTAAACGATCTGGCTCTTGCTGGCCGTGTGTTTCAAGATTTCCTTCGCAAACTCCAGGATTGTGAGTTCCGAAGGATTGCCGATGTTCACCGGCATGTGATACTCACTGTGCAACAGGCGAAAGATACCATCCACCAGGTCCGAGACGTAGCAGAAACTTCGCGTTTGCTGACCTTCGCCGTAAACGGTCAGCGATTCGCCCCGCAAGGCCTGGCCGACAAAATTGGGAAGTACACGCCCATCGTCGAGCCGCATCCGCTCGCCGTAGGTGTTGAAGATGCGGACGATGTGCGTGTTGACGCCATGCTCGCGGTGGTAGGCCATCGTCATCGCTTCGGCAAATCGCTTCGACTCGTCGTACATGCTCCGTTCGCCAACGGGGTTCACGCGGCCCCAGTAGTCTTCCGTTTGCGGATGCACTTCCGGATCGCCATAGACTTCACTGGTGCTCGCGGTGAGGTATCGCGCTCCGTGCGCCTTGGCGATTCCCAGTGCGACGTGTGAGCCGAGCGAACCGACCTTGAGCGTCTGGATCGGACTCTTCTGATAATCGACCGGGCTTGCCGGGCTGGCAAAGTGCAGCACGTTGTCGATCAAACCATCGACAAATAGTGGCTTGGAGATGTCGTGAACGATCACGCGGAACTTGGGATTGTCCACAAGGTGGCGAATATTCTCCGGCCGGCCGGTGATGAAGTTATCGACGCAAACGACCGAGTGCCCCTCGGCCAGGAATCGTTCGGATAAATGGGAGCCGATAAACCCGGCCCCCCCGGTGATGAGCGTTCGCAAGGATTCTCTCTTTATTTTTGATGCGTTCTGTAGGGTGGGTGAAGGCTTTGCGGAACCCACCAATCGCCGACGGTGGGTTCCGCAAAGCCTTCACCCACCCTACAAATCATGATCCGCCAAGCGATAGGCAGATGAGTTCTTTGTTATCGCGAATGAAAACCTTGCCATCGGCAATTGCCGGATGAGCCCAGGTCGAGCCGCCTGCCTTGGACTTCGCAAGTTCCTGGTATTCCTTGACGTTCGGAGCGAGCAGCGTCAGGTTGCCGGTCAAATCGTCGTGCATCAGCAGATTGCCATCGGCCATCTTCAATAGGGCCGCGTGATACTTGCCGACCTTTAACTGCTTCCAAACTTCCTTGCCCGTGGCCGACTCGACGCAACGAAGTGTCACGGTCGGGTTGAGGCCGATCATGCCAGTGACAACATAATAGTGATCCTTGCTCACCACGACGGGCGTGGAGAAATAACAGGTGAGAGCCGGGTTTTTCCAAACTTGCGTCGCTTCGGTCTTGGACGATTCTTTCACAGCCACAGTGCCGGCCGTCACGGACCCTGCCAAGAAATGGTCGTCGATCTTGATCGGCGTGGTCGAGCTTTCGTTCAGTTTGTCCTTGAAGGGAAACTTCCAACGCACTTCTCCCGTGGGAGAGATCGACATTAAATTCGCACCGGTTAACACGACGATGTTTTTGTCGAGCAGCACAGGTGCCGCGTAACTCGCGGGATCATCGCCTGCAGTCCACGCCAGCTTGCCGGTTTTCAGGTTGTACGCCTTGATTCCTCGGCTGCCTGGGCCGCCACCCTGGACCACAACGTTTTCGCCAACCACAAGCGGCGACGCGGACAGCCCGAAGAAGAGATTGTGCTTCTTGGCATCCTCCAGCACGTCGGCCTTCCAAACGGGTTTGCCCGATTCCGCTTCCCAACAAGCAAGAGTGCCAGTGATACCGAAGGTGTAAAGCTTGCCATCGTGAACGCACGGCGTGCCTCGTGGCCCGTTGCCGAACAGCGTGGTGAAGGCGGGCTTCGCATAAGTCTGTTCCCACTTCATCGTGCCAGTTGTAACATCGAAGGCCTGGATGAGTTCTTCTTCTTTACCTTTTACCTTTGTGTGCAGGAACACCAACCCGCCGACGACGATGGGCGAACTGTGCCCCTCGCCAACCTCGCCACGCCAGAGAACCTTGAGGTCCCCTTTCCAGGGAGCAATTTTTTCCGGCGACGTGCCATCGCGATTCGGGCCGAGCCATTGCGGCCAATCGCCGGCCACCGAAAGAGAAGCACAGCATAATAAGAGTGCCAGGCACAAACGCATGGTGAAATCTCCCGAGGTCTGATCAATTGCGGACGGCCAGCGAAATCCGCGTCGAATTCTCTGCCGTCTTACCGGACTGGACGGAACGCGGTTCCGCTTCATTCAGAAATTCGTGCAGAGGGGCATACCGCCACGGAAGCTCCGATTCGTCGGCAAGTTCCTTCAGCCGGCGAAGGTAAGTCTCCGTGATCTCGTTCCCTGTGTTTTGATACGACGGATCGCAGAAATAGACACGGCAACCTAGCGGACGGGGCTCGCGAGCGGTGCAAAGATTCTCGACCTGAAATGGACAAAAGTCGCGAGAGACAGGCTGTTCAAACGGCGGGGCAGAGGCGAGCAGGACTTCTGCTTCCAGATTCGAGATGAAAAGAGTGTGGCCATATTCCTTGAATCGGCAACATCGTCCGGAGGAATCGCATTTCGGGCCGGCAGCCGCGACGGCGGCATCGACTTCGGCGTAGAGGGCGAGGACACGGGAGTGCTGAATCATGGAAATGGCACACGAGTAACGATGTTGGCCAAATCTCCTGGCTCGGCCACCAGTGCGATGTATTCGAGATCCGCAATGATTCTCCCGAGGCTCACACCTCTTTGGAGAGAATGAATAACGCCGGGAAAATCGATACCCATCGACTGTCGCAGGGCAGCCTCGACCAGAAAATCCTTGTCCTGAGTGTAGAGCACTCTGTCCAACGCTGTCGCGCGATCGAGGACCACCTCGTCGGGTACGGCGTCGTGGCCATCTTCTTGAGCCGTCAGCACATCAATTGATCGACGGCGCAAGCCCGAAGTAATAATGGAGTGAACTTGTTCGTCCATATAGAGGGCGACAGACATGTTTCCTCACTGACGTCTTGAGGTATCCAGGCCAAGTTCCGCCGCACGTTTTGCAAATTTAGCCATCATCGCTTGGTGTTGCGGATCACACCGCTGTCTCTCAAGGGCTTCTTCATGAGCTTGAGCCTGTCGTTCAAACTCCGCATCCATCTCTGTTTGATGGTCGTAATACCACGCCAATGCAGCATAGATACGAGCCATGTTTAGGTTCGAATGGGGATACAGATCGAGCAGTTGCTCTGGTGCGAACTTGTCCGGACCGATCACGCTGGCCACGAGTTGCTCGACGCGCATCGTCGTTCCATCAATCCACGCGCGGCCTCGTTCGTCGAGCGAAATGTGTGGCATTCCCGACGGTTTGATGCTTTTGTTCACTGCCATAGTACGTCCTCCTTCAAACTCGAAACACCTTTACTCGCCGGGTAATTTCTTCAACGGGTATCAAATCGCCCTGATTGCAGCCGGGACACTCTTCCGCCGTCCGATTCCAATCTTCCGGCGTGGTTGTGTTGCTTTCCCAGAATGGCCAAGTGCGGCACTGCCTTGGCCGAACGGGGTAAATCGTACAGCCGGCCTCGCGTTCCCAGAAGATGCAATCGTTGTTCGCTTTCTCTTTCAGCGAACGACGAGGTGCCTCGCGACGTGTGTAGAGGCCGACCACTTCTTCCAACGGTTCCCCGCGAAACTCAGCAATGGCCGCGATCTCCGCATCGTTCACCCACACGAAGCCTGGCGAACCCGTGCAGCATTTGCCACACTGGGTGCAGGCGAATTTCAAACCATCGGCATACCAGGGATCGGACACGCGGGAACCTCGGGGAATAAGTGATCTTACCCGAAAGTCGTGAAATGAGGTAGCGTCCCTTCGCTGACGCTTCAGGCTCCGCAGGATCGGCGTACCCGCAGAGCCTGAAGCGTAGGCGAAGGCGAATGACAACCTGCCTATATTTGCAACTCCCGCTCAACGCGTTCCAGCAGGATAGAGGCGGGCATCGCAGCGTGCCAAGCCAACCGCGAGAATACGTTCGAAGGCTTCGTAATCGGCTTGCTTGCGGAAAATGCGTTGGCGGGCGTTGCCCCGATTGAGGGCATGGTAGAGGCCGCCCGCTTCATCGGCGCGAGTTGTGCGTGGCATGATCGAAGGATAGCAAGTAGGACGGCAATATCAATGAGACTTGACCCCTTTGAATTATCCGGTCACAGTGGGGGGGGGATTGGATTGGCAGCAGTATAGCGGCCGGTGTGATCGACGGCGGCGATGGTTTCGGCAACCCCAACGATGTCACGATGAGCGGCCCGTGCATAACCGATGAACCAACTCGCCATTCGATTATTGGCAGCATCAGAATCAAAGGAGAAGCGTTCGGCACGCCGAATTCGGTAAATGTGCTCGATCACTTCGGCTTCGTTGCACGGGAAATCCGTTCGGTATGGATCGGCGGGAAGACCTTCCCCTTGACTGCGGGAAAGTCCAACGACCAGTTGTTGGTCGGGCTTCCCGTAGGCCCAATCGACGATTTTCGCGTACTCGAAGTTGCCTGAGGCGGGTGAAAGCTAGCGGAACTCCGCCAATTCCATTCAGCCCGATTCTTGCCACCTCTAAACGGGAGCGAGTGCCCCTATGCGCTCGCCTCCCCCTTACTTCTGCAATTCCCGCTCAACGCGTTCGAGCAAGTCGCGGGCTTGCCAGGCTCGGTCGCCGGCTTTCACTGTCTCGTTGCGGTCGAGCCAGCCACGGACTTTCTTCTCGGCCGCGACGGCGGTGCTGTGCGTCTTGTTGCCGAAGTATCGGGTGATCTCGCCGAAGGTTGCCGACGTGTGACGACGGGCCAGGTAGATCGCCAACGATCTTGCATGACTCACCGACCAGGCTTTTGACTTCGACTTCAACCCACCATGCGGAAGCTTGAGGGCCGCACACACGGCCGCGTCGATATCGCCGATGCGGACCGTGCGGATCGCATGATGCAGCAAATCGCCCAGCGCTTCGCGCGCCATTTCTTTCGTGATCGGCTGGCCGGTCACGCGGCCGAAGTGCCGCAGGCTGTGGATCGCCCCTTCCAGTTCGCGGACGTTTCCGCGCAGATGGCCGGCCAAGAACTTCAACACATCCGGAGGAATGCTCGGCCCGGGGCCGATGGCCTTCGATGTGAGCAGTGCCAAACGCGAGTCCTGGTCGGGAGGCAGCACGCCCCAGACCGCCCCGCCGAGTAGTCGGTCCGACAGTTCAGGCATTAACTCTTCGCATAGCCGCGGGTGGCAATCGCAAGTCACGACCACCTGACAGCCATCACTCACGAGTGCATCGAACGTGTGCAGGAATTCGAGTTGCGTGGCCTTCTTGCCGATCAAGAAAGACAGATCATCGATGAGCAGAGCAAAACACTCTCGGAACTGCTTGCGAAAACTGGCCGCCTTGTTCTGGTGCATGGACGCTAGAAAGCGGTTCATGAAATCCTCGGCGGAGAGAAACAGCACCTTCTCGTGCGGGTTCCGTTTGCGAAGCCCGTCGTAGATCCCTTCGAGGAGATGCGTCTTCCCCGTGCCCGTTGGGCCATAAAGAACCAGGGGGTTGGCCCCAAGGCCCGGTTCTTCGACCACGCTCTGTGCCGAGGCGTGTGCCACGCGATTGCACGCGCCAACGACGAAACTCGTGAGCGATCGCCAGTGCCGCTTGTTCGGCTTGCGAAGAATCGGCGTTGAGTCTGCTTTCGCCGGCGATTGCTTTTTCTTCAGCTTCGAAGGTTGTTCGCCCTCGATCGGTTCTTTCGCCTTGGCGGTCTCTTCCTGGCGTTGAGCCTGGAAAAGTTCCGGATCGATGGCGAAGCGAACCGTGACCGATTGGCCCAGTATTTCCGCGACGGCAGCACGGACGTCGTCGCCGAACGTCTTTTGCAGCCAGTCGTGAAAGTACAGGTTGGGAACGCCGATCACGACGGTTTCGCCCAGATGGACGAACTTCGTGTGATCGCGGAACCAGAGGTTGAAGCGCTGCTCACTAATGCGACGGGCAATCGCGGTGGCGAGTAGCTGCTCGAAGCCGACGGAGGTCTCGGCATGGAGCTGTTTAGGCACGTAGTCTCTCCTGATGCGCGCGCGTGCTGCTTGCGTGTCAGGAGAGAATTAAAAGTTGGCTGTGGTTGGGAGACCAGGCCGACGCTCGGAAGCCTTGGGGAGGCAATGTCAGTATGCAACGCTTGTCGCGAGAGTGAAGTGTTCTTGAAACGAGAACGCGCCAAGGTCGGATTTCATGCAGAATGAAATGCTACGAGACGCGAGTGTTCTCACTCAAGTCGCCAGCTGAAAACGATTGTGAAAATAGGTAGATTGCGCGGATCGATTGCGGCTCAAAACCCAGTGCAGTGTACATGCGAATCGCGGGTTCATTGCGTTCATCGACGATGAGCGAGAGTTCCGTGCCTTGCGAACACGCGTCCCGAACAAGAGCAGTTCCGATGCCCCTGCCACGCTCCTCGGGAGCCACGCCCACGAAGTGCAATTCGCCTTCGCCCAGAATCATGACGCCGACCGGCTTGCCGGCCACGAAGGCCAGCGACCAACGCGCGACATCGGGCGCAGACTCGCGATAACCCTCCAGCACATCATTCGCGGTTAGCAGCCCTTGCATCTCGGGGCAGTCCAGCGAATCGCGGAGGGCCGACATCAGTGTCTGCGAAAATTCTTCGGGAGTCGCGTCGGGGTAGGGCATTAGGGAGAGAGCCCCGCTATCCGGTAGTTGAAGTGTTTCAAGCGCCGAGGCCGATCGTTGCATTTGCATGACGCAAGTCGTTCGTCGGAACCCGGCCCGTAGTAGCGATTCGCCGCGCAATTCCTCTTCGAGATCGATAAATGCCTGGAGAACCTTAGTACCCTGGAGTTGCTCCAAGATTGCTGAGAGGAGTCTGTCCTCAATCTCGGAATCCCCAGTCCGTGTTCGTGGCGGCACCACCACCGCAATTCCCCCTGCTAGGGGCTGGCCGAACACGGAGCCGACAATTTGTTCGCCATCTCGCGCGACAAGCAGGTGATTCGGGTTCAACTCCCCCCGAGCGACAAGTTGGAAGGCGTGGGCAATTCCCCCTTCCCGCTCTTCAACCGACCAGCCGTAGAGCAGTGCGAAGGCTTCTGCAAATTCCGTCATCCTCGCTGGGGAAATGGTCATGCAAGCGACCTCAAGTCGCCTGTGCGTTTGGTGACGCCGGTTCGATCCAGGTACTCGCATAGAGGGATCGCGAACTTGCGAGTCGTTCCCAGAAGATCCCGAATTTCGGCCACCGTCGCGCTGCCACCGGCGAGCTTTTCCTTCACGCGTTTGTGCATCTCGATGGCCACGTCTGCATGAAGATAAATCTCGTTCGTCACCCGCACCAGCAAACCCTCGGCAAGGGCTACCTCGTAAATGTCCTTTAGGCTGCTCGCAATCCCGCCAGCTTTGGCGATGAAGCTGGCCGGTTCCGGCGGCTGAAAACCGGCGGCTCGTGTGGCCTCGACAATCTGGTCTTTGAGCTTCCGTTGATTCGCACTCAACTTCGGCTGAAAATCAGCCCGAGCTATTCGTCGAACATCGCCAACGAGTTTCCTGGCCTTCAAGAGACGCTCGGTTACGCCTTGAAGCACGCCCTCATCGCCGATGTACGTCAACTGTGCCAGAGCACCTTGGCGATCGTGCGTGGTCATCAGCGGATGCTGGGCATGCAGTTTTCCGAGCACATCAAGGATTCGGGTTTCAATCTCGGTTATGCGATCCAGGTGAAGAAACAGCTTCTTGCCGGATACGGAAATCTCCGCGAGCTTTCCCGAGCCGCGCATCCCCTCGATCAGATCAGGCACTTCTTCGGGGCGGGCTCCGGCCCCTCGAACGAAATCGGCCGTGGTCGTTCCCGCGAAACCACCAAACCAGGCGACGACCTCGGCACGCACCGCGAGATCGTCGCTCCATAGTTTCTCCACTCTCTCGAGTACCTCGATGTGCCGACGCCGAACTTTGTCGGCCACAGGTTGCAAAACCTGACCGCCCCCTAACGTGTGTTCCGCAGAAGAAGTACGCAGCACGAATGGTTGGCCCCAGATGGCCGTCACTGGCTCTTCAAGAAATAGCTGTGCCAATCCCCACTGGCCCGGCGCGATTTGATCGTTGTCGAGTAAAGAGATCGTCGCCATGACCTCAGCCGTGCCGATGTGCAACCGCAGTTCCAGGCGATGCTTGATCGGCCGGCGATTCCCTTGCAGCGCATTGAGCCGCACCGTCAGGCAACGCGTGGGAACCAAATAGCCCGGCGTGGCAAGTTCCTGGCCTCGTTCCACTTGTTCGAGCGAAATACCGGCTAGGTTGATGGCGGCCCGTTGACCGCGATGGATTTCCTCCGCTGCCTGATCGTGATGGTGCATCGACCGTACGCGAACGCGCTGCAAGCTCGGCAACCATTCGAGTTCGTCGCCGACCTTCACGCTTCCGGATGAAACCGATCCGGTCACGACCGTCCCGTGTCCTTGCACCACGAACGCCCGGTCGATCGCCAGTCGAAACCACTCGGCCCGCTCCTGCCTCGTGATTTTCGCGCCTTCCGTAGCAAGAGCGGCTTTCAGTTCGTCGATGCCACTTCCGGTCACGACGGATGTCGGCACGATGGGGGCTTCCGCCAGAAACGTGTCTTTCACCAACTCGCGGATCTCAAGAGAGACAAGCTCTCGCGTCGCGTCATCGACGAGGTCGGCTTTCGTGAGTGCGATGACGCCATGACGCAATCCGAGTAGCCGCAGAATCTCAAGATGCTCGCGGGTTTGCGGCATGATCGAGTCGTCGGCCGCGACGATCAGGAGCGCGAGATCAATGCTCGTGGCACCCGCGAGCATGTTCTTGATAAAGCGTTCGTGGCCCGGGCAATCGACGATACCGAATCGCAGGTCGCCGAGATCGAGCCTGGCGAAACCGATGTCGATGGTGATGCCGCGAGCCTTTTCCTCGGGCAGTCGATCGCAATCCGTCCCCGTGAGCGCCTTGACTAGGGCGGTCTTACCGTGATCAATATGCCCGGCCGTGCCGAGGATGAGGTCGCGCATGTAGAGGCCAAAAAAGATTCACCACAAAGACACTAAGCACACAAAGAAAACTGAAGAATCAACGGGACGAAGTGGAGCAATTGAATTGTACCAGTCGTGTCAGTCCGGTTCATCCTAGTCCATTCCCTTTGCATTCTTGATTTCTTTGTGCCCTAAGTACTACTATCTGTTTCGCTTCTTCGTTTGCCGCGATGATTTAGGGTGGTCTGAAAAGACAACGGAACGCGGATGACGCGGATCGAGCGGATTCACACGGATGAGATCCATTGAATCATCTGCCTTTGATCCGTGCAAATCCGTGTCATCCGAGTCATCCGTGTTCCATTGTCTTTGAGCCTGGGCTTAAATGCGGCTATGCCGCGCTATGTCTTTGTGGTGAACTCCTCTTCGTTGGTAGCAGACTGAGCTAAGAGCGCTAAGTCACTTCGCCGTCGGATCGGGCTGCATCATGCCGAAAATGTTGCCTTCCGTGTCCTTGGCATACGCAAGCCAGCCTAGTCCCGGGACTGGCATCTTGGGGACAGCGATCGTGCCGCCGAGAGTTCCGAGCAAGGTCAAAGAATCATCCAGGTTCACCACGCCCATCGTGCAAACATACGCGTTGACGGCCTGCATGTCGGCCGGGCTAGGCCCACGGCGGCGCATGAGCCCACCGTTAATTCCTGGCTGCGCGTCGGGGCCGGTCACGATCATCCAATACTCCATCGGCCCGTCCCATTTCTTGATTTGCCAGCCGAACAGCTTGGTGTAAAACGCCGCGGCCCGATCCGGGTCTTCGGCATGGATCTCAAAGTGAATGGTGCGGGACATGAGAGCCTCACGAGAGTTTAGGGACAGTTTTCTTACGTTGACGCCGCCATCTCCAGCCTATAAATCCGACGAGCAGGATCATAAAAATGAACGGCCAGAATGACTTGACGCGATCGAGCATGATCCACCAACCGCCTCGCGTTCGAACGGCGTTCTCGGTCGGAAAATCTTCGGGGACTGCACTGGTTACCTGCCCAGTTGCCGCCCACTCAGAACCGCGAAGCAGCAGGGTAATGAACCCGACACACTGCATGGACGACACATCGTGCCCGAGAGTCGTGTGAAAGACTCGCCCCTTCTCAAACTTCACCGTCCAGGCAATCGGCTCGTGTACTCCCGTGCCACCCTGACTGGGGTCGCTGAACGCCGTGGCTAACAGTGTGAGTTCCTCGGCTGGCCCGCGTAGGCCGTGATACAGTTCGTCCTTTTCGTGCATCCACTTCGCAGGCATTCCGCTGGTGATGGGATGTGCCGCATCTCGAACCGTGACTTGGAATGCGTGCCGTTTACCGTGGCCCATATCGGGACCGGCCCCGGACGGGATTCGATTCACCTGTCCCGATTCGTTAATCTCAAGGCGCACGCCATAATCCTTCGGCCGCCAGGCCAATCCCAACATGCGATCGTATTGCTTCCGGTTGAAGAATGCATTGTTGGCGGCGTGGATGACGACCAGTCCTTTGCCGTTCGCGATCGCCGATTCCAGAGCCGCGTGCGTTTCCTCGGACCAACTCTCCCCGTTGTAGTTCAACAGAATCACGTCGAAGCGATCGAACTCTGGACGGAACGCCTGCAAGTCCTTCGCGTATTGATCGGGTGACAACGCGTATCTTTCTTTGCCTCCCGGTGTACTCGGCGACGGGGGAGCCGTTGCAACCTCGACCACGAACCGACCGCTGGCCTCAAGAATTTTCCGAAGGTACGGCGTGGTCGCCTGCCAGTCGTGGTTGTTCTGACCATCGACGATGAGCAAGCGAATGAGCGGAGGATTGGTTTCCGCACGAGCGGCGGATATGCCCCAGCAGAGTACGATCAGGGAGAAGTAAACCTTCATAACACATGCCCTGTAGGGTGGGTGGAGGCTTTGCGGAACCCACCAGACGCCGCGAGAGACATGGTGGGTTCCGCAGAGCCTTCACCCACCCTACACCGAAATACTCGCACACGGAGTGCGCCGACTACTATCAGGACTCGCCCGGCATGCGGCCACCCAGCAATTCGGTCATTCTTAAACGAGCGGAGCGCCAGCGATACTTCAGCGTTCGCAATGGCACATCCAGCAATTCGGCCGCTTCCGGCTGCGTCAGGCCTTGATACCAAAGCAGGTCGAAGACATCCCGTTCCTCTTGCGGAAGCGATTCGACCTGTTCGTGAAATTCGGTCCACGAGGCGAGAACGGTCGGGTCGTGG
>Ga0335394_10005160_pt1 | contig 14808 bp, 12 predicted proteins | sample MAT03_FD_205741 | JGI IMG/M metagenome (GOLD analysis project Ga0335394, IMG submission 205741) | Freshwater microbial communities from Lake Fryxell liftoff mats and glacier meltwater in Antarctica - MAT-03 (spades assembly) (version 2) ...
GCAGACCGATGAGGGCAGCGCTGCGCCGCTGGCCGCTGCTGGCCTGGCTGCTGCTGATGGTGTTGGCCGCAGGACAGCTGCTGCGCACCGATTTCAAGGCTGATCTTTCGGCTTTTCTGCCCGCCGATCCCGATGCGCAGCAGCGTGTGCTGATCGAACAACTGCAGTCGGGTGTGCCGGCGCGCACGCTGTTGCTGGGGGTGGAAGGGGGCGACCTCACTGCACGCGCGCAAGCCTCCAAGGCGCTGGCGGCGGGCTTGCGCCAAGGTGGCTTGTTCGAGCAGGTGCAAAACGGCGAGAACGCAGGTTTTGCAGAGATCGGCGAGTTTGTGCTGGCCAACCGCTATCTATTGAGCCCAGCGGTGGATGCTGAGCGCTTCACGCCCGAAGGGCTGCGCATGGCGATCACCGAGAGCCTGTCGCTGCTGGGCACGCCCGCAGGGCAGGCGCTGAAGCCGCTGCTTGAACGCGACCCCACGGGTGAAACCACGCGCATTGCCGAAGCGCTGATCCCCAGCAGTGCGCCAGCCTTGGGCGAAGGCGTCTGGGCTTCCAGACCCCGCGAGGGCAGCCCACCCCGCGCCTTGCTGGCGGCCATCGTGCGGGCGCCGGGCTCTGATCTGGACGCCCAGGCGGCCGCCATCCGCCAAGTGCAGGCGCTGTTTGACGCGCACTTGCAGTCACAGCCCAGCCAGCCTGGCGCAGCGGCCACGCAGATCACGCCGCTGCAGCTGCAGATCAGCGGTGCGCCGGTCTTCGGTGTGCAGAGCCGGGCGCTGATCGAGACCGAAGTGCGCTGGCTGGCCATTGCCGGTACGGTGCTGCTCAGTGCCGTGCTGCTGCTGGCTTTTGCCTCACTTCCAGCCTTGCTGGTGGCGCTGCTGCCAGTGGCCACCGGCGTGGTGGCTGGCATCGTCTGCGTAGGCTGGGTTTTCGGCCACGTCCATGGCCTGACGCTGGGCTTCGGTGTCACCTTGATCGGCGAAGCGGTGGACTACGCGATCTACTACCTGATCCAGGCCCGCCAGGGTGGCTGGCAAGTCTGGCTGCGCAGCGGCTGGCCCACGGTGCGATTGGGCGTGCTGACCAGCCTGTGCGGCTTCTCTGCCTTGGTTTTTTCGGGCTTTCCGGGTTTGGCGCAACTGGGTGTGTTCTCGGTGGCTGGCTTGTTGGGTGCCGTGGCGTTCACGCGCTGGGTGATGCCGTTGCTGATGCCCAACGGCGCCGGGGTCAAGCGAGGGGACGCCATGCGCTCATTGCTGGGCCGCTTTGCCGACGGCGCGACGCAGCGGCTGCCCGCCTGGCGCTGGCCGCTGTGGGGCCTGGCTTTCATCGCTGCCGTCGTGGTGTGGCAACGCGAGCCCTTGTGGGAGACCGAGTTGGCTTCGCTGAGCCCGATCCCCGCCTCAGCACTGGCGCTGGACGCCAGCCTGCGCGCCGACTTGAGCGCTGGCGACGCGCGCACGCTGGTGGTGGTGCAAGGTGCCGATCTGCAACGCACTTTGCAAGCCGCAGAAACGACAGGCCAGCGCCTGGAGACGCTGGTGGCACAAGGCCAGATCGGCGGCTATGACAGCGTCACCCGCTGGCTGCCCAGCCTGCAGACCCAACAGCAGCGCCAGGCCAGCCTGCCCGACGCGGCATCGTTGCGTTCAGCGCTGGCAACGGCCACACAAGATGGCCCGCTGCGCGCCGAACGGCTGGAGCCTTTCGTGCAAGCCGTGCAGCAAGCGCGTGAGCAAAGTCTGGTGACCTTGGAAGGCACCCGCAACAGTGCCTTGGCGCCTTTGCTCGACGTGCTGCTGCTGGCCCGTGCTGACGGCTCGTATGTCGCCCTGATGCCTTTGCAGCCGACGCCCGATGGCCGCCTGGACAGCGCCGAAGTACGGCGTCTGCTGAACCCCGGCGCAGGCACTGCGGCCGCCCCAGCGGCTGGGTCCAGCCAGGCTGAGACCTCTGCAGCGGCTCTGTCTGACCAGGCGACCCCCCTGGTGCTGGAGCTGGGCCCGGAGATGCAACGTTTGTATGCGGTCTACATCGCCAAGGCACGCGAGCAAGCGTTGTGGGGGGCTGCCGCCGTGGTGCTCTTGATGGCTGTGGTGCTGCGCTCCACGAAGCGCCTGCTGGCGGTCTGCCAGCCGCTGTTTCTGGCCGTGCTGATGACGATGGGCATGCTGGCCGCGCTGCAGGTGCCGCTCGGCATCCTGCACCTGGTGGGCCTGTTGCTGGTGGTGGCGGTGGGCTCCAACTACGCCTTGTTCTTTGACGCCCTGCGTCACCCTGCGGGGTCTGATCCGATGGGCATCGGCACCACGGTCAACCCCTCCGCTCACCGCCTGGACATGCTGGCCTCGCTGCTGCTGGCCAACCTGACGACGGTGTTGGGCTTTGGGTTGATCGCGATGTCTTCGATCCCGGCGCTCTCGGCGATCGGCCAGGTGGTGGCGCCGGGTGCGTTCCTGGCGCTGCTGTTGGCAGCAGCCTGTGTGCCTTCGCGGCGTGGCCACCGTGAGTGATTGGGGCCTTTGTTCTTGGCGCGTGGGAAGACCGCGCCGACGTGCGATGTGGGCTTGGGTAAAGTCACTCCTCCGAATTCCCCACAGGCTTGAGACCACGTTGTATCCCTCGATGGCCCCGACTCCTACTTCAGCAGCTGCACCTGACTCTCAAGCTGCCCGCAACACGACACCGCCTGGCCCCGCCAGCGTGGAAGCAGGCCGCTGGCCATGGCCGAACAGTTTGAAGGCCAGTGTGGCTTGGCATGCGTTGGCGGCTGGGGCTGCTGTGGCGGTGCCGGGTGCAGCGCCTTGGGCACTGGCCAGCGTGGTGGCCAACCATGCGCTGCTCACTGCCGCCGGCTTGTGGCCGCGCAGCAGCTTGCTGGGCCCCAATGTCACGCGACTGCCTGAAGCAGCAGCCCGGCGTGGCGAGATCGCGTTGACCATCGACGATGGGCCTGACCCGGAGGTCACCCCCGCCGTGCTCGACTTGCTGGCAGAACATGGTGCGACCGCCAGTTTCTTTTTCATCGGCGAGCGGGCCCGCCAGCACCCGGCGCTGGTGCGCCGCGTGGTGGCCGCTGGCCACAGCGTGCAAAACCACAGCCTGCGCCATCGGCATCACTTCTCGTTGCTCGGCCCCCAGGGCCTGCGGCGCGAGATCGGCGCAGCACAAGCGCTGCTGGCCGACTTGACGGGGCAAGCGCCGCATTGTTTCCGCGCCCCGGCTGGGCTGCGCAACCCCTTGCTCGACCCCGTGCTGCACCGGCTCGGGCTGCATCTGGTGAGCTGGACCCGGCGCGGCTTTGACACCCGCCAGGCCGACCCGGCGCGTGTCAAGGCCCGGCTGTGCCGCGGTCTGGCTGCAGGCGACATCCTGCTGCTGCACGACGGCCACGCGCAACGCGCTGCCGATGGCCGCGCGGTGTTGCTGCACGTGCTGCCGCTGCTGCTGCAAGCCGTGGCAACCGCCGGGCTCCAACCCGTGCACCTGGGCGCTGCATTGCCGCATCGCCTGCAAGTCGCTGCTTGAGCCCGACACGACGGCAACAGCGATGAACCCGCAAGCACCCCACGACGGCAAGTGGCCGGCAGACCCAGGTGACGATCAACAGGCCTGGGCCGAGCTGCTGGACGCAGCCTGCGCTCCCTACCGTCGCGCTGGCCGCTTCGCCTGGCATTGGGCGCACGGCAAACTGGGGCGCGACCCGGTCTTTCGTGGCATGTTGCAGCGTGGCGATCTGCCGGCGCACGCCAGGGTGGTGGACATTGGCTGTGGCCAAGGGCTGCTGGCCAGCCTGTTGATGGCTTGCGAGCAAATGCAGCAGCAGCAGCACCACCACCACCACCAGCAGCGCCGCTGGCCCGCCAGTTGGCCGCAGCCGGCGTCTGCCAGCGCCTACACCGGCATCGAGCTGATGGCCAGTGACATCGAGCGCGCGCGGTTGGCATTGGCTGAGCCGGCCGCTGTGCTGGGCCTGCGCCAACTCCCAACTCAGCACCAGGATCCACTCATCGCCCCACCGCAAGCGCCACTTCAAACCGGTACCCCCGGGCCCAGCCTGCAGCCGCAATTTGTCTGCGCCGACATGCGCGAAGCGGCCCTCCCGGCCTGCGACGTGGTCGTCATCCTGGATGTGCTGCACTATGTGGACCACGCAGCGCAAGACCAACTCTTGCAAAAGGTGCACGGCGCGCTGCCCGCCGGCACAGGGCGGCTGCTGTTGCGCGTGGGTGATGCCGAGGCCGGGCGGGCGTTTGCGATCAGCCAGTGGGTCGACCGTGTCGTGACGCTGGCCCGCGGCCACCGCGTGCCACCCACCTGGGGCCGTGCCTTGCCGCGCTGGCAGTCTCTGCTGGTTGGCCTGGGCTTTGACGTGCGCTGCATCCCACAAAGCCAGGGCACGCCCTTTGCCAACGTGCTGCTGGTGGCAGACAAGCGCGCATGAAGCCCTTGGCCGTCACACACTACAGCGTGGCGAGTGCCCTGGGCCTGGGCCGCACTGAGCATCTGCAAGCCTTGCAACAGGGCCGCAGCGGCCTGGTGCAGCAGGATTTTGAGACTGCAGCTTTGGGCACCTGGCTGGGCATCGTGCCTGGGGTCGACGAAGTGCGGCTGCCGCAGCACCTGGTCGATTTCGATTGCCGCAACAACCGGCTGGCTGAGTTGGCTCTGTTGGCCGACGATTTTGCGGCCCGCGTGCGGGCCGTGGCGCGCCGTCTGGGGCCCGAGCGCGTAGGGGTTTTCCTGGGGACCAGCACTTCAGGCATCCTGCAGACCGAGCTGGCCTATCGGCAAAGAGACGCCCAGACCGGCGCCCTGCCCGACAGCCTGCACTACGCCCAGACGCATAACACCTATTCGGTGGCGCGGTATGTACGCGCCGCCCTGGGGCTCAGCGGCCCGGCATTTGTGGTCTCGACGGCTTGCTCGTCCAGCGCCAAGGTTTTTGCTGCTGCCGCCCGCATGATCGAAGCCGGCCTGATCGACGCTGCCGTGGTGGGTGGCGTCGACAGCTTGTGCATGACCACCCTGTACGGCTTCAAGTCACTGGAATTGCTGTCTGCCAACATCTGCAGGCCCTGGGACGCTGCACGCGATGGCTTGTCACTCGGCGAAGCTGCTGCCTTCGCGCTGCTTGAAAAGGACGCCAAGGCGGCCGACGTGCAAGCCTGGCTGCTGGGCGCCGGCGAGAGCAGCGATGGCCACCACATGAGCAGCCCGCACCCCGAAGGCGCCGGGGCAGCAGACGCCATGCGCAGCGCGCTGGCGCAAGCAAATCTGCAGCCGGGGCAGGTCGACTACCTGAACCTGCACGGCACTGGCACCCCAGGCAACGACGCGGCAGAAGACAAAGCCGTGGCAGCGGTGTTTGGCACCGGGTTGCCGTGCAGCAGCACCAAGGGCTTCACCGGCCACACGCTGGGCGCAGCGGGCGGTGTCGAAGCGGTGGTGGTCATGTTGGCACTACAGCAGGGCTTCATCCCCGCCAACCTGAATCTGCAGCAGCCCGACCCGGCCCTGCAATGCGCTTGCGTTGCCCAGACCCGCGAGCAGCCGCTGCGTGTGGCGGCGAGTAACTCTTTCGGCTTTGGCGGCAGCAATGCGTGTCTGGTCTTTGGAGTTGCCGAATGAGGTTTGCCAAGTGGAGATAGATCTGCATATGCAAGCGCAGATGCAAGCGCAGAGGCAAGCGCAGATGCAAGATCAAGTGAGGGCGCAGGTGAAAGCGCAAGCGCAGTTGCGAGTGCAGGTGAGCGGCGTGGGTCTGCTGGGGCCAGGGCTGATCGACTGGCCCAGCGCCCAGCCGCTGTTGCGTGATCCTGCCAGATGGATTTCGGCCGCCACCGTCGTGCCGGCCCCCCAACGCTTGCCGGCCACCGAGCGGCGGCGCGCCGGCACGGTGGTCAAGGCCTCGATCGTGGTGGCTGACGAAGCCTTGCAGGGCAGCGGCATTGACCCGGCTGAGCTGGCCACGGTCTTCACCAGCTCCACCGGCGACCCGCTCAACTGCCACCTGCTGTGCGAAGCGTTGGCACAGCCGCAGCGCACGATGTCGCCCACCCGCTTCACCAACTCGGTCCACAACGCCCCGGCAGGCTACTGGCACATCAGCACCCAGTCGCGCGCGGCTTCGACCAGCCTGGCGGCCTTTGACGCCAGCTTTGCCGCCGGCTTGCTGGAAGCCGCCACGCAATGTGCCGTGCAGCGCCAGGCTGTGCTGCTGGTGGCTTGTGATGTGCCTTACCCCGAGCCGCTGCACAGCTTGCGCCCGGTGACGGATGTCTTTGCTGTTGCATTGCTGTTGCAACCCCTCGCACAAGATAGCTCTGCCTTGCCGGTGGGGATGCCTTTGGGGTTCGTGGCAATGCCCGGCTGTGGCCAGGTTGCCAGCACGGTTGTCAGTCCGGTTGTCAGTCCGGTTGGCAGCTCAGCTGCTGGCCGAATCTTGGCGCTGACCATCGCTGCCGAAGCGCCGGCGCAAGATGCTGCGCCGGCAGCACTGGCAGCACTGGGTGCCCTGTATCAAGGCATCCCTGCAGCCCGCGCCTTGCCGTTGCTGCAAGCCTTGGCGGGCGACGCGGCCTGCAGCTTGCGCTTGCCAGCGTTGCCCGACATGGGCCTGCAACTGTCACTGTCTGCGCGGCCGCAGCACGCGGCCCCATGAACGAACCTGAAGCGCCAGCCATGACCTTGGACCATGCAGGCATCGCCGCGCTGATTCCGCACAGCGGCAGCATGTGCTTGCTGCACAGCATGCAGCAGCACTCGGCAGAGCGCATCCACTGCAGCGCCACCAGTCACCTCGACCCGCTCAACCCTTTGCGCTATGCAAGCGCCTTGTGGGCAGCAGCAGCGATCGAATACGCAGCGCAAGCGATGGCGCTGCATGGTGCGCTCAACAGCGCACGGGACGGAGCAGGCGCAGCCCAGCTCCAATCCTCTGCCACCGAACCCAAAGCCGGGTATCTGGCCAGCGTGCGCAGCGTTCGTCTGCGTGTACCCAGACTGGACAGCGTGGCAGGCGCTCTGCAAGTGCAAGCCTGGCTGCTTGCCGGTGACTCGCAACAAGCGCTGTATGGCTTCAGCCTGCACAGCCAGGCGGGTGAGTTGCTGGCCGATGGCCGCGCGACAGTGATCATGAACGCTGCGCTGATGAATCCACCATGACTGCGACTTTGCAAGGCAAACGTGCGCTGATCACAGGTGCCAGCGGCGCGCTCGGCGCTGCCATCGCCCGCCGCCTGGCGGCAGACGGCGCCCATGTGCTGCTGCATGCCAACGGCCGACCTGACACCGTGTTGGCATTGGCCGCAGACATCGAGCAAGCCGGCGGCAGCGCCAGCACCTGCGTTTTTGATCTCAGCGACGATGCAGCTTGTGCCGCAGCGGTGGCCACGATGCTGCAAGGCGGCACGGTGCAGATCATCGTCAACAACGCTGGTGTGCACGACGACGCGATCTTTCCCGGCATGAAGGCCGCCCAGTGGCACCGCGTCATCGACGTGTCGCTCAACGGCTTCTTTCGCGTCACCCAACCCTTGCTGTTGCCGATGCTGCGCACGCGCTGGGGGCGCATCATCAACATGTCCTCGGTCACCGCTTTGGCCGGCAACCGGGGCCAGGTCAACTACGCGGCAGCCAAAGGCGGCCTGAACAGTGCTACCAAGGCGCTGGCACTCGAAGTGGCCAGCCGCGGCGTCACCGTCAACGCCATCGCCCCGGGCATCATCGAGTCGCCGATGGCTTCAAACTTCGATGCAGAAACCATCAAGCGCATGGTGCCCGTACAGCGTGCCGGCAGGCCCGAAGAAGTGGCCGACTTGACAGCCTTTTTAGCCAGCCCGCAGGCGGGCTACATCACCGGGCAGATAATTTCCATCAGCGGGGGGCTGTACTGAGCCAATACAAACCAACGCATGTGATCTACAACAGATTGCGCGCCGCTGACAGTTGTCGCTGCGGGGGTTGGGTGAGCGGATCCGCGAGGTAAAGGAGGAGCCGGCGTCCGCAGGGCGACGGCGGAGGACACGAGTGGAGCCGCTCACCCGACCCCCACAGCTCGCTGAGACCGCTGATACCGCACACTTCACAGCGTTCAAACGGCTTGCGCCGGCCGCGCCGCCGCAGCGCCAAACCTCGACCCCCGCAACTGCTCTGGCCCATAGCCGCGGTTGACGTCCAGCCCGGTGATGCGCCAGTCATGGGCCGGCAGCCGGATCGGGTGCAAGACACGCTCAAAGCTGCGCATCGGCCACAGGATGCCGTCGCGCCGTTGATGATCGAAGGTATCGGTTTCTGCCACTGCGCCGCGCGTGCCGGCAAAGCCCTCCAGCGTGAAACGCATGCGGCGCGTGATGTGGTTGTCACGATCGATGCACAGGCTCAGGCGGTCCAGCCCGACCTGTCCAAAACCGGGGCTGACCCACAAGTGCAGCACATCGCACAGACGACCGTCCACGCGTTCTGTACCGTCCAGTTCAGCGGGTAGATTGCGGTCTGCCAGCCACAGCGGGCCGAGCAGAAAGAGACCGTAGATTTCGGCCACCAGCGCTGAGGCGCTGAGCACCGAAGGGTCGCTGCTGGCCTGGCCGTTGAACCACACGGCCACCTCGCCTGCGGGATTCACAGATGCAGGCGCCGCCAGGTTGGCGCGCTGCCACCAGACTTGCTTGTGGCCCTTGGGCCCTTGGTAACGCTGGGCATTGATGCCCAGCCGCGGCATCAGGCGCTCTTCAGAACGGATGCGGTAGCCGGCATCGACGATCTCGGGCTGGATGCGGCCGATCAGCGGTTGCCACTCACCGTCATAGGCCACATTGATGTCATTGAGCTGCCGGTAGGCTGGCAAGCCGTGCGCCAGCGCGCTGGCCATCAGGCGCGCGTTGGCTGCGGCTGCGTTCGCGGCTGCGTTCGCGGCTGGGTTCACGGCTGCATTCGCGCCGCCCTTGGGCAAGCCCGGGCTGCGGTCCAAAGGCAAAGGCGTGCTGCAACCACCGAGCCCAGGCAGCGTGGCGGCGGCGATCGCGCCCAGCAGCCAGTTGCGCCTGGACAGCCCGCTTGGCAAATCCATGGCTGACTTGTGAGTCGTCATTTGCTCAGTCATCGCTTCAGCCTCTTCAGTGCAACGGCAGGTAACGCACGGACAACACGCCGTCGATGGCTCTGATGCTGTCCAGCACCTGTGCAGCGACGGGGCTTTCGACATCCACCAGCGTGTAGGCCATCTCACCACGCGACTTGTTGACCATGTTGTGGATGTTCAGGCCCGCCTGGGCCATGGCGGTGGAAATCTGCCCCAGCATGTTGGGCACGTTGGCGTTGGCAATGGCCACCCTGAAGTCCGACTCACGCGCCATGCTGACCTGCGGGAAGTTGACGGCATTGAGCATGTTGCCATGCTCCAGGTAGTCACGCAGTTGGTCCACCACCATCACCGCGCAGTTGTCCTCGGCCTCCCGGGTGGATGCCCCCAGGTGCGGCAGCGCGATGACCTGCGGCTGGCCGTGCAGGGCCGGGCTCGGGAAATCGCAGACATACTGGCCCAGATGCCCAGCCTGGATGGCCGCCAGCACAGCGGCTTCGTTGACCACCGCGTCGCGCGAGAAGTTCAGCAGCACGGCACCCACGCGCATCTGCTGCAAGTTGTGCTTGCCCACCAGATCGCGTGTGCTGTCCACCAAAGGCACGTGCAGGCTGACAAAATCACTGCCGCTCAACACCTCGGCCACGCTGGCAGCTTTGCGCACCTGCGCGGGCAGACTCCAGGCGGCATCGACGGTGATGTGGGGGTCGAAACCCAGCACCTGCATGCCCAGCTTGATGGCTGTGTCGGCCACCAGGCAACCGATCTTGCCCAAGCCGACGATGCCCAGCGTGTGCCCGGCCAGCTCGTAACCCGCATAGGCTTTCTTGCCTTGCTCGACGGCTTTGGCCATGTCTGGCGCAGCGGCGTCGAGTGTGGCCACGTAGTGCAGCGCTGCGGGCAGTTGGCGGGCGGCCAGCAGCATGCCGGCCAGCACCAACTCTTTGACTGCGTTGGCGTTGGCTCCCGGCGCATTGAACACCGGCACACCCAGGGCGCTGAGTGCCGCCAGCGGGATGTTGTTGGTGCCTGCGCCTGCGCGCGCCACGGCGCGCAGGCTGCTGGGCAAAGGCATGCCATGCATGTCGGCAGAACGCAGCAGGATCGCGTCAGGCGCCGCGTGCGTCTTGCCAACGCTGTAGCGCTCGCGGGGCAGACGCTGCAGCCCCAGCTCGGAGATCTGGTTGAGCACCAGCACCTGCAGCGGTGGCGCCGGGCCTGAGTTAGGACCTGAGATCGGGCCTGATTTCGAGCCTGATTTCGAAGGTGTGGCCTCAGACATTCTTGGCCTCGAACTCTTTCATGTACGCCGCCAGCGCCTGCACCCCAGCCAGCGGCATCGCGTTGTAGATCGAAGCACGCATGCCGCCCACCGAGCGGTGGCCCTTGAGCTGCAGCATCTGCCGCTCTTTGGCCCCCTTCAAGAACGCTTCGTCCAGCGCCGGGTCGGGCAGCATGAAAGGCACGTTCATCAAAGAACGGTCGGCCGGCGCAACCGGTGTGGCGTAGAAGGCGCTGCTGTCCAGCAGGTCGTACAGCAACGCCGCCTTGCTGCGGTTGTGTTGCGCCATCGCTGCCAGGCCCCCCTGCTGCTTGATCCATTGGAAGACCAGCCCGGCGATGTAGATCGCATAGGTGGGCGGCGTGTTCAGCATCGAATCGTTGTCGGCCTGCTGCTTGTAGTCGAAGGCCGAAGGCGTGATCGGCAGCGCCTGGCCGATCAGGTCGTCGCGCACGATCACCAGCGTCAGGCCAGCGGGCCCGATGTTCTTTTGCGCGCCGCCGTAAATCAGCCCAAAGCGCGAGACATCCACAGGCTTGGACAGGATGTTGCTGGACATGTCGGCCACCAACGGCACATCGCCGGTGTCAGGCGTCCAGTGGTACTCGACACCGCCGATGGTCTCGTTGCTGCAGATGTGCACATACGCCGCCTGCGGGTCGAGCTGCCAGCTTTCAAAAGCCGGGATGCTTTTGTAGCCACCTTCCTTGGCGCTGGCGGCGACATTGACCCTACAGTACTTGCCAGCTTCCTTGATCGACTTCTTCGACCACTCGCCTGTGTCGACGTAATCGGCCGACGCCCGCCCGCGCAGCAGGTTCATCGGCACGATGGCATTCTCGCCAATCGCCCCGCCTTGCATGAACAAGACCTTGTAGTTGGGCGGCACCGCCAACAGCTCACGCAACAGGCTCTCGGCCTCGGCATGGATGGCGATGAACTCCTTGCCACGATGGCTCATCTCCATCACCGACATGCCCGAGCCGTGCCAGTCCAACATTTCTGCTGCCGCTTGCTGCAGCACCGATTCGGGCAGCGCGGCCGGGCCGGCGCTGAAGTTGAAGACTCGGGTCATGATGGGTTTGGCGGGGCAGCGCCTTCAATGGGGAGACCGCCATTCTGGCTGGATTGCGCTCGGCGCCTGATGTGAGCCATAGTGACGCCTGTTTGCGCTGCCCTTTAGGCCGCCTCACGATCAGCACCACCATCAGCAACACCCTCAGCATCACTATCATTGCGCCAGGTCAGGGCTCCCCAGAACCGCTGCCCAGCGGCGCGGTACGCGAGAGTTCCTCAGACCTTGTTCTTCAAAACTGACAAATGGGGAAGCATGCATCCAGCACGAATTCGAGCTCAACTCGTCAATGCCGCTTCGGCTTTGGGCCACCACTGAAGCTCCCGGTCTCGCGCCGCAGTTGTCTGAGGTTTGCGGCAGCCGGCGCGGGCATCGGCGCCTCCGGCTTGTTGGCCACGCTGTCGGGATGTAGTACGCTGTTGGCGCCCAGCCCGATCCCGCTGCAACAGATGTTCGACGACAACGCCTGCCCAGGGGTCCAGGCGCCCGTGTTGCTGGTGATGCTGCCGGGCGCCTACATGGAGCCAGCCGAGATGCTGCGCGAAGGCATGGTGAGCGCGCTCAGGCGGCGAGCCGTGGCTGCGGATGTGCGTGTGGTGGACGCGCACCTGGGCTATCTCTACGACGGCAGCATGCTGGACAGGCTGCATCAAGATGTGGTGATTCCAGCGCGCGCGCAAGGCTACCGCCGCATCTGGTTTGCAGGCATTTCTCTGGGCGGCTTTCTGGCCATGGTCTACGCCATGCGACACCCGGGCCAGGTCGAAGGCATCGTGACCTTGGCGCCCTACCTGGGCCGGCGCCAGTTGCTGCAAGCCGTGGCTGCCGCAGGCGGGCTTGCCGCCTGGCAGAAGACTGCCCAACCGCGCACCGAAGACGATGTGGACCACGCGTTGTGGATGTGGTTGTCTGCGCGTCCACTGGGCGCACCGGGTGCACCAGACCTGTACCTGGGCTATGGCACTGAAGACAGATTTGCCCAGGGCCACGCGCTGATGGCGCAGACCCTGCCTGCTGGCCACACCCAGACGGTTCCCGGTGGGCACGACTGGCCGCCCTGGAAACAGTTGTGGGCAGACTGGCTGGATCGCGGCTTGCTGTCTGGCCAATGCCAAGCTCGGTGAGCGCTGCGGCCCGACCGCGAATCATGGCGCCCGTGGCGCTGGCTGCCAGCAGTGCAGTCACCGCCGCAGGCGTCGGCTTGGCTGCATTGGCTGCGGCCTTGACTGCCGGCCAAACGGCGTTGCGGCCCAACAGCTTCACACAGCAGCCATTGGATTGCTACGTCGGGCAGGTGCATCAGATCTCCAGCATGGCCTGGCCGGTGCACTGGGCAGCCTGGGACAGCCGCGCCACACGTTTGGCCTGGCTGGCTCTGCAATCCGACGGCATGTTGCAGGCAGTCAAGGACGCTTGTCGCCGCCATGGTGCTGAGCGTGTCGGTCTGGTCATCGGGACTTCGGCCTCCACCATCGGCAGCTCAGAAATGGCGTATCGCCAGCTCGCCGACGATGGCGGCTTTCCAGAGCCTTTGCGGCACGAGGCGCTGCACAGCCTGCACGCAGTGACCGAGTTTGTGCAGCAGGCTGCCGGAATCCAGGGCCCTGGCCTGACCGTGTCCACCGCCTGTTCGTCCAGTGCCAAGGCTTTTGCCGTGGCCCAGCGCTGGCTGGCGCTGGGGTTGGTTGACGCGGTGCTGGTCGGCGGCGTCGATGCACTCTGCGACAGCGTGTTGTTTGGCTTCGAGGCCCTGCGGCTGGTGGCCAGGCAGGCTTGTACGCCCTTTGGCGCGGGTCGATCCGGTATCAGTGTGGGCGAGGCCGCAGCATTCGTGCTGCTAAATAGACAGCGCGAACCCGGCAGCATCACGCTGGTGGGCTACGGCGAAGCCTCCGATGCCCACCACATGTCGAGCCCGCACCCCCAAGGGCTGGGTGCTGAGCTGGCGCTCGATGCCGCGCTGGCAGGCGCAGGCGTGGCTGCGGCCGATGTGCAGTACCTGCAACTGCACGGCACAGGCACACCGTTGAATGATGCGGTTGAAGCCAGCCTGGTGGCACGCCGCTACCCCAGCACCGTGCACGCCAGCGCAATCAAAGGCTGCGTCGGACACACCATGGGCGCGGCCGGGATTCTGGGTGTGCTGGCTTGCGGACTGGCGCTGCAGAGCGGCTTGCGCGCTGGTACGGTCGGTGTTGGCAAGCCTGAGCTGATCGATCCGAGCCTGCCAGGCGCATTTGCCAGTCAGCTGCATGTGTCGGCCCAGCATGCGCCGACCCGCCTGGCTGCATCACACGCCTTTGGCTTTGGCGGCAACAATGCAGTGATCTTGCTGGCCCGAGGTGCTGGATGAGATCTCGACCTGCCCTGCAACCGCCCGTGTTCATCGATGCGATTGCCTGGTGGTCCGAAGAGTGGGCCGACTGGGAGCAAGCGGCGCAGGCTTTGCGCAGTTCCTCGGCCGCCGATGAAGAAGCTGTGGGTGGGCGCATCGACAACCGGATGGCTGCTGCTGCGGATGCAAGCCTCCAGCCGGTCCGGCCCAGCCCCAAGCTGCTGCACGCCAACGAGCGCCGCCGCGCACCCGACGCCGTCTTGCTGGCGCTTCAGGTCGCTTCAAGCGCAGCCGCAGCCAGCACCCTCGATGCAGCCCGGTTGCTCAGCGTATTCAGCTCTGCACACGGCGATTTGCCCACCACGGACGCCATGTGCCGCAGCTTGGCCGCCGACCCGACACTGCTCTCGCCCACACGTTTTCACCATTCGGTGCACAACGCAGCCTCGGGTTACTGGTCCATGGCCAGTGGCAGCCATGGCGCCAGCACCGCACTGGCGGCGCGCCAGCACAGCTTTGCCCTGGGCTGGATCGAGGCGGCAGCGTTGTGCGCTGTCGAGCAAGCGCCCGTGCTGCTGGTGGCCTTTGACACCGAAGCCGTCGGCCCCTTGGCCAGCGTCAACAGCAACCAGGGGTTGTTGGCCGTGGCACTGGTGTTGTCGCCGCGGCGCGGGCCAAGCTCTGCCTGGTCTGTGGCGTGGGGCCTGGATGACTCGACGGCCGACCTGCACACCACACCGCTGCCATCTTGCGTCAGCCAGGCGCGCTGGCGCCACAACCCCACCGCTGCTGCGCTGCCGCTTTTCATGGCGCTGGCCGCCGCGAAGGCGTGCCGCCTGAAGTTGACCACCACGGGTGCGCGGCCACTGATCTTGCAGCTCAGCCCCTGTGAGCCTGGCCAGCCAGGTTGAGTGTCAGGCGAGTCAGATTCAGGCATCATCGCCGGTGATTCGTTTGCATCGCATCGAATTCTTCGCTCACTTTTTAAGCCATGGCCATGGACACTGCCGCGACTGAAACAACGCCCCACG
>Ga0335394_10005161_pt1 | contig 14802 bp, 16 predicted proteins | sample MAT03_FD_205741 | JGI IMG/M metagenome (GOLD analysis project Ga0335394, IMG submission 205741) | Freshwater microbial communities from Lake Fryxell liftoff mats and glacier meltwater in Antarctica - MAT-03 (spades assembly) (version 2) ...
ATCTGCAGGCCTGCGCTCAGTCGGTGGAGCACTGCTTCGCCAGCGAAGACTACAAGGAAGGCCGCACCGCATTCATGGAGAAGCGCAAGCCGCAGTTCAAGGGGCGCTGAAACACGGCAATCGGTTCGAGGCGCCGCCATCAGCGCCCGATCCAGAACCGGCCTCAGACCGGTCGAGGCAGTGCAAAAGGGAGGGGTACATGGCATCCGAAGCAGCATCCGATCCGGGTTTCGATCCCAACCGCGCCGACCTGGTGGTCGGCGTGCTGGGTGCTGGCGCAATGGGGCGCGGCATCGCGCAGGTGGCCGCGGCCGGGGGCATGCAGGTGCTGCTGCATGATGCCAAGCCGGGTGCGGCGGCCGAGGCACGCGAGTTCATCGGCAAGATGTTCCAGCGCGCGACCGAGAAGGGGCAGTTGCCGGAAGCAGAGGCCGCGGCCGCACTGGCGCGCATCAGCGTCATCGATGCGCTGGCCGGCTTCTCACGCTGCCATCTGCTGGTCGAGGCGATCATCGAGAATCTGGCGATCAAGCAGCAGGTGTTCGGCGAACTCGAGCAGGTAGTGAGCCCGGGATGCATCCTCGCCACCAACACCTCGTCGCTGTCGATCACCACCATCTCGGCAAAGATGAAGACCGCGCACCGCTTCGCCGGTTTCCACTTCTTCAACCCGGTGCCGCTGATGAAGCTGGTCGAGGTGATCGACGGTGTGCAAAGCGCACCCTGGGTCGGCGATGCGCTGATGGTGATCGGCCGGCGGATGACACGTGAGCCGGTGCGCTGTGTCGATGTGCCTGGCTTCATCGTCAACCAGGTCGGCCGTGGCTTCACCATCGAGGCGGCGCACATGCTGCAGGAGAGCCTCGCCGGCATTCTGGACATCGACCGGGTGATGCGCGATGTCGGCGGCTTTCGAATGGGGCCGTTCGAGCTGATGGAACTGACCGGGCTGGATGTCACCCACCCGGCCTCGGAGGCGATCTATCAACAGTTCTATGACGAACCGCGCTACCGCCCGGTGATGCTGATGCGCTCCCGCTTCGAAGCCGGCGTGCTCGGGCGCAAGACGAAACGCGGTTGGTACGAGTACGACGCCGAGATGAAGCCGGTGGTGGCACCCGAGGCGGCGGCACCCGAGGCCCGTCCGGCGAGTGTCTGGGTGAGCCCGGCCGAACCTGCCGGCGCGCAGCGACTGCTCGAACTGCTGGACAAGCTTGGTACGAGCATCGAGCGCGCTGCGCAGCCCAGTGCCCAGGCGCTGATCCTGGTCACGCCCTATGGCACCGATGCGACGCATACGGCGGTCGAGCAGGGCCTGGACCCGAAGCGCACGGTCGCGGTCGATACCCTGTTCCCGCTGGTCAAGCGGCGCACCATCATGGGTACGCCGGTCACCGATCCGGCGATGGTCGAAGCCGCTCACGGCCTGCTCGCCTCCGATGGCACGCCGGTCACCGTGCTGCGCGACAGCCCGGGCTTCATCGCGCAGCGTATCGTTGCCATGATCTGCAACATCGGCTGCTCGATCGCCCAGATGAAGACCGCCTCGCCGGCCGATATCGACAAGGCGGTGACCCTGGGCCTGAACTATCCGAGCGGGCCGCTCAGGTTTGGCGACGTGGTCGGAGTAGAGCGCATTCACGCGGTGCTGTCGAACATGCACCGCATCTATGGCGACCCGCGCTACCGGCCCAACGTCTGGATGACCCGACGGGCCAAGCTCGGCGTGTCGCTGCTCACCTCGGAATGAAAAGGAGATTCCCATGCTGAACGCCTATCTCTATGACGGACTGCGCTCGCCGATCGGCCGCCATGCCGGTGGTCTTGCCGGCGTGCGCCCCGACGACCTGCTCGCCGGAGTGATGAAGGAACTGATGGCGCGCAGCAGCTTCAAGCCGGAGCAGCTGGAAGACCTGGTCATCGGCTGTGCCAACCAGGGTGGCGAAGATTCACGCTGCGTCGCCCGCCACGCCGGCCTGCTCGCCGGACTGCCGATCGAAGTCGGCGGCACCGTGCTTCAGCGCAACTGTGCCAGTGGCCTGAACGCAGTGGCCTATGCGGCACAGGTGGTGACCGCGGGTGAGGGCGATCTGTTCCTCGCCGGCGGCGTCGAGAGCATGAGCCGTGCGCCGTTCGTGATGGCGAAGGCGGAGTCTGCCTACAGCCGCGAGATGCGGGTGTTCGATTCCACCATCGGGGCGCGCTTCCCGAATCCGAAGATCGAGAAGCAGTTCGGCGATGAAACGATGCCCGAGACGGCGGACAACCTGGCGCGCGATTTCGACATCCCGCGCGAAGCCGCCGACGTGTTCGCCGCAGCTTCGCAGCGCAAGTATGCACAGGCGAAGGCTGCCGGGTTCTTCGATGGCGAGATTGCACCGGTGACCATCCCGCAGCGCAAGGGCGACCCGAAGGTGATCGGCGCCGATGAGCATCCGCGCGGCGACACCACGATCGAGACGCTGCAGAAGTTGAAGCCCCTGTTCGAGGGTGGGGTCACTACGGCCGGCAACGCCTCGGGCGTGAACGACGGGGCCTGCGCCGTGCTGGTCGGGTCGCGCGAAATCGGCGAGAAGGCTGGCGCGAAGCCGATCGCACGCATTCTCGCCAGTGCCGTCGCTGGCGTGCCGCCCCGGATCATGGGCTTTGGCCCGGTGCCCTCGTCGCAGAAGGCACTGGCGCGCGCCGGGCTCACGTTGAAGGACATGGACGTGATCGAGATCAACGAGGCGTTCGCTGCCCAGGTGCTGGCCTGCCTGAAGGGCCTGGGCACCACGTTCGAGGATTCGCGGGTGAACATGAACGGTGGCGCGATCGCGGTCGGGCATCCACTCGGGGCGTCAGGTGCGCGCATCGCGTTGACTGCCGCGCGCCAGTTGCAACGCACCGGTGGCCGCTATGCGCTGGTCAGCTTGTGCATCGGCGTCGGTCAGGGCATGGCGATGGTGATCGAACGGGTCTGATCACCCCGCGGTACACACCCAGGCACCGGTGCGACGACGGCCCCCTGTTCCTCGGGAGCGTTCGTCGCCTTCACCCCTGCGCAGGCGAAACCCATTGCGGGTTCCGTCGGCTGGTCAGGTGTTGCAGTGGTTGCTCAGACCTTGCGCCGCGCTGCCACGCCTAACAGCGCGAGTCCGCCGAGCATCAGCAGCGCCGGTGCTGGCAGCGGAATGACGGTGGTCACCGCCGGGAGGTTGCCGCGAATCTCGCCGCCCGGGAACTGGCTGTTATGCAGATTGAAGTAGGTCTGGCCGAGAGCGAGTGCAGTGACGAATCCCGACGCGGCACCTGGACGGGTCAGAGAGGCGATCGACACGTTGGTGCCGGTGAAAGTGCCGCTGGTCGTGCCGCCTGCGGCCGTGATGCCCGCGGGGACCACGCCACCGACGATATCGACCATGATCCCGGTGTTGGTGCCGGGCACGCCCTGACCGGGCGTCGCGTTGCCGTGAATGTGCGCGCCTGTAAAGCCTGAGGTCAGGCCGCTGAAGCTGATGCTGAACGAAAATGTGTTGTCGGCGTTCAGCGTAAACATGCCGGTTCCGGTGCCGGTGCTGACGTTGGCCGGCACCTCCTGTGCGGCATTGATGACGACGCTCACGGTGGCGGCATGAACACTGGCGCTGGCAAGCAGAGCAAGCGTGATTAGACTGCGGGCTGCAGAGCGAACGGTGGGCATGGCAATCTCCTGTCGTAGTTGCGAGGGACACCGGGCCAACGGCAGCGCAACCGCAAGGGCGAACACAAATGTCTACTTCCTAATGTGGCACCTCTGTTGTTCAACGAGATGACCTTCTCGAGGCGCCGATGATCCGTTCGGATCAGTTGCACCCCGGTCTGTAGGGTGGCGCGGGCGCCGCGAATACTGGAGGAATGTGGGTGAGCATCGATCGATCTGCAGTCACCCTGACCGGCGGTGCGTTCGCCTGGGATGATCCGTTCCTGATAGATGACCAGTTGACTGACGACGAGCGCGCGATCCGCGACGCGACGCGCACCTATGCTCAGGACAGACTGATGCCGCGTATCCTCGAGATGAATCGGCACGAGACGTTCGACCGGACGATCCTGCGTGAGATGGGCGAGTTGGGGCTGCTCGGCGCCACCTTGTCAGGCTACGGGTGTACCGGCATCGGCTACGTTGCCTATGGCCTCGCGATGCGCGAACTCGAGCGCGTCGACACTGCGTTTCGCTCCGCCTGCGGCACCCAGGGCACGCTCGCCATGCTGCCAATCTACGCCTATGGCTCTGAGACGCAACGCGAGAAGTACTTGCCACGAATGGTTACCGGCGAGTTGCTCGGCTGTTTCGGGTTGACTGAGCCCGATCACGGCTCTGATCCTGGCAGCATGAATTCGCGTGCCGTGAAGGTCGATGGCGGCTGGCGCTTGACCGGCAACAAGATCTGGATCACTCACGCTCCGATCGCCGACCTGATGGTCGTCTGGGCGAAGGCGCACGGTGGGCCGGATCGCGACGGCACGATTCGGGGATTCATACTCGAGCGCGGGATGGCTGGTCTGTCTACGCGCAAAATCGAGGGCAAGTTCTCGGTGCGCGCCAGCCCCACCGGCGAGATCGTGATGGATCAGGTGTTCGTGCCCGATGAGCAGCTGCTGCCCGGCGTCACCGGGCTGAAGGGCCCGTTCGGCTGCCTCAACAACGCGCGCTTCGGTATCGCCTGGGGCGCACTCGGTGCGGCCGAGTTCTGCTGGCATGCGGCGCGCCAGTACACCCTGGATCGAAAGCAGTTCGGCCGGCCGCTGGCGGCCAATCAACTGATCCAGAAGAAACTCGCCGACATGCAGAGCGAGATCGCCATCGGTCTGCAGGCGGTTTTGCGGGTGTCGCGGCTGCGCGACGAGAACCGCGCCTCACCCGAGATGGTGTCGATCATCAAGCGCAACTCCACCGGCAAGGCGCTGGAGATCGCGCGCATGGCGCGCGACATGCATGGCGGCAACGGCGTGAGCGACGAGTATCACGTGATCCGCCATATGCTCAACCTGGAGACGGTGAACACTCTGGAAGGCACCAACGACATTCATGCGCTGGTGCTCGGGCGGGCGATGACCGGGTTGCCGGCGTTTTGAGATCACACCCGAAGGGAGGGGACAGACCCTGAGGGTCTGTCCCCAAACTAAGTGTCCCTGATTGAGCGGCTGGAGCAGCGGTGCCGCTGCATCGGGCTACCGTGGATCGGCGTCAGCCCAGGCCGCCCAGCAGACTTGACAGCGACGAACGCACCTGTACGACGTCGTCAGGCGAAAGGTAGCCTACGACGCCCCGCACCAGGCGATGGTCGAGCGTGAACAGCTTGAAACGCACACGGGAAGGCGCCGGCAGACCGGCTGCGGCAAGATCCATGAGAATGCAGTCGAGCGGCCAGGGGGCGTTGTCCTGCGAGGTGATCATGGCCATCACTGAATGGCCAGCAGGGGTGTTGAAGGCCTCGGCAGCCGAAAGCACGACGGCCGGGCGGTTCTTGCTGGTATTGCGGTCGGCGAACGGAAACGGCACGCGCACCACTGAATAGCCCTCAAAAATCACGATAGGCTTCTTCGTCCGCAACACCCGCCCATTCGCCGAGTGTGCCCTGCAGGGCGCGCAGGTACTCCAGATCCATCGGCTGAACCCGGCGCACGGTGGCAGTGCCGTCGCTTCCGACTTCCCAGGAAATGAGATCGCCTGGCGCAACGTTGAGCGCCGCCCGCACATCCTGCGGGATCGTGGTCTGCCCCTTCGCAGTGATCTTTGCTACGGCCAGCATGGAGTCCTTTTGGTAATGCTATCCTTACTGGCATTACTTTACACCCTGCGCAGATCGGCGGGTGGCAATCAGTGTGTTCTGTTCGTCGAGTTGCAGAGGGTCGATCGCTCGTGTGCGCGAACCGCTCGAATTCAGGCCCAAAAGGGACCGAAAAGAGACCAAGAAGGGACCGGAAAGGGCCTGCCCCGGTTCAGCGTTTTCGGACTATTCGGGTTTGATCCCCGCCCGCTTCACCAGCTCCACATACTTGCCCGCCTCTTCCCGCATGAAGGCATCGAACTGGGTTGGCGTCATCGGTGCGGGCGCATCGAAGCCGAGTTCGGCGAAGCGCTTCTGAACGTCAGGCAGCGCCATCGCCTTGACCATCTCGGCGTTCACGCGGGTGAGGATCGGCGCTGGCGTCTTCACCGGCGCGACCAGCCCGATCCAGCCGCGGAACTCGTAGCCCTTCAGACCTGACTCGTTCACTGTCGGCAGCGAAGGCAGCATCGCTGCGCGGGTCATGGGTGTGACGGCCAGGGCGCGCAGTTTGCCTTCCTGCACGAAACGGATCGAGGTCGAGATGGTGTCGAACATGACGTCGATATGCCCGGCGACCAGATCGGCGACTGCCGGCGCGCCCCCTTTGTAGGGCACGTGCACCATCTCGGCGCCAGTCATCGCGCGGAACATCTCGGTGGACAGGTGCTGCACGCTGCCGACACCGGCCGAGCCATAGGTCAGCCGGTTCGGCGCCGACTTGGCGATGCGTATCAGGTCGGCCATGGTCTTTGCCGGCACTCTGGGGTTCACCACCACGATATTGGCCTGGAACGCCGCCAGCGCGATGCCGGAGAAATCCCGCTGCGGATCGAACGTCATGTTGGCGATCACCGCCCGGTTGGCGGCAAGCGGCCCGCCGCTGGACATCATCAGCGTATAGCCATCCGGTGTGGCCCTGGCGGCGGCTTCGCCGGCGATGTTGCCCGAGGCGCCTGGCCGGTTCTCGACGATCACTGTGCTGCCCAGCGCCTCGCCCATCGGCGCACTCAGGATGCGCGCGGTGAGATCGACCGAGCCGCCCGGAGCGAAGCCGACCAGCACGCGCACCGGCTTGGACGGGTAGGGCTGGGCGATGGTACCGGTGGCCGTACACGCCAGCACCAGGGCGGCGGCGAGACGCGGGCTGATAAGACAGTTGGCGGGTTGCTTCATCGGGGACTCCGGTCGGCGTTGACTTATCATCGGGTCAGCAAGATCGATGCCAGTCGTCGCCGGCCAGGCCTTCGAAGCCGACCGTCGCTTGTGCCTCGTCCCTCCCTACGGAAGCGCTCCCTGATGTCCCAGTTCGACCCCAACCTGTTCAAGCTTGCAATGCGTCGCGCCGCCACCGCGGTCTCGGTGGTCACCACCGATGGCAGCGCAGGTCGCTGCGGCGTGACCGTGAGTTCGTTCTGTACCGCGACCGCCGAGCCGCCGCAGATGCTCGCCTGCGTGCTCAAGACCAGTGCGGCAGCAGCCGCGATCCGTGGCAACAAGGTGTTCTGCATCAATGTGCTCGATCGTGCCCATTGGCATGTCGCCGACAGTTTTGCCGGCCGGATCGAACGCTGGCGCAATGACCGGTTCGCCTGTGATCAATGGAAGACGCTCGCCACCGGTGCCCCGGTGCTTGAACAGGGGATGGTCGCACTCGACTGCACGCTGGCGTCCGAGCTGGAGCTGTCTACCCACTTCGTGTTCATCGGTCATGTCGAGAGCGTGGCCGTGAACGACGGCTCACCGCTGCTGTATTCGGATGCGCACTACCGCAGGCTGGCCGAGCGCGATCAGATCTCGGCGGAAGACCTGACGCTCTGACTCTCGTTCTCTGACTCTAATTCGCTGACTCTAATTCGCTGACTGGGCTTGATCGACGCGGGTGCGCTAAGCTCGGCCGATGTCTCTTGTCTTCTACAGCACCGTCGACAGCTCGGTCGGCTGGGCCGAGGCAGTACAGGCCGCCGACCCTGCACTCGCCTTCCATGTCTGGCCCGACTGTGGACCGTTCGATCAAGTCGAAGCGGTGCTCGCCTGGAAAGCGCCGCCCGGCTTCTACCGGCAGTTTCCGAAGCTCAAGCTGATCATCAACCTCGGCGCCGGGGTCGACAACATCGTGCGCGACGCAACGCTGCCGCCGGGCATTCCGATCACCCGCATCTCGGACCCGGAGATGGGCCGGATGATGAGCCAGTATCTGCTCACCTGCGTGCTGCGCCACTTCCGCGAGTTCTCCACCTTCGAGCGCGCACGTGCCGAGCGTCGCTGGGCCTATGTGCATCCGCGCGAGACGCGCGAGTGCACAGTCGGCATGATGGGGCTGGGCCAGCTCGGCGCGATGGCGGCCCAGGCGTTCGTGCGCGAAGGCTTCCAGGTGCTGGGCTGGTCACGGTCGGCAAAGTCTCTGTCCGGGGTGGAGACCTTTGCCGGAGTCGATCAGTTGCCGGCATTCCTCGCCCGCAGCGAGATCTGCGTGATGCTGCTGCCGCTCACGCCCGAGACCGAGAACCTGATGACTGCCGAGCGCTTCGCGCAGTTGCCGCGCGGGGCGAAGTTCGTCAACGCCGGGCGGGGCATGACTGTCGATGAAGACGCGTTGGTGGCTACGCTGCGCTCGGGCCATATCGCCGAGGCGACGCTCGATGTGTTCCGTGAAGAGCCGCTGCCGGCGACACACCCGTTCTGGGAGCTGCCGCAGGTGCTGATCACCCCGCATCTGGCATCGGTGGGCATCCCGCGCACGGCGGCAGAGCAGATTGTCGCCAACCTCGCCCGGGTGCGCCAGGGAGAACGACCGTTCAACGAGGTGCAGCCCACGCGAGGCTACTGACGCTGAACGACGATATCCTTGCAGATCTTCCACGCCATGGAAGATTTGCAAGGATATTTGGGCGCCGTATCGGGGACAGACCCTACCGGGTCTGTCCCCTGCCTGCTGCAGCGAAAGCGGTTGCCAACGGTGGTCAACCCTCGTTCGCCGCTGAAGCGGCCCGGGAACTGGCACCATCAGCAGATGAACAAGGCATTCGCAGCATCACTGGTCAGCAAAGGCCAAAGCACGGCAGGTCATCGCGATACACCGCCGGGCGACACCTTGACGGTGTTGTTCGATGGGTCCTGCCCGCTGTGCCGCCGTGAAGTGGCCGCCTATCGCAACCTGTCTCCGGTCGACCCGGAACACACGTTGGCCTGGCGCGATGTCAGCACGCCCGATGCTGAGCTACCTGCGGGCTGCTCGCCCTCGCAGGCGATGGCGCGATTCCATGTGCAGCATGCCGACGGCAGCGTCGATAGCGGTGCACGTGCGTTCATCGCGCTGTGGGCCATGTTGCCTGGCTGGCGCTGGCTGGCGCGTCTGGCCTCGCTGCCCGGGGTACCCACGCTGCTCGAGCAGGGGTATCGGCTGTTCCTGATCGGTCGTCCGCTGTTGCAGCGTGCGGCGCGCGCGGTAGAACCGCGGTCGAATGCGGTGCCGGCTGAACTGATCGCCGACCTGCGCTCCGACCATGCGGGGGAAACCGGTGCTGTCTGGATCTATCGCGGTGTACTGTTTATTGCGCGCGACGCTGCATTGCGCGACTTCGCGCGCCGCCACCTGGCAACCGAGCAACAGCATCTGGAACGTATCTGCGAATGGCTCCCCTGGCAGAAGCGCAGCTGGCTGCTGCCGGGCTGGCGGGTGGCGGGATTTCTTACCGGGGCGCTGCCTGCCCTGTTCGGCACGCGAGCGGTCTACGCGACGATCGAAGCGGTGGAGACCTTCGTCGACCATCATTATCAGCAGCAGATCGACCGGCTTGCCGCCTACCCCGAGGCAGGCGCGTTGCGCGAGGTATTGCAGCAGTGCCAGGCCGATGAGGTGCACCACCGCGACGAGGCCGGCGCAGCCGTTGTTGGCGCGCCTGGTGTCGCTCTAGGACTCTGGTGCCGATGCGTCGGATCGGGTTCAGCGCTGGCGGTGCAGGTGGCCCGGCGACTCTGATCGTGTCGGGCGATGATCTGCAGCGTACCAAACGGATGGCGCCGGTTCCGCAAGGCAGGGCGCAGCGCTTCCTCCATCTCGGCTTCGCCGTGGGTGAACTGTTCGCCGGTGCCGCGGCCCACGGCCTGACCCGGCTGTCTCGAGGCGAACCGCTTCCGCTGCAGCAACTGCTGTTCGCGCCAGCCAATGCGCGGCGGCTGGCCGGGCGGTTGTCCACGATGCGCGGTGCGGTGATGAAGGTCGGCCAGCTGATGTCGATGGACGCCAACGGCGTGCTGCCGGCCGAGTTCGCCGAATTGCTCGGCGGATTGCGTGATCAGGCGCACACCATGCCGGCCGATCAGCTGGCAGAGACACTGAGTCGCGAGTACGGCAGCCATTGGCATCGCCGCTTTCGCAGTTTCAGTTTCCAGCCGATCGCCGCGGCGTCGATCGGTCAGGTGCATCGCGCGCAGACCCATGATGGACGCACCCTCGCGCTGAAGATCCAGTACCCCGGGGTGCGGCAAAGCATCGACAGTGACGTGGCAAACCTCGCCTTGCTGGCGCGAACCCCGGGGCTGGTGCCAGCGGGCCTCGATCTCGCACCGCTGCTCGAGCGCGCGCGCGAACAGTTGCAGCACGAGACCGACTACCGCGCCGAGGCGCGTGCGCTCACCGACTATCGCGATCAGTTGGGTGAAGACCCGGTGCTGGTCGTGCCGGCGGTGGTCGAGGAGCATTGCACCGACCATATTCTGGCCACCGGGTTCGCGACTGGTCGTTCCCTCGCCGGCCTGATGGGCGAAGGCCTGTCGCAGGCGCAGCGCGATCATCTGGCTTCAGCACTGTGCCGACTGTCGGTAAGAGAGCTGTTCCAGATGCAGTTGGTGCAGACCGATCCGAATCCTGGCAACTATCTTTTCGATCCCGACACCGGACGCATCGCGCTGCTCGACTTCGGGGCGACCGAGGCCATCGGTCGCGATCGCATGGAACAACTGCGCACGCTCACCCGGGCGCTGCGTGACGCGGATCGAACGGCTACGTCGGCAGCGGCCGAGTCGATCGGCTTCACCGACGCGCGGGATCCACCCGAGCAGACGGTCGCTGTGATCGACATGATGCTGCTCGCGGGGGAACCGCTGCGTCATCACGGCCGTTACGACTTCGGCGAAACCGATCTGTTCGGTCGGGTGTTCGAACAGGGCCGCACGCAGTTCTACGCATCGGGTTTCGCGGGTACGCCGCCGACAGATCTCATTTTCCTGCAGCGCAAGTTCGTCGGCATCTTCATGCTGTGTTCGCGGCTGCGCGCGCGGGTAGACCTGGCGGCGCTGTTCGATCCCTGGCTCTGAGGGTCGATCGCGGCTGCCGCACGCGGTATACCCAGCGCGGGGATCCTGGCGCGCTGCTTTCGGGGACCGATCCCGCAGGGTCTGTCCCACTGGTTGCCGACGTTCAGTTGCCGACGCTCAGTTGTCCACGTTCACCACATTCAGATCGAGCAACTGCTCGCGGGTGAGCCAGTTCATCTCGCTCGCCAGGAACTTCGCGCCCGAGTCGACGATGCGCACCGAAGCGCCCATCGCCATCACGTACAGCGCCCAGCGCGCCGAGGCCTGCGCAGACAGTTGCTCGATCTCGTAGATCAGCCGTTGCGCCGACTCGATCTTGCCCTCGCTGCGCGCCTTCTCCATGATCGCGACGATCTTCTGCACGGTCTGTGCGTTGCCGGCGATGGTCGGCATGTGGATGCCGTAGCGGCCGCCCTTCTCGACCCGGCGCACCACGCCGCCGAGGAAGGCATCGGCACAGGCACTGGCGCACGTCGCGCCGGCGGGGATGCGGGTGGCGAGCCCGGCCTTGCGGATCAGCCGGCCCAGTTCCAGCCCGTCCGGTTCGGAGCCGCCCCCGGAGTCGAACAGGATTTCCTCGATCTTGCCGGCGCGCAAAAGTTCCTGGCTGAAGCGCTGTGCATCGCCGCGCTGGATCATGCCCCCGCGCGGATACTTCTCGCTCCTGGCCTCATCCCGGATCAGCATGACCCGGCGGCCCTGGTAGTCCATCACTACGAAATCCACCGCGAGGGCGCGCGGGGACACGCCCATGCCTGCAGCCAATGCGGCCAGCAGGCATGCCGACCCGGCCGACCCGGCTGCCCGACCGAGAATGCACGTGACCAGCCGGATCATCGATGCCGCCAAAACATGCCGGAGCAATCCACGCCGGAGCAATCCACGCCGGAGCAATCCACGCCGGAGCAATCCACCCCGGTCAAACCCGGACCCGCGACCCGGTGCCAGGATCGCGGCAGAAGGTCGCGGTCTGGCGCACTTCCTCGCCCTTGATCACCGCGATCTCTCGCACCTGCTCGCAGCCGTCGCGGCCGGCAACCTGGGTCGGACCGATCGCCTGCGCTGAGCCGCGCGCATTGCCAGTCCACTGCACCGGCGCGGGCGACGTCTGCGCGCTCTGTTGCGCGACCCGCTGGCGGGCTTCGACCGCTCGCGTCTCGGCGGCCTGCCGCTCCTTCCCAGACTTCGCCTTCGCCTGCTCGGCACGCAGCTGTGCTTCGATCTCGGCGTTGCGTGTCTGCTGCTCGCGTGCGACCGTCGCCTGGCGGTCGGCGATCGTCTTCTGCGCTGCGGCTTCGGCGCGCGCCTGATCAGCCTGATCGAGTCGTTTGCCGATCAGTGACCCGGCGAAGCCCCCGGCCACGGCACCGATCAACGCACCGGCGATTCGCTGGTTGGTCGAGCCGCCGGCCACTGCGACCCCGATCGCGGCGCCGCCGATCGCGCCGATCGCGGTTGCGGTGTCCTGATTGGTGGCGCACCCTGACAGGGCGAGTGTGCCCGCCAGGGTGACCGCCAGCGCCTGGCGCACCGGCATCCGGCGCGCGTTACTCAGGCATATTCCTTCGCCCTGTCGGACATGCTCGTCGGCGATCGCAGTCATTCCATCCTCCCATCGACATGGTGTCGTGTTGTGACCCATCTATAGCCCGAGTGAAACGCACCTGACGTAGTCCGTCAAGGGTTCACGTCACGGATTCACGGGTGTTCGGCGACTTCCGTACCGATCGTCTTCACCCGCACTTCAAACTCGCGCTGTCGTTCGGTCTGCGGTGCCGGCATGAACTCGTCGGACGACACCGACTGCACCGGAATCGGGGAGGCGAACAGCGAGGATTCCGCCGGTGCCAGTCTCGCCAGGTCTTCGTCGGTCATCATGCTCATGCGGTCTTCCCCTCGCGCTCTTCGGTCGCGCGCTGCGCGGTTGCACGCGGTCGCATGAACGCGTGAGCGGCAGAGGCCAGTGCCCCCGTCCTCTCTCGCAGGGTGGGGAGCCGGCAATCTACTGCGAATTGACGGCGCCGGGGAGGGGGCAGCTTGAAAGAAACAGCGGATCGCATCGTGCGGTTGACGCCGCCGCGCCACGGGGCGGCGGGACACCCTTGCGTCTGGCCGAGTCCGGTCGCCGAGGCCAGGCTGGCGCGATCAAGGCCGCCGCAGGTGCCAGGCCTTGGGCCGCGTGAAGGTCTGGATGCCGTGCGTGGACAAGGTCAGGCCGAGTCCAGAGTCGCCGTGTCCCGACCAGGGCAGGCGCGGACTGACGCGGTCGCAGCAATTCCAGTAGACGCTGCCGGCGTTGACGCGGGACAACACCGCGCGGGCGCTGGCCTCGTCGCGGCTGAAGACCCCGGCCGTGAGACCATAGCGGGTGTCGTTCATCAGTGCCACCGCCTCGTCGTCGCCACGGACCTTCTGGATGCCGATGATCGGGCCGAAGCTTTCCTCGCGCATCAGCGCCATCGAGTGATCGACCTCGGTGAACACCGTCGGTGCGAACCAGTTGCCCGGCGGGGGCAGGCGCGCGCCGCCGCAGCGCAGCGTGGCGCCCCTGGCGAGTGCATCGGCCACCTGGGCATCGAGCACATCGAGCTGGGGTGCGCGTGTGATCGCACCGATGTAGGTGTCATCGGCCATCGGGTCGCCCTGCCTGAAGCCGGCCACCGCGGTCATGAAATGCTCGACGAACCCGTCGTGCAGTCTTTCTTGGACGTAGATGCGCTCGACCGAGCAGCAGCTCTGGCCGGTGTTGTACATCGCGCCGTCGGCGAGGCTTTCGGCGGCGGTCTTCGCGTCGGCATCGGCCCGGACATACACGGGGTCCTTGCCGCCCAGCTCGAGCTGCAGCTTGATCAGCCGTGGCGCCAGCGCCTGGGCGATGCGCACGCCCGTCGCATGGCTGCCGGTGAAGAAAACACCGTCGAGCGGTTGCCCGAGCAGCGCCGTGCCGGTATCGGCCGCGCCGATCACGGCCTGCATCACCTCGGCCGGAATGCCTGCCGCATGCAGCAGCCGCGTGATGTGCAGTCCGGTCAGCGCGGCGTACTCCGAGGGCTTGTACAGCACGGCATTGCCGGTCAGCAACGCCGGCACGATGACATTGCAGCCGACCAGGTAGGGATAGTTCCAGGCCGAGATGTTTCCGACCACGCCCAGCGGCACATGCGAGATCTGCTCGTGCATGCCGCCGTCGTCGAACACATGCTCGTCGCGCACCGCCGCTTCGGTCTGCTCCAGGAAGAAGTCGATGCGCGTAATGGCGCCCCTGATCTCGTTGCGCGACTGGCTGATGGGTTTGCCGACCTCCTGCGTCAACGTGCTCGCGAGCGTTTCGATCTCGGCGCCAAGGCTCGCGCGAAAGCGGCTGATCGCAGCCAGGCGTTCGGTCATCGGCGTGGTGGCCCAGCGCGGCTGCGCCGTGCGTGCCGCGGTGGCCTTGCGCGCGACCGAGTCCGGGCGGTCGGCTGCGACGTCGGTCAGCCTGTCTCCGGTGGCGGGGTTGTGGATGTCGAGTCGGTTGCTCATGTCTTTCGTGCGGCCCTTGCCGCCTGGAGAAAATCGTTCAGCAACGGCGTGTCGTCGAACTGCCCCGGCACGGCCCTGTCGTGGAACTCGGGGTGCCACTGCACCGCGGCTACGTAGCCGGGCCTGCGCATGCGCACCGCCTCGATGATGCCGTCCTCGGGGCAGCGGG
>Ga0335394_10005163_pt1 | contig 14800 bp, 8 predicted proteins | sample MAT03_FD_205741 | JGI IMG/M metagenome (GOLD analysis project Ga0335394, IMG submission 205741) | Freshwater microbial communities from Lake Fryxell liftoff mats and glacier meltwater in Antarctica - MAT-03 (spades assembly) (version 2) ...
CGAAGCGCTGGCTTTGTAGCAGCGGGTTGAACACGCGAAAATAGGGCTGCGCATCGGCACCCACGCTGGCCGCCCACTGCCAGTTGCCGTTGTTGGCCGCGGCATCGCCATCGCACAGCTTCTGCATGAAGTAGCTCTCGCCCCAGCGCCAATCCAGCAACAGGTCACGGGTGAGGAAGCAGGCCGCGATCATGCGGGCGCGATTGTGCATCCAAGCTGTTTCGTTCATCTGCCGCACGGCCGCATCGACGATGGGGTAGCCGGTCTTGCCCGCGCACCATGCGGCAAATCGAGCCTGATCGAGTGGGTCATCGCCGCTGCCAAACCTCACCCCATCCCAGGCCTTGTTGAAATTATTCTGATCCGCGTGTGGAAAGTGATACAGCAACTGCATGTAGAACTCGCGCCAGATGAGCTCGCTGATCCAGTTGTCGGCTCCGGCTTTAGCCACCGGCGTTTGTGCGTTGCGGCTCTCGCGCGACGGCACCACATAGTTGGCGTTGTGCAGCGCGGTCTGGTAACACGCACGCGGCGAGAGGGTGCCGATGTGCAGGTGCGGCGACAGGCGCGAGGTGGCATCAAGGCCAAGATCATCGCGCTGTTTGTCATACTGGTTTAAGCCGTTGCCATCCACAAACGCTCTGAGCAGGCGTTGGGCTTCGGCCTCGCCGGCCTTGGGCACCTTTTGCGTCACGACAAAGCCAATGTCTTTGGCGTTGGGAACGGGAACCGTCGCGATCTCGGGTGGTGCCGACAACTTTTTGCCGGTCAGCAAGGGATGATCTGCGGGTGGCACTTTGGATTGCAACAACCAGTTTTTTTTGTAAGGCGAGAAGACTGTATACGGCTTCTTCGAGCCCGTGAGCAACTCATCCTCTTCGTGGATCACCAGATCCTTGAACGAGTGCACTTGCAGGCCGGCCTCAGTCAGTGCCTGAGTGACCGCGGCATCGCGTTTGCGAGCCAATGGAGTGTAATCGCGGTTGTAGTAGATGGCCTCTGCGCCGACTTCGCGCGCGATCGCCAGCAATTCCACCAGCGGGTTGCCCTTGCGCACAATCAGCCGCGAGCCACGGCTGCGCAGATTCGCATCCAACTCCGCGAGCGAGGACAACATGAAATGCACCCGCGCCGGGGCAATGTCACGGCCCTTCAACACGGCCTCATCGAGCACAAACACCGGCACCACATGGCCGGCGCTGGCTTCAATAGCCGCGTTCAGGGCCGTGTTGTCGCTCAGTCGTAAATCCCGCCGGAACCAGTGAATGATGTGCATAGACAGAAAATCTCGGACTTCGGCAATCAGAATTACTTCGGCAATCAGAATTACTTCGGCAATCAGAATTACTTCGGCAATCAGAATTACTTCGGTAATCAGAATTACGGAAGAAATCTGACATTCAGTATGACGTTAATCAAATGGCGTGCGGTTCTCATCCGTCTCGCGCGAACGCCGTTGTAACTCTTCAACCGCATAGCGCGGTGGCACCGCATCGCTCAAAACACCGGTCATGGTTTCGATGGACGAGATATCGCGTCCCAGCTCGGCCGCTGGTGCTGGTGAAGGTGAGCCAGCCACGTTGGCGGTCATGTCGTTCAAGGCCAGCGCAATCTCTTCAAGAATTTTGACCTCGGCCGGATTCACCCGGGTGCGCTTGATGAAGCCGAGAATTTTGCCCGTCGAAGCGGCCTCAGCCACCCGATTGCCGATGATGACGAGCCAGTCTTTGAAGCGCGCCACCTCATTGGCATCGATGCTGGACTGCGGGTCATCCTGTTTGGCTTGCAACAGCGCGGCCACCTGCCGACACACGCTCAACACTTCCAGGCTCACCTCGGCAGGATCAAAATCGTGCGGAGGCCGTTGCTGAACGCCCTCGGCCACCGATCGCACCAACTCGGTGGATTCGCCAGGATCGGTGGATTCAAGCAGCACTGCATTTACGGCTTCCATCTCGCGCTGCGTGCTGCCCTCACTATCGGCCGAGGCGCTGGCGACGGCGACGCCGATCAAAACGGGCGCCAGCGTGAGAACGTCCCACTCGTCCTGGCTGAAACTATCTCGGTTGCTCATGGTGCATCTCCTTGGTTGCTGGTGGCTGGTGGCTGGTGGCTGGTGGCTGGTTGCTGGTTGCTGGTTGCTGGTTGCTGGTGGCTGGTGGCTGGTTGCTGGTTGCTGGTTGCTGGTTGCTGGTTGCGAGAGGAAATTTTATTACACCCCATTTTTATTCAAGAATTTAACCACCCGGCATATCTACCCTCCGCAACGCGCACCTGCTCTTCGTTCACCAGCCACCAGCCACCAGCCACTAGCAACCAATCACCAGCCGCCAGCCGCCTCCCAGCCATCCTGCTTCGGCAGCATAATGCGGCCCCATGCAAATGAAGTACAGACTCATCATCGTCGGGGCTGGCATCGCCGGCAGCAGTGCGGCGTATCACCTGGCCCAACTGGGCTGGCGCGACATTTTGGTGATCGACAAGGGCGAGCTCTTTGAGATCGATGGCTCGACCTCGCACGCGCCGGGCGGCATGTTCCTGACCAACAGCAGCAAGATGATGGTGGAGTTTGCCAGGTACTCGCGCCGGTGGTACGGCGAGCTGCATGATGCGGCGGTGGCCGGGGGATCAGAGCCGCTGATGTATGGCGTGGGTGGTCTGGAAGTGGCCTACAACCAGGAACGCATGCAGGATTTGCAGCGCCGTTGGGGCTGGGCCAAATCGTTTGGGCTGGAGGGCGCGGCGGTGATTACGCCAACCGAAGTCACGGCACTGAATCCATTGGTCGATCCCAAGGTCATTCACGGCGCGTATTGGACGCCGTTCGACGCCGTGGCCAAGGGCGTGCGCTTGTTGCAGGCCATGGCGCGGGCAGCAGAGCAGGCCGGCGAGGGCCGGGTGACCTTCGCCGGCAACACCGCCGTGCAAGACCTGATCACCGAGAACGGCCGCATCAAAGGCGTGCTGACGGCGCAGGGACCGATTGAGGCCGAGACTGTGTTGTGGTGCACCAACATCTGGGGCGATGTGTTCACCCAAAAATACGGTGTGCATCTGCCGCTGATGGCGGCCCAGCACTTGTATGCCACAACGACGCCATTAGCCGAGTTGAAGGGCGAGACGGTCGAGGTGCGTCATCCCTTGATGCGGCACCAGGATCACGCCATGTATTACCGCCAGCACTTCGATGCCTACGGCGTGGGCAGCTACCAGCATGTGCCGCTGATGATGGACCCAAAGCAGCTCGGCAAAACCGCCAAGCTACCGTTCACACCCGAGCATTTCGTCGAGGGCTGGAATAGCAGTGTGGAGCTGATGCCCGCGCTCCAGCACACCCAGATTGCGACCCAATTCAATGGCATGTTCGCCTTCACCACCGACGGCTACCCGATCATGGGCGAAACGAATGTGAAAGGCTTGTGGTCGGCTGTGGGGCTGTGGCTGACCCATGCCGGTGGCGCAGGCAAAGCCATTGCGCAGTGGATGACGTTTGGCGATCCAGGGTTGGACCTGCGCGAGGCCGACATTGTGCGCTTCCAAAAACACTATTACAGCAAACGCTATATTGCCGCGCGCACGGCCCAGAATTACGACGAGGTCTACGACATCATCCACCCCAACGAGCAGATCACGAACCCCAGACATGTGCGGCTGAGTCCGTTTCATGCGCGACTGGTGGAGCAACGCGGCGCACTGGCCCAGAGTGCCGGCTGGGAGGTGGCTCAGTGGTACGAGGAGAACGCGCGCCTGCTGGAGAAATACGAGGATCAAATTCCGCAGCGTGAAAGTTGGGCCGGCAAGTTCTGGTCGCCGATTCAGGGGGCCGAACATCTGGCCGTGCGTGAAAGTGCGGGCTTATTCAACCTGGCTGCACTGGCCATCATCGAAGTGGCAGGGCCGGGCGCGTTGACGTATTTGAATTACCTTGCGGCGAACCAGATTGACAAGCCCGTAGATCGATTGGTCTACACGAGCTTGCTGAACCAGCGCGGCGGCATTGTGGCCGATGTCACGATTGTGCGCCGCGGCGCGAGTAGCGGCCCCAACAAATTCTGGGTGATCACTGGTGGGGGTGTGTTGCCGCATGATCTGGCCTGGATCGAGCAGCACGCGCCCGAGGACGTGGTGGTGACAGATGTGTCGTCGGCATGGGCGACCGTGGGCCTGTGGGGGCCGAAGGCGCGCGAGGTGCTGGCGAGTGTGGCCGAGGGCGATGTGTCCAACGCGGGCTTTCCTTATTACACGGCCAAACCTATTTTCATTGATGCGGTGCCGGTGTATGCGTTGCGGGTGTCGTACGCCGGCGAACTGGGCTGGGAGTTGTATACGCCGACTGAATATGCGCTTCGATTGTGGGACGTGTTGTGGGCAGCAGGTCGAGCGCACGACTTGATCGCCGCTGGCAGCGGTGCGTTCGACTCACTGCGGCTGGAGAAAGGTTACCGGCTGTGGGGCACAGATATTCACACCGACTACAACCCATATGAGGCCGGCATCGGCTTTGCCGTGAAGTTGGACAAGGGCGATTTTCTGGGTCGCGAGGCATTGGTAAACGCGAAAGCCGAGGGCGTGAAACAAAAGCTGTGCTGCCTAACGTTGACCGGCCCCGGCGCATTGCTCGGCAAAGAACCCATCTTTAGCAACGGCACCAGGCTCGGCTATGTCACCAGCGCCAACTACGGCTATAGCATCGGCAAATTCATCGCCTATGGCTATTTGCCGATTGAGTTTGCCAAGACTGGCACGGCTGTCGAGATCGAATTTCTGGGCACGCGCCTGCCGGCGGTGGTGAGTGACGAGCCTGTGTTTGATGCCAAGAGCGCGCGGATGAAAGCCTAATTTCATTTCTTTGACATCGTCAAAATAGTCTGTCAAAGGAAAGATTTTTCGTAGCCACGTCATTCCCGCGAAGGCGGGAATCCAGAACTGCCAACCATGGTCACGTCGGGGTTACGCCTGGATTCCCGCCTTCGCGGGAATGACGGTGTTACTCAAAGACTTACCTTTGAGAAACCAATAGCAGAAAACATGAACCCCATTACGCTTGCCGACCTCGAAGCCGCTTCCGAGTTGATCTACCAGATCATGCCACCCACCCCCCAATATTCCTGGCCGCTGTTGAACGAGCAGTATGGCCGTGAAATTTGGGTCAAACACGAGAATCACACGCCGACCGGCGCATTCAAGGTGCGCGGCGGCATTGTGCTGATGCATCACCTCAAGCACGAGCGGCCAGACTTGCGCGGCATCATCAGCGCCACTCGCGGCAACCACGGCCAGAGCCTGGCCACCAGCGCCAAACGGCACGGGCTGGATTGCACGATCGTGGTGCCGTTTGGGAACAGTGTGGAGAAGAACGCGGCCATGCGCGCGCAGGGCGCGACCCTGGTCGAATTTGGCGAGGATTTTGACACCGCCCGTGATTACGCGGTGGAGCTGTCCAAGGAGCGCGGCCTCGAATACATCAGCACATTTCGGCGCGAGTTGATCGCCGGTGTTGGCACCTACGCACTCGAGCTGTTTCGCGGCGCGCCGCCATTGGATGCGGTGTATGTGCCCATCGGCAGCGGCTCTGGCATTTGCGGGTTGATGGCGGCTCGGGATGCCTTAAATCTCACGACCCGCATCATCGGCGTGGTGTCCGAGAACTTCCCGGCCTGGCAACGGGCGTTCCAATCCGGCCAAACAGTCACGACCGGACCCGCCTACAGCATTGCCGACGGCGTGGCGACCCGCGGCGTGATGGCGCCATCGCTGGCGCTGGTGAAAGCCGGCGCGGCCGATGTGATTACGGTGAGCGAGGCCGAGATTGAAGCGGCCATGGTTGCGCTATATACCTGCACGCATAACGTGGCCGAGGGGGCTGGAGCCGTGGCATTGGCCGGCGCGGCCAAACACGCACAGGCCGGCGAACGGGTCGGCGTCATCTTCAGCGGCGGCAACATTGATGCACAGCCGTTTGCAAAAGTGTTGCTGGCACACTCGGCTGCTTGATGACCCTATGCGCCTGACTCTGCTCGGCACCGGCACACCGGTTTTGGATGCTGGACGTTCACCGCCGCTAACAGCCCCTGATCCAACTAAACCGGTTTGACAATTTCGCAAGCTGTTACTACATTGCATGGCACACCCGCCGCGGCCAATGTGTTCAACGATTTGTTACACTTCAGTGCCGCTGGCAAACCTGCTAGCTCAGCCATTGGCACGGCCAACCGTCACTCCCCGTTTGAGTTTGAGCCGTGCTATTTATTTTGTAGTAAGCGCTATTGTTTGAACTGAAAGGAGAACCACCATGACCATACGCGAGGAAAAGATCCACTCTGCCGTGCCCGGATTGCAAAAGCAATTGAAGGCCGGACGCATCAGCCGGCGCGATTTTCTGCGCACGGCCACCCTGCTTGGTGTCAGCGCCAGCACGGCCTACGCCATGGCCGCCTGCGCACCCGCAGCACCACCGGCTGCCGCACCTGCTGCTGGCGCGACCACTGCTGGCGCGACCGCAGCTCCCGTTGCCGGCGAAGCCACCGCTGCTCCCGAGGCTGCCGCAACCGCTGCTCCAGCCGCCGGCGCCATCAAACGCGGTGGTGTGGTGAAAGTGGGCATTCAAGTGCCGGCCGTCGATCACCCCGCTCGTTTCTCATGGGTGTTCGACAGCAATGAGTTTCGCCAGGTGTATGAATATCTCACCGAGACCGGCTCCGACAATGTGACCCGGCCGTATCTGCTCGAAAAGTGGGAAGTGAATGATGCGCTCACCGAGTGGACGCTGTTCCTGCGCAAGGGCATCAAGTGGAGCAACGGCGATGAGTTCACCAGCGAAGACGTGCTATTCAACTTCAAAGAGTGGTTGCTGCCCGAAACCAAATCATCCATATTGGGTCTGTGGGAAGGCTTTTTGAAGATTGAGGGTGTGACTGCGGTGGACAATTACACCGTCAAACTGGCACTGGACGGCCCCAAGCTGGACGTGCCAGAGACGCTGTTCCACTACCCGGCCCAGATCATGCACCGCAGCTTCAACGGCGACCTGACCACGCTCAAGAACCCCGGCACCGGCCCCATGAAGCTGGACGAATACAAGGTCGGCGAGCGGGTCAAAGTAAGCGCGCGCGATGGCTACTGGCAGAACGGCGTTGATGGCAAGCCGCTGCCGTATCTGGATGGCATCGAGTACATCGACCTCGGCAACGACCAGACCGCCTATGTGTCGGCGCTGCAAAGCGGCCAGATCGACACCATCTATGACCCCACCGTCGATACCTTCCTGGCCCTGCGCGATAAGGACGGCATTGTGGTCGAGCCGATCACGACCTCGCAGGTGCGCGTATTGCGCGTGCGGGTCGATCAGGACCCATGGAAGGACAACAAGGTGCGCCAGGCCTTCAAGATGGTGCAGGATCGCCAGTCGATTCTGGACACCGCCTATTTCGGTGAGGGCGCGCTCGGTGCCGACTTCCACGTGGCTCCGGTGCACCCCGAATATGCACCGATGGACCCGCCCAAGTATGACCCGGAAGGTTCACTGGCGCTGCTAAAGGAAGCGGGTGTGACCACGCCCGTTGCGCTCAAGATCAGCGTTGGCACTGGCTGGACCGATGTGGTGGCCTATGCCGAAACGCTGAAGGAAAGCGCCAAGGCCGGCGGCTTCGAAATCGAACTGGACACCATGCCCAACAACAGTTATTGGGACAAGTGGACCGAGACGGCCGTGGGCATCACGCCATGGACACACCGGCCGCTGGGTGTGATGGTGTTGCCGCTGGCCTACATTGCCGATAGCACAGGTGCGCCTGTGCCATGGAACGAGAGCCGCTGGGTGGATGAGGAATTCACGACCCTGCTGAAGAAAGCTCAAGGCACGCTTGATCTCGAAGCCCGCCGCGCCATCATGAAGGACATCGAGCGCATCCAGATGGAGCGCGGCTCGATTTCGATTGCATGGTGGCAGAACGTGTGGAACATCAAATTGCCCAAGCTACAGGGTGCGCCGGCCCACCCCACCCACTACCATCTCTGGCGCGAAGCCTGGCTGGACCCGGATGCGAAGTAAGCGGAAGTTTTTACTTGAACGGATTGAGTGCGTGTGATATGCCTGTAATGAGTCAAAAGTCTTGAGCCTGGAGACTCAAGACTTTTGACTTTTTGATTACGCAGTCATTAAACTAGATTTTCGACCATGACACCGACTGTGGACTATACAAAAATCATCACCATCGAACCCGGCAAACGCGGCGGACGCCCTTGCATCCGCCACATGCGCATTACGGTGTCCGATGTGCTGGGCTGGCTGTCGGTGGGCATGAGCCATATCGAGATTTTGGAAGACTATCCTGACCTGACAGAGCAGGATATTCGAGCCTGCCTGGCATTTGCTGCTGATCGAGAACGCCGTGTCATGGTGTCGACATGAAGCCATGGAGTTGTATTGATCATGATTCGATTCCTCGTTCGCCGTATTTTCTTTTTGCTGATTACGCTGTTCGTAGTCTCGGCCGCAATCTTCCTCATCTCGGAAGTGGCGCCCGGCAACATTGCCGTCAACTCACTGGGCAATACGATTACGCCGCAGCAGGAGGCCTCGTTCAACGCGCAAAACGGCCTTGATCAGCCGGTGCTCACCCGCTATGTGCGCTGGATCATTGGCAGTGACTGGCAGGCGGCACAACACATCGGCAACCCCGTTCGCCAGACCTATGACGACTCTAACAATCGTTACAGTTGGTGGGCGGTGCAGCCCGATGGCACGCTCTACCAGAACTACTCCAAGGACGGCCTGGTCATGGTGCGCGCTGAGCGGCAGGCCGACGGCACCTTAAAAGACGTGGTGCTGGGCGAGGATGCCTGGAAAAAGCAGGACGGCTACGATGTGTTTTGGGGAGTCGATCAGGAAGGTCGCGGCGCGATGTGGGTCAAGGGCGAGCAGAACGTGGAGTGGACGCTGACCAAAGCCACCTGGCAAAATAGCGTCGGCGCGCCGCGCGAATACATTCCCCTGCAACGCGGCCTGTTGCGCGGCGATCCCGGCGTGTCATTTTTCACCCGCCGGCCTGTGGCCGAAACAATTGTGCCCCGGCTCATCAATACCGCATTTTTGGCCGGTATCGCCTTCCTCATCGTCATGCCGTTGGCGTTATTGCTGGGGTTGATTGCCGGCTTGAACGAGGGCAAGTTCATCGACCGCTTTTTGTCCATCACCAGCCTGGTCGCCACGGCCACGCCAGAGTTTGCCAGCGGCATTTTTCTCATCCTGATCTTTTCAACGTGGCTGGGTTGGTTTCCCGGTGCCGTTGTCACCACCAGCGACACCACGATCTTCACTGACCCACAGTTATTGATTCTGCCAGTGATTACGCTGTCGCTGATCGAGCTGGGTTACGTGCTGCGCATCACGCGGGCCAGCATGGTTGAGGTGATGCGCACCAACTACATTCGCACGGCCACCTTAAAAGGATTGCCGCGCTGGCGAATCGTGTTCAAGCACGCCCTACGAAATGCGCTCATGGCCCCGATCACGGTCATCATTTTGCACGTGAACTGGCTGATGGGCGGCATCGTGGTGGTGGAGACGCTGTTCGGCTTCCCTGGCCTCGGCCGTTACGTGTTGGAGGCGGCGCTGTTCAAGGATGTGTTCGCGATTGAAGCCGCGGCCATGATCCTGGTCATCATCGCCGTGAGCACGCAGTTGGTGGCCGATCTGATTTACACCTACATCAACCCACGCATCCGCTACGCGTAGAACAGAAAGAGACGACCGATGACGGACGACCGACGACGGGGAATAACCAGCGACCAACAACCTGCCACTAGCAACTAACAAATATGGCAATCGCTCAACCTGCATTACCGACCCCGGCTACAGCTCCAGCGCGGCCACCGCGATTGCGCCGGTTGCGCGAGGGCTTCGGCCTGCTGGTGCGCTCGAAGGCAGCGCTGGCTGGCGCAATTCTGGTGCTGTTCTGGGTGGTGATGGCGCTGTTTGCCGATGACTTCCTGCTGCGGCCAGATTGTTGGGCCAATGCCAATTGCAAGCGCACGCCGCTGCTGGCCCGCTACGATCCCTATACGCCCGACCGCGGCCAGGTCATGAAACCGCCCTCAGCCAGGCACTGGCTGGGCACCGACCGGCAGAGCCGAGATTTGTGGTCGCGGCTGGCCCACGGCTCGCGCATCATTTTGGTGCTGGCGCCGGTGAGTGTGTTGGCGGCCTTGCTGATCGGCGGCACGTTGGGCCTGATTGCAGGCTACTTTGGGGGCTTGATCGATGAAGTGGTCATGCGCATCCTGGATGCAATGATGGCGTTCCCGCAAATATTGCTGTATCTGGTGATCATCGCCGCGCTCGGCCCCAGTGCTATTAATGTGGTGCTGGCGATTACGATCGCCGGCGCGCCTGGCATTGCCCGTCTGGTGCGCGGGCTCACCCTCGATATCAAAACCCGCGACTACATTGCAGCGGCTCAGACCCGTGGCGAGTCGCCGTGGTACATCATGTTCGTCGAAATTTTGCCAAACGTGCGCGGCCCCATCATCATCGACGCGATGTTGCGAGTGGGCTATGCCGTGTTTGCCATAGGCACGCTGGGCTTCCTGGGGTTGGGCTTGCCGCCCCCTTCGCCCGACTGGGGCAGCATCGTGAACGCAGGCCGCAAGTTCATTCAAGCCGGCCATATCTGGGATGCATTGTGGGCGTCGCTGGCCACCGCCTCACTCGTCGTGGGGCTGAATTTGATGGCCGATGGGTTGCAGGAAGAATTGAACCGTTACCGATAATGGCTGGAAGTCGTCACACTCAAAATCATGGTGGGAATGCATTTCGGCCGCATTCGCATTGGGTCTACCTGATCCTCCAGCTCAGCATCCTTTTGGCCATCTATCTCGTCTATGTTGGCGCGGTGCGGCTGCCGTTGTTCTCGGACGACACAGTGTTGTTGCCGGCCATCAAGACCCGCACGCTCATCACCATCTTCGAGAATCGCCCCTTCGGTGACGGCCACCACCGCCCCATGAGCTATGTGCCGTGGTTGTTTGTCCGTGACATGCTCGGCTGGTTCATCCATCCCATTTTGCACATGCAAACCGTCTGGCTGCATGTGTTGAACACGGCTTTTGTCGGCGCAATTGCGCATCGGCTGGCACATCGATTGCATCTGCCAGCACAGGGTTTCGCCCTCATCAGCAGCCTCATCTTTGGCATATTTCCCCTTTCATACGAAGCCATTCTGTGGGCCAGCGCACTGCCGCACCTCATCATGACCACTTTTGGTCTGGCAACGGTATTTGTGTATGTGGCCGCGCCAAAACAGCTTCCTACATGGGCCAGGATCATTGTGTGTGCCCTGCTGTTGCTGGGCGCCTGTCTGAGCCACGAGACCGGCTTCATCTTTGTCATCTTGTTGCTGTTGGTCGAGTTGGCCTGTGCCTACCGTGCCAAACGTCGCATTGATGCCGGCACCGTTGTGCTGACGGTGCTGGGATTGATCTACCCGGTCTACTATCGTTTTGGGCTCATTACCAAATGGAACAGCGGCGCGGCCTCATTTGCAAGCGATGGTCTAGGCGGCATCGTCACCAACGCTGCCTATCACGCGCAGAGTCTGTTGAGCTGGTTACTCATTCCACTGCGGCCGTTGCTTGGCAACCCCTCTACTGCTGCCGCCAATGCCATGTTGCTGATTGGGCTTCTGAGCGTGTTGGTCGCGACATTTGCGATGTTGTTGCGCACACACTGGTGGTTGCCGGCACTGGTGGGCCTGGCCTGGTGGGTCGCGGCCATAGCCCCATCCACGGTCGCACTCGATGTCAACTATGTCACCGGCAGCCCACGGCTCATGTATATCTCGGTCATCGGCGTCGCATTGTTCTGGGGCGCATGCACGGCAGCGGTGTGGGAAATCTGGCAGGCGAAAACGTGGCGGGTCGCACAAGCGGTGTTGGGCGCAGGAATTGCCGCGCTTAGCATTGCCTGTGTGCCGTACATACTGGCCCGCATCGAGGAAACAGCGCGCCTGAAGCCGATGCTGACCCTGCTCGGCAACGACGTCAGCGCCTCCACGCCATCAGACACGTTTCTCTATATCAACTTCAGCTTTTTAAATCTACCCAACACGCCGCTGTTTCTCATCGGGCAGGAAGGCCTGGATACCTGGGGGTTCACCGAGCCGATTGGGCCGATGTGGACCTGGGCGGCCAGTGTCGAGGGCATCCAACGCGACACGGACGAGGTACGCATTGATGCTTTACTCACTGACCGCGAGACCAACTATGGCGTGCCTGGCCTGTCGTTCACCCGTGGCAGCGCTGGCCCGTTCAAATACGCCGTGTTTGGGCCGGTGGTCGATGAGATCGGCCTGCGTGAGCATATGTTGAAGGCCAACTACATCTATCGCTTTGACTATGACGCACCCGGCTTTCGGATGCGGCGGGTGGGCGAACTGCACAGCACTGTGGTGAATTCAACGACACAAATGAGTGCGCCGCCGTTGGCACGGTTTGAGTTCAACGCGGCCCGCACGATGATTCAACAAGCCACTGCAACCACCTGTGCCACCGGCAGCACCGACACGCGCATCATCGCCACATTGACCTGGTTGAACACCAGCAACATGACGGAGCCGACCGGCATTTTTGTGCATGGCCTGAACGCGGCCGGCCAACAGGTGTTGGTGGCCGACTATGATTTGCTGGATGGCGCACTGCCGTTGGAGACAATGCCGACCGAGACCGCCATCACCGAAACCCGTGAGTTGCGCGCGGCCGAGCCCGTGACCGAGTTGCGAATCGGCATTTACAACCGTGCCGACAACAAACGCTTCACGGCGCTGCGTGACAATAATTTGCTGTGGGAAGGTGAGGAAATTGTGGTGCCGGTGTTGCCGGCATCGGCAACAAATATGCCGGCGGTGTCGCATTGCTAATGCGCACTGGAATGGAGGCTAATGAAAGTTGAGAAATAAAACCGACAACGCAACCGCGCAACCTGTCATTTCGGTGAACCACCTGGCCATTGCTTATGAGACCAACGCCGGCGATGTCCATGCCGTGCGGGATGTGACCTTTGATATTGCCCGCGGCGAAACGCTGGGGCTGGTCGGCGAAAGCGGTTGCGGCAAGAGCACGGTGGCTTATGGGCTGGTGAACTACCTGGGCCGCAACGGCAAGATTGCCGGTGGCGACATCGTGTTTCAGGGCCAGAGCCTGGTGGGCCGCAGCCCCGAGCAGGTGCGCAAACTGCGCGGCAACCAGATCAGCATGGTCTACCAGGACCCCATGACGTCGCTCAATCCGGTCATGCCCATCGGCGAGCAGATGACCGAAGTGCTGACCGTGCACCAAAACCTGAGCGGCGATGCAGCCCGCACACGCTCCATCGAAATGCTCCGGCGGGTCTATATGCCGTCGCCCGAGACGTTGATGGAGCGCTACCCGCATCAGATCAGCGGCGGCCAACAGCAGCGCGTGGTCATCGCCATGGCCTTGCTCAATAACCCGGCCCTGCTGATCATGGATGAGCCGACCACGGCGCTGGATGTGACCGTGGAGGCGGCCGTGCTGGATCTGGTGGCCGATCTGCGGCGCGATTTCGACACGGCAATTTTGTTTATCAGCCACAACCTCGGCGTCATCGCCCGCGTGTGCGACCGTGTGGGGGTGATGTATGCCGGCGAGATTGTGGAGCTATCTGGCATCGAGGAGATTTTCGCCAACCCGCGCCACCCGTATACACAGGGCCTGATGCGAGCTGTGCCACGTTTGGGCACCGACAAGCAAAGTGGTGTGCTGCATGCCATTCCCGGCCGAGTGCCCGCGCCCAATCGCCTGCCGCCCGGCTGCACCTTCGAGCCGCGCTGCCAATACGCGATCGATGCGTGTCGGGGGGAACGGCCGGTGCTACGTAACCTAGAGACGACGGACGACCGACGACCGACGACAGCTCAGAAACCACCGTCGTCGGTCGACCATCGTCGGTCGTCTCTTCACTCTGTGCGCTGTATTCGCGCCGAAGAGATTGATGCGACGGCCTGGGTGCCAGCCGATGTGCCAGCCAAGCTCACCCAGACTGCGGCCAGTTCGGACGAAGCCATCCTCAAAATTAACGACCTTAAAACCCACTACAAACAGGGCGGCAGCGGCCTGTTAGGTGCGTTTGGATTTGGCAAGCGAGACACCGTGAAGGCCCTGGACGGGGTGAGCTTTGATCTGATTCGCGGCAAAACGCTGGGCATTGTGGGCGAGAGCGGTAGTGGCAAAAGCACGCTGATCAAAACCATCATCGGCCTCGAAGAGGTGAGCGGCGGCAGCGCCGAGTTCGTTGGCTTCGATATTAATCAGCGTGCCAACAAACGCGATCTGGATGTGATCCGCGAGCTGCAAATGGTGTTTCAAAACCCCGAGGCAACGATGAATCCCGCCTACACCATCGGCCAGCAAATTGAGCGACCACTCAAGCGTTTCAAGATTGTGCCGCCGGACCAGATCCGCAGCGAGGTGATTCGGCTGTTGCGGGCCGTGAAGCTAGACGAACACTACTACGACCGGCTGCCGCGCCAGCTCAGCGGCGGCGAGAAGCAACGCGTTGGCATTGCGCGCGCCTTTGCCGGCCGGCCCGATTTGATTTTGGCCGACGAGCCGGTGAGTGCGTTGGATGTGAGTGTGCAGGCGGCCGTGCTGAACCTGTTGATGGAGATTCAAAGCGAGCGCGGCACCACCATGATCTTCATCGCCCACGATTTAAGCGTCGTGCGCTTCATGTGCGACACCATCGCCGTGATGTATCTGGGCCAGATCGTGGAGATTGGGCCGG
>Ga0335394_10005167_pt1 | contig 14796 bp, 6 predicted proteins | sample MAT03_FD_205741 | JGI IMG/M metagenome (GOLD analysis project Ga0335394, IMG submission 205741) | Freshwater microbial communities from Lake Fryxell liftoff mats and glacier meltwater in Antarctica - MAT-03 (spades assembly) (version 2) ...
CATCGGCGCGGAACTGGCCCTCAAGTGGGACGACGGCGGCGAATCCTTCATCCCGCTGGAAGCCCTCCGCCGCGCCTGTCCCTGCGCGGGCTGCAAAGGGGAAGTGGACGCCCTGGGCCAACTGCACCAAGGCCCGGAAATCGCGCTCACCGCCGCCTCCTTCCGATTGGCGCGCCTCAGCCCGGTGGGCGGCTATGCCATCCAACCGACCTGGACCGACGGCCACAATTCGGGACTGTATCCGTTCGCCTACCTCAAGCGCCTCGGGGAAGCCGGGCCGGGGTGATGCCGCACTCCACGACGCTGGCGTGACCGTTGCGCGCTGCCCAGGTTCGGCTGAGCGACCTGCTTGCGATTCTCCGCTTGCAGCCGCGTTGCGCGGTCGAAAAAGCGTCGTGCGCCGGACGCGGATTTCGGGTAACTGAGGTGCATGACCGCGCCACGCCTAATCCGCAACCTCGCCCTGATCGGACTGATGGGCGCCGGGAAATCCACTGTCGGGCGCATCGTGGCGGAGCGCTTGCGTTTCGACTTCGTGGACACGGACACCCTGATCGAGCGCCAGGCCGGGCTGTCCGTGAGCGAGATTTTTGAGCAGCACGGCGAACCGCACTTTCGCGAGCTGGAGCGCCGGCTCGTCGCGGAACTGGCGCAACGCGAGCGCACCGTGATGGCCACCGGCGGCGGCCTCGGGGCGAACCCGGAGCACTTGGCCAGTCTCAAGACCCACGCGCTGGTCTGCTACCTCTGCGCGTCGCCGGAGAAACTTTTCGAGCGCGTCCGTTATGCCTCCCACCGGCCGCTGCTCAAGGATCCCGATCCGCTGGGCCGGCTCCGCGAACTGCTGGCAGCGCGCGAACCAGTCTATCGTCAGGCCGACTTGCTCGTGAGCACCGACTGGCGGCAACCGATGGAAACCGCCGCGCACCTGGCCGCCCAGTTCCGCGACGCCACCGCCCGCCACGCACCCGACCTAGCCCAAAGCGGGCAGTGAATAGCCACAAAAAGGCGCAAGAATCCCAAGGCGATAGGCGAGCGTGAACCCCTCACTAAATCCCCACGCGCGAGCCGAAAACTCCCAGCGAGTGCTTCGTGCTGGGCGCTGTCCTACGCCCGCCTCCCCGCACGCCGCAAAGACCCTGGAGTGCGGCGACTTGTCGCCGCTTTTTCTCCGGGCGACTTGTCGCCCGCGATGGCGTGACAAGTCCCGCCAGCAAAGAGCGGCGACTTGTCGCCGCACTCCAGAGTCCTTTGATTGCGGCTCTCCTGCTTTGCGCCTTCTGTGCCTTTTTGCGGCCAATCTGCTCCCCCCAGGATGAAAGAGCGCCTCCGCCAACGGGCCCTGGAACTAGGCTTCGACGACTGCCGGTTCACCACCGCTGCACCGCCAGCCAGCGCGCCGCAATTCGCCAACTGGCTTGCCGCCGGGCACCACGCGGAAATGGCCTGGCTCGCCCGCCACGCCGCCAAACGTGCTGATCCCCAACTCGTGCTGCCCGGCGCGAAGTCGCTCATCATGTTGGCGGTGAACTACGGCGGCGCGGGGGAACAAATGCCAGATGCCGGATGCCAGATGCCGGATGCCGAGTCCCCGCAACACGCAATACGCACCACGCAACACGCACCGCTCACCACGCCCCCCGGCCTCATCTCCCGCTACGCCCGACACGCCGATTACCACGACGTCCTCGCCGCCCCGCTGCGTCAACTCGCCGCCTTCGTGGACGCACTCGGCGGTCCCGGCACGCGCTCGCTGTGGTATGTGGACACCGGCCCGCTGCTGGAACGGGATTTCGCCCAACGCGCCGGGTTGGGCTTTGTGGGCAAGCACACCAACCTCATCAGCCGCAGCTTGGGCAACTGGTTCCTGCTGGCGGAAATCCTCACCTCGCTCGAGCTCGCGCCCGACGCCCCGGCGCGCAACCACTGCGGCACCTGCACCCGTTGCCTCACCGCGTGCCCGACCGGCGCACTGCCTGCGCCCTTCACGCTCGACGCCCGCCGCTGCATCTCCTACCTGACCATCGAACTCAAAGGCAGCATCCCCGTCGAACTCCGGCCGCTCCTCGGCAATCGCATCTTTGGCTGCGACGATTGCCTGGCCGCCTGTCCATGGAATCGCTTCGCCCGCGAGGCCGCTCTGATGCGCTCCGTGCGCCGCCCCGACCTCGCGACGCCGGACCTATTGGACCTGCTCGCCTTGGACGACGCCGGCTTCAAGACCCGTTTCGCCGGCACACCCATCCTGCGCACGAAGCGCCGCGGCCTGCTGCGCAATGTCTGCGTCGCCCTCGGCAACACCGCCGGTCCCGACGCCCTGCCCGCCCTGGCACGCGCCGCCACCGATACCGAGCCACTCATCCGCGAACACGCCGTTTGGGCGATGGAAGCAATTGCCGGGCGAGAAGTGCGCCCAATGTGAGGCTGGGAACTCACAAATCGCGCATCGCGGTCATGATCCCGGTAGGGCGGCGCTGCCGCGCCGCCTTGGAAATGTGCTAAGTGGCAATTTTGCCCGCCGGGTTCACGGAGTGGAAGCACCTCCAGAATCGGCCCATCAACCAAGGCCAGGAGCCGACCAATCCCCACAGATTCGGCGACGACCGCCGATGCCCTTTGCCTCCTATCTGCGGTCGTCTTCGAATCGGCGGGGTGCTCCCTTGACCCACCGCCAGAGCCGTGCTAACTGCTTCGCCCAACAAGGACGTTCACCTGCCAGTCGTTCCGACAGATGCCTCGTCTTGGCCCCGATTGCTTCATGAAAAACATCCTGCGCTCCGGTTCCTTCGCCCTCCTCTGCCTGGCACTTTCCGCCGCCACACTGCGCAGCCAGACCGTGACCTTCACCAACAACACGGCCATCAGCTTCAACGACACCAACTACGACGGCCTCGAAATCGTCGTCACCAACTGCACGCTCACGGTGGACGGCGCGCACGCGTTCGCCGGTCTGCGCGTGCAACCCGGCGGCGTCCTCACGCACATCTACGCCGCAACGGGCGGGCTGCCGAACCGCCAGCACATCATCGGCGAGGCTCACACGTTCACCGACACCAATCTCGCAGTGCTGGCGCAGACGGGCGTGGACTTGGCCACCGTCGCCGTCTGGGATGAAGTCCGCACGTTGCTCTACCTGAGCGGCACGGATTACCTCCTCAGCATGAACAACTATGGCTTCGCGCTGCTCCGGAGCGTCGCCGGCTCCACCATCCCGGACGGCGCGGCGGTGCTGGTGGATTACGATTACCTGGCCACGCCGGTGCTCACGGGGCTGCGCCTGACCGTGGCGGGCGTGACGATCCAGCCCGACGGCGGCCTGCCCGGCGTGGTCACCAGCGCGGACGGCGCGTATGCGCTGGCAGTGCTGCCGAGTTGGGCGGGCACCGTGACACCGTCGCTGACGGGCTTCTTATTCATCCCCAGCGCGCGCAACTTCGACACGGTCACTGCGCCCCAAACCGGCGCGGATTTCCTCGTGGTGGACTCGATCACGCCCACGGTGGCCCTCCATCGGCAGGGGACGATTTTGTTCTTCACCTGGACCGCCGTGCCCGGGGTGACTTACAGCCTGTATTCCTCCACGAACTTGGTGGACTGGTTGGACTCCGGTCGGACCGTCTTGGGCACCAACGGTCCGATGCGGTTCGCCACGCTGATGGAAGCTGAGCCGCAGAAGTTCTTCCGCCTGCAAGCGACCCCTTGAGGCAACGGTGCGGCCCCGCCAAGCGCTGATGGGACACGGCCCAGGGCTGTCGAAAACGAAAGCGGTTTTCTTAACCCGAACTCCGAAGAGGAATTGGGATCGCGCCCGCCCCGGGCGCTGTTTTCCGCGCCCTCGCGGAAAACTCCGGACGTGTGGAATTTTCCCGCAACTGCTCACCTCGCTCGCGTGCCGGAGGCTGGCCGCGAGGGCGCGTCCAGCCACGCCCGAGGACGGGCGTGCTCCCCAACTTCGGAATTCGGGCTTAACGCAGAGACGCAGAGGACGCGAAGGAAACGCAGAGAAAAACCACCTCTGCGTCCCTTAGCGTCCTCTGCGTCTCTGCGTTTAATCGGCCCGGAGCGCCGGCCACCGCAGCGTGGTCCGGCGGCGGGCAGGCTGCCTCACCACCAGACCTTGGACCGCAGCGCCGCGACGCGCTCGCGGATGGCAGCGGACAACTCTTTGCTCTCGGCGACGAGCGCGGCCAGCACGGGATCGCCGGTGCGGCGGGCCATTTGCTCGAGGATTTCGCGGCAGAATTCGCAGTCCGCGAGCGCCCACCGGCATTTCACAATGTTCCCGCAGAGCGTGTCCTCCTCGTAGCCGAGGCCGTGGCCGCCCGCGAGGTTCGCCCCGATCTTGCCGGCGGAGAGCATCAGGACCTCCTCGATCTCCGGCCGCGCGCTCAGGCGCAAAACTTTCACGGCAAATTCTCGCGCCTGCTGGGCAATCGGCTTGTATCCCGCTTCCTCGGCTTCGAAGCGCGCACCCTCGGCGGTATCCTCCCAGTCGGCTTCGGCATCGCCCTCCGCGGCAGGTTCAGTTTCCTCCTCCTCGTCATCTTCAGCGTCCGCCGCCGCCTCCGCGGCGTCCTCGTCCGGGTCCAGTTTGTCCTCCACTTCCTCGGCGGCTTCGGCGGCAGCGTTGAGCACCTCCTCCTTCCAATCCTCGAAATCAGGATCGCGCTGGGACTCGCGGGCCAGGGCGTCGGGCGGCAATGGTTCGCCCGGTTCGACGCCATAATGGACCTTGTTGTAAAGCTTGTCGGGCGTGTCGTATTTCTCGAACGCCTCCTCGCCCTCGTCCTCGAAGACTTTCATGTAACGGTCCATGAGCTTCTCGTTGCGATGCAACTCGCGCTCCCACCAGGTCTCGTTCGGCGGGGTCGGGGATTCAGAGGTTTGGTCGTTCATGGCACGGCGGGGCAAAGCATGGCGCAGGGACGCCGCCGGGAAAAGCCGATCCTTGCGGCCGCCAACTGGCTGGCGGCGCCGGACGCCCCACCGCGTGCGTCCGCAGACGGCCCAAGCTCAGCCCGCGCGATCCATCGCCCAGCCGCTCTGGCCTTGCGCGGACCGGGAATTCCATCGCGGTGGGCAAACCTCAGCCGGAGTCGGGCCTCAGATAGCGGCGGATGCCGGCGGCAAACCGGGTGGAGGTGATCCCGAACAGCGTGTTGGCTGGCTCCGGGTTGCCGACGTTGTCCTCCAACAACATCAGGAGTTGATCGCGATTGAGCGGCGAAGCTTTTTGCAGCAGGAGGGGAAACAGTTTTTCCAGCAGCGCCGCCTGCACGCGGGCGACGGACAGCGGGACGCGCAACAGCCAGCGCCGTCGGCCCAATGCGGCGAGGATCTCGCGCAGAATTTCCGGCAACGTGAAGCGGTCGGGGCCGCAGACATCGAAGCTGCCGGTCACCGCCCGGGGTTCCGCCACGGCCCGCACGAAGCACGCCGCGACCTCCTCGACGGCGACGGGTTGCAGCAGGGCAGTGCCCGGCCCCATCACCGGCAGCACCGGCGACCAGCGCGACAGGCGGGCGAACAGATTCACGAAATGGTCCTCGGGGCCGAAGATCAAGGAGGGTCGCAGAATCGTCCACGCCAGTCCGCTGGCGCGCACGGCTTCCTCGGCGGCCCACTTCGTTTGGTGGTAACGCGACCCGGCGCCCGGTCGCGTGCCCAAGGCGCTCATCTGCACGTAGCGCCGCACGCCCGCCGCCTGCGTCGCGGCGAGCACATGCTCGGTCGCGCGGACATGGACCTGCTCGAAAGTTTGCCGCCCATACTCGCTGATGATGCCGACCAGGTGGATGACCGCGTCGCAATCCCGCGCCACGTCGGTGAGCGTGGCGGCGTCGAGCACGTTGCCAGCCCGCAATTCGGCGCCGAACTCCGCGCCGGTCGCGCGGGCGGAAGGGGAAGTCGGATCCCGCACGAGAACCCGGAGTTCGTGTCCCGCCGCGCGAGCCTGACGCAAGACTTCCCGGCCCACAAATCCTGTGGCGCCTGTGATGAGCAATCGCATGACCGACTCTAGCGGAACGCTCCCATCCGCCAAGCGTCGTCCGGAGGGGCAGCGCCACCCGCAGGCGAGTCTGGCCCACGCCGGCGGACGCCACGCTGCATCCCCTGCTCCTCGCCCGCTATGGCCAACCGTCCCAAAAGATGCGAGGCTCCCCGGCCACCCATGTTGACGACTTAACCCACCTGCCATGACTCCACGCCAACTCATCCTCGCCGGTCTGAGCCTGCTGACCGGCGGCCTGCTTCAGACCCCCGCCCAAGTTCCCGCCGGGCACCTCGTCCACCGCTACAGCTTCACGGCGGATGCCAGCGACGCGGTCGGCATCGCGCACGGCGAACCGCTCGGCGGCGCGAGCATCACGAGCGGCGCGGTTGTGCTCAACGGCACCAGCGCCTACGTCAACCTCCCGAACAACCTCGTTACCGGACTGGTTTCCCTCAGCTTCGAGGCCTGGGTCACGGAGAGCGGCAGCGGCGGCTGGGCGCGCTTGCTCGATTTCGGCAACAGCAACGACGGCGAGGATGCCCAGGGCGGCGGCACCAGCTACCTGTTCGTGGCGTGGCCGATGGGCGGCGGGAACGGCTTGCGCGGCTGCTACCGGCCACCCGGCGCCAACGAAATGGTCCTCGAGGTCAGCCCATTGCCCACGCCGGGCGTGCCGCATCACTTCGTCTGGACCCAGGACGCAGCCAGCAGCGTGGCCCGAATGTATCTCGACGGCGCACTCATCGGCACCGCCGCCAACTTCACCGCCACCCCGGCCGCCATCGGCGCCACGGTCAACAACTGGCTCGGCCGCTCGCAGTACAACGACCCCTATTTCAGCGGCAGTCTGGACGAATTCCGCATTTACGATTTCGCCCTGCCGGCCGCAGAAATCGCCCGCAACCTGGCGCTCGGCCCGGATGCCTCGCCCCTCGGCCCCGGGCGATTCCTTGCCGAACCGCAGTCGGCCACGGTCCAGGAAGGACAGCCCTTCACGCTCACCGCGGACGTGACCGGCGCGCCGCCCTTCACGTTCCAATGGGAGCGCGACGGAGCAGCGGTGCCCGGGGCCACGGGCGCCACCTTGACCGGCATCGCCTTGCTCAACGACGACCAGGCCAGCTTCCGCCTGTGGGTCACCAATGTCTTCACCAACGCCACCTTCGTCGCGGCGAGCAGCAACGCCGTGTTGCGGGTGGCCGCCGACACCAATCCCCCCGTCCTGCTGGCGGCCGTGAGCCTGGGAACCATGGGCGTGGAAGTCCGTTTCTCCGAGCCGCTGCGTGCGGACACGGCGACCAACCAGGCCAACTTCGCCCTCGCCGGTCCGGCGGGCACGGTGGCGCTCAGCCGTGCAAAGCTGTCTGCTGCCGGCGACCTCGTCACGCTGGCCAGCGCGCCGCTCACAGTCGGCGCCACGTACACGGTCACCGTCAGCGGTGTGCGGGACGCCGCGTCCGCCGGCAACCTCATCGCCCCGGGCAGCCAGATCACCTTCGTCACGACGCCCGCCCCCGTGCGCAACATCGGCAGCCCGGCGTTCGCCGGCCACCTCCAATCCACCAATGCTGGCGGGTTGGTGCTCACCGCCGCGGGCACGGGCATCGGCGGCCTCAGCGACCAATGCTCGATGACCGTGGTGACGCTCACGGGCGACTTCGATCAACAGCTCCGGCTCAGCGCGTTCGCCGCGCCCGAGTCGTTCAGCAAGGCCGGCTTGATGGCGCGCGAAAGCCTGGCCGCCAACAGCCCCTTCGCCGCCGCGCTGGCTTCGCCGGGACTCATGGGCTGCTTCTTTGCCGCGCGGTCGAGCCCCGGTGCGACGGGGTTCACCGCCGGTGCCTTCCCCGTGAACTATCCGCAGAACTGGCTCCGGCTCCGACGCGCCGGCAATCTCTTCACCGGCTACGCCAGTTACGATGGCGTCACTTGGGCCGCGCTGGGCAGTGCCATGCTGAGTCTCAGCAACACTCTGCACGTGGGCCTCGCCCTGGCCAGCGGCGCCAGCGGAATCCCGGCGCAAGCCAGCTTCACCGACGCCGGCACTACTGTCAGTCAGGCGTCGGGCGTGACGGCCGGCCCGCCCGAACCGCTGGGTCCCTCTTCGCGTCGCACGCCGCTGGTAATCTCGGAAATCATGTATCAACCCGCGGTTCGGGGCGATGGGCGCGACCTCGAATTCATAGAAATACACAACTCGAATCCTTGGTTCCATGATGTCAGTGGTCATCGGTTGGGTGGCGACATTCAATTCACCTTCCCGCCGAACACTATAATTCCGGGCGGTGGTTTCCTCGTCGTGGCGCCCATGCCGGCAGACGTGCAAGCGGTCTATGGCCTGGCCGGCGTGCTCGGGCCCTACACCAATCGGCTCAAAACCAGCGGCACCGTGCGTCTCCACGACGAACAAGACACGATCCTGCTGGAACTCAGTTTCACGCCCGCCGCCCCTTGGCCCATGGGCGCGGATCGCACCGGGCATTCCCTCGTGCTGGCACGCCCAAGCTACGGCGAAGGCGATCCCCGCGCCTGGGATCGCAGCGATATTGCCGGCGGCTCGCCGGGCGCCTTCGAGGCGTTCCGGCCCAGCCCGCTCCGCAACGTGGTCTTGAATGAGATTCTCGCCCACACCGACCCGCCCGAGGTGGACACGATCGAGTTATACAACCATGCGAATACAGACGTGGACCTCAGTGGCTGCACCCTCAGCGACGACGCCGCGCTCGGTAAGTTCGTCGTCCCCACCAACACCGTAATCCCGGCCCGCGGCTTCCTTTACTTCACCGAAGCGGAACTGGGCTTCGGCCTTAGCTCGGCGGGAGAGACAATTTCCTTCAAGAACCCCGACGGCTCCCGGGTGCTGGACGCGCTCCGCTACGAGGCCCAGGAGAATGGCGTCGCCTTCGGTCGCTCGCCAGACGGGGCGGGAGAGTGGTATCGCCTCGGCACGCCGACCTTCGGTACCAACAATGCCCCTCCCTTGCTAGGTGACCTGGTCGTCAATGAGATCATGTATCATCCGATTAGCGGTAACGACGACGACCAATATGTGGAGTTGCACAATCGCGGCTCGAACGCGGTGAGCCTGGCCGGCTGGAAGTTCATCGCCGGGATTAGTTACACCTTCCCCACCAACGTCGTCCTAGCGCCGGGCGGCTATCTCGTCGTGGCAGCAAACGTGTCCCGCCTATTGTCCAACTACCCACAACTCAACGCAGCGAATACGCTGGGCAACTTCAGCGGCCAACTCTCTGGCAGCGGCGAGCGCATCGCGCTGGCGAAGCCCGATGAGCTCGTCAGCACCAATGCCAGCGGCTTCGCCGTCACCAACCACCTCGAGATTGTGGTGGAGGAAGTAACCTATGGCACCGGCGGTCGTTGGGGCCAATGGGCCGATGGCGGTGGCAGCAGCCTCGAACTCACCGACGCACATGCCGACCGCCGGCTCGCGGCGAATTGGGCCGACAGCGACGAATCCGCGAAGGCTCCGTGGACCACGATTCAGACCACCGGCACCCTGAACTACGGCGCGAATTACAACACCCAGCCGGTCGGTTACGCGCAACTGGGCCTCATGGACGCGGGGGAGTGTCTCATTGACACCGTGGAGGTGCGGCCGGGGACCGCCGGTGCCAATTACGTCGCCAACCCTGACTTCGATCTGGGCCTTGCCAATTGGTCAATGCAAGGCGCCTTCTCCCGCTCCTCAGTAATGGCCGGCCAGGGCTACGGCGGCAGCGGCGCAGCGCTGCAACTGCGCACGGGCAACCGGCTGTTCACGCTGGGCAATTCCGCCCAATGCCTGCTGACCAATACCACGCTGGCCAATGGGCAGACGGCGACCCTGCGGTTCAAGGCCCGCTGGCTGCGCGGTTCCCCCGACGTGGTATTCCGCCTTCTGGGTAACTGGCTGGAAGCTTCCGGCACGCTGCCCGTGCCAGTCAACCTCGGCACGCCCGGGTTGCCCAACAGCCGGGCCATGGGCAACGCCCCGCCCGCCATCTATGAAGTGACCCATACCCCGGCCCTCCCGACGGCGGGTCAGTCCGTCGTCGTAACCGCTCGCTTTGGCGATCCCGATAATCTAGTCAGTCGCAACCTGCTGGCCCGCCTGGATCCGAGCGTCACTTACACGTCTTATCCCATGCGCGACGATGGACTGGGCGGTGACGCGGTGGCGGGCGACGGTTGGTTCAGCGCCGCCCTGCCCCCTTATGCTGCCGGAGCAGGACTGGCTTTCATCATTCAAGCCACCGACACCCGCGGTGCGACGGCGCGCTTCCCGGCCCTCCTTACGGACAATACCCCGGCGCGTGAGTGCGTCATCCGCTATGGCGAACCGGAACCCGGCGGTGCATTCGGCGCCTATCATCTTTGGCTGACCCGGGCAAACATCAATCGCTGGATGAGCCTGCCGGTCGTCAGCAACGAGGAGATGGATGCCACGCTGGTCTATCGCGGGCGGGTCATCTACAACGCCGGGGCCCGCTATTCGGGCAGCCCCTATCACCAGACCGTGGACGGCCCGGCGGGCATTCGTGCCTGTCACTACATCTGGTCCATGCCCAAGGACGACCAACTCCTGGGAGCTTCCGCCTTCAACAAGATCGCCTGGCCCGGCAATGACATTCAAGACGACACCATCAGCGCGAATGTCAATGACAGCACCCTCCAGCGCGAACAGACCGCCAACACTCTGTTGCGCGGTCTCGGCCAGCCCTGGGTGCCACGGCGCTATGTCATCGTCTATGTCAATGGCGTCCGCCGGGGACAGATCATGGAGGATGCGCTGCGTCCCAGCGGCAGCGTGCCGGACGCCTACTTCCCCAACGACGTCGGGGGATCGCTATACAAGATCCAGCCGTGGTTCGAAGGCGCGGCCCAGCCCGATGCCAATGGCCGCTTTGCGTTCAATAACGAAAGCTGGGCCACCGTCGCCCCCTATCGGAACCCCGATGGCGCCTACAAGACGGCCCGCTACCGCTGGCACTATCAGCCGCGGGAGTTGCCCGGCTCGGCGCTCGACGCCGCGAATGTGTTCACACTGCTCGACGCCATGAACGCCTACAATCACCCCAACTACGCCCGCATTGTGAACGGCGTGGTGGACGTGGACCAGTGGTTGCGAGTGCTCGCCGCGAATCACGCCGCCGGCAACTGGGATTGCTACGGCATCCAGAACGGTCAAAACGTCTTCGGCTATGTCAGCCCACAGCGACGCTGGCAATTGTTCATGTTTGATTTCAACATTGTCCTGGGCAACCGCATCGCCTGGTCGCCGGGGACAAACCTGGAAAAGACCCAGGAGACCGCTTGGGAGAGAATGTATGGCGCCACGGGTAACCCCCAGTTCCGCCGGCTCTACTGGCGGGCCTTGAAAGAACTGGTCAACGGGGCGATGCAGGCCAGTGTTTGCAACCCCCTGCTCGATGCCAAATACGCCGCCTTGCAAGCCAATGGCATCGTCGCCACCACCCCGCAACCGGTGAAGGCTTGGGTCGCCAGCGCCCGCGCCAGCATTGCCGGTCAAGTGGCCAGCCGGGATAGCGCCGTCTTCACCGTAGCCGCCGGTCCCTTCACCACCACCAGCAATACCGTCACCATCAGCGGCACCGCGCCGCTGGAGGTGGACCTCTTCACCGTCGGCGGTCAGTCAGTGGTGGTAACTTGGACTTCCATAACCGGCTGGACCTTGTTGGTTCCCGTGCCGACCGGCACCAACGCGCTGGTCCTCCTCGGCTACGACCGTCACGGCAATCTGATTTCCGGTGCCAGCAATGTTGTGAGTGTCATCAACTCCGCGTTGCCCGAATCACCCGACGGCAAAATGGTGTTTAATGAAATCATGCATCATCCCCCGCTGCCGGATGCGCAGTACGTCGAGCTATTCAACGCCGCCACAAACACGGCTTTCGACCTTGGCGGATGGGAGGTAAATGGATTGTCCTACACGTTCCCGCCTGGCTCTCTCATCCTGCCCCGCAGCTATCTGACCCTGGCGCGCAGCGCCAGCGTGTTCGCCAATGCCTACGGCGTCAGCAACGTCGTGTCGGGCATTTACGGCGGCAACCTTCAGGACGACGGCGAAACCCTCTCTCTGCTGCGCCCCGGCACCGCGCCCGGCACCCCGATCGTCGTGGACCGGATCCGCTACGAAACGAACTCGCCCTGGGCCGCGGGGGCATCACAGCCCGGCACCTCACTCCAGCTCGTGGACCCCGCACAGGACAACAGCCGGGTGGCCAATTGGTCCGTCGGCCGCACCAACGTCACGGTGCCCGTGCCGCAGTGGGTGTATCTCTGGACGAACCTGGTCGCCTCCAGCACTTCGCGCCTTTACACCTATCTGCTGAGCGCCGGAGAAGTGTACTTGGATGACTTCAAGCTCGTGGCCGGGACAGTGCCGGAAGCGGGCGCGAACCTACTAACCAATGGCGGTTTTGAAACCCCGCTCGACAACACCTGGACCCGGGTGGGCAACCACAACGCTTCGGCCCTCAGCACGGGCGTCAAGCGCAGCGGCAACAGCAGTTTGCGCCTGCTGGCCACCGGCGCGGGCACGGGCAGCGCCAACTCGGTGTACCAGAACACGCCGACCACGCTCACCCCCAATGCGACTTACACCGCGAGCCTTTGGTATCTCCAAAGCATCAATGCCAGCAGCTTGGTCGTCCGCTTCGCAGGCGGGGCGGTGACGCCGGTCTTCAACATCGCTGCGCCCACCCTGCCACCCGCCACGCTATACACTCCGAGCACGTCGAACTCCGTCGCCGCTGCGCTGCCCGCCTTCCCGCCGCTCTGGCTCAATGAGGTGCAGCCGCAAAACCTCACCGGCCCGACGGATAACTTCGGCGAACGTGATCCCTGGGTGGAAATCTATAACGCCGGCGCCACGACCCAGAGTCTCGCCGGCCTGTATCTCGGCACTAACTACGCCAGTCCGGCACAGTGGGCCTTCCCGGCCACTGCCAGCCTCGCGCCCGGACAGTTCCGCGTCGTGTGGCTCGACGGCCAAGTCGCGCAGTCAACCGCCGCCGCGCTGCACGCCAGCTTCCGACTCGGCGGTGCCGATGGCTCGCTGGCCCTGTCGCGCTATGTGAGCAACGCCGCCCAGATCGTGGACTATCTCAATTACACGGCTTTGCCGGCGAACTATGCTTACGGCGACGTGCCCGACGGCCAGCCATTCTATCGCCGCCCCATGTATCTGGCCTCCCCCGGCGGCACCAACGACGCCGCGCTGCCGCCCGTCTCTGTCTTCATCAACGAGTGGATGGCTGAGAACACCAGTTTTATCAGCAACCCCGGCACGGGTAAGTACGACGATTGGTTTGAGCTTTTCAATCCCACTGCCACGCCGGCCGAATTGGGCGGGTATTATCTCACGGACAACCTTGGCAACCCGACCAAATACCGCATTCCCACCGGCTACCGCGTGCCGGGGCATGGCTTCTTGCTGGTCTGGGCGGATGAAACCACCACCGCCAATACGACCAACAGTCCCGACCTTCATGTCAACTTCAAGCTTAGCAAAGACGGCGAAGCCATTGGGCTATACTCGCCGGCTGGCAGCCCCATTGACGTGGTGGTGTTCGACGCGCAGACCGCCAATGTCAGTGAAGGCGGTTACCCGGACGGCGGGAGTCTGCGACTCTTCTTGCCTTCGCCCAGCCCGCGCGCATCGAACATCCTCCCCCCTGCCGATAGCCCGCCAACCATCAGCGGCATGACGTGGATTCCCGGCGCCGCAGTGTCACTGAGCTTCGCTACTTCCCCCGGCCACACCTACCGCGTGGAGTTCAAGGATGACCTCACTGCGCCCGCCTGGACCCCACTGGGCAACGATCACTTTGCCACCAACCAATCGCTGACAGTCACTGATCCCGGCGTCCCCGTTGGCTCGCGGTTCTACCGCGTCGCGCTGCTGGACTGAGCTGCAACGATGCAGTCGGAGCGCGACTGTCTCAGCCGCAGCCGCGGAAAACAAGGGCCAGACCAGCTTCTACGCCGGATGCCGACGAGCATCAGAAAGTGAGCGCGAGCGCGCCGGCAGGCGCGGTTGCCAAGCCCTGCGCCACCGGTTTGCGATCGCGGCTGCGGCTGAGACAGCCGCGCTCCGTCTGCATAATCACGGCTGAGGCCCTGCCCCGGGTGCAGGCGGCGGATGGGGTCACGTTGCTGCGGGCGGGGGCGCCCGCGCGCCGGATCAGTGGCCGTCGCACCGGGGGCTGCGCCCAGTTTCGACTTCCGAGTTCGAGTTCACCCGCTTGGCGGGTTGTCAGCCGCGGGAATGAGTCGGGCGTGGCAATTCTTCAAGTTTTGAGGTTGATACAGCCAGACCTAGTTTGGTGGAAATTGACCAGTCATGCAGGCAGCCAATGAACCTCTCCGCGCAGCCGTCTCCCCAAGCTGCCCGCCGCCCCAAGCTGGCTTGGCGGCCCCGCGGGCGGGGGGCCATGTGCTCGAACGCGATCCGCACCATCGTAGCGTCAATAAAGGTCAAGCGGCAGTCTTCACTGTTGACACAAGAACGACGATGAATCGGATCCCCTGGCAGTTGAGCGAATCGTCAAGGAACGGACGCGACGGCAGCGACGGGAATTGTCCGTCGCGCAAGGGAGTGTCAAAAGTGAGGATCCCTTTATGCTCGCTGAAGCCGAAGCCGCCGGCGGGGGGGCCTCGAAGTAATCGCCGCCTGACCAAATTGAGGTTTGCTTGACTGAGCGAACCAGTGAAGACTGCTTCCGTTACCGTGCAATATTGATGACATCACTGGTCGCTATGGCCAACAAACCGACTTG
>Ga0335394_10005174_pt1 | contig 14786 bp, 11 predicted proteins | sample MAT03_FD_205741 | JGI IMG/M metagenome (GOLD analysis project Ga0335394, IMG submission 205741) | Freshwater microbial communities from Lake Fryxell liftoff mats and glacier meltwater in Antarctica - MAT-03 (spades assembly) (version 2) ...
TCTCGGTCAGTGATCGATCTTGGCGGTTTGGGCTGCTTCGATGAACACGGCATCTTCCCAATGCATGTCGTCGCAGACGGCGAACGCGTTCTCGCTTACACGACCGGCTGGAATCGCAAGGTCTCCGTCTCGGCGGATGCTGCGATCGGCCTCGCGATCAGCCATGATGGGGGGCTGAGCTTCGAGCGCTACGGGGCGGGCCCCGTGATGTCAGCAACATTGCACGAGCCGTTCCTGGTGGCCGACGCGTTCGTCCTCAAGCGCAGTGGCCAATTTCACATGTGGTACATCTACGGAACTCAATGGAAGAAGTTTGCCGAAGATCAGGCGCCCGACCGCATCTACAAGATTGCGTATGCGTCTTCAAGCGACGGCATATGCTGGCACCGCGACGGCAATCTGATCATTGCCGACCGGCTCAACGCAGACGAATGTCAGGCCTTGCCGACCGTCATCGAGATCGATGGGCGCTTCCACATGTACTTCTGCTATCGCGAGGCCAACGGCTTCAGAAGCGACAGTCGGCGCGCCTATCGCTTGGGGTACGCCTATTCCGACGATATGAAGCACTGGCGCCGCGATGATGCCCAGGCTGGCATCGATGTGTCGGTAAACGGTTGGGACTCTTTCATGCAATGCTATCCGCATGTGTTCCGCGTCGAAGACCGGGTCTACATGCTCTACAACGGCAATGAATTCGGCCGCGCTGGATTCGGCCTCGCCCAACTGGAACAAATATGACCTCGCGCGATTACAACGTCGAACTCAACGACGGCAAGAACTTGGTAAGCGAGAAGTACGCTTACGGTTTCGACTTCGATGTCATGCATCCGTACATGATCAAGTCGTTTCGGCCCTTCTTTCGGCCAGGCAGCCTGTTGGAGTTAGGCAGCTACAAGGGGAATTTCAGTCGGCGATTGGCCGAGCATTTCAGCGACATCACCTGTGTCGAGGCATCGAACGAGGCCTTGCAAGAAGCGCGCGCGCTTCGCCCCGACTTCTACTATGTCAACGATGTCTTTGAAACAGTCGGCTTGCCGCGCCGCTTCGACAACATCGTCATGACCCATGTGCTGGAGCACCTGGACGATCCGGTCGCGGTGCTCAGGCGCGTCAACGACGAGTGGCTGGCCGACGGCGGCCGATTCTTCCTGGTCTGCCCGAACGCCAACGCGCCGTCTCGGCAGATCGCGGTGAAGATGGGTCTGATCTCTCACAACGCCGCCGTCACGCCAGCCGAGGCCGAACACGGGCATCGCTGCACGTACAGCCTCGACACGCTGGAACGGGATGCCGTCGCAGCGGGCCTGAAGGTGGTGCACCGGTCGGGCATCTTCTTCAAGGCGCTGGCCAACTTTCAGTGGGATCGTCTACTGCAGACGGACATCATTTCGAAACAGTACCTCGAGGGCTGCTACCAACTGGGTCAACAGTACCCCGACCTTTGCTCGAGCATCTTCCTGCTCTGCGAGCGCGGTGCACCCGATCGGTCTGCCGACGCCTGATGTCTCTACGCCGCAATGTAGTCGCCAACTATGCTGGGCAGATCTACACCACGCTGATCGGCATCCTGCTGGTGCCACTGTACGTGCGCTACATGGGCGTTGAGGCCTACGGGCTCGTCGGCTTCTACGCCATGCTGCAGGGCTGGTTCATGCTGCTGGACATGGGTCTTACGCCCACGCTCGGCCGCGAGACAGCGCGCTTCAACGGCGGCGCCGTCGAAGCGCTGAACCTGCGGCGGCTGGTCCGGGCCTTCGAGGGCATCTTCGTCGCCGTCGGCACCTGCGGCGCGCTGATGTTGATGGCCTGTGCCAGCCTGATCGCCGATCGCTGGCTGAAGGTGGAACACCTCGACCTGTTGGAGGTGCAGCGCGCCATCATGCTGATGGCAGCCATCGTAGGCTTGCGCTGGCTCTGTGGTCTGTACAGGGGCGCTATCAGCGGCTTCGAGCGGTTCGTCTGGCTCAGCGCCTTCAACGCGGTCATAGCGACATTACGCTTCGTACTCGTCGTGCCCTACCTGATCTACGTGGGCGCCACGCCCACCCATTTCTTCGCCTACCAACTTGTGGTGGCCATCATCGAAGCCCTCGTGCTGATCGGCAAGACCTACAGCCTTCTACCGCCAGTGCAAATGGCAGGGTGGATCCGCTGGGAATGGCGGCCTCTGCATGGCGTCATGCGCTTTGCGTTGAGCGTTGCATTTACCAGCGCCATTTGGGTGCTAGTGACGCAGACAGACAAACTCTTGCTCTCGGGCATGGTGTCCCTGACCGACTACGCCCTTTTCACACTGGCGGTGCTGGCGGCCAGTGGCATCGCGGTGCTGAGCAGCCCGATCACAAGCGCCATCCTTCCTCGTCTGACCAAGCTCGCAGCGCAGGGGGACGACGCCGGTGTCGCGCGTCTTTATCGGGACGCCACCCAGATGGTGGCGGTGATAGTCATTCCGGTCGTGCTGTTGCTGGCCTTCTTCCCGCTCCAGGTACTCACGGCCTGGACCGGTCAGCCGGAGTTGGCCACCAAGGCCGCCCCGCTGTTGACCCTATACGCGGTGGGCAATGGTGTGCTGGCTTTGGCCGCCTTTCCCTATTACTTGCAGGTGGCGCGCGGCAATCTCAATCTGCATCTGATTGGCAATGTGATCTTTGTGCTGCTTTTCGTGCCGATGCTGCTGCTGGCGGTGACGCACTTTGGGATGATCGGCGCAGGCTATGCCTGGATCCTGGCCAACGCTTTGCCCTTTCTGATCTGGCTTCCGTTCGTGCATCACCGCTTTTTCAAAGGAATGCACTGGCAGTGGCTGACCCAGGACATCGGCTTCGTCGCGCTGGTGCCGACGATTGCCGCCGTACTGGCGGCGCAGTTCATCGAATGGCCAGCGGCGCGATGGGGGATGGTGGTGGCCTTGTTGGCGGTGTACCTGATGCTGACCCTCGTAGCCGCAGGCAGCTCCTCAACCGTGCGTATCCGGCTACGTTCCACTGGGGGCACGGCGTGAACCTGGCGAGCGACGACCTTACTTTTGCGGCGCAGCCAAAGGTATCTGTGTGCGTGATCACGTACAACCAGGAACGATACATAGGGCAGTGCCTGCAGAGCTTGGTCGACCAGAAGACCGACTTCGAGTTCGAGATCATCGTAGGCGAGGATTGCTCCACCGATGGCACACGCGCTGTTGTCGAAACCTTCGCTCAACGCTATCCGTCGATCATCAGGACGTTGTACCAACCGGTAAATACCGGTGGCTCGAGAAACAACCTGCAAGTGCACGCGGTGGCACGCGGGGACTACGTGGCCCACGTCGATGGTGATGACTTTGCCTTGCCCGGGAAGCTTCAGGCCCAGGCTGACACTCTCGACCGCAACCCGGATTGCACCGCCGTCTGGCATCGGGTGGACTACTTTGACGATTCCGGCGGCTACTGCTCGGGGCGGACTGTCGATCTGTCTCCCTTCGAAGGCGGCAAGCCGAGCTTTTCGGTGGCGGCGCGCCTGGGCTTCGTTGGCGTCCACAGCTCACTCATGTACAGGCGCTCGGCGCGCAGCCCGGTTGATCTCGATGAACCGATCCTCGATATTTACGTGACCTGGGACCTGCTCTCCAAGGGCGACGGAGTCTTCGTCGACGATGTTCTGGGCAGATACAGGGTCAACGCCACGGGTTCAATCTCGACCAACTCGCAGCGCACGACGCGCGCACTCGCCATTCGTCACGCCAGACACTTTGCCCTCAAGTTTCCTCATCAGCGGAGCAATTTCTTCCTGTGGGCGGTCTGCTGCGCCATCATTGACGCCAAGAACCGCCAGTCGTCGGCACTCATGTTGCTGCGCTTCGCGCTGAGCCAGTTTTCCCTCGTATCGCCGGCGCGGATCGTCGCCACCGTGCTAGATCAGCGCCGTGTTCAGGTGCGGTGGCGCCAGCGCGATCGCCTGGCGATGGGGGCGCGATAGTGGGCCTGCTCTTCGCCTGCGGGCTGCTGGTCTTCTACGCCGCGTTCATGCGTCGACGGCCGGCCAGTTCCTACCCGCTTATCACCTTGCTCTGGTGGCAGTACCTCGCGCTCGGCGGCTCAGCTGCGCTTATTGCTCTCAGCGGCGTGCTGCAGCCGGTTTACGCCCCCAACTATCTGGCGGCACTGTTCCTGCTCACCTGCGTGGCCATCAGTGCTCTGGGGTTTCGGGACTTTCGCTCTCACGATGTGGCACAGCTAATAGGTCGCATCAGCGGCCAGCGGGCGATCGAGAACGTGCTGATCTGCTCTCAGCTGCTGGCCATCGGATTCTTTGCGCCCTTCGCAATCGATTCTCTCACTGGCGACGTGCATCAAAATCGGCTTCTGCTCGACGACAAGATGGAGGTGATGGGGTCCTACGGCCTCATCAACACGGCCGCGGGCGCCGCGACCCAGCTTTTTAGCAGTTCGCTGGTGATGGCTTTCATAAGGCTCGCGCCCAGGCAGGGCCGGCAGCGGAGTGTGGCGCGTGCCGTCGTGTTGGTATTGAGCAGCCTGTCGTACGTCGTCTATATCCTGGCTTATGTCGGCCGCGACGGCGTTGTCTACTGGTTGATGACGGCGGCCATGGTGCTGGCCGTGTTCTGGATCCACCTGACCAGGGCTGATCGAATGCGCATCGTTGGCGCCGGCGCTCTCATCTCGGCTCTGCTGCTAGTTCCTTTCCTGGCGATCACGATCGCCAGGTTCTTAGACACCGAGCACGGCGCCGCCTGGAGCTTCCTCGAGTACTTTGGCGCCCAGATTCACCACTTCAGCGATTACTCCTCGATCGACCGCCCGCTGACCCTCGGCGTGCTGAACTTTCCCATGTTCATCGGCGTTGCGTGTTCGACGGCGGGGCTGCAGTGCGAGTCCTGGCCGGACATCAAGGAGTTAATATTTTCCCTGTACCTGGCGCAGGACAAGGAGCCCTGGCTGTTCGGCACCTTCGTCTCGGACTTCGTCGCCGACTTCGGCTACCTGGGTGCATTCGTCCTTGTCTGCGGCCTGGCGCTGCTGTCGCACCGGCTGTGCACGGGGTATCGCCGGCAAGGCCGCTTGACGCTGGCGCGCTTGCTGCTGATCCTCTTCGTGTTCTTGATTCCTTTCTGGGGCGTCTTCTACTTCAGGTTCTCTATCGCCAACGGCTTCATCGTCGTCAATCTGCTCTTTATCGGCCTGGTGGCGCTGCTGCAAAAGTGGGGCCCGGCGGGATCGTCGGCCTCGAGCGCCAAAGCTCCGAGGTCGCTGGCATGAGAGGCGCATCGGTCGGCTGGCCGCTGGCCCGCATGTCCGAAGGTGCGGCCTTCAGGCCCTGACGACTATGTGCGGAATCGCCGGAATCGCCTCTTGGCGCTACGAATCGGACCTTGATCGGTCGATTCGCGCCATGGCGGGCGCTTTGTTGCATCGCGGGCCCGACGGTGGCTCCCATTGGGTCGACGCCGAGCGCGGCGTCGCTCTGGGTCACAGACGCTTGTCGATCATCGATCTCTCGCCGACAGGCCAGCAGCCCATGGCCTGCGCATCGGGCCGCCGCGTCATGGTCTTCAACGGCGAGATATACAACTTCGGATCACTTCGCGAGGAACTCGAGCGCGCCAACAAGGCGCCGCGATGGCGCGGTCACTCCGACACCGAGGTCTTGCTCGCCGCGATCGAAGCCTGGGGATTCGATTCCGCGCTCGAACGAGCGGTCGGCATGTTCGCGCTCGCGCTCTGGGACCGCGCGGCCTCTACCCTGACGCTGGCCCGTGATCGACTCGGCGAAAAACCCCTGTACTACGGCTTGGTCGGCGGACGGTTCTGCTTCGCCTCGGAGTTGAAAGCGATTCGCGTCATCGCTGGCGATGGCCTGCAGGTCGATCGCTCGGTGCTGTCTGAGTTCATGCAGTTCGGCTACATCCCGGCACCGGGCTCGATCTACAAGGGCATCTTCAAGCTTGCGCCCGGCCACAGTCTCACGCTGCGGGGGGCAGCCGAGCTGCCCCGTCCGCGCCCCTACTGGCAAGCCGTCGCCGCCGACCGCGCCTTGCGCTTGAGCGAAGCGGCGAACTGCAGCGACGCGGCCTTGCTCGACCGCCTGCACGACAGGCTCGGCGCGGCCGTCAGCGGGCAAATGGTCTCGGACGTGCCTTTAGGCGCATTCCTTTCGGGCGGCGTCGACTCCAGCTTGGTGGTCGCACTTATGCAGGCGCACAGCCGGCAACCGGTGCGCAGCTTCACGATCGGCTTTGCCGAGGCCGGGTTCGACGAGGCGCCCTATGCCAAGGCGGTCGCCCGCCACCTCGGAACCGACCACACCGAGATATACGTTGGCGCCAGGGATGCTGCCGCGCTCATCCCCACGCTGCCGCTCATCTATGACGAGCCCTTCGCAGACTCGTCGCAGATTCCCACCACCCTGGTCGCGCGCATGACGCGCCAGCATGTGACGGTGGCACTCTCCGGAGACGGCGGCGACGAGCTCTTCGCCGGCTACCCTCGCTACCGGATGGTGGCGTCGCTGTGGCGGCGGATGTCCAGGCTCCCACTGACTGCGCGCAGCGCCGCCTCAGCGCTCATCGCCGGCCCGACCGCACTGGCCTGGGATCGCCTGTTCAAAGTGCTCCCCGCGGGGCGAAAGCGCGATATCAACGGGCGGCGCATGCACCGCCTTGCCCAGTTGATGGGCTCGCGCAGCTTGGCGGAGATGTATGTGCGCCTAATGTCCAAGTGGGCGCCCGAGGACGCATTGGTGCTCGGTCGCCCGCCCTTGCCTGAAGGAAACCAGGCATGGCCAGGTGGCGTCGACTCGATCGACGCCATGCGCCTGTGGGACATCGGGCGCTATCTCCCCGACGACTTGCTCGTCAAGGTCGACAGGGCCGCAATGAGCACCAGCCTGGAGACTCGCGCGCCGTTCCTGGACCACCGCGTGGTCGAACTCGCACTCACCCTACCGATGCGCATGCTGGTCCGCGGGCAGGAGGGCAAGTGGGCTCTGAGGCAGGTGCTGGACCGCTACGTCCCCAGGCGATTGATCGAGCGGCCCAAGGCCGGCTTTGAAGTCCCGCTGGGTGACTGGCTTCGCGGCCCCTTGAAGCCCTGGGCTGACTCCCTGCTCGACAGCACACGATTGAGGCAGCAGGGATTCCTCGACGAGCGCCAGGTGTCGCAGATGTGGCAGCAGCACCGGCTGGGCCAGTTTGATCGCAGCCAACAGCTTTGGAACGTGCTCATGTTCCAGGCCTGGCTAGAGTCTGAATCACGCCCAGTGCAGCGACCCGCCAGCGAGCCCGTTGCAGCCTGAAGGGCAACGTTCCCATTTGCAACCCAACTCACCATCGAATCGCTTGCTATGAATTCATTGCGTTTACAGGATCACGTCTGCCCGGTTTGCCGATCCAGCCTGCTCAGGCTTGAAGCCAGCGAGCAGCGGGATGCCGAAATCCTGGAAGGAAGCATTCATTGCCAGTCCTGCAAGAGTTCGTTTCCGGTGGCGCGCGGAATTGCCCGTTTCGTGCCGGCATCGAACTACGCCGAGTCCTTCGGGTTCCAGTGGAATCTCCACGCCAAGACGCAGCTCGACAGCCACTCCGGGCTGCCCATCAGCCATGACCGCCTATGGATCGCGCTGGGCGGCAAGAGCGATCTGAGCGGTCAGCGGGTACTCGAAGCAGGCTCGGGCGCGGGGCGCTTCACCGAGGTGCTTGCAGCATCGGGCGCGGATCTCGTAACCTTTGACTATTCGTCAGCGGTCGATGCAAACAAGAGTAATCAGACTCCCTCGTCGAACTTGCACTTCTTCCAGGGCGACATCTTCAACATCCCGCTGAACGAGGCCAGCTTCGACAAGGTGGTCTGCCTGGGTGTCATCCAGCACACGCCCGATCCCGAGGCCGCGGTCAGGAGCCTGGCGAGGTACGTGCGCCCCGGCGGCCAACTGGTCATCGATTCCTACACCCGAAGCCCGCTGGCCTGGCTGCAGTGGAAGTACCTCCTGCGTCCGCTGACCCGCCGCTTGAAGAAAGAGACGCTTTACCGGATGGTCGAGATCATCACGCCACCGCTGGTGCCGGTGGCCAGGCTGCTGCGCTGGATCGGCGGCCGCGCCGGCGCCAGGCTGGCGCCGATCGTCCAATACGCACACCTGGGCCTGCCGCCGCGGCTGAATGTGCAATGGGCCATTCTCGACACCTTTGACATGTACTCGCCGGCTCACGATCACCCGCAGTCGCTGACCTCGGTGACACGCTGGTTCGAGGACCTGGGGTTCGTCGACATTAACGTGCGGTTCGGGCTCAATGGCGTCGTGGGGACTGCCCGCCGCCCGCGCCTGAACTTCGACGCGACCGGCCCCGCCGCCTGAAGCGCGAGGCCTGGAATGAGGATCGTCGTCAACGCGCTTTCGGCAAGGATAGGCGGCGGCCGGACTTACCTGCGCCATCTGTTCGCCCACCTCCCGCAGCACGAGGGCCTCGATGTGCTGGTGTTCGCGCCACCGGGGCTTGACCTGCCGGCCCATCCCTGCGTACGCCTCGGCGTCCCATCCTGGTCGAGCGCCAATCCCATCCTGAGGACGCTGTGGGAGCGCTTGGTGCTGCCCGGCATCCTGCGGCGCGAGCGCGCCGACATGCTGTTCTGTCCCGGCGGCGTAGTCGCGACGCCGGTGCCTGCGGGCTGCCGCGTGGTCACGATGTTCCGTAACATGATGCCCTTCGACGCCGAGCTGATGGCGCGCATGCCCTGGAGCCTTCAACGCGTGCGCAACCTGATGCTTCGCCGCGCCATGCTTCGCAGCATGAGTGGGTCGGACCTGACGATCTTCATCTCCGAGCATGCGCGCGCCGTGATCGAGTCGCAGGCCCGAGTCGCCAAGGCGGTGACGATTCCGCACGGCATCAGCGACGCCTTTCGCACCCACGGCAAGCCGCTGCCCCGCCCCGGCGCCGCGCCTCAAGGTGATTACCTTCTGTACGTGTCGCGTTTCGACATTTACAAGCACCATATTGAGCTCGTGCGCGCTTACGCCAGCCTGTCGCTGGGCGTGCGCCAACGCCACCCCTTGCTGCTACTCGGCGAGACGGATTTCCCCGACGCCAGGCGCGTCGCCCGCCTCATCGGCGAACTGGGGCTGGCAGGGCAAGTACTGATGCCCGGCGCCGTGCTTTACACCGAGCTGCCTGCTTACTACCAGCATGCCCACGCCGTGGTGTTCGCCTCTTCGTGCGAAAACTGCCCCAACATCTTGCTCGAGGCGCTTGGCGCAGGCCGCCCCATCCTTTGTTCCAACGCCGCGCCCATGCCGGAATTCGGCGGCGATGCGGTTGAATACTTCTCGCCATTTGATGCCCAAGACATTCGGCGCGCATTGACCCTCGTTCTATCCGACGCTCCGCGGGCACTGCGCCTGGCCGAAGCGGCCGCCGCGCGCAGCTACCACTACGACTGGGCTGCAACGGCGCGCTACACATGGGAACAAATTCTCCGGCTCCGACCGGCCGCAACCGAAAAGGGAGTCAGTGCTGGGTAGAGCCACGGCCACCATGCTTGCCGCGCCACCGACACCTTCGCTTTGCCGCTGCAGCGAGCCTTGTATGCGCACAAGGCGGCCCGGCCGGCGCTTGCGGGCCACAGGATCCGGCTACGGCGGACCCAAAGCGCAGCGTTCAATTCATATCATTCATTCAACGGGGATCAGATGGACTATACGACGCAGGAGTTCTACTTCAAACTGAAGAAAACCGCTCGCTACATTCGACTCTATGGCGTGCAGCGCACTTTGATGAAAGTCAAAGGCCAGTACCATATGAAGAAGAAGTTTGCCGCCTTGCCGGCAATACCCAGCCCGCTAGCGGGTGGCGGGCATGTTGGCTTGATCGGTTGCGGCAACTATGCTTTCACGACCATTGCCTACTATCTGCAAAAAGTCAGGGGCCGGGTCATGCGTGCGGCGATGGACATCGACGTCAATAAAGCCGCTTCGCTTTGCCGAACTTTTGATCTCCGCTATTACACCGATAATGCCCAGGCTTTGATTGATGATCCGGCGATCGATCTGGTATTCATCGCCTCGAATCACGCATCACATGCCGAATATGCGATCCGCTGCATAAGGGCAGGCAAGCATGTGCACATAGAAAAGCCGCACGTTGTTTCGGATGACCAACTTGAGAGACTCGTTGCGGCGATGCGCGAGCACCCGAACGTCAATGTGTACTTGGGTTTCAATCGACCGCGAAGTCAATTGTTCACCGAATTGCAGGGCGCCCTTCAAAAGCAGTCAGGGCCGCTGATGATAAATTGGTTTCTGGCCGGTCATGAGATACCGGATGACCATTGGTACTTTGACGAGAAAGAGGGCGGTCGTGTTCTGGGAAACCTATGCCATTGGACGGATTTGACCTTGCGCCTCGTGGGCATGGAGAACGCCTTCCCCTGCACCATCGTTCCCGCCACCCCGGCGGCATCGAAGTCGGACTACGTGGTCTCGTTGATATTTGCTGATCGTTCCTGCGCATCGATTACCTTCTCGGCCAAGGGGCACACATTCGAAGGCGTGCGCGAGGTCTTGAATGTTCACAAAGGCAATCTCTTGGCCAACCTGTCCGACTTTCACTCATTGACGATCGACGAGATCGATCGCAAGACGATCCGGCGCAGCCTGTATCGTGATCACGGTCACGGTGCGAATGTCTTCAACTCCGAGAAGAACTTCAAGAGTGAGGCCGTGTCTTATGTGCAGGCGACCGCAAGACTGTTTCTGGAAATTCGCAAGGCGATCGACAGCGGGAACCAAACCGTCTTGACCCGTGCGCAAGCAGTGGGTCATGCGCAGTGAACAAAGCCTGCAACGCCGCGACATCGGCGCCCCGAAGTCGGCAATGTCACCCGCCCGCTTACCCGGCGGAGTCAGCGACACTGATCATGATGCTCACAAAGCAGATGGTGCGCGGGTGCAAACCGGCATCGTCGTTCACCTTCGCGCAAAGCTGGCAACGGCTTGAACCTGACATCACTTCGTATTGAGCCCATTCCGATGCAAAGAACCCTGTCAGACGATCAAGTTGCCGCCTCCTACCACGACGCATTCGTTGAGGACCAAACACGTCACTTCATGTCATTAACCGCGAATTCGTCGTCGTCAGGAACGGTCGTCGACGTGGGTGGCGGCCGCGGCTTCTTCGCCCAGCGTCTGCGCCACCTAACTGGGCGCCGACTGCGGGCTGTCGACATGGACGCCAAGTCAGTTGCTGTCTGTCACAAGGCCGGCCTCGATGCCCACGTGGGTGGTGCTCTGGCGTCAGTGATGGCCGGGGACGAAAACGCGGTCTGCTTCAATCTCATCCTGCACCATCTGATCGGCTCATCCGAGGCCGTCACACGCCGGTTGCGGCGCCAAGCGATGGTCGTCTGGCAAGGCCATGCCAACCATGTCTTCGTCAACGAGCACATCTACGAATCCTTTCTCGGCAACCTGTCAGGCTGGCTGATCTACCAGATCACCAAGAGCCGCCTGCTCTCGGCGATCGGCCGCGCAGTCGCCCGCTGGGTGCCTGTCCTCAAGGCCAGCACCTTTGCTGTCGGCGTTCGTTTTCGCGCCCACCAAGAGTGGGTGGGGCTGTTCGCCGACGCCGGCTATGCGGTGAAGCACGTGATACTGGGACAACCCGAGCGGGTGCCGTTGCCGCTCAGGCTGCCGCTCATCCGCGAGATCAGGCGCGACAGTTTTCTGCTCAGTCCAAGCCCGCCCCGATGAAGCAAGTCCTGCAAAACCTCAAGGACGGCACCACCGCGCTGACCGACGTCCCCTGCCCCCGCGCCAGCCGCGGCCAATTGCTGATCCGCACTACCCGCACGCTGGTCTCGGCCGGTACCGAGCGCATGCTGGTCGACTTCGGCAAGGCCGGTTTCATCGACAAGGCGCGCCAGCAGCCCGACAAGGTGCGCATGGTGCTGGACAAGGTGCGCACCGACGGCCTCATGCCCACCATCGAAGCTGTGCGCAACAAGCTGGACCAGCCGCTGCCGATGGGCTACTGCAATACCGGCGAAGTGGTGGAGGTAGGCGCAGGCGTCAGCGGCTTCGCCGTAGGCGATCGTGTGGCGTCGAACGGAAAGCACGCCGAGATGGTCGCTGTGCCGGTGAACCTGTGCGCCAAGGTGCCCGACTCGGTGGACGACGAGTCTGCAGCCTTCACGGTGCTGGGCGCCATCGCACTGCAGGGCATTCGCCTCGTGCAGCCGACACTGGGCGAAACGGTGGTCGTCACCGGCCTGGGCCTCATCGGTCTGGTCACGGTGCAGTTGCTCAAGGCCCACGGTTGCCGGGTGCTGGGCCTGGACTTCGACGCCGACAAGCTGGCACTTGCGCGGCGCTTTGGCGCCGAGGTGGTGAACCTGAAAAGCGGCGCCGACCCGGTGGCCGCGGCCATGGACTACACACGCGGCCGCGGCGCCGACGCGGTCATCATCACCGCCAGCACCAAGAGCAATGACCCCGTGCATCAAGCCGCGCAGATGAGCCGCAAACGTGGTCGTATCGTGCTGGTGGGTGTTGTCGGCCTGGAGCTGTCGCGCGCAGACTTCTTTGAGAAGGAACTCACCTTTCAGGTCAGCTGCTCCTACGGACCCGGTCGCTACGACTCGAACTACGAGGACAAGGGCCAGGACTATCCAGTGGGCTTCGTGCGCTGGACGGAGCAGCGCAACTTCGAGGCCGTACTGGACATGATGGCTGAGCGTCGGCTCGACCTCGCACCGCTCATATCCCACCGCTTCAACATAGAGCAGGCAACAGCTGCCTATGAGGTGGTCGGCGGCAGCGAGCCCTCACTGGGCATCCTGCTGAATTTCGGCGGAGCGACACCCCGCGACGCTGAGCTGCCGGCAGGCGCGCCGCTCTCCCGCACAGTCGCGCTACCGACGTCTTCTCCCGCCGAACCAAGGGCGGGCGCCGCCCGCATCAGCGTCATCGGCGCTGGCAATTACGCCGGCGCAGTGCTGATCCCCGCGTTCAAGGCCGCAGGTGCTCGGCTCATGCGCATCGCCTCCAACGGCGGCGCCAGCAGCGTGCACTTAGGTCGAAAGTTTGGCTTCGCCGAGGCCACCACCGACACCGAGTCCTTGCTGGCCGACTCGAATGTAGATGCGGTCGTCGTCAGCACGCGCCACGACACGCATGCGGATTACGTACTGCGCGGCCTGGCCGCCGGCAAGCATGTCTTCGTCGAGAAGCCGCTGGCGTTGAAACTGGACGACTTGGCGCGCATCGAAGCCGCCGCGCAAGCGCGGCCCGAACTGCGCCTGATGGTCGGCTTCAACCGCCGCTTCGCGCCGCAGGTGGTGAAGATCAAGCAGTTGCTGGCCGGCACTCCCGGCGCCAAGACATTCGTGATGACGGTCAATGCCGGCGCCATACCGGCGCAGCACTGGACACAGGACCCCGCCATCGGCGGCGGTCGCCTGGTTGGCGAAGGATGCCACTTCATCGATCTGCTGCGGTTCCTTGCCAGCGCGTCCATCGAGTCCTTCCAGGTCGCGCGCATGGCCGCAGCCACACCCGACACCGCCAGCGTCGTGCTGAGATTTTCCGACGGCTCCATGGGCACCGTGCTTTACCTGGCCAACGGCAGCAAGGCCTTTCCTAAAGAACGACTGGAGGTTTTCGCAGCCGGCCGTGTGCTGCAGTTGGACAACTTCCGCCGTCTTGCAGGGTTCGGCTGGCCGGGCTTCGACAAGATGAACCTCTGGCGCCAGGACAAGGGGCAGGCCGCCTGCGCCGCAGCATTTTTGCAGGCCGTGCAGGACGGCCGGCCGTCGCCCATCCCGCTGGGCGAGTTGCTTGAAGTCGGCCGTGTCAGCATCCAGATCGAAGAGGCCCTGCGATGAGCGCCAGCCCCCTCACCCCGCTGGTTGACGTGATCGCGGGCGCGCGCCCGAACTTCATGAAGATCGCTCCCATCCTGCACGCCATCCGCAAACGGCAGGCCAACGGCAGCCGACTGCGCTACCGCCTCGTGCACACGGGCCAGCATTACGACGCCCGCATGTCGGGCGACTTCTTCACACAGCTGGGCATTCCCGAGCCTGATGTGAACCTGGAAGTCGGTTCGGGCACGCAGGCCGAGCAGACGGCCGGCATCATGACTGGCTACGAGAAGCTGTTGCTTGCTGCGCGCAGCGACCTTTGCCTGGTGGTGGGCGACGTCACTTCGACCATGGCTTGCGCCATCGCGGCGCAGAAGCTGCGCGTGCCGGTTGCACACGTCGAGGCAGGCATCCGGTCCGGCGACTGGACCATGCCTGAAGAGATCAACCGCCTCGTCACCGATTCGATCACCAACTGGTACTTCACCACCAGCGAGGTGGCCAACCAGAACTTGCGCCGGGCCGGCGCGCGCGATGAGCAGATCCACTTCGTCGGCAACACCATGATCGACACGCTGCTGGCCAACCTGGACCGGCTGCGTCCGCCGCCGTTCTGGGATGAGGCCGGCCTGCAACCCGGGGGCTATATCGTGATGACGCTGCACCGCCCGGCCAACGTCGACGACCCTGACGGCTTCGCGCGGCTGATGGCCGCCGTCGGGGAGGCCGTGCGCGGCCTGCCGGTGGTCTTCCCGGTGCACCCGCGCACGGCCAAGACGCTGGCCGCGCTGCCCCGACGCCCTGCAGGGCTCCTGATCGTGGAGCCCCAGCCCTACCTGGAATTCAACTATCTGGTGCGCCACGCCAAGGGCGTGATCACCGACAGCGGCGGCATCACCGAAGAAACCACGGTGCTCGGCGTGCCCTGCATCA
>Ga0335394_10005177_pt1 | contig 14778 bp, 16 predicted proteins | sample MAT03_FD_205741 | JGI IMG/M metagenome (GOLD analysis project Ga0335394, IMG submission 205741) | Freshwater microbial communities from Lake Fryxell liftoff mats and glacier meltwater in Antarctica - MAT-03 (spades assembly) (version 2) ...
TGAGCAAGGCCGCGCAGAAGCTCGACCTCGCTCGTGCCGCTGGCCCGGAACAACTCGCCAGTGCTGGCCAAGCCTATGTGCACGCGCTCAAAGATCGGGTCCAGACCCTGGCCGAACGTATGGAGGGAGCACGCGGGGAACTCGCGGCAACCAAACGCAGCGAAGATGCCCTGAACAGCGAACTCGCCGCCCTGCGTGCATCGGTGGTCGATCGCGACCACCAGCTCCAAAACCTCGCCGACACCATCGAGAAGGCCAAGGCCGAGCAGTCTGAGTTGCTCAACCAGGTCATGGAACAGCGCCGGCATCGCGACGACGCCACGGCTGACCTCAAACAGCTGCGTGAGCAACTGCGCCTAGCCCAGGCCGAGGTCGCTGACTACCAAGCGCGCGACGGCGCCTCATCCGGCCACATGAGCAGTGACATCGATCGTCTGCGCCAGGAGATCGAGAAGGAACGCGCCAACCGCGCCGAGGTCGAAGGCCAGCTCAGCGAAGCGCAGGAACGCGCTGATGCTGCCGACGCACGGCTCAAGGCGCAACGTGACGAACTGACCCGCCGTCTGGCCGAACGCGATCAGGTGATCGATAAGAAGGACCGTGAGCTCAAAGACCTCGCCGAACAGCGTGCGGACAGCAAGGGCCTGGAAGCCCAGGTGGGCGCATTGACCAAGGAACTCAGCCAAGCGACCGACCGCATCAAGGAGTTGGAGACCGTCTACGGCGCCCACGCCGGAGCCACCGCCAAGACCACCGATCTGGGACGCGAACTGAAGCACATGCACGGCGAACGCGATGGAATGCGCGAGAAACTCCGCCAGATCGAAGCCGACCTGGCGGACTCCATCAGCCTGACGGCTCAGCTCAAATCCCAGCTCGACGACAAACGCAAGGATGTCGGCAGCTCGAAAGAGAAGGTCCAGAAGGAGATGGTCGAACTGCGCGACGCCGCCGCGGGTGTCCGCGACGATAACCGCAAGCTGAAAGAGGAGAATGCCGGCCTCAAGGCGCGCATCCGCCGCCTGACCGACAACAATGCCGGCAGCGGTCCATCAGGCGGATTCAAGACCGTCTGACGGTCAGGATCCCCACGACCAATCGAAACCGGGCGGAGGAAATCCTCCGCCCGGTTCTTTTTTTTTGCGCCAACGACGCGCTCAGAACTTCAGAATGTCGTCGGTCTTTTCTTTCAGAGACCCCTCGGCCTTGGCTTCGTACTGCTTGAGCAGGTCGCTGATCTTCTCGCTCGCCTTCTTGGTCGCGTCCTCAGGCAGATTGTCGGCCTTGCCCTTGGTCTCGATCGCCTTGATCACATCGCGGCGCAGGTTGCGCATGGCAACTTTGCACTTCTCTGTCGATTCCTTGGCCTCGCCGGCGAGTTGTTTACGACGTTCGCTGGAGAGCGGCGGGACCATCAAGCGGATGACCACGCCATCGTTCTGCGGCATCATGCCGAGTTGAGCTTCGGTCAGTCCTTTTTCGATCGCCTTGAGCAAGCCCTTGTCCCACGGCTTGATCAGGATCTGTGAGGGCTCCGGGATCGACAGACCAGCGCACTGGGCAATCGGCATGCGACTGCCATACGCATCGACCTGGACGTGTTCAATCATCGCCACGCTTGCACGTCCGGTGCGGATGTGCTTGAAGTCATGGGCGAGCGAGCCCAACGCCTTGTCGAATTTGGCACTGCAGTCCTTGATCTCGGTCTCGAAGCTCATCGGTGCTCCTGGCGTGATGCCTGGGGTGAGGAAGTGAAAGCTGTGAAAAGGAACTGGATTCAGCGCGGCTGGTCGCCCACCAACGTCCCTGGGGGATTCGGCCCCAAGGCGGCAGCGATCGATCCGGCGGCGGTCATGTCGAACACGCGGATGGTGATCCGATGTTCGCGACAGATGGGAAAGGCCGTGGCATCCATCACCGCATAACGGCCCTCGACTGCCTGATCGAAGGTCAGGAAATCAAAGCGTTTGGCGTCGGTGACCTTCTTTGGATCGGCGGTGTAGATGCCGTCGACCTTGCTGCCCTTGAGTAGTTCCGCCGCGCCGATCTCGGTCGCACGCAATGCGGCGGTCGTGTCGGTGGTGAAGAAGGGATGACCAGTGCCACCACCAAAGACCACCACCGTACCGCTGGCGAGCCAGGTCATGACCTGAGCGCGGTTGTACTGGTGGCAGACGTTGGGGATGTGATGCGGCGCGACCACTTCACAGCGCCCACCCTGGCGCTCGATGCCTTCCTTGAGTGCCAGGCTGTTGATCAGCGTTGCGAGCATGCCCATGTAGTCACCGCGGGTCGGATCGCCGGCATTGCGGCCACGCATCTCGGCACCGCGCATGATGTTTCCACCACCGACCACCACTGCGACTGGACCACGTGGCAGACCACTGAGCAGCTCCGCGCAGACCCGTTCGATGATCTGCCAGTCGAGAATGCCATCCCGGGCCTCAAGCGCTTCGCCTGATAGTTTGAGCAAGCGCGGACGTAGAGTGGAGGCAACCATGGGCGGCGATGGTAAATCCACCCGGCAGGGCGCAAGCCGGGCCCCCCTCTGTGCCGCTCTGTGCCGCTCTGTGCCGCCTCTATGCCGCCTCTACGCCGTCATGTTGCACCAGGGTGCGAGAATCAGCGATCGAGTCTGACTTGGCCCTCGGCAATCACGGTTCCACGCACAGTGCGGCCATCCGCGGCACGGCGTACCGAGATGACCTCACCAATACGTCCGTCATTCAGAGATTCGCCAGCCGCCGTCAGGTAGAAACGCTCGCTGTTGACCACCAGGACTACCTGCTGACCGGCACGGACGGCGGCAGGACTGACCACCACGGCGGTGGTGAGCGGCGTTCCCTCAGCCAGATCGGTACGGGCTTCACGTCCAACCAGATCTGTTTGGGCGACGACTGCAGCGGAGCCACGGCCGACACTCACCCGTTCACTGCGCAGATCCCCAGGGCTGAGACGTTCACCTTTGCGGATTGCTCGTGCAGCCACCGTCATGGTGCGTTGACGGATCACCCGCAGAGTCACCAGTGCACGGCCAACTTCGACCTCGCCACGCAGGATGCGAACGCGGAAGGGGATGTCGCCGCTCTGCGTTTGATCCAGCGGTTCCGCCACGATCGCGACCTCGGCTCCACCCGCGGGTAGGGTAACTGATCCGGATGAACGAAGGGTGGTTATGGTCACCTCGTCGCCCGCTACGCTGATCGCAGCGGAAGCGGCACGGATCAACTGCTCTTCAGGAATGACTTGCCCACGACGCGAGACCTCAGTGACTCCGCTGACCCTGAGCGTCGTCCCCAGTCCAAGCCCGACCGCACGACGGATCTCGTCAGGCTCTAGACGACGGGTACGTAAATCGGGCAGTTCGACCACGGTCAGGTCACGCAGGACTGCAATGAGCGCTTCATCGCCAGTGAGCTCTGCCACATCGCCCAGAGTTGCACGCTCAGCCGCCACCGACACCACTGGGCGCAGCACCACACCCACCTCACCGGCGGACATCTGCACCACCACCAGCAAGGCCAGCAGCGTGCGCATCACCGGATGATCTCGTTCGCCGTACGCATCATTTCGTCGCTGGTCTTGATACTCTTGGAGTTCATCTCGTAGGCGCGTTGGGCGACGATCAGGTTCACCAATTCGGTGACTACCTCGACGTTGGCTTTTTCCAGGGTTCCGCCGCGGATATAGCCGAAGCCGTTTGCCGCAGGCGTGCCGATTTCTGGATCACCAGAGGCGGCGCTCTCCTGGAACAGGTTGCGACCGATGGCGAGCAAACCTGGTGGATTGATAAAGCGGGTGAGCGTGATGTTGCCGATCACTTGCGGGTCAACCGTGTTGGGCAATACGACGCTGACCTCACCGGTCGGCGATACGCTGAACTGCGTGGATCCCTGCGGCACGGTGATGTTGGGATCGAGGTAGAGACCGTCTGGCGATACGATACGGCCATCGGCATCCGGGCGGAAATCTCCGGCACGTGTATACGCCGAGTTGCCGTCGTTGAGGGTGACCGCAAAGAAGCCGTCGCCATCGATCGCCATGTCGAAAGGCGCGCCGGTCTCCTCGATGTTACCTGGGGTGAAGATGCGGGGAGTGCCGCTTAATCTGACACCGTTGCCGATCTGCGTGCCGGTCGGATTACGACCGGCATCACCGTTACGTACGCCAGGCGAGGTCGGCGTGTCGTAGAACAGATCCTGGAAGTTGACCCGCTGGCGCTTGAAGCCGTTGGTGTTGACGTTGGCGATGTTGTTGGCGATCACATCGACGTTGGTCTGCTGGGCGACCATGCCGTTGGCGCCGGTCCAGAGTGCACGGGGCATGGAAACCTCCTCAGAAGCTGGTGATCAGATGACTGGTGGTCAGTTCAATGACGGCCGATTTCACGAGCCACCGCGCAAGAGTTCACTGAGTGAACCGCCCAGGTTGGCTTGTTCCTTCAAGGCGCGTTGCGCTGCGTCGTAACGCCGCTGCACCGCGATCATTTCGACCATCTGTTCCAGTGGTTCGAGATTGGATTTTTCCAGATGGCCCTGCGCGATCTGGTACGTGGTCGAATCGCTCATCGTCTGGTTGGCGGGATCGAAGTACTGACCGTTGAGTGGCACCAACTGTCTGGTGTCGGCGACCGTGACGACCCGCAGTTGGTCGATGACCGTCTGAACTGGTGCGCCGCCTTGGATGGTCTCGGCCAGCACTCGACCACTGGGATCGACCACAATGCGCCGGGCGTCGGCCGGCACGGTGATTGGACCGCCCTGACCTTCGAGCAGCCACCCTTGCGGCGTGACGAGCCGGCCTTGGCTGTCCGGCGTGAAATGACCGGCACGCGTCAACAGCAGGCGACCCTGGTCATCGCGCACGCGATAAAAACCGTCTCCGCGGATGGCGAAGTCGAAGGGCGACGAGGTCGGTTCAAGTTGGCCTTCGGTGAAACTAAAATAACTGCCAGCGGGCAAGACACCGGTGCCGCCGTCTCCGGCGAGGCCTTCCTGATTCCCCTGCGCCCGCAGGACATCGACGAAGGAATTGCGTCGGACGGTCTCCTCGCGGTAGCCAGCAGTCTGCTGGTTCGCGAGGTTGCGAGCGCTGATTTCCTGCGCGCGGGTCTCGACGACCATGGCACTGGCAGCGGCGTAGATGCCCTTGGGCATGGTGGAACTCCTCATCCGCTGTGCAGGAAGTGCACAAGACCGTGGGTACGGCCAACGAATACGGGGAGTTCGCAATCACGATGCCAATTGCGCCGCTCTTTGCCGACAGCAGCAACGCAAACACCCAGGGCAAAACCCTGGGTGTCGTGAAGCGCAGGGCTTGTGGGCCCTGCTTTTATACCGCTTAGCTGTATCGCTCAGCGTTTGCTGAACTGGCAGCCGCGGCGGGCTTTGCGCAGGCCGTACTTCTTACGCTCAACCATACGGCTGTCGCGCGTCATCAGGCCGTGGCGGCGGAGGGCAGCTTCGACAGCCGGCTCGGCCTTGGCCAGAGCGCGGGAGATGCCCAGCATGCAGGCGCCGACTTGGCCGGTCATGCCACCACCGTCGACGTTGACGAAAACGTCAAAACGAGCGGCGGTTTCGGTCACTTCCAAGGGCTTGCGCGCCATCTTCTGCAGACGATCGACCGGGAAGTATTCCTCGATCTTGCGGTCGTTGATCATCACCAAGCCATTGCCTGGAGCGATGCGAACGCGGGCGACGCTGGTCTTACGACGACCGAGACCCCAGATGTATTGCTTGCCAGCCATTGAAACGTTTCTCCAGAAGTTGATTCGACCGCCTGCCGGGGCACCCGGTTTCGCGGAGGGCAGGACTCTATGGCGACCGGGCTTCCGTCAAGTACGGGTCCGTACTAGCTCCGGGCGGTCAACTCCCAAGCCATCTGATGAGGACCTGCTTACGGGAAGGAATACCCACCGGACGAGCCACCCCAGCCAAACGACCAAGCGTGATTGCTCCCCCCGCCGGTGGCGCCTACGTGCCAGCGCGTGGTCGGCGGGCAGTACGGACGACCGATCGGGAAGGCACCCACGGACGGCAGGTACGGACGATACCCGGTGTAGTACCCCCCACCATACCCGTAACCGGAGTAAGGATTGTAGTAGGGCGACCGGTAATAACCGCTGACGTAGGTCTCTTGTATAGCCGCTGAACTTTCGGCTGCCGCGGCTGCCGCGAGGCGCGATTGGCGCCGCTGCTCGTCGCGTTCCTTACGCAAGGCAACTTGTTCCCCGCGCCGTTTGACCTCATCCGCGAGTGCGTCTTCCTGCTCGCTCCAGGTCACCCATGCACCGCGAAAAAATACTTCGCCACGGGCGGTAGCGATCTCGTTCGCGCGCATCCACACCCCGTGATGCCGCATCATGCCGAGGAGTTTGCGGGCCTCGGCATGGTGGCGATCGATCGCCACCACCCGCGCAGCAAGATCCCTGGCCGTCGCTTGTTCGCCACGATCCTGGAACTTGCGTGTCAGCGTCCACCACTCTGTTGCCGAAGCACTGGGCTTGGCGTTAAGCACGTCGATTTGTTGCTGAAGTTCGGTCATGGCGGTCTGTCGCGCAGACACGCGATGGACCACGCGCAAAACCTTGGACCGCGGGAAATGCTGGATTGCCACTAAGCCCGCGCTTCCGACACGAATGTCGACCACGTCAGCATCGGCAGCGGAAATGATTTCGCCTTCGATGACTCGGCCATCGGCCAAATACAATTCATCGCCAGGAAGCGAAGCGCCGGACCATGCCGCCAAGACCAGGACGAGAATCAACCACGCACGGTGGACGGTATTAGCACAGCTGGCACATTTAGCAGATGTCATGGCATATCTCCCGGTCGAGGGTATTGCCGGTGCTGCCTTTAGGGCCAACGCCAGCGGCCAAATCCATAATCGTTGTGCTTGACGGTTGTAACTATCACCCCTAGGGTAACCAGCTAATTATCCAAAATGCCCTCACCTACAGCCTACTTTCTTGGTATCGATGTCGCCCGCACTGGCCTAGGGCTAGTTGTACTTTCCGGTGGCGGCGAGCAGGTGGCATCATTGCACCGGGCCTACGGCGGCGGCACTGATCAGCTCTTCGATCCGCAAGACTGGTGGCGCGCTGCGCGCACCGGTATCAAAGAGATCCTGCGCCGTGCCGAGCTGAAAGCAGACCAGATCCGCTGCATCGGCGTCACAGGTGACAGCGATGGCATGGTCGCGCTGTCCAAGGATGGCAAGGTTCTCTGCACCAGCAGCTTGGGCTCCGATCCACGCGCTGAGACCCAGGTCGATCTGCTCAACCGCACGGTTGGCGCACGCAATCTGTTGAACCTCGCCAGCGGGCCGGCGCACGGCGGCGCCACCGCAGTGAAGCTGCTGTGGCTGCGCGAAAACGAAAAACGCGTCTGGCATGATCTCGGTGTCGTGCTCAGCCCGAAAGACTTTCTCCGTTTTCGTCTGTGCGAGACGCTCGTAACCGACGCCTCTGATGCCGCAGCGACGTTGTTGTTCAATCCGAAGACCCGTGCGTGGTCGAAACAATTGCTCAGCCTGCTCGACATCAACCCAGCGTGGCTGCCGAGTATCAGCAGCGGACAGCTGATCAGTGGACGCGTCACCAGCACCGCCGCGCGTGAAGCAGGACTGCAATCTGGCACGCCGGTCATTACCGGAGGCGGCCATGCCGCATCGGCGGCCATTGCCGCTGCCGTGCTCGCTCCCGGTGGCGTGATGGCAGAACTTGGCGGCGTCGGTGGCATCTTTGCACCGACCAGCGACGCCGTGCGCGATCCGAGCAACCGCCTGATTTCCACCTGCCACACGCTCGCTGGAGTCTGGGCGCTCGCCCAATCCGATCTCGCCGGCCCGGAGCCTCTCGATTGGTTGCAGCAGCATGTCTTCGCCAGCGAAGTCATGCAGGCGAAGCGCGCACAGCGTGATCCGCTGGAGCCACTTGCTGAACTCGCCGCCGAAACGCCGCCGGGATCCGATGGCCTGCTCCACCTGCAGCCCAAGTTATCACCGCGGATGACGGGGTTCCTCGGACTTGGACGTCGGCATGGTCGCGGTCACCTCGTTCGCGCGGTGTTGGAAAGCGGTGCGATGTCGTTGCGTTCCGCGATTGATGCTTTGGTCGACATGAAACGTGAACCGGAAGAGGTGCTGGTGGTTGGCTCCGGAGCCGGCAACACCCTCTGGTGCCAGATTCTCGCTGACGCGCTTGATCGCCAGATCACTGCGATTCCGGGCGCCGAGTGCGCTGCCACCGGCGCCGCCATCCTCGCCAGTTCGTCGGTTGGCCTTTACAAAAACGTCCCGGAGGCGTGCTCCAAGATGGTTGGTCAACGGATCAGCTATCAGCCACGCAAAGCCGCGACCGCGGTCTATCAGACCCTCGCGCCAATCCTCGCCAAATTGACCCAGGCGGGAGCCGCCGCGTTCGATGATACCCTGACCGTGGTGGAGGCCCGCTCATGAACCTCACACGTGGTCCGCTGGTCGTGGTGCACGCGGTGTTCGCCACCGTGGTCGTGATCAGTTTTTCGATCTACCTGCGTGAACGCGAAAACGACGTCGCGCACGTCAAACAGATCGCGCTGCAGGAGCGTCAGGACACCGCACGTCTGCAGCACGACATCACTCAGCAAGAAGCGCTGCTGGATGGTCTGCGGCGCAAGGACCCTTACGTCGTCGAATTGATCGCACGTGATCGGTTGAAATATACCGGTACGGGTGAAATTGCTCCGCCGCCGTTGCCTGCAATTGACAAGGCTAGGGCCACTGATACCAAGTGACCCCTCGCGCATGGCCGCGGTGGGAATGTCTCAGCCGGTTCTAAGTCTGGCAGCATCAACCGCATACATGTTCCCATCGGACCGTAGCTCAGCTTGGCTAGAGCGCTGCGTTCGGGACGCAGAGGTCGCAGGTTCAAATCCTGTCGGTCCGACCATTTTCCCACCCTCACCTGACACCAGCCTCCGCAAAGTGGGGGCTGGTGATTGAAAACGAGCCGCAGCCTTCCACTGTCGAATTTGTTCCGGCGGCGGATCACGGATGATACGTCGTGACCGGAACGCGAGATCCTGCGGGTGTAGCTCAATGGTAGAGCGGTTGGTTCCCATCCAACATACGAGGGTTCGATTCCCTTCACCCGCTCCAGCTTCATCGAGGTGACCGCGTGCCGTTATTCGATATCCCGATCGTGATGCCCTACCGCCTGCGCGACGAACGCGATGGGGCGTTGTACTCGGTGCAGGTGAACGCCGTGGCGAGCAACGAAGCCTCTGCCGTCGCCGCAGCGCAAGCCCTGGTACGCAGTCTTGGTGGCCTGAAACATCGCGGCCGTGCGATCGAGGCGCTGCCCGAACGGGTCAAGGTCGGCGCGATCGGACGGCAGATCGAAGGGCCATACGCCTACGTGCTGACGCACGGCAATCTCATCCATCACCTCGACTTTCCTTCGCGCATCGACAGCCAGTCGGGCGAGGTCATGGGCAACGCCTTTGCCGGGCTCGACCCGAATCTCCTGCTGGGCGTAGTGATGGACTGCAATCCTTTGACCTACATCAACACCTCGGGACTGGCGAGCATCGCCGCCCACGCCAAGCGCATCCAACTGCGTCTGTTCCGCGTCTCCGATCCGGTCCGTCGGGTCTTCCAAATTGTTGGGCTAGTTCAGCTCCTACGCATCTTTCCCGATCTGCGGTCAGCCCTCGATGACTTGGGCACACCACAGTTGCCCATCGCTACACCAGTGCACTGAGCGCATACGGATCACTGAGCGGATCACTGAGCGGATACGGTGGCGATCCTCGTACGTCAGTCGCGGTAGCAGACGAACTGCGCGCCACCATCGTGGCGCCAACGACGGAACGCTGCGAGCACCTGTCCGCTCGAAACTTTGAGTGACGCCGTCAACTGGCCGTTCTCAATACACATCCGCCGCGACACGGCATAGACCCCGGTGATCCGCTGGTAGGGCACCGCCTGCGCCGCATTCACCGCGTCCACCACAGCGAGCACCTCATCGCCGCTGGTGCCATCACGTACCTCCACGACCGCCAGCAGCTCGGGCTCAGCGCCCACTACCGCATGAAGAATGTTCGGATGAGCCAGCAGCGCCGCTTCGATGTCGGCCGCGCTGACCTTCTCGCCGTTACCGAGTTTGAGCTGATGGTCGGCGCGTCCTCGCAGGCAGAGTCCATCGTCACTCCACGCGCCAAGATCACCGGTGTCGAGTACCCCATCGCACAAGGTCGTGGTCGGCTGACGGAAGTACCCGGCCATGACATTTGGTCCGCGCACCAGGATGTGGCCGTCGGTTCGCCGGATGCCGACACTGACACCCGCGATCGGATGACCGACCACGCCTGCGATGCCACGCCCAGGACGGGTGAGTGTGCAGCTCGGACTGGTCTCCGTCAGGCCCCAGCCCTCACACACCGCGATGCCTTCGGCTGCATACCAGGCGCGGAGATCGTCTGGCATCGGCGCGCCAGCGGTGAACACCCAGCGCAGCGCATCACGACGGAAGAGCCGCTCCTCAACCGCCAGCGCGTGGATCTTCGGCACGCTGAGAAAAATCGTTGGCTGGACGGTCTTGATGGTAGCAAGCAACTGCTGACGATCGCGCCCCCCTCCGGGAACCACGGTCAATTCGGCACCACGACAGAGCGACCACAGACGTTCCGCCAGTCCACCGAAACTGTGGTGCCATGGCAGGTAGGCCGCCAGCCGATCACCGGGACCGACCTCCGGCCACTGCAACGCAAACGCCACCTGCTGACTGGCGAGGTTGTCGTGCGTCAGAACCACCCCACGGGGAATGCCGGTGCTCCCGCTGGTGAACTGGATCAAGCACGCCTCACCACCAACGACTCCACGATCACCGCGATTCGCGGGGTGTGACGACATCTGCCGATACACCTCAGCGGAGGTTTCGCATCGGGCACCTGCCGGCACCACCCGCACCAGGTCGGGATCATCCACCAGGACTACGTGCGGCTCCAAACGGGCGAGCACGGCGGCGATCCGCTCGGCGCCAAAACCAAGGAAGATCGGCGCCGCAACTGCGCCAAGACGCCAGCACGCTAGTTCAGCGACAAGATGCGCCAATCCATTCGCCACCACCACCGCGCAGCGCCCGCCACGGGGCAGGTTTTCAGCCCAGGCTGAAGCCAGCCGCGCCGACCACGCATCAAGATCTCGCCAGGTTGCCGATCGTCCGCCGTCCTTGATGACCGTCGCGGTGGGAAAACGCCGCAGACAATCGGCCATCAACTCAGGAACGGTGGTCGCACGTACGCGCGGCAGCAGCGGACCGTGCCGCCACGCAATCAACGTGGCGGCGTCTGGCCCGACAGAAGCATTGGCGTCGCCGATGGAAGTATCGAGCACGGTCATACGGTCCTGGGTGGTACCATTCCCGGAACAAAAGGCGATGGCGCACCGCGATGATCCGCGATGATCCTGATGATCAGAGACCGTGAGGGACGCCTTGCGACCCGCAGCGTCACCACCAGCCTGCGGGGATGCCGCGCATCGCTGGTTCAGCACTGCTGAGTGCCCACGGAAATCTGGACAACACCGTGGCGGCGCTCGACAGCGGCAGCGGTGATCCCGCACCCTTGGTCGGTGATCTGCTGACGCTGGTGCTGGCGACTGCGCGTGAAGCCCTCAGAGGCAAACCGCCTGACCAGGTGATCATCGCCACCACTAAGGGCGATTTGCCACGCTGGCGGGCTGATCTGCGGACATCCGCCACGACAGGCGCTGGCGGCCCATCGTGGTTGGCGGCCCAGGTGGCTGCCGCCTTGGGATGCCAGGGATTTGCCGTCAGCGGTGCCTGTGCCAGCGGCCCGCTGGCGCTGGGCGTCGCGGCACGTGGCATTCTCGCCGGTCGTTGGCGGCGAGTGGTGGTGATCGGCGCCGATCGCATCGACGATTTCATAAGTGAGGGCTTCGCCGCACTGCGGGCGATTGATCCCGCACGTTGCCGTCCATTCGATGTCCAGCGCGCGGGCCTTCGCCTGGGTGAACTCATCGCCGCGGTAGTACTGGAATCCTCCGCCAGCGGATCTGGTCCGTACCTCCAAGGATGGGCTGGCGGCATGGACGCGAACCACCTTACCGGACCAACTCGCGATGGCAGCGGACTCGCGCGCACCTTGCGCGGCGCTTTGCACCGCGCAGCCGTAACCCGGCCATCGCTGGTGATCGCACACGGAACCGGCACACGTTACAACGACGACAGCGAAAGTCTCGCCTACGCCGCAGTCTGTCAGGACACTCCAGTGACCGCCTTCAAAGGTCTGCTCGGGCACAGCCTCGGCGCGTGTGGCGTAGCAGAACTCGCACTGGCCACGTCATTTCAGCGACGTGGTCGCACGCCTGGCTGCGCCAACCTCCAGCAAGCGGGATGTGCCGGTGCGATCCGACTGCTGACACCAGGCACCCATCCACTCGCACAAGGTGCGCTGTTGCTCGCCAACGCCGGATTCGGCGGCATCAATGGAGCGCTGGTACTCGGTGAAATTCCTGCGACGCCGCTACGGACAGTGACGCCACGCCAAGCCGCCTGGGTCCGCCTCGACGCGCACGGATGGCAGCGTGGTCGTATCGACGGCGCTACGGAAAACGAAACCTGGAGCGAACCCGGCGAGGGCGACGCTCTGCCGCGTCTGTCAGCCCGTTGTGTGCTCGGCCACGTGGACGCCACCTGGGGACGGATGGACCTGCCGTGCCGTGCGCTGGTCGCACTCGGACATCTGCTTGGGCCGTTGCCGCCGGAAAGCGCGATGGTGTTGGCGACGACGTCGGGCTCCGCAGCTTCCGATCGCCTGCATGATCAAGCGGTCTGCGCCGGTGCCGTCGATCCCCAGCGTTTCCCCTATACCTTGCCGACCACACCGATCGGTGAGGCCAGCATCCGCCTGACGGTGCGTGGACCCGGATTCAGCGTCCATGGTGCCGATGACGCTCTGGTTCGCGAACTCGCCCACGACCTCCTGAGCGATGGCGCCCCGGGCGTGCTCATCGCCTGGATTGAGGCCGACCGTCCGCCCCATAGCGCACATGCAGAATGGTGGATCGTTTGACGATGGATCACCCCCTGCCGCCCTTGCGTGCAACCGTGCTGCCCTACCGTCTCCGCGATGAACGAGAGCCAGCTGCGTCTAGCCCAACACATCATCAGCGGACTGAATCTTGAGGACATTACGCCGGCCGACATTGATCCGCAGGCGCAGTTGTTCGGCGAAGGACTTGGCCTGGACAGCATCGATGCCCTCGAACTCGCGGTGATCGTCGAACGCCAATACGGCGTGCGCATCCCCAATATGGAAATCGGGAAAACCGCCTTCGCCAGCGTCGCCGCGCTCGACGCCTTCATCAGCAGCCAGCCACCAAAGGCCGCCAGCGCGCCATGATCCACGACACGCTCGCCAACGCGAAACGGTACGTCGGCCTGCATCCGCGCTTCGCTGCCGCGTTCGCCTGGGCGCAGGAACCCGGCAACCTGGCCAAGCCGGACGGTCGTTACGCGCTGCAAGGCGAAGCGCTGTTCGTCATCGTCGAGTCCGGCCCAACCATCGCCGCGCAGCTCAAGCGCTTCGAGTCGCATCGCCGCTACATCGACATTCAGATCAACCTCAAGGGCCCCGAAATCATGGAGTGGATGCCGCGTGCATCGCTCGCCTTGTTCGAGGATTTCAAGCCCGACAACGACATCTGTTTTTACCAACAGCCGGCCACCATCCCAACTCGTTTGGTGGTGCGTCCGCAAGAGTTCGCGATCTTCTGGCCCGAGGACGCGCACAAGCCGTGCTGCAATCCAGGCGATGCCTCGGTGTCGTACCGCAAACTGGTGTTCAAAGTCGCCATCTGAGCACTCGATGATTCGCGCTCAGGGTCGCCCGTCCCGCCTGGAGCAGTTGGAAGACCGCATCTAGTGGTGACTTCAGACCAGCCCCCACGCTTTGTGGCTCAGCGATATTTCCGGGCACCAACATGGGACTTCACTTCAGCTCCCCGCCTCGGTAGGTTCGGCAGCCAACCCTCTGGCAGGAGCACGACATGGATGTCAGCCTCATCAACGCCATCAATGACTTCTATCAATTCGACCTTGAGGTCGGACAAGAAGAAGTCCGCGACCATTTGCGCCAAGCACTGCACCTGGATGAACGCAGCGCGACCCTGGCGATGGCCGAACTGATCGCCAACAACTACCTCACCGTCACGCCCAAGCGGGCATCCGGTGGAAGCCGCCGGATGCAGGCGGTAGTCAGCCCAGGACCGAAGCTCATCGCACATGCAGCCGAGGCCACCTGACGAGGCTTGCGGCCCCCAGGGCCCGTCATACCTTCCCGCCCTCCGCGCCCGAGTAGCTCAGTGGTAGAGCAATGCTTTCGTAAAGCGGAGGTCGCAGGTTCGAGTCCTGTCTTGGGCACCAACTCACAGCCCCGTGAACATCAGTTCACGGGGTTTTGTGTTGGATGAGGCAGCAGCTGAACCCACCGCTTACGTGGAGTTGGAAGTCAGTCCGACGGGGTGCACTGCGATGACGCGGTACTGGTGCACCTTGCCCGCTTCCGCCATGGCGTCAGTGAACTGCATGCGCACGGCCACCGGAGAAAATAAAAACGGGGCGGTACCACACGCACCGCCCCGTCGGGGTCATCGCAGCAATGTCGCTGTGATCACTTCTTTTTGGCAACTGCCTTGTCATCGCCCTTCCAGTCGACTTTGGTTTTCTGCCACTTGCCGGTGGCGGCGGACTTGAGGACTGCCTCGCAGACC
>Ga0335394_10005178_pt1 | contig 14777 bp, 16 predicted proteins | sample MAT03_FD_205741 | JGI IMG/M metagenome (GOLD analysis project Ga0335394, IMG submission 205741) | Freshwater microbial communities from Lake Fryxell liftoff mats and glacier meltwater in Antarctica - MAT-03 (spades assembly) (version 2) ...
TTATTTAAATCTTGTTTTATTTGTGTCCTCAATGATTTTAATAAATAGGAAAGGGAGACATTATTAAAAGTATTTTATGAAAATGTAATAATGTTTGGTTATAATCATTGTATCATTTAGGGATATTAATAAAATCAAAAAAACATTATATAATACTATAAATATAATGTTTTTTGATATATCTATTGTAATTCCATGCTATAATCCACATATAAAATATCTTGGAACTGTGTTTGATGATATTTGTATCCAAACGATATTGCCAAAAGAAGTTATTTTAGCGATAAGTCAAGTCAACGACGAAACAAAAGATGTAATACATACAAAATATATCAATCAATTTAATGATAATAAAATTGAATTTAAAATAATAAATGTTATTGAAAAACAAAATCCTGGTATTAATCGAAACATGGGATCAAAATTGGCAACATGCGAATATATTATGTTTATAGATGCAGATGATACAATTCATCCACAAAAAATAGAAATAACTAAATATTTTTTGGAAAAATATCAACCAAATATTTTTTTGCATTCATACGTTATGAAAAAACCAATCGATTTTTTAAAACATTTTCCAATTGATTACAAGAAAATTCCCATTGTGACAAATGATACGATATATACGGATACATTTGGAAATCCACCTTATCGTAATCGTCAAAGAGAATTGGTTAGACGTGGCGGGCATGGTATTGGAGTAAAATCTGAGAATAAAAATTATTATGTTACACCACATGGATATCCTACAGTAAAAAAATCGTTATTTAATACGTTTCAATATACTGATTTAAAAAGTGGAGAGGATGGAATTTTCATACGGGACGTGTTATGGAAGATTGGAGGTGTAATTTATGCTCCAGTTCATTTACTCAATTATAGACCAATTATTTAATTAACTTTTCTATAAAAAAAAAAATAAAAAAATGACTGGAAGATTCAAAGAATGTTAAGATTAAATATTCTTTGTTAGTATAAATATTGCGTCATAAAAAATTTTTTATTATTGGTGGTTCAGGGTCATTGGTAATAAATTAATATAAAAATATATGGCTGATAATATAATTTGTAATATTATCTGGTATGATTTTTTTTGGTTTCTTCTATTTGTGAATTACTATTGTTCATACTATTTATATATAAATTAAATTATTATTATAATCATTTTGGATCGCATTTATATTTATTTATTAATTCCTTACTTGGTGAGTCGATATTCTTTTTTTTAATATAACTGTTCTTCCTGCTTTCATAACAATATCATAATATTCTAAAACAACGTGGTAATTTTTTCTGTTTAAAAAATCATCAAATATTATGGTGGTATTATTTTCGATTTGATCAAATAAATTTAAGGCACATGCTACTCTAAAACGACCATCAATTAAAATTAAATCAACAAAATATTTTATCATATCAATATATAACTAATAATTAACGAAATGTTATAGTCGTTGGTATTTCATTTTTTACTTTTGATTTCCCAAAAAAATGCGTGTATTTTTATATTTTCAAAGGCCATTATTTAATATTTTTTAAATATTATTATTGACACTGTCAATAATAACAATTCTTTGTATAATTTTATTGTTTTTTTATATTATTTATTTATTTATGGAAAAATTAATTTTTTTGGCATATTATAAAATATCCATCCGGAATTTTTTCCCCTTCCGGACGCAAGATATTAAATTTAGATTGTAATAAAGGCAAATTTTCTTTAATGTTTCTGCAATTTAAACAAAAAATACCGTTTGGTTTAAGAATTTTATAAATAGTATCCAAATATACTTTAACTGGATAATGAAATCCACACGATATGGTTGATACAACAATATCAATATTAGATAAATTTTTTTCAAGATATTCATTAGTAATATTTTGATCGTTGGATACACTAATAATTTCCATTTTTTTTTCATCTATGCCATTTAATTGTAAAAATTCTTTTGTATAATCTAAATTATTATAAAATGCGGGTTTTTCTCTATAACCATAATATATTTTTTTTTCTTCCTGTTTGGTCGTTGTTTTGTCCAATAAATAAAATTTAATATCTGTTCCGAAAAATTTTTGTAAGGCCAAATCATAAATTCCTAAACCACAACCAATATCTAAAATTTGTTGAGGTGGTTCATCAATAAAGGAGTTAATAATACTTATTTCAGTTTCGAATTTTGAAATTAATTGTCCAAGTTTTTCGGGCGAAAAATTTGTATAATTTCTTTGGAACTTCAGATATTTATTAAAATGATTTTTCCAAATAAACTGAACATTTCGGGAATTATTTTTTTCCATATAAAAATCACGCATTTTATTAAATGCTGTCAATTGCATTTTTTTTGCAATATTTTTATCGTTTGAATTTTGGTTAATCAAGTACTGCGGGAATGTTGATTTATATGCATAAATATAAAATAACGGATTATTAACAATATAAGTATTCAATCTACTGTATATTGTTTCTTCGGGACTACAATCCCGAGTTATATTTGATAAATCAAATAATATTTCTCCATCAGTGGATATTGAATTTAATATTTTTTCCATTGCATCATAATTTATTAAATAATTTAGACCATATAAATTGCTTCGGCGTTTATGTATTCTAAGACCGTATTTATTAAAATCTATAAAATTATCATATAGTGGTACTGAAGCTAATTGTATAATATCCCAATTCGGATCAACTTTTTGTGCTAAATCAATAATATTTTGGACAGTATTAGCATAATATTCAATGAAATCAAATTGACATTTGTCCTCTAATATAATAACATATGGCAATTTATTGTCGTATGCCTTTTTGATGGCCTTGACATGTGAACATAGGGCTGCTTTTAAAGCACAAGTAAATTTTGGATTACCACCAATAATTTTGTATTTTATCAAAAAATTTTGTTCACATAAACCATCAACTGCCGATATTCTAGTATGATTCATTTTTTGTAATTGACCCTCCATATTTTCTTTTCTATCAATCGAAATATCTAAATTTATCCAATGTATCGGAAAATTACTAAAGACTCTTTCCATAATATATTAATTAATATATATTAAAAAAAAAAAATATGTAACTATATATATATTTTTCAAAATTAGCATCTTTAAAAAATATATAAATGTGAAAAATTTATCTTTTTTATAAGCAATGAATCAAGTTTTCTGTGGAACAGGGAGACTTAACCTGGCCATATTTTTTAAAGGTGCGGCTAAGTCATACTTTGGAACAAATTTTTTATAATATTTCCAAGACCTCTATTTTAAAAACTCCTTCAACATATTTTTTGCAATATTCTATTAATTTTGTGCTTCTTTTTTCATTTTTCATATATTTAATATCATGAAATTCTCCAACAATATTTTTTACAACACCATTTTTGAATTTATCGGAATCATAAATAATATCATATTCCGCTCCTTCACAATCTATTTTTAAAAGATAAATTTCATTTATGTTATTATCGGTTATTATTTTGTCAAAGGAAATACATTCAATAATTTGATTTTCCTTATTAATTCCATAAAATTGTCCAAATAAATTGGGATCAGAATTGGTACTATTTGCTCCACTCCAAAGTCCAAAAATTGATAAATTTAATTTTTTATTGGTTTTATTTGATACCGCTAAATTAAAGGGTATAACATTGGATAAATTATTTGCTTTGATATTTTCTAGCAATAATTCGTATGATTTATTGAAAGGTTCAAATGCATACACAATCGATTTGGGATTTAATTTAGCCATTATGATGGTTGCTATACCTATATTCGCTCCAATATCAATAAGCACTTTGCCTTCTAGATTCACAAATTTATCTAATACGTATACATTATCAGTTACTATTTCATTTATTGCCGCCAATCCAGTCATATCTGTTGGATCATATTTTACAACAAATGTATTTTTGTGGAATTCAAAGGATGTTTCATGTATTTCTAGCATGCGTATATATATATATATAACAAAATTTTTTTTTAATAATTCAGTTAAACTGACCACCATTATAAAAGATATAAACATTTGATAATTCATTTATTTATAAATGAAATTGGCTATTGTTGTTGGAACTCGACCAGAAATTATACGTCTGGCCAGAATTATTGATTTGGCACCTAAATTTTTCGAAGTAGTATTGATTCATACCGGACAAAATTGGGACAAAAATTTAAAAGATATTTTCTTTGAACAAATGAAAATTAAACAACCTGATTATTATTTGGATGTTGTTGGTAAAAATTTGGGAGAAACTATGGGTAATATTATCGCTAAAAGTTATGAACTTTTTTCGGAAATTAAGCCCGACTGTTTGTTAATATTAGGAGATACAAATAGTGCGCTATGTGCTATTTCAGCGAAGAGACTCAAAATCCCAATATTTCACATGGAAGCGGGAAATAGATGTTTTGATCAAAATGTACCCGAAGAAATAAATAGAAAAATAATAGATCATATTTCTGACATTAATCTTTGTTATTGTGAAAATAGTCGAAAGTATTTATTGGCAGAGGGAGCAAGAAAAGATCACGTTATTGTGACTGGTACACCATTAACCGAAGTTTTGGTCTACCATGAAAAAGATATTCAGGAAAGCCTAATTTTGGAAAAAATTAATGTTGCGCCAAAAGAATATTTTGTATTGAGTATGCACCGAGAAGAAAATGTGGATAATCCAAAAAAATTTGCCGATATTATTAATTCCATTAATTTAATTGCGGAAAAATATCAAAAACCAATTATTTTTTCGACACACCCGCGTACAAAATTGAAATTAATATCCAATAATATAGTATTACATCCATTAATAAATAGTATTGAACCAATAGGACTTTTTGATTATTGTAAGTTACAAAAAAATTCTTTTTGTGTTCTGTCAGATAGTGGTAGTGTTAGTGAAGAATGTGCTATATTGAATTTTCCAGCTGTTTCATTGAGAGATTCTACTGAAAGGCCTGAAGCCGTTGAAAAAGGAAATATTGTTCTTGGAAACATTAGTAATGATACAATAATAAATTCTATCGAACTTGCTACTAGTCTTGTTCCAAATCGTAATGTGATGCCATATGATTACCAAGATTTAAATGTCTCAGCAAAAATATTAAAAATTATTCAGGGATACACACCAATTGTAAATAAAACTGTTTGGTCTAAATAAGATACTGACTAAAATTTTTTAAATCTAAAATTTGTTCTTCTAATTTCGGAATAATAAATTTGTTTTGATATATTGATATCAAAGATTTATCGATTTTGTCTGTTTCTACTGGATTTATATGTATATTGAGATTGTATATCGTGGATATCATATTGACAATATCATACTTGGATACAACTGATGGAGTATAAATATGTCTAGGACCATTCCAAAATATGTTCTCATCTATCATTTGATAAATTATTTTGGCTAATTGTAAACAGGTAATGCCATTCCAAAAATGTGTAGTGAACCCATTTATATTTTGATCTTTGTTACTTTTTACCCATTCGAGCAAAGATTTTTTATTTTCCAATTCTTCACCGATTATGGATGTTCTGATAGAACAACAATCATCCGGTTCGCCCATAGATTTTGACAGACCGTATATATTTTTCTCATCATGTATATCCAATTCACTATAATTACCTTCTTTACCAGTAAACACACAATCCGTAGTGATATGAATCAGTGTATTATTGGTAACATGGCAACAAATTGATAATATATGAGGAAATATGGAATTAATACGAATATATTTTTCTACATCATTATCATCCCGTTGTGGTATTTTTCCAATACAATTAATAATAATTGCATTTTGATACTCTGATAGAATAGTGTATAAATTTTCATAGTTGATAGTTAACGCATTTATTGTATTTCTAGTTATTCTAACAACATTAAATTTTGTTGTTGATTCAAAATAAGAAGCAATATATCGTCCTAACATGCCATTAGCACCCAAAACAATAATCGTTTTTAACATGATATATATATATATATAATTTTATTATAAAATTATACAAATAAAAAATAACATGTGTATATATATTTATGAAATCAAATTTGTCGATAAATAAAATAATCAATAATAATCTCGATCATATATCTAAAATATATCGTACAGTAAACGAAAATATTAATCATTATACAGATCATACAATTCATAATAATGATAAATTATTGAATGAAGAAACAATATCGATTGTGATGACAACACATAAACGTATCACACAAACTTTATTTACTCTTGATACCATTAATAGTAGTTCATACAAAAATATACAAGTAATCATAGTGGATGATTCCGGTGACCAATTCATTGACGGAAATATGTTCGATAAATATCCTTTTAGAATAGATTATATTAAAATAAAAACAGAAAATAGAGTTTGGTCCAATCCGTGTGTTAATTACAATATTGGATTTAAATACATTAAGGGAAATTATATTATTATTCAAAATGCCGAAGTGTGTCATATTGGTGATGTTATTAATCATGTAAAACAAAATTGTAAAGAGGGAACATACTTAGTATTCGATGTGGCAAATACACAATCCTATGCAAATAATAATAAGTTGTACGAATTATTTTTAAATAATGAATTTGATTGTGATTATATTAACCAGTTAATAGAAAAAGAAAAATTTAATTGGTACCAACATTCAATACACAGGTGCCGAAATTATCATTTTTTGACAGCCATACATGCTAAGGACTTTAAAAAATTAGAATCCGGATTTGACTATGATTTTTCAATTGGAAGATGGTATGATGATGATGAATTACTTCGCAGAATACAATGCGTATTAAAATTACGCATAACCAATATAAATTCAATGGAAAATAAATTATTGGGAATACATCAGCATCATGAAACAGTAATGCTTGGTGTGGGAAAAAAAGAATATAAAAACAGTATCTCTCTAAATTTATATATTTACGATAAGAAAAAACAGTATTTTCAAAAACATAATAAATGGATACATTTATATAATTCCCAAAACCCACTAAATGATTTTAATTCTTTATTTCTAAATATGATACCATATGAAATATCTGTTGTTATTCCATGTTATTATCCACATATAAAATATTTGGATGTTATACTTAATGATATTTGTGCTCAAACTTTATTACCAAAAGAAGTTATATTGGCAATAAGTGAGGTTGATGATGATACAAAATATGGATTGTTTACAAAATATAGTAAACAATTTGACGATAAACAAATAACATTCAAAATCATAAACACTATGGCAAAACAAAATCCCGGTATTAATAGAAATATGGGCGCAAAAATAGCAAAATACGAGTATATCACATTCATAAATGCAGGTGATACTATTCATCCACAAAAAATAGAAATCACAAAATACTTTTTAGAAAAATATCAACCAAATATTTTATTACATTCACTCGTAAAAAATAAACCAATGAATTTTTTAAAATCATCACATATTGATTATGAGAAAGTAAATATAATTACTAGTAACCAAATATTTTATGATACATTTGGACGTCCACCGAGGCGTAATCGCAAAAGAGAATTAATATCTATAGGTGGTCATTCCATTGGAATAAAAAGAAAAAAATTTTATCGCAATGTTACACATGGATATGCCACTGTTAAAAATACATTGGCTAATCATTTCGTATATACAGATTTAAGAAGTGGTGAAGATGGTATTTTTGTGAGAGATATTTTGTGGAATGTCGGAAATGTAATTTATATACCAATTTCTTTGTTAAATTATAAACCAATTGTAGCTTAAATTATATGATATGATTACATAAATGACAGGAAAATTTTGACTGCGTTAAAAATAATATACTTTAATAGTATAAATGTTGTGCGACAAAAAAATTTTTATCATTGGTGGCTCAGGATCATTGGGTAATAAATTTATAGAAACATACATAAAAAACAATATAATAATATGTTATTCCCGTGACGAGTGTAAACATTGGCAAATGTCTTTAAAAATTAAATCGGACAATCTTCAATTTATTATTGGCGATATTCGTAACAAAAAAAGGTTAGCAACTTGCCTATTTCGCGAAAATCCAGACATTATTATCATTGCCGCTGCTTTAAAACACATTGATAAATGTGAATATGCCACAAATGAATGTATATTGACAGATCTTATCGGTCCACAAAATGTTTTAGATATAGTGGAAAAACATAGAAATGTTCTAACGAATCTGCGAGAGGTATGTTTTGTAAGTACTGACAAAGCATGCAGTCCTGTTAATGTATATGGCATGTGCAAAGCATTATCGGAAGCTCTAATAATAGAAAAGTCTTATTACATTAAAGATGTCAAATTTGTTTGCGTTCGATATGGAAATGTGTTGAATTCCCGTGGTAGTATTATTCCGATATTACACGAAAAAGGAATGGATCCTAATTGCAAAGAATTTACATTGACACATCCAAATATGACTCGTTTTGTCATGACTCTGGAACAAAGCGTTGATTTAATAGAACATGCTCTAGTTCATGGCGAATCAGGTGACATTGTTATACCTCATTTGGTATCAATGACTGTCAAAGATTTGTTGGAAATTTTTTCGGAAATTTATAATAAACCTATTAAACTATCAGGACTCCGACCCGGCGAAAAAATGTTAGAATCATTAATAAATGAAACACAATCGTTGAGGCTTGTAAAAGTAAATCAATATATGCATATCAAACCATCATATTGTCAAAAAATTTACAACATGGAACCAATGGATTATAATAGTACAATTAATCCAATCGATAAAACTGGACTAAAAAAATTATTGGAAGATTTGAGTCTTTTGTAAGATTAAAACAGTGACATACAAATTCAATATCAAAAAATCTAACCTAATATTTTAATTCTAGTTAATAAAATTTCGAATGGGCTTGTATAAATTTTTTTAAATTAGTATCACAGATTATTAATTTAAAAAACTAAAAATAATATTGGAGTGGTACTGATATTTTATATTAAATTTTTTACAATATCAGGTTTTCAAAAATATATGTGAATACATGTATTTTCATATTTTTTAAAGGTGTGACACAATTATATCCATATTTAAATTTTTTAAATAATAATCTATTTTTGTTTTGTAAATAAATAATTTTTGCCTTTGTAATTTAGCATCCATTTGTTCATTAAATATATTGCACGAAACATCAATATTATAATTATATTTTTCACTATTAATTAGTTGTATATTTGATATCAATATCATTTTGGGTCGCATTCATATTTATTTATTAGTTCCCTGCTGGGTGATCCGATATTCTTTTTTTTTAATATAACTGTTCTTCCAGCTTTCATAGTAATATCATAATATTCCAAAACAATATGATAATTTTTTCTATTTAAAAAATCATCAAATATTATGGTAGTATCATTTTCGATTTGATCAAATAAATTTAGGGCACATGCCACTCTAAAACGACCATCAATTAAAATTAAATCAACCTCTTTTTTAACAGCATCATCTAGATATGTGAATGCTCTACTATATTTAATCCAATCTTCATATTTACTTTTTTCTCCAGGATATCCGTACTTATTTCGCGGTGCATCAATATCGACATGTATCATTTTTAATTGGTTTGAAGATTTAACAATATCATATGAATAAAGTTTATCGATCCAATATTTATCGCTTTCAACAGAATAAATTTGTTTAATATTTTGGCGCTTACATGCCTGGTAAGTTGATCCTCCCGAGCCGAATTCAAAATATATTTTTCAATTATCTAAATATTTATAAAATAATTCTATTGCTTTGGCGGGTAGAACAGGTACTAGTTCTTTTATTTGTTGATTTTTATTCATGATATATTATATATATTAAAAATATAAAAAATCGAATTAGCCATTGTTTGAAAAATATTTAACCGTATTTTCCAAACCGTCAATAAAATATACTTTTGGATTGTATCCCAGATATTCTGATATTTTATCGATTGACGCATTAGAATAAGGAACATCACCAGCACGTTCTGGACCATAAATTGGTTCTATTTCATTTTTTCCCAATATTTTTTTGATTGAATCAAAAAGTTCTTTGATTGTGATATTCGAATTTGTACCAACATTGAAAATTTCACCGTAGCAATCACTATTTTTTGTTGTTAGGGCTAATACATTAGCATAAACCGCATTATCTATATAGGTAAAATCTCTTGAATAGCTTCCGTCACCATTTATTATTGGTCTAATTTCATCAATTACCATTGTAATAAATTTAGGTATAACTGCAGCATAAATTCCATTTGGATTTTGTCTTGGACCGAATACATTAAAATATCTTAATCCAATACATTCCAGTCCGTACAAACTTGTAAAAATCTTAGCATAGAGTTCATCAATATATTTTGTAATAGCATATGGTGATAAAGGTGAACCAATATCATTTTCAATTTTGATTGGTTTATTATTTGATCCATAAACAGAAGATGAACTGGCATAAACAATTCGTTTAATATTATTTTCTTTGGCCGCTAATAATATATTTAAAAAACCATTGACATTGACATTATGGCTTTCCAAAGGATCATTAATAGATCTGGGTACTGATCCCAATGCAGCTTGATGACAAATAACTGATATATTTTGGCATGCATTACGACATGTTTCCAGGTTTCTGATATCACCCCATACAAATTCTATGTTGTCATAAGATTTTAGCAAATGTTCAATATTGGTTTTGGAACCGGTAGATAAATTATCCAATATTCTAACAAATTTTGCCCCATTTTTTAATAAATATTCCACTATATTTGACCCAATAAATCCTGCACCTCCGGTTACCAAAACTGATAAATTTTCTATATCCATGGTTTATTTATACAATAACAACATATTTTATCATGTCAATATATAACCAATAATTAACGAAATATCATAATCATTTGTACTCCATTTTTTATAAATTATAATATTAACAATAATTTTTAACACTCGATTAAATCTAATTTCAAAATAAAAATATCCCAATATCATATTTTTTATTTATGGAAAAAATATTTTTTTGGCATATCATAAAAGATCCATTCGGAATTTTTTCTTTTTTTAGGATACAAAATATTAAATTTAGATTGCAACAAAGGTAAATTTTCTTTAAGATTTCTACAATTTAAACAAAAAGTCACACTTTTCGAGGAACAGATAAAATATTTTCGAGACTTGGATCATGCATCAAATTTTTTTATGAGCTTGTGAAAAAATGTAAGAAACTATTTTCAATCATTTTATAAAAAAAATTATAAATTAATTATAATGAGTTTAAATTCGAAAGATAAAAAATCCACTTCTCCTGAAAAAGAAGAACAATATAAAATTATCCCAATTGGAAGTTTTTGTGGTATTGTAATGCAATTAAAAAGATTAGAATTAAGAAAAGATGCGTATCCTTTTGATTGGATGACATGTGATTTGACAATGATTTGTGATAACATTGAAGAAAATTTTAAAGATTTTTTTGATGTAACACCAATATACAATAAAGATGCACTTCCACATAAATTTTGGTATGTTTACAATAAATATCCAAATATGTGTTTCGGATTTCCGCATCATGACATGTCAAAACAGGAAACCAAAGAGACTTTTTTGAGGAGAATAAATAAATGGAAAACCATTTTATCAACATCAACTGAAAAAATATGGTTTGCGCATGAGACATTTTATTTGAATATGGACGTGATTAAACGTTTCATAAATATTATCCAAAAATATTATCCAAAATTAAAATTTCACTTGATTTTTATACAAGAATTTACTGATGACCAAATTAATGATCAAAAAGAAGAATATGTTGAGGAATTTGATAAACAAGAATTATTTACTATTTATAAAATACATATGAAAACTCTAGAACAAGCCATATACAATTCTAGCAATAAATTTTATGATATCATATTTAAACAATTTTTGAATGGACGGGAAATTAATCCGATTATATAATGTCCGAATAATTGTTGAATATACGAAAATTAATCCCTAGACGACCAACCTATAAACAATATAAAAAATATTCATTTTAATAACAAAATTTTATTACTTTGATTCTCGGATTTCATAGATTTATGCTAATAATCATTTTTAATTATTCGTATAAATATCTGCTGAGATGAACATTAAAATAACAGAATGAAAATATAATAATGTTCGTTTATTGATTGTAAAATACAAAGATTCAATGAAAAGAGCCAATTGCTAATTTTAATCCACGATAATTATATTAAAATATATTAATTATATATCTCAATATATAATTAATAATAGGAATATGCCAAAAACAATACTAGTTATAAGTACAGAATATCCTGGTTATGGTGGTAGCGCTACTAATTCTTACGCTATTATCAATTTTTTGCGGACACAACAATACAACTGTATTGGCGTATTTATTGATGATAAGGAAAATATTAATGTTGATCCTGATCAAATTGGTGGCATATACCATTTTAAATACTTGCCATTCTTGTACAATAATAAGAAACTACTGTGTGAATACCGAGACTTAATTAATGCTAATCTGAATGGTCCACCATCAATCATTTTATGTAAAAATTATATTGCACCAATATGTTCTAAAATTTTATATCCAAAAATAAAAAATATTTATTTTGTGGCTGGCTTAACAAATATAATTAGACAATGTATTCGATCGCCTGTGCAAAGCATAATATCATTAAATTTTATTCCGAAACAATGTAAGGAGGACATAAAGGCAATTGAATGTAGTAATTTAGTTGTAGCAAATAGTCCATTGTCACTACAACTTTTGCTCAAAACTTATTCTAATTACAAACATAAAATTTATCCAAAGCCAATAGACACAACCACATATATTTCATCATTATTAAATGATAACAATAATGATTTGTTTCCGAAAAAATACGATATTATTGTAGCGTCATCTATTTTGACCAGACCCGAAAAAAATAATTTATTTTTGATAGATATTTTGAATCATCCAGATATGATTAACTATACTAAATTAATAGTTGGTAACAATAATTCAAAATTTAAGGATATTCCAAATTCAACAGTCTGTGATTTGTTACCACACAATGATTTGATGCAACTAATGAAACAAAGCAAAGTATTATTATATCCGTCTTTATACGATTCTAATCCAAATACTATTCGTGAAGCCATACATCATAAATGTTTGATTTTAATGTCAAATAATATAGGTTATTATGAAATTTTTCCAGAAATTTCAGTTTGCAAAACTTATGATCAAAACGAATGGATTAGTAAAGTTCTTTATCTGTTGGAAAACTATAGTCACATTATAACCGATTACAAAATAAATTTCGTTATGGAAGAGAATATACAATCTTTAATTGATAAATTTATCTAATTATAATAGTATATAAATGAGAATAGGAATCATTGGAGTTGGCGTAGTTGGGAATGCTGTTTATAGAAGTTTAACGGAAAAATGCGGAGCATCTAATGTGATAGCATACGATAAATTTAAAAATATTGGATTGTTTGATGATATTTTGGATACGCAAATTGTGTTTCTATGTTTGCCAACATTATATAATTATCAACTATCCGCATACGATAAATCAGCTTTACATGAAATTTGTGGTAAACTAGAAGAACACCATTACCAGGGTTTGGTTGTTATTAAAAGTACTGTTGAACCAACAGTTTCCCAAACATTCGCTGATAAATATAAACTATTTGTTTTACATAATCCCGAATTTTTAACAGCAAGAACAGCATACGAAGATTTTCACACCCAGGCACATATTATAGTTGGTCGTACAACTGCAGTTTCCGATGAGCAAGTTAATTTATTGACAAATTTTTATGGACAATATTACCCGGAAGCCGAAATCTCAACGTGTACATCAACCGAATCAGAATCAGTTAAAATATTTTGCAATTGTTTTTATTCGGTCAAAATACAATTTTTCAATGAATTATTTTTGTTGTGTAATAAATTATCCACCAATTATGATGCCGTTGTGAGTATGATGCTTAAAAATGGTTGGATTAATCCAATGCACACAATTGTTCCTGGCACCGATGGAAGTCTTAGTTATGGTGGTATGTGTTTCCCGAAAGATACAAATGCTTTATTATCTTTCATGAAATCACAAGACTCTCCCCACAAAGTAATGGATGCTACCGTAACAGAACGCAACGAAATGAGATCAGATTTCTAAATTATTTAATTTTAGAATAAATAAATATTATTCATTCCAAAATTAATACGCCCTATTTAACTAAAAATTGAAATAAATAATATTTATAGTGCATCATACGATAAAATACAAAAATATTACTATATTTGTATATCATGGAAAAATCTGATTTAGATGACGATTTAAATATTGGTTTGAATGCCAATGGTTTGCCCGGAGAAATTTCAACAATTTATTTAAACCAAAAAAATCAACCAAAAATATTTTATACCAGACCGGAAACCAATGAATTACTTTTACGTATTATTTTACCAAGATCATCTGATGGAAATAATGCTCCAGTAGGAAATCTCTGTGCAACACACATGCATATTGTATTGGACCAATCCGGATCAATGGCCGGTGCACCATTCAATAATGCTATTTTAGGTATATCGGAAATGTTTGAATGTCTCAATAACAAAAATTTTCCAATCGAAAATATTCATTTTTATGCATTTATAAGATGTCATTTTCTTTACTGTATCTAATATTAATTATATTTGATAAGTAAAAAATATCTTATAAAAATTTGGATATTCACAGTTTTCGGAATATTAATTCCTTGCGAACATTTATACTT
>Ga0335394_10005179_pt1 | contig 14777 bp, 3 predicted proteins | sample MAT03_FD_205741 | JGI IMG/M metagenome (GOLD analysis project Ga0335394, IMG submission 205741) | Freshwater microbial communities from Lake Fryxell liftoff mats and glacier meltwater in Antarctica - MAT-03 (spades assembly) (version 2) ...
GGGGACTCCGTACCCAGAAAAAATCCGTCAGACGATGGACTATAGTAGACCCTATTCCACCGCAGGTGAACAGATCAACTACCCGCGGGCGGGGTATAACTTCAGCGGGGATCGCACGGGGAAGAAGATCAACATGGCACAACCACCCATCATTCTCGTTGCGACCCTCCGCGACCGACCCGTGCTCGTCGTAAAGGACGGTCCGACCCTCGACCCGGCCGCCGGGGCGAAGTTTGACCGCCTACACCTTTTCGCCTCTGACAAGTCCTTCCTCATCGACGCCGATGAATCCGGGAGCAGCTTGGCCGTCACCGTCGATGGGGCGGGGAACCTTGTGGCAGTCCGGTTCTCAGCCGCAGTGCGATGCTACATCGCTGGCTCTTCGGGACAGGTTGTCCCCTTCGCTGGTGTACTGGTGCCGGACGGCACCGGACTCAAGTTCGCGTCCGGCATGCTCGGTTCCGAGGCGTTCTCGAACATGCTCATTGGCGACCTTATCGGCTTACAATGCACAATCGGCTGCGAGTTTGACGCGGCCTTGTTTGAAGCAGTCGGCCTGCGGGTGACAGGCGGGCCGGTCGAGGCACGGTTCGCATTGGCCCCCCGTCCAGCTCCGGAGTCGCAGCCGGCGTCCGAGGACCCGGCTGCGACGCTCCACGTTCTCCGGTTCCGTCGGCGGGCGGCCCTCTTCCCGTGCGATCAACGACTGGCCATCGGACCGGTGGCCATAGATTTGTCCGCGGCCATCATCAACCGGTTCGCACTGGCCGGCTCGGCCGAAAACCCGACGCCGATCGAACTCGTCCAGACGCCGCTGGTGATCGTCGACCAGAAGGACCACCTGGACGCGGACGCCGGGCGGACGGTCGTGAGCGTTGCCGGACTGCCGAGCGTGCCGATCGTGCGGGCGTGGAATGGGTTTGCCGCCACCGAATACCTAGCGTCGCTACAGTCGGTGCAAGACGGTCGGCCGATTTCGACACTGGCGCAGTTCGAACTCCCCGCCGATCCGCAGACAGCATGCGACGCCTGTTGCGATCCACTGCAAGTGACTTCTGCCAAATGGGAGGATTGCAATACTCTTCGGTGGGCGGTGACGCTCCAGGTTGTCGCCGAACCATCCTCCACGACATGCCGAAGCGGTGGGCTTGACGTACGCTTCCGCGCCGCGACGCCAATGCCGGACAAGGTGACCTCCGCGAAGACGGATTGCTTCAGGGCCCGATTCCCAGGGATCATCTGCCACGAGCGAGAACTACGACCGCTCACTCTTCCGTTCGCGGTCCAGCGGGCCGTGGAAACCAAGCTGGGCATTCCAGCCGACCAGGCGGAGCGAACCCAGAGCCGCGTCGAAAGCATCTGGCGAGGGTTTGTGTTCAACGCCCGGCAATTGTTCTTCGAGGGGGACAACGTCTCTCGTGAGGAAATCGCCAAACGTCGGCCGCAGCGGGTGCGCATGGGCGCCCTCGACCTGGAATTCGACCCCGACCTGGCCGATCAACCGCTGAGCGAGCTGAAGCCGTCGGGCTGGGACGAAGGCGTGATCGACAGGGAGTGCCGATTCCAGGTCGGATTCCGTACCCCGCGATTGCTCACTCACACCGACTTGCCGACAGCGGCGATGCGGCTGGTACTGCGGGTCAACCGGCTCACGCCCGGCGGACAGGACGGGTTGCCGGACGAGCCGTTCAACCCTGGCGAGCCTGGGCCAGACGTTTCGCGAGACCCGATCGCCGGCAAGTTCCTCCGCGAACCGCCGATTACGATTCCTCTCGATCTGCCGGCGAACGGCCCCTTCACGCTCCAGGCCATTGAGACGACCGATGCGGCCCGGTCCCAATCGTTGGCGCTTCAACTATTCGAGCGGCCGGGCGACCGAATGCCGGTGATCGTGGCGGGAAGTGCCGCCAAGTCGTTCCGGCTGGTCGTCGTCGATCGACACGCGTTCGGCATTTACGGCGTGGACGCCCCTGCGTTTCGCGGTATCGTCGGGGCGGACGGCAACCGCGAGGTGGGCAACTGGTCGTCCGCGGCGGATGGCGGAGCGTCGTGGGAACTGGCAGGCGCGACCGACGGGTTCCGCCTCGCCCTACCGCCGCAAGCGATCGGCGAGGGAACGGAGAAGCGGAAGGACGAGAACGGCGTCGTCGTGGACATCGGTGATGGGAAGGCTGCGGGGTTCCGGCTCAGCCCTGCCGCCAGCCTCCACCTGGCGTCGAGCTACACGCGGCAGAACTTCACCGAGGCGGTGTGGAACCTCCGCCGCATCCTCGGCTACCCGTCCCAGCGCGCCCCTGGGGCGGCGGCGACGGCCATGCAATTCGAGTTACTCTACGGCCTTGGATGCCGGGTCACCCCCCGCGGGGTCCGCGTCGCCGAGCTGGCTGCCCGTCTCGGTGCGGTCCCAAAGGCGATGCCGGACGCGCTGTCCCGGCCTTTTGGAATCAACGTCGAGCAGGTGACCGGTGATACGGACGCCTACGACCGCGCCCGCGCCCGGTGGGCTGAACAGTACGCGGCGTATCTGTCGCGGCTGGCGATCCTCGAACCCTGGTCGGAGGCGCACCCCGGCCAGTTGAACCTCGCTCAGGCCGACGGCGTGCGCTACACGCTCCGCGACCCTCGGTATCTGACCATCAACCCGACCGACCCGGCCGCCGAGACAACCAGCCCAACCGGGTGGAAGCTGTTGGCCGGCGGTGCGGTCTGGGGGCTCCACTTTCCTGCCGAATACGAGCCGTTTCTGCTGCCCGGCCGGTTCGAGTCGGTGGACGGCCAGCTTGTCCGCCCAGCGTTCTCAGCTCTGGGCGGATGGGGCTACCAGAAAGCGGTGTTTCTCAACGGCATCACGACGATCTATTCCGACACGGCGATGGGTCGCGTGTTCTTCTACAGTGTCGAGCAGAAGGGACGCATTGCCGGCTTCTGGAACTACGCAAAGCACGTGAAGGTGTACGAGCGGACAGTCGCCCCGACGCAGCAATTCATGAACGACCAGGATCATCACGCCGGCCGGCCGGTGTTGCGAAAGGTCATCGAGTTTGTAGAACTACTGCAGCCGGTTCGGGCGTACCCGGACTTCGACGCCGCCCCTATGACGCGCGGGTGTGTCCTCGGCATCGAGTTCAAGACGAAGATCATCTCGGTGGACAGCGACTGGGGCCACACGGTGAGCTCCCCTGGTCAAGCGGCTCGCGGGTATGCGATCCCGCTTTGGCGGCCAGGGGCGGACCCGCGGGTCTATCCAAAGCCGCAGGTTGGTCTTCGGGTCGCCGGGGCGGCGGCAGACGGCGAGACTTTGCCCGCCGAGCTAGATGAGCCGGAAAAGCTGTTCTTTTACTCCGAGCCGGGAGCGGCGACGGCGGATACGGATCACTGGGAGGCGGTCGCTGGCGTGGACTTCCCGGACCTGGATTGGCCAGGCGCCGATCCGCCGCAGCCGAACCCCGCCGCCGATCTGGACGCCGCGCAGCCTGACGAGGTGCCGACCGCAGCCGGATACGACGCGTACACCTACACGATCATCGCCGCTAAGGCGGTGAACATCGTTGCCACGCGCACGGCGACGCCCGTGGGGGCAGTACTGCGAAACGTGACGATGGTGCGTTCGAACCCGGCTGCCCCCGACGAGGCGAATAAGGCGGACTGGGAGGTGGTCAAGGCCGGGCGCGGGCAAATCAGTTCGGCGGTTCGCGGGCTGGACCAGCTGCTCGCGGCCCTGCCAAAACCCGGCGACCCTGCTGCGAAGGTCGATGCGATCAAGCAGCAGATCGACGCCACTGCCAAGGCGATTCAGGCTGCTGCTGCCGGTGGTGCGCAGACATTCAAGGACAAATTGACCCTCACCACACGCAACTGGCTGGCCGAGGCGAATCAGGGCCTGGAGCGGTGGCGGACGGACGCGAGTCGGGTCCTAGAGCAGGATTTTGTCACGCGCCTGGTCCCCGGGATCCGGGCGTTGCCGGGCACACCCACCGAGATCGAGCAAGCGGCCAAGCGGTTGATCGCCGAGCAAGTCGAGCTGTTCCGCTTGCGGGTGCCGTCGCCGGACGCCGCGGCACGGCCACTCATCGACATGCTGAGCAAGGCGGAGGGGGCCGCGAACCGAGCGAGCGTCGCCATCCGTGCCCAAGTCGCTGCGGTCCAGGCTGAACTGAACCGGGTGCTCAGCGGGATAAATGGTCCCCTCGCCGCCGACGTAAAGGAGCGGGTGACGGCGGTCATTACGGACGCGATTCGCCGTGGTCAGGCCGCCGCGCGAGATCCGCTTCGGCAGGCGGCAGACCTCACAACACGGTTCTTCGCAGACGTGCCCACCCAGATTCGCGCCGCCATCACGGATGCCGAGAGCAAGGTCGATACCGAGCTTCGCAAGGTGGTCTTGCAGCTCGGCAACTCCGCCGCCGACGTCCGCCAGGCCGTGCAGCAGCTCGATGCCCTGAACCGTCAGATTGAGACCATGGTGAGCGCCCTGGTCGCGAAGGCGAACGGGATCGCGGAGGTTCGCAAGAAACTGGAGGACGGGGCGAAGAAGCTGCTCACCGACACGTTCGACGGCTTCAAGCTGGAAGACATCGTCAACGGACTGAAGGGCCGGCTCGACGGGGCGCTCCAGCCTGGTATGAATGCCGCGGCGGCTGCAAGCGCGCTTGCCGCACAACTCCGACAAGAGGCCCGTACAGTCACCGACGCGGTAGCAAGAATCACCAACGCGGACGATTACAAGAAACTCGTCGAACAGCAGATCGGCAAGCTACGCGGTGTTCTTCAAGCCGCCGCGCCACAGGATGTCTTGGACTTTTTCGCAACCGACGCGACCTGGAAGGACGAACTCAAAAAGGTCTCAGAAGAATTGGGTAGTCCCAATAACCTAGCCCGCGAGACGCTAGAAAAATTGATCGGCAACGCCCGCAGCAAGCTCGATACACTCACTGGCCAGATTATCGGTCCCATCGCGGCCGCCTTCCCGCAAGGTCTGACGCAGAAAGCCGGCAATGTCCTGCGCCTCGTGCGGGCATTCGGCGATGCACCGACCGTCGAGGGAATGGGGTTCACACGCGAGAAGCTCGGCTTCTTCTACGATCCGCTCAAGCGGCTGGCAGCAAACGGCACGCTGCCGATCGACATCACGCCGGTGAACGCCCTCGTCAACCGGGCGGGCGATTTTCTCAAGTCGGCGGGCGTGCGGCTCCCCACGGGCCAGCTGCTCGACCAGATCCTGCCGCCGCCGGATGAACTGCTCAAGGACTTCGACATGACGAAGCTCCTGCCGGACTTCGCCGGGATGAACCTGTCTAAACTATTCCCCGACCTGAAAGCTCCGACGGGGTTGAAGGACAAGGTGAAAATCAGCCAGCAGTTTGACCGGCAGGCAGGTCGCGGCTGGGTGCAGGCCGACATCCATATCCCGGAGCCGGGGCCGACAACTCTGTTCGACGCCGGCCCGGTAAAGGTCGCGGTGTCGAATATCGACCTACGCGGTACCATCCGCATCGAGGCAGGTCTCGGTGGGGGGCCGCAGCGAACGCAGTCCGGACGGCTGTCTGCAGACTGGGATCTGACCGTCGGCGGGCAGCAGTTCATCACGTTCGCCGACACCGCCCTGACTTTTGACCAGAGCGGCAAGACGAAGTTCGACCTGGACCCAAAGAAGGTCCGGATGAACGGCGTCCTCCAGATGCTCTCGGAGGCGTTCGCCAAGCTCAGTTCGCCTGACGACGGGTTCACCCTCCGGCTTGTGGAGGACGGCGGATTCCCGGTGGGCGTCGAGGCGGCTTTGGCGATTCCGCTGCCGGATTGTTCGGCCGGCCCGTGCGGCCTGTCGAACCTCCGGTTTGGAGCTGTGTTCGAACTGGTCGCTCGACCGGAGTTCGCCATTGGAGTTCGGGCGTACGTCAGCCAAAAGACGGCCCCGTTTACCCTCGTCATCTTCATCCTCGGCGGCGGTGGGTGGGTCGATGTACGCGCCAAGTACTTACCGCTGTCCGGCCGGATCACCACAGCGGTGTCGATCGGCCTGTCGGCCGGGGCGATGCTAGCGATCGCGTTCGGCCCAGTGAAGGGGTCGGTGTTCGCGTTCTTCTACATCGAAGCCGAGATGCAGACGGACACAGCCGCCCCCGGCACGCAATTGACGATCCGTATCGGTCTGCTGCTTGGCGGAGAGGTGGATGTCCTCGGACTGATTTCCGTGTCGATTAAGCTGCTGCTGGAACTGGAGTACAGCGCCGCGACTGGGGTCTTGGCCGGCACCGGCACACTGTCGATCCGGGTGAAGGTCTGTTGGTTCCTGACGATCAAGGTGAGTATGTCGGTGCGGAAGGAGTTCGCCAAGGTCGGCGGGCAGTCCAAGTCAACTAATGCCGGGCCAATGTTCGTCGCCGCGCGGGAGGCTGCGTTGTTGCCCGCGAACCAGCCGGCATCATTAGTGTTCCCGTTCATCGGCGATCCGGCCCGCGTTTCGGTTGGGTCGGTGGACGAGGCCGTGGCGGAGTACCTCCTGTTCGTCGAGTAGTGTGGGGAATTCGATGCCACTGAATCTTGCTTTAATTTGCAGTGCGGAACGTCTGTTCCCCCACGACAGCTCCACCGAGATGGTGCTCGGGGTGAACGTCGTCGTCGCCGCCGTGCCCCCGGTCGGGGTCGCGGACCTCGACCGCAACTGGTTGGAGCCGTGGCGGTGGTCGCCGGTGACGGCAGTGCGGGTGCGGGTGATCGGCATCGACGCTGGGGGTAACCCGGTCGATCGCAACATCCCCGCGACCATCTGGACGCACCCCGCCCCGCCGACCGCTGCCGAGGTGACGGCAGCGAAGGACGCACTCCAGCGGCGTTGGGACGAACAGATCGCCGTGGGAGAAGCGGCGTTCGTGTGGGATCCGCGCGATCCAGGCGCTCCGCCGCCGGCGGGTGGCTTCCACCGGGCAGTCGTCGGCGGGGCCAGTACGACTGCCGGGGCACTCTCTCACGCTCTGAACCTGGCGTTCACGGTGAAGATCCCGTTGACCGGCTTTCAAGCCAGCGACTTCTTCCCGGCGGGTACCCAAACGTTCTTCCACAAACTCCGGCTGGTCGTTGCTCCGGTCGTGCAGGTCGGCGGCGCGAGCCTGACGCCCTCCGCCGGCGCCATCCCGGGCGACCCGGTGGCCGAGTGGCCGTACGTCGCGGCCGGCGGTGCCCCCCCCGCGACGGCTCACATGCCGAGCGTCATCCTGAACAACGACGATCCTGCGGGCCGGTTTTTCAAACTCGGCACTTATTGGGTCTGCGAGCCGGCAACGGTGCCGACCGCCGACCCAGGTGATGACTGGACGTCGAAACTAGCTGACCGCGTTGCCGATGCCTGGAATTTGCCGCGTCACCTCATTGATGCCATGCAGCGATCACTGACGAAGGCCGAGTTCGAGCGGGTATGGGAAATTACGCTGGTGGCCCTGCGCGACCGGGCGGGCACCGGGACCGGCGCTCCTCCGGATGGCCGCAGTCTGTTCCGCGTCGCCGCGGACATCGTGACGCCCGAACACGCGAACGCGGTGGCGGAGGCCGTCCGCGAGTGGCGGATCGAGTCACTGCGGGAGCAGTTCGCCGTGTTCGAGCGAGCGACGACGCTCCCTATGTGGCACAAGATTTTGCAGGACGCGGGGGCGATCACCAACCGGGTCCCATTGGCCGCTCCGGTGCCCCCAGGGCCAAACATCCCGGTGGACGCGCTCGACCCGCTCGCGGGAGTCGTTGCAGCTTTAGCCGACGACACGATACTGGCCAAGGTGGTCGCAGCGCAGTGGCAACGGTTCGCGACCGTCGGCCTGAGGCTCGATAGCCCAGGAACCACGTTCGGGCCATTGTTCACCGCCCGCCGACTCACGACCTCGGGCTCGACGAAGTTTGTCAATCCGCGCTGGCCGGCTACGGGTACCCTCGACCTAACCGGGCGAAACACCTGGGCAATCACGCTCACGGACATCGCTCTCGTCAATCCGAATCCCGTTTGGGTAACGGGGCCGAAATACCAGCTGCGTTTCCCGTCCGGCGACCAGGAGGCCCCGGCGGAAACCATGGTGGTGGAAGCCGTCTTCGCCGTGACCGGGCCGGGGAACGACCCGACGCTGACGATCACGGTCAGCGGGGCGGGCCTCACCCCTGTGCCGCGGGACGTCGTGTTGCCCGCGGGCGCCATTCGGCACGGGCTCCGTGTCACCTTCGTGCCGGCGGGGGACACGACGAACGTCATCGTCGAGGTGATCGACGTTTCGCCGCCCGTTGCTCCCCTTGCCCCGATACCGCTCGCGGGTGACGAGGTCCAGACGCTGACCCTCTCTGGTTCGCCGACCGGTGGGACGTTCGCGCTGGGAGTGCCGCGCGACGACGGCACGATCACACCCACGGCGGCCATCGCGTTCGACGCGACCGCCGCCCAGGTCCGGGCCGCCCTGGCCGTAGTGCTCGGCGCCGGGAATGTCGCAGTCACCGGAAGCGGCGGCGGCCCCTGGGAGGTCACCTGTGTCGGCAACCTCTCGCATCGGGATGTCGCACTCCTCGCCTTGCACCTCAATAACCTGACCGGCGGCACGACGCCCACACTGGGAATCGTCGAAAAGACCAAGGGGTTCTTTGCCAAGCTGCCCGCCGCCGCGGTGCTTGTGCGGTACGCCGCCGCCGGCTCGCCCGCCGGATTGATCGCCAGCCCGCCATCGGTGTTCGCGTCGACGCCAAATGTGTCCTTCACAAACGTGCTGAACGCCTGGAAGGCGTTCGGTTCCGACCCGGTGCGAGGGTACTGGGACGAGTTCGGCCGTGATCTGCAACGACTACTGCCGACGCTGCACCCGCGCCGCCGATTGGCCCGCGAGCAAACGGGCTTGCTGTGGGCGGCGTGGCACTTTTATGACCGGGACGAGCCGAACCCGGTGGAGTCGGTCCGCCAGCGGTTTACGATGTTCTTCCGCCGGATGGCGAAGCAGCGGTTCGGTTGGGCGCCGGTCGCTGAGGCTGCCCCCGGCCTGTACGCCGACTGCAAGCCGGCCGCGGTTGTGCCAGAGGTGACTCTCCGCACGCTGATCGACGACCATCTTAGCTCGTTTGCCGACCCAGTCGCAGCGCGGATCGTGCCGTGGAGTGCGACCTCAGCGGGGCCGGGCATTCCCGGCGAGTTGGACGCAGACCTGGTGCCGACACCGACGCCGCATGGTTGGACCGTGGCGGTGGACCGGCCAGATCGCTTCGGCGAGGCAGACACGGGGACGGACGACGATCTGACCCGCCGTGTGGCCGGAGTGGGAGTACTCCTGCGACAGGCCTCCACAGCCGGGGCTGCGATCACGTTCGCCGGGCAGCCATGGCGGGTGTTGAACGCTGCCGACGTCGTCGCCGTGACCGCCGTGAGCGTTGTGAACGATTCGAGAGTGCCGACGTTCGCCCGCGCCGCACGTCGCGCCTCCGTGCCGATCCGCGGACGCTACCAGGACGATGTGCGGCAGACGGTCATCACCTACGACAACCAGTCGCTCATCGCCGCGAGCCTGGCGTCGGCCGTCGCCCACTTCGACGGCAGCCTCAGTGACGCCTCGACCGACGATGCGTTCGGCCCTTTCCGATTTACCCCGCCGACCAAGGATCAGGGAGGGAACGACGTTCCCACCGACCCCGTGCCGACGCTGAAGTTCGGGCAGTGCTACGAACGCATCCACTTCTTGATCGGCAACGCCGGTTCGCACCCCGCCCCCTTGACTGATAACCACCCAGCGGCCCTGGCGGCAAGCATCCCGGATGCGCTGGCCGGTACGGCGAACTGTGTCCGTCGACTGCGATACCTCCGGCGGGTGCAGGTCGGCCTGCCGCGGCCGGACGACGAGGTCGAACTCGCGCGGCTGATCCGCACGCCCCCGAACGTTCTGCCGCTGGCACGCGAGTTGGGACTGCGCGCCCTCAGCCCGACCCGCGCCACGGACGAGTATCGGTTCTTCTACGACACCAAGTGGGCGACGGGGCAGTTGAACGTCGGCGCGCATTGGCAGCTCACATTGCCGCGGGCGATCGCAACCGGGTGCCCGCATGCCGACCCCACGGAGGCGGTGTGGGTCGTTGAGTTCGGACTGATCGACGAGGCGACTGGGAAGAGCGTGATTGCTCGCGTCATCCGGGCGGGTACGCAATTGAAGGCGATGCTCGTCGTGAACGACACCAATCTCGCCGAATTGGAGGCCGCCGTTCCCGCTGTCGGCGGGGCCGACCTGCGGGTGGAAGCGAAGAACGGCACCGTGACGTTCTTCTGGCGGGAATCGGAGCACGGCGCGGCGTGGAGCAACCGCGACAAGAACGACAATGCTATGGCGTGGACCCCCGCAGCCGTGCCAGTCATGCCGCACGGGTTCGTCGTTGTGCGGCCGGTCGCCGCAGCCGTTCGACCGACGTTTAGTCCCCCCGTCTACGGGTCCCGACGCGATCCCGCGGACGGATTTGTCGAAGACGTGGTGCCCCCGCCGGAGACGCCGCTTGCCGTCCTCTCGCCAGACGCGGAAGTGGCAACCTTTAAGCTCCGGCCCCCCGCTGCCGACTTCCAGACATGGGCCCGCTGGTACGACATGAGTCTCGCGCTCGGTCAGGACGGGGCAACCGCTGCAAAGCGGTTGGAGGTCTGGCAAGACTACCATGCGAAGCTACCTGCCCCAGGCCGAACCGCCCCGCCAGACCTGGTTCCCGACGACCCGGCTGTCAAGGGCGTCCTTGTAGAGTGGATACCGCTGCTCGCAGAATCTACGGACGCTCAGCCGGCGGTAGAGTTCTTAAAGGTGAGAAACTTAGCCCATCCGAACAAAACACTGCCGCACGTACAGGCCGCGCCTTGGGAGTTCCAGGTCCAGCAACAACCCGTCATCGACCCGACAACTGGAAACGCGAAGCGGTTGACGAAGTCTTCGGCTTCCAAAGTCGTGGCGGTGGCTAAGGAGAAGGAACTCTGGGAACTCCGTGTGTACCCGGCTGTGCTGGAGGAGCGGTTCAGTGGCAACGAGAGCCAGCCCGGTGTGCGTCGGTTCCACTCGGCGTTCTGCGGTGCGCAGAAGTACACGGACGCCGACGGTACGATCTACCGCCTGTCCGCCCCATGGCGGTTGGCCGTGGAGGTCGCGACTCGCGATGTGATCCAGTTGACCATGGCGGATCAAACGAAGGTCACGCCGCGAGCCCCGGCGGCCGTCGGTTGGGAAGCAGCGGTCCCCGTGTTCGACGGTCGGCATGCCCGCGTGCGATTGAACAAACTCGCCAGGCCCACAATCGTGGCGTCAGCCGGGGGCACGCTGACACTTGACGCGGACCCGTGGCGGTTCCGTTACGCGGCCGAGATTCGGTTGCGGCGGCAGGTGTGGCGGTGGCGCGGCCGGTCCGTGCCGCCGTTCCCGTTCGCAGCCGCCAACCCCGACGCGTTTCCCGCTGCCGGCGGCCACGAGTTCAACACGCCAATGCTCTGGGACACGGCAGGATTCGGCGACCGCTCCGGCATCGACATGTTAGACGAGGTCCGCGGGGTAAACGCCGGCACCGTGGCGGCCGAGCTGTTCGCAGAGGACCTGCAGAGCGATGGCCGGGCACTCTATTATCGGTTCGCCGCCCAGTACATTAGCCGGTATGCTGGTCTATTCCCGGACGTCCCAACGGTCGCTGCGGCACAACACGCAGTGGCCCAAGTCACCACCGCTGAGGTGACCGGGACTGTAACTGATGGCGATGTGTTCAACCTCATCTGCAATGGCACCACGGTCGGCACCCATACGGCGATAGCCGTAGACGACGGCGCCAAAGTGGCTGCGGGCCTGTCAGCAAACTTCAACGCCGCCACGGGCGGTGCGGCGACAGCGCGAGGCACGCTGGTCGCCACCGCGAGCGGCGCGACGGTGACAATGCGAGGGACCGCGGGTGCGGCAACTGTAGCGGTCACCAAGAGCGTGACGGCGGGCGACGACGCGGACATCAGCTTGACCGCCGTAGCGGTGCCCGTGGATTCTTCGCCGTGGCGGCGTCTGGTCGTGCCTGCGCGACGTACCGCGACCGTCCCTCGGCCAGTCGTCCGGTTCGTTATACCGCTTACGGAGGTCACTGATACCAGGGACCGTGGCCGCGTACCGGGGATGCTCGTCGTGCTCGACGAGCCTGCCTTCGCCGTCGGAGGATTGGCGGAGGCGATCGAGGCCGAAGTCGTCCGGGTTGACGATCCGCTTTCAAACGTCAGCCGGCCGGAATGGGGGCCTGAAGTTCAGGCTCGCGGCAAAGGGTGGGTGGCATCAGCACATCCGAACCCGGGCGGCGCGACCGGATCGGATCCGCCCGCTGTGGCCCTGCCGTTCGACACTGACGGACCGATCGGACACACCTTCGATACAGACGCCGAGGCCCCGCTGTTCGGGTCGGCCACCTACATCGTGTCGCCGCCGGACGTACCGCCGATCACCGGTGATATCGGCCTTGGGGGGTACTTCGCCAAGCTCCGGTTCCGCCGCCTGCTACTGCCGGAGGGCACCGCCGATTCTGACCTTCCGTTGCTGCCCGCGGCCGGCTTCAAGTGGGCCGCATTCGACGACGATCGGGCGTTACTCGTGTCAGCGACGGTGACGACGGCAGCCGATGGAATTGTCACTCTCCACGACGCTGGCGGGACCACCCTGCGGAGGGTGCGGGCGACGCGGCTCGCCGGGGCCGTTCGATTCACGTTCGACGGTCCCCCCGCAATTGTGGAACTCCCGATCAAGGGCAGCGCAGACGTCACGATAGAGGTGCGCGTCATATTCCAGAACCAGGAGTTGCCGGCGGCCGGTGGTGGCACCGTCCGGTCTCGAAACTTCACTGTGTCGTACCGCGTTCCTGGCCCGACGGACAACCTGCGGGCGAACCGATGGCGGACTCTTCAAGCCGCCATGTGGCCGGAGGCGGCGTGGCCGACGGAGGTGCGCGTCACCGGCGGCCAACCGTCCGTCCGCCTCCGTCCGGCCCGGGTCAGTGCATATACTCCGCCGTACTGGGTGCAGCTCCTGTCGGACGCGGCCGCTCTCCTGCCCGATCACTCGGTCGAGTATCTCGTCCGCTGGCACGCGAGCGGGCTGAAGTTCCAACTGGTCCGCAACGGCGTCGCCTCAACGTGGGGCCTCGGACTTCGATCCGACTGGCCGCCGGCCGGCGAGGGGGCCGAGTTCTGCTTGCGCCGCCGGTTGGTGGTGACGGAGTTGGTCCGGGACGTCCGCGGCCAGTGGGGCCAAGAGCGGTACCTCGGCCTCTACGAGCCGGCCGCAGGGGACTGGTTGGAGCGACAGCACCGCTCGCCGGCGCTGGCCGTGGATGAACGTGAACAGGATCTGCCCCAGATCCGAGTGCGCGTAGTCGAATTCAAGGAAGATAAAGAGCGAACTACAAGGCTTCGGTATCCGGCCGACAGTCCTCTCTTGCCGCACCGCCCGTGGGGAGCACTCTTCGATCCTCCGGACGCGACGGCGCAAGACGCCCGGACGGCCGATGTGCCATACCACGTCACAGGCGTGTCGCCGCCCGTGACCTTGTACCGCGAGTCCCCGTAAATTTATTCTTTCAACCAACAGGATAGTTTCATGAGCCAAAACTCCCGCAAGCGCGTCGTACTTAAGGTCTGGCAGAAGGACGGGCAGGTGTTCGACACCGCCAGCCACGTCGAGTGGCTCGAGCGACAGGGCTGGGTCGTCGCGTGTGCCGAGCCGCTGCTCGATGACCCGGCGAACGGCGTCGCGTACATATCGTACCTGCTGGAGTGGAAGGAAGGCACGACTGTGTCGGTCGGAAGCGTTCCGCCGGAGGTCGTGGCTCCGGGGACGTTGGTTGACCTCCTGCCTAACTCAACCACAACGGTTCAGTGCCCGACGAGTCCGAACACCGTTAAGGTCGTGCTCTTTGCCCACGTCACGCGAGGACGGATGAAAATCCATGATTTTGACAATAACGTCATAGTTATGGATCTCTCAACAGTGCCTGAGAGAGGTCCTCTCACTGCACATGCTCAGTTCGATCGAAGCATCCCCGGTGGCATCGTCTCCGAACGACAGTTTCTAGTCATGAGTCATCACGACGCGGAACCCTCGCCAGAGCCACCGCCACCCCCCCCACCGCCCCCCCCGCCCCCGACATGGCTTCCCGACGCCAGCCCTGCCGTCCTGACTCTGGATGCATGTTTTGTTCATAGCGACCCTACAAAGACAGTGTTCGTCCGGCTCTTGCAACAGAAATTGCGGCCGGGGGACTTCTGCAACTTCCACGTCGTGTTCAAGTTCGTCTAAAAAGCCCCTGCCCCATGGGAGCCTGAACAACGTCGCAACTGCAGTCCGTATTTCGGAAATACATAAGGTCTCATCAAGTTCCACTTTCAGGAGTATTCTCATGGCACTCATCGTAATCGATCCCGGCCACGGTGGCACCGCACCGGTTGGAAACCCGCCGTCGTCCCCGAACAACGCGACGGGGCCGCAACGCACACAGGAAAAAAACATCGTACTGGACATCGGGATCAAGTGTCGTGATATCTTGCGGCGGCAAGGTATCACGGTTCTGATGACGCGCGATTCGGATGTCAATGTCGGCCTCTATGACCGAGCGCACGTGGCCCGCGACAACCTTGCGGCTGCCTTCGTTTCCATTCACCTATACCCTACGCGGCCAAGAGTGATATGTCTTCGAAGGTTTGGAATTTCAACGTCATCAGCGACTTGAGATCCTCGGCGTGTGTCGTCGCGACACCCGCGAGTGTGTTTTCGATGGCCGCTCGAAAA
>Ga0335394_10005182_pt1 | contig 14776 bp, 10 predicted proteins | sample MAT03_FD_205741 | JGI IMG/M metagenome (GOLD analysis project Ga0335394, IMG submission 205741) | Freshwater microbial communities from Lake Fryxell liftoff mats and glacier meltwater in Antarctica - MAT-03 (spades assembly) (version 2) ...
CTGATGGGGCTCCGTTAGGAGTGAATACATAGGCACTTCGCGATGACCTTCCAGTCCCGAACTCTGCGGTGAACAGTTAAACAGGCTGAGGGTCTAAGTCGGTGCTGTTCACATATAAACCACTCTATAACATTGTCTGAGGAAAACGTTACCCCGGAAACGGGTGTGGCTGTGGGAACGAGCCGTAGGTCACTTAAATCGTTTCCTCCCTTCGGGGATACCACTCTTGACGGCTAGGAAGTACGCCTTTCCCCGCCGCGTTATAACCGGTGTTCCCAGGCGAACATTTTATGGTGAGTTATAAGGAGCCGCAATTATGGGTGCTAAAACCCGCGATGTTAACGAAGCAGAATTCCAGCAAGAAGTTCTTGATTCCTCGATGCCTGTTCTGGTCGATTTTACGGCGGAGTGGTGCAGCCCGTGTAAAATGCTCTCGCCCATCGTGGATGAGATCGCCAGCCAGTATGAGGGCAAGCTGCGTGTCGTAAAAGTTGATGCCGATGCCAACGAGAACGTGATGCAGCAGTATGGCATTCTTGGTCTGCCCACACTCATGCTCTTCAAAAATGGCGAAGTGGTGGAACGCATCACAGGCTTCAAGCCCAAAGATAAAATCCTCGGCAAGCTCGACGGGCATCTCTAAGCCGATACATGCCATGCACAAAAACGAAAACGGGAGCACGCGGCTCCCGTTTTGCATTTCTATGCTTGAGTCAGAGCTGGCATATCTCATGCCCTTATTTTGTTTAATCTGCGCCAGGATTGATAGCGGCCTGGGGTGTATTCTCAGCCTGTTCTGCTAATGGCAGATAGATGTGGAAGGTCGTGCCTCTGCCGAATTCGCTTTCGACTTCAACCAGTCCTTTATGACTGGCGACAATGCCGAAGGTCAATTTCATGCCGAGGCCTGTGCCTTCTTTTTTCTTCGCTTCTTCGTTGGTGCTGCGGAAATAACTTTCTTTACCGAGACGGGCTAAGTCCTCGGGCTTCATACCGAAGCCTTCATCAATCAAGGAGATACGAACCAGAAGGCCAAAACGCCGACCGTCCTGCGCGATGTGACTCTGCAAGACTGTCCCGGTTGCTCGAATGATCTTCATCTCTTCACGGTTACTTTCCGCCGGATCATCCGTGTACTTGGCCGAGTTGCTGATGAGATTGGTAAATACCTGGATGAGGCGTCCTTTATCTCCCATTGGCGAAGAAAAACTTATGGGAATGTCATTGATAAAGGTCAGCTTCCGCTCTTCAAAGACGCGCTCGAAAGGTTCAGCCGACTCATCGATGATCCGCTGCATATTGACAGGGGCGAGTGTGTCCAGCGAGAACTGCCGTGTATCCATCTTCGCTGCATCGCGCAGATCATTGATAATGCGTTCCATACGGATTGAGTTTGTATGAACGACGCGCAGCAGACCTTTTTGCATATCGCTGAGCTGTCCGGTCATGCCCGATTGTAGGAGGCTGACATTGCCGCGGATAGGAGTCAGCGGGTTTTTGAGTTCATGTGCCGCGAAGGCCATAAATTCGCTCTTAGACTCATTTGCACTCGTTAACGCACTGTATAACTGTGCGTTGGCAATAGCGATGCTAGCGTGTTCCGCGATGCGCTGGGCAAACCCCCAATCGGGGAGATTGAAGCGGGGCATATCGCGCTTTTCAAGGATAAGCACAGCGTTGATTTCTCTACCACTGAGCATAGGGAGGGTAATCTGGCTGAGGCTGCCTGTAATGCCACCGCTGTAGTCAGGGTCAATGTTCACATCCGATACGAGGTCAGCATTCCTGGTACGCATCACGCGCTTGATGATGCCTTTGTCCAGCGGCCATGATAGACCTTCTGCACCCTCTGGATATTCGTCCGCTGTGTAGCCAAAAATCGCGACAATCTCCAGCGTGCGATCCCCCAGATTGACAATGCCGAGTGCACCTGCGTTGGCTTTTGTGATTTTGACTGCCGAGCGCACTGTGATCTCAGCCACAGCATGCAGATCGAGCGTGCGATTCAGTTCCGAGTCGATGCGTTCGAGTGTTTCCAATTCGCTCACACGCTGGGCCAACTGAATATCGGTCATGCGCAGCAAACGCGCATTTTCGATGGCGACAGCGGCCTGTCCGGCGAAGGTCGTGAGCAGGTCTTTATCTTTTTGCAGGAAGGGCGTGCGATCTTTTTTGTTCAGCACTTCCAGCACACCAATGACGGCCTTTTTCGCAATCAGGGGCACAGCCAGCAGCGACATTGTGCGGAATTGCGGTGAGTCCGCCGCTTCTTGATGCTGTGGATCGTGCAGCGCATCATTGGAGATATAAGGCACACCGGAGGCGGCGACCTGTCCCACGATGCCATGCGTGGATGAGACACGTTCGCCAAGCAGCTTCTTTTCGCCACCGATGACCACGCGGAACTCAAAATCGCCTGATCCATCATCCAGCGTCAGCAGCAGGGAGCCCGCTTCTGCATTGAGGATTTCCACCGCATTGCGGGTAATAAGTTCGAGCAGTTTTTCAACGTCTGTCTCTGCGGCCACAATCTGGCGTGTGATGTCATTCAGCACAGTCAGCTGACGTTCACGGGCTTTCGACTCGCTAAAGAGCGCCGCTTTATCAATCGAAGACGCCGCAAGCGAGGCAATATCAGTGAGCATCTTAAACTGCTCATCAGGATAGGCTTCGTCATTGTTGAGACGGGCCACAGCCAGCACACCGAGCACGCGGCGGCCCGTATTGAGGGGCACACCCATCCACGCACGCAGCGAGCCATTTTCCAGCTTCATGGGCGCACTGCGCAGTTTCATTTCCAGCGCATAATTGGCTACACGAATCGGGCGATTGGTGCGAATGACCTCGCTGAGCAAACCGTCATCCAGCGCCCAGGCCATATTTTCTTTTTCGCCATAGCGCTCGTCGTTTTCCACAAAGAAGGCATATTGCAGTTGGCGAATGTCTTCCTGGTAGGTGACGATGTAGAAGCAGCGGGCGTCAATCAAACGGGCAGTTTGTGTGCTCACAAGTTCCAACAGATCGTTGAACTCGATAGTGAAGTTGACCGCTTGACCCACCTGGCTCAACACGTCCAGCTCATTCACGCGGCGTTCCAGCGATTCGATCACCTGGGCGCGTTCTGTAGCGATGGCAAACTGACTCACAAGGCTGTTGACGAAGCGCACTTCTTCAAACTTGTACGGATTGCCTGATCGCGAGGGGCCAACCATCACAAAGCCATTCAAGCGGCCTGTCCCAGGCAGCGGGGCAATAATCGAGGCCTTCAAAATCCTCAGGCGTGCACGTTCTGACCACAGTTCAGGGGGCCAGGGTTGGCCATCCTGGAGATTAAGAGATTGCTCTGTCGTGCTGAGAAATTTGATGACTGGACTGTTGGCAAGAAAGCGAATATCAGTTTGCTTCTGGGCATCGTTGTAATCATCGCCCTCCTCAAAGGAGAGGAAAACCATCACTGACAGCGGCATAATGGTGTCTTGTAGAGCATTTTTGAACGTCTCAAGACTCCGCTCATAATTGGGCAGAGTCACCAGTTTTTGCCCAAACTCCTCAACGCGCTGCTGATAATTGCGCCGTGCGCGGAAATACACGGTATCAATACGTTCCTGAATGCGATTGCGGAACGGTGTAAAGAACAGCACCATCGCGAAGATGATAATGCCGATCATGAAGGGATTGCTGATATTCAGCGCATCGCGAATGATGAATGTTGACCCCAGAGCCAGCATAAAGATGCTGAAGACCAGCGCGCCTAACATAATGAGATAGGTCGCGCCCGTGCTCATCATGCGTTCAACGTTGAAGCGCCGAAGCTGTAAGGCGGTATAAGCAATCGCGGCATTTGGGAACAGCAGCAGCGGCATCAACACTTCAACGCTGAACGAGGGAGACTGACCTGTCGAACTTTGCAATATGCGAAGAAGTATCCAGAGACCAATGGGTAACAGCAGCAGGGCTGTCCCGGCCATCAGGATAAAATTCTGATCATGGGTTTGGGGCGTAATCGCACGCGAACGCTGCGAGAACCATTGCAGCACCAGCAGACCAATAACGCCGAGAGCTGTCATACCTGTGGCGATGGCAATTGCGTTGTTATCGCGAGGACCGGTGGGCGCAAAATAATAGCCAACCAGCAGCAGCCCGGCAACGGCGCTCACCACAATAGGCATGGCGACAAGCCAGGGATAACGCATGAGCGCACGCACGGGCAGGGGCACAAGCAGGCCCATACTGACAGAGAAACCGCTTGTGAGAGCCGCGATGATAAGCCACACGGGAACAAGCGTAAACGTGAAGCCTGCATCGAACATGCCTGCGGCAAAAACAGCACTGCCCAGAATGACAGCGCCGCACAACACGCTCTCGATACGATCTCCGCGCAGATACATGACCGCCCAACCCAGGATCGCCAATATCAGACCAGAGGCATAAGGAAGCACAAAATAGGCAAGAAAGTCTGATTCAACAAAACGTGCCAGTCGATACGTCACTGTACAATCGGCAGTTGTATCGCTGGTCGGCGTGCAGATGTTGGGATCGAGAGGCATGAACTGGGTGTTGCGTTCAACGTCAACCGTGATGATGTCGTTGACCTTCATCCCGTTCAGGATGGACAACACACGATGAGGCGTCGAAAGCCAGGGCATGGCCGGATCGGACGTTGGTTGTTTATTGATGGCCTTGACAACATCGGTGCGCTGCAAGCCGGATTCCAACCCGCGCCAATGACTTACGAGGGGGTCTGTTGCCAGGCCAGCATTCACCGTCCCGGTATAGGTCATTGTGAATCCCAAAAACGGTAGGCTGCGATAATGCAGAGCCAGACCGAAATACACCAGCAGCATCACAAGTGTCCCAACGCTCAAGGTTGCTGCAACTCCTTGCCAGAGACGGCGTGAGGAGACAGGCAGCGAAGAGGGTATCACAGACATAGACGTCCTCTAGAAAAGTGCTCAAAACTCTGGCAGATGAATACTGAAGTGATTGTAACATGACCTTGCCTTAACGCTGTACAAATGTTGTGGTCGTAATGAAATCAATACGATGTTGATACCGCCTACAAACCTTTGGCCTTCTGCTCTCATCAGGAGTGCCTGCATATGTTGAGTGTGAGTCCCCTCATGTAGGACAAGGGCAACTGTTACAGGCTTTTTGGCTTGAAAATTGTAAGGACAGCAGCGAGCGCCCAGACTCGTATTTGATGTCCAGCCCGCTCTCTATTCGACGATTGCAATGTGTCGGTCTTGTGCGCTTTGTCGTGTTCCTTGCCTCTCACACGCTGTTATAATAGTCATGATTCAGGGTGACAGAGAAATATGTAGAGGAAAAACAGATGACCACACGAACCGCACGGGTTCTCATCGCCAAGCCTGGACTGGATGGGCATGATCGGGGCGCGAAAGTGATTGCGCGGGCTTTGCGCGATGCGGGCATGGAAGTGATCTATACGGGCCTGCGCCAGACACCCGATATGATCGCAGAGGCGGCCTTGCAAGAGGATGTCGATGTTGTGGGCTTGAGTATTCTCAGTGGGGCGCACCTGACTTTAGTGCCGCGTGTGCGCGAGGCGATGGATGCCCGTGACCTGAAAGACATGCCTATGCTCGTGGGCGGCATCATCCCTGATGAAGACAAACCCGCGTTAGAGAAAATGGGCGTGACGGGCGTGTTTGGCCCTGGCACATCAACGGATGAGATTCGCGATTTCATTCTCAAAATCGTCGCGGAGAAGCGCAGCGGATGACCGATTGGGCAAAGTCTCTCTTAGAAGGCAGCCGCCGGGCACTCTCCCGCATCCTGACCTTCATCGAAAATAATGAGGCCAGTGCTCCCGCTCTCATGGCTGCGCTTTACCCCCATACAGGCAAGGCGTGGGTAGTGGGGATTACAGGAGCCCCCGGAACGGGCAAGAGTTCGCTTGTCAATGTCTTGATCAAAGCCTATCGTGCCCAGGGTCGCACTGTGGGTGTCATCGCTGTTGATCCGTCCAGTCCTTTTAGCGGCGGCGCTATTCTTGGTGACCGCGTGCGTATGGAGGAGCATTCGGGCGATCCGGGTGTATTCATCCGTAGTATGGCAGCACGCGGCAATCTGGGGGGTCTTTCACGGGCCACACGCGATGCTATTCGTGTCTTTGATGCCGCCGGTTTCGATATGATCCTGGTAGAGACGGTGGGGGCCGGGCAGAACGAAGTTGATATTGTGCGGGCGGCGCAAACGATCATTGTGGTGGAAGCGCCGGGCATGGGCGACGACGTGCAGGCAATCAAAGCCGGAATCCTCGAAATTGCCGATATTCTCGTTGTCAACAAGGCGGATCGTCCTGGGGCAGCACAGACAGTGCGCGGCCTCAAAGCAATGCTCGAATTGGGACATCCCTCCTCCAAAGAATCGCTTATTTCGCATCATGGCCGCCTGACTGAAGTGCCTGTGCTGCCTGCCACAAACACACATGAGGCGATCTGGCTGCCGCCTGTCATCCAAACCGCCTCGCTGGAGCAAAAAGGCATCGCTGAACTGATCACACAGATTGAGGCGCACCGCACCTTTCTCACTGATAATGGCAAGACAGCGGCCATTCAAGATCGGGCTATAGAACTTGAGCTGTATGAACGATTGCAGGCCTCGCTCTTACAGCGTATGATTCGGGCCACGCCGCCCGCCCAGGTCCTGGATCTGGTGCGCCGTGTGCGCCAACGCGAGATCGATCCCCAGAGCGCCGTCGAAACCCTTCTGACCCAGAACGACGGCCAGCCCTAATACACACAAGCGCGAAAGGAATCCCTGTGGCTAAAATACCCGGTACCAAATACGACCGTTATGATGATCGCCTGTCTCGGATGCAGTTTGGCAAGATGAAACTGTTTGTCGGGTCCGCCTGCCAGGAACTCGGCCATGAAATTGCGCGATATATTGCCCAGAGCGAAGGCTATCCCGATTTTAAGCCGGGGAACTATGAGCGGAAGGTGTTCTCGAATGAGAATATCTTCCTCAAGTTAGAAGAGAGTGTGCGCGGACGTGATGTCTATCTCGTACAAACGATGTCGTCGCCCGTGCATGACAATCTGATGGAAATGCTCATTATGATCGACGCGCTCAAGCGTGATGCTGCGTGGCGCGTGAACGTCGTCATTCCCTATCTGAGCTACAGCCGCTCCGATAAAAAAGATCAGCCGCGTGTGCCGATTACGGCGCGTCTCATTGCCAACATGATCGAGACAGCCGGGGCGGATCGTTATGTCTCAATCGATTTGCATTCGGGGCAGATTCAAGGCTTCTTCAATATCCCCGGCGATGCGCTGACTGCGTTTTATCTGCTCAGTGATTACGTGAAACAGAATTACAAGCTGGATGATCTCGTCGTTGTAGCGACCGATCTGGGGTTTGCCAAACAGGGCCGCAACTGGGCCGCCCAGCTTGGTGCGCCGTTGGCCTTCGTGGAGAAGCGCCGCACCAACAACGCCGAACAACCGGAGATGCTGTCGCTCATTGGCGAGGTGCAGGGCAAAAATGTGCTTTTAGTGGATGATGAGGTCAATACCGCAGGCAGTATCGTCAACGCGGTCAATGTGGTGCGCGAGGCGGGAGCGAAAGAAGTCTCCTTTGCCTTTACGCATCCGTTCCTCTCGGATATTGCCTATAAGCGGTTTTCCGAGCTCAATCTGAAAGAGATCATTTTCACCAACACCATCCCGATTGACGATAAGAAGAAGCTGCCCAATATGACGGTTCTGTCCGTCGCGCCGCTGCTGGCAGAGGTCATCATCCGTGCCCATGAGGGTCGCAGTGTGGGCGAGTTGTTCGACGAATAGGGCTATTTGGGTGCATGCCGTTGTAGGGGTGCGATATAAACTTTCGGCAGCCTAGCATCAATTGGTGTGTAGGGGCGATCCGCTGGTTAATGTCCAGCACGCGCAAAGGGCGACCCAGTGGGCCGCCCCTACGATCCTAAATTTGAATTGGAACTTATTTGAGGGACATAGCAATTATCACATCCGTTTAGAAAAACCGTATTCATCTGACGAGCTTCTAATACCCCGTCGTTGCCTCATCAATCCGCTTGATTTCTTCTGCACTAAGTTTGACCTCCGTTGCACCAAGCACTTCTTCAAGCTGCTCTACTGTCCGCGCTCCAATAATAGAAGAGGTAATGCTCGGATTCGCCAACTGCCACGCCAGCGCAATCTGCGAGACAGGCACCTGATGCACCCGCGCCTGTTCCACCAACACATCTAACGCACTGTATGCTTTCTCATCATTGACGAGCCGCTGCACAAGGCTGCTGGTCGCCCGCGTCGAATCGGGAGTGCGATTCTGGCGCGTGTATTTGCCTGTCGCAAATCCGGCGGCCAGCGGACTGTAAGGAATCACGCCCACATTTTGGTCCAGACAGGCCACCTCTAATTCGAGTTCGTATTCAGCCCGATTGAACAGGCTGTAATGCGGCTGAATACAGTCAAAACGAGCCAGATTGTATTTATCACTGACCCACAGGCCCTTCATCAGTTCCCAGGCACGATAGTTGCTGCATCCCACATAGCGCACTTTACCCGCTGTGACGAGATTATCCATTGCCCGCAGAGTCTCATCCATTGGCGTATCAGCATCAGGGGCGTGCGTCTGATACAGGTCGATATAGTCGGTTTGCAGACGGCGCAAACTGTCTTCCACTGCCTTCATGATATGGTGACGACTCAGTCCTTCACCCGTGACACCCGGCCACATATCCCAGCGCACTTTTGTGGCAATGATCAGTTCGTGGCGCGGTTTGTTCAACATCCACTGGCCCATGATGCTTTCTGCTTCGCCGCCTTTATTGCCGTCAATCCAACTGGAGTACACATCGGCGGTATCCAGAAAATTGATTCCGGCCTCAAAGGCGCGATCCATGATGCGAAACGACATTGCCGTATCGGCGGACCACCCGAATGTCATTGTTCCCAGGCACAAACGGCTAACTTTGAGGCCTGTGCGTCCCATGCGTGTGTACTGCATATTGAATCCTTTCGTATATTGAAGAAGGCTATTATAGATTTCATACGCCCCACCACAAAAAAGAGGCTTACGAATTGTGATTTGATTTTCACCTAAAAAGGGGTGTATCCTTGCCGCCGCAAGATTATGCAAATCTCTTACAGACGCGCAAGATACGGATGCTATAATTCCTGTCTTAAAGCGAGACAGAACCGGAGTCAGTATGTTCAAGAGCAAAAACGACGCTCCTGACGATTTCCAGAAGCCCAAACGCGGCCTCGTCCGCAGTATGATGCGGGCAATTTTTGGTGATCCGATGGAACGGGCTGTATTAAAGTATCGGGATGTCGTTGTCAAAATCAACGCCCTCGAACCAGAGATCAAAGGTCTTTCGGACGAGGCGCTGCGGGCAAAGACCACTGAATTTAAAAATCGACTCACTCAGGGCGAAACCCTGGATGATCTGCTGGTGGAAGCGTTCGCTGTGGTCCGTGAAGCCTCGGCCCGCACGACAGGCCTTCGTCCGTATAATGTACAGCTCATCGGTGGCATGGTGCTGCACGAAGGTCGTATCTCGGAAATGAAGACGGGTGAAGGCAAGACGTTGGTGGCCTCGCTGCCTCTTTATCTCAATGCGCTCGCTGGCAAAGGCGTGCATCTCGTCACCCCCAACGATTATCTGAGTAAGTTTGGTTTGCAGACGATGGGGCAGATTTACCATTTTCTCGGCCTTACGGCGGCGGTCATCCAGAACACGGGCAATGGTCAGCCTGATTCGGGGTCGTTCATGTTCGATCCTGAGTATGGCTCGGTTGATGCACGCTTTCAGTTCTTAAAACCCGTCACACGCCGCGATGCCTATCGGGCCGACATCACCTATGGCACGAACAACGAATACGGCTTCGATTATCTACGCGACAATATGTCGTGGGATCAAGATCGCCTTTCGCAGCGCGAACTTAACTTCGCCATCGTCGATGAAGTCGATAATATTCTGATCGATGAAGCGCGTACCCCGTTGATCATCTCCGGACCTGCTGATGAACCCTCACCTTACTATGCCAAGTTCGCGGTTCTCGTGAAGCGTCTCAAGGCCAGCAGCGCTGAGAGCGTCGATAATAAAACGCCCGATGGCGACTATGTGATGGACGAAAAAGACCGTGTTGTCTATCTGACGGATGAAGGCATTGAGCGCATTGAGCAGATGATCAATGTCGAGCATCTCTATCACCCCGATAACGGTGAGATGATTCCGTATCTGGATAACTGTTTGCGGGCGCAGGTGCTCTACCATCGCGATAAAGAATATGTCGTGACAGACGGCGAAATCATCATCGTCGATGAATTCACAGGCCGTATGATGCCGGGACGCCGCTTTAGCGAGGGTTTGCATCAGGCGATTGAAGCGAAAGAAGGGGTGCAGATTCGCCGTGAAAATGTCACGATGGCGACGATTACCTTCCAGAACTTCTTCCGCATGTATGGCAAACTCGCAGGCATGACAGGTACAGCGCTGACGGAGCAGGAAGAATTCGAGAAAATCTACAATCTCGATGTCATTACCATCCCGACCAATTTGCCCGTGCGCCGCACGGATCGTCAGGATCTGGTGTATGTGACAGGCAAAGCCAAGTGGAACGCGGTGGTTGAAGAGATTAAACAGCGCCACGAGAAGGGGCAGCCGATTCTGGTCGGTACTGTCGCGATTGATACGTCGGAATATCTGGCGGATCGCCTCAAAAAAGAGCGTATCCCGCATGAAGTCCTGAACGCCAAGCAGCATGAGCGTGAAGCGACCATCATTGCCCAGGCCGGGCGGCCCGGTGCGGTCACGATTGCCACGAACATGGCGGGTCGTGGTGTCGATATTTTGCTCGGTGGCAATCCTGATGGTCTGGCCCGCGATGCGCTGCGCAGGCAGGATGTTGATCTTGCCACCGCGACTCACGAGCAGTGGGCCGAAGCCCTGGGTATCGCCAAAGCAGAATGTGCGATTGGGCGTGAAAAGGTGCTGGCTGTGGGCGGATTGTCTGTTCTGGGTACCGAACGGCATGAAGCGCGGCGCATCGACAATCAGCTTCGTGGTCGTGCAGGTCGCCAGGGTGATCCCGGCGAATCCCGATTCTTCCTGAGCCTCGAAGATGAACTCATGCGCCGCTTCAACGGCGAGCAGGTCAAGAAGTTTATGACCTGGGCCAATCTGCCGGAAGACGAGCCGTTGGAACATGCGATGGTCACCAAATCCATCGAGCAGGCTCAGGTTCGCGTTGAAGGCTTTCACTTCGATACGCGGAAGAAAGTCCTCGAATACGATGACGTGGTGAATCGCCAGCGCGAAATCATCTATGCCCAGCGCCGCGAGTGGCTCGAAAAGACGCCTGAAGATATGCGCGAAGCCTTCCTTCAGATGCTGGATGACGAGATTGTTAGCGTGCTCGATGAGCATGACGAAGACCTCGACGTTGATTTGATCTTCCAGGATTTGTGGCTTGTGTTCCTTGTGCCCGAAACCATTACGCCGGACACCCTGGCTGAGATGGATGTCGAGACGATGGAAGAAGTCGTGCGTCAGGCAGGCCAGCACTCGTTCCACAAGAAAGAAGCACAGTTCAATGCCCTTGACCCCCTGTTCTTTGCACGCTTCATGCGCCAGGTGTTCCTGCGTGTGCTGGATATGCACTGGCAGCGCCATCTGACGGGATTGGATGCCCTGCGTGAAGGTATCGGCTTAATGTCGATCGCGCAGCAGGATCCGCTCGTCTCGTACAAACGTCAGGGTTTTGAGATGTTTAACGAGATGCGTGTTGTTGTCGCGACCGAGGCCGTCCGTCAGTTGATGATGGTTCAGCCTGTGGCCCGTCAGCCGCTGCCCGTCATTCAGCAGCCCAAAGCCCTGCGTATGATTAAGCCTTCGGCCACGCCGCAAGCCGCCACCGAAGAGCCCGCAAAGCAGACAGTGCGCGCTGACAAACAACGTCCGGGGCGTAATGATCTCTGCTGGTGCGGCAGTGGCAAGAAGTATAAGAGCTGTCACATGCGCCAAGATGAAATGAAAAACAAGACCGAGGCATAATTCTCACTCGCTATATGAATGATAATAAGCAAGAACACCCCTGCTATGTGCAGATGTGTTCTTGCTCTCATATGTCTAACTATGATTAGCATGAGAAGGATTTATAATGTACCAAAGTTACTACCATTTGTTAGCCTTTGTTGCCTGAAAGCGTGTTAAACTATAATATCTCTAGGTTTTTGATTGGTTTAAATCTCATTTAATGGGTTGAATATGCCGTTTCCCGATTCTCAGCGCGTTATCTACAAGCGAAATCCTTTAGAAATGGTGATATGCCAATTCCGTTTTCCCACAGTTCTGCGTATTGATACTGAATTACCTGTACGATTCCAAGAACTCATTAGTAGAGAATACCCCATTTTTAATGAGCGTACTCAGAACGAGTTACAACTTCCGCCTGAAGTTCAACAAGTTGCAAGATCATTGAGCCAACTCAACAAAAGAGAGTTCGAGTTTGTTTCTGAGGATGGATCTTGGACAGTAAGCCTAACAAGTGATTTCCTCGCTCTAATAACGAACTCATATGACCGTTGGGAAACGTTTCAAGATCATTTGAAAGGCCCATTTGATGCTCTAATGCAAATCTACCCCCCATTGTTTTTTACACGTGTTGGGCTCAGATATCGAAATGGCATTAAGCGTTCTAAGTTGGCGATAGATAATGAAACCGCTTGGTCTGAATTACTTCAACCCCACATAGCTGGTGAACTTGCCTCTGTCAGCATGGGTTTGGAAGTGATCGATAGAGCTACAAATGTTCTTATAAATCTGGGCAATGATTCGGGACGTGTCACACTAAGGCATGGTACAGGCAAAGACACAACCGACAATGAAACCGTATATGTTATTGACAGCGATTTCCATACAGAAAAAAGGCTTAAACAAGATGAAATCTTTAGTACCCTCACCGACTTTAACCGAAATGGAAGACATCTCTTTAAGTGGTGTATTACCGACAAACTACATAACGCCATGGACCCAACCCCAATTACAGACTAACACTACAGAGCTTAAGCAAAGAAGTAGGTATAAGCTACCCCTTACTGTAACTTTGGCAGACAAGTTACTATCTTATGAGGGATTAATTCAAGGTGTGAAGGAAAGCAGCATTTCGAAACCAGATTTGGTGCTGAGTATAGCACTCATTCTATATTTGAGATTCCCAGACGAAGGGCTATCTGAACTGCTTGAAACGATGCGAGATATCCATTGGTTTCACGAGAGGAAAGCAAAATATCAAAAGGTAGAAGGTCATCATATCATTAGTAAAAAGGTCAAGAGAAAAACTATTGCCCGCGCTCCTATGATAATCACTAAGGATGAGGATTAGTTCTTTTGGTATCCAAAGCGCCAATTTACAGAGCATCAGCATCCAGAGCCTTGAGACAAGGGGAGATTATAACCGGTCTTGAGCAAACAGTTATTAATCTTAATACTTTACAGCGTAAACAGGGCAAAATTGATTACGAGGTATATGATATTCCTCATCCTTATGCGATTGTTGTATCCCAAGACTGCGATTTAGAGCAGGACTTTAACCTTCGTGCGAAACTCCGTGTTAAAAGTGATGCCACCTTAAAACTCCGGTTATTGGAAAGCATCCTTTTCTGCGTGGTTGAAGCTGCTGATAAAACAGCTTCCGAACATCCTCTAGATGAGGTCCGTAGTAGTCGTGGTTTCGAAAGAATAGTTAAAAATAAAGATGAACGATTTCACTATTTTGAAGCCATCCTTTCCCAAAATGATTCTGTGAGGGAGGGCTTGCCGGAATTAGTGGTTGAATTTAAGCGATTTTTTACAATACCAACTGCTGAGGTCTATAAAAAGCTCCGATTAGGTCTTGCCAAAAGACGCTGTCAGTTATGTAGTCCATACTTAGAACATTTCAGTGTGCGATTCCATTATTATCACAGTCGTGTAGCCTTACCTCATGACCACACGAGCGAATAACTATACTCAAAATGGGGATAAAGTGCGGTTTCAGCCCTTTGAAAAGGCGCGATTTATGACCTTTTAGAGTATAGTGTCTAAATAAGATCAATATTTGGTAGATTTGTGCAAGTTTCACAAGATTCCACCTCAATCTCTTTGATAATTGGTTACAGAATGGATATAGTAGAAAAGTCATTCTCGGTAACGCGATTGTCCTAATAAAAAGACTTTTCCTTGCGTTTTATTTCTGGTATAGTGATATTTATACGTGGGAGCTACACCTAAATTGTTTTGTGATCTGGCACTCTTAAAGCCAGAAAAAAACTAGATACCTTTCTCATTCGTGTTTTTGTAAGCGTCATCTATAGCACGTTACAGGAGTAAGGGCATGGTACAGTCACAATCCGTTAGTTCTCCCGACATCGATCGTGTTTGGGAAACATTCCTGCGTCACCGTGTCAACTCCTTCATCAAGTGGGATTTGGTTCGGTTCTTCTATGATAACCCTCACACCGTTGATACCGCTGAGAATATCGCTACGACGATTGGCCGTGATGCGCGCACAGTTCAGCGTGAACTCGATGGGCTTGTCAGTGCGGATGTCCTTGATGCAAATATCGTCGGCGGGGGACGCGTCTATCGTTACTCCAATAATCCCGAATCGCGCCGTCTGGTGACCGATTTCATGCGGGCGTGCCATGACCGCGAATTTCGCGTGAAGGCCATTCAGCATGTGATCGCGGGATTGGGATTTACACCCCACCATGATTTTTAACGATAGGACGCCGTGAGCAGCGT
>Ga0335394_10005185_pt1 | contig 14774 bp, 13 predicted proteins | sample MAT03_FD_205741 | JGI IMG/M metagenome (GOLD analysis project Ga0335394, IMG submission 205741) | Freshwater microbial communities from Lake Fryxell liftoff mats and glacier meltwater in Antarctica - MAT-03 (spades assembly) (version 2) ...
GAGCGACTCAGTGCGGCCAGCGGGCTGTGGGACCGTCGAGTCGCTGCGAACACCTCGGCCTGCTCGACGAATGCGGCGGCGACGATCGCCGACTCGAGCGCGTCCTTGTCCGGGAAGTGCTTGTAGAGCGAAGGCGCCTGGATCCCGAGCTTGTCGGCGATCGCCCGCATCGTCACGGCGTCGGGGCCGCCGTCCTCGAGCAATTCGCGTGCGGCAGCGACGATCTGCGTTCTCCGCTCGGTGACCACCATCTGTTCGTCCACTCTCGCTCCTTCGGCTTACGTCGTTAGCCACTCTAAGCTAACAACGTAAGCCTGTCAAGGGGAGCGTACGAGCGCTCGGCCCCAAGGCGAACGAACCCACCTGCACGACTGACTCTGTCGACGAATCGCGCTGCGTCCGCTGTTCGGTAGCGACGAGATGTGAGCGATTATGGCGGCTGATCCACGGCGGCGAACTGGGTCGAACCGTTGGGCAATTGCGATCCTGTCGGGCGCGGCTGTTCTTCTGGGTGAATCGGGGGGAGGTCGTGGCGGTTTGTGGGTGCGTCGATGCGGTCGCGGTCTGTGATGAAGTGGGACGCGGACTCCATTCGACGGTCAGCTTGGTCGGAGAGGGCCTGTGCTGCGTCGGTGTCGCCGTGTGAGGCTGCTGCCCGGGCGAGTGCGTCGAGGGCGAAGACTTCGACGTGGGCGGTGTCGTTGGTGCGGGCGTTGTCGAGGATGACAACGAGGCGTTCGTGCGCGCCGGGGATGTTGTCGGCGGCGTCCATGGCGGCGAGCAGGCAGTCGCCAAGTGTTGCCTGTTCGCCACCTCCTGCGGAGCGATGCCATGCTGCGGCGGTCTCGAGCGCCATCCGCGCCTGAGTGGGTTGTCCGAGGGCGCGCAGGACGCGCCCGAGATGGACGCGGGCGAGTGTTGCCATGCGTGCGTCGCCGGTGGCTTCCGCTTTGTCGATCGCGAGTTTGAGCGTCGCGGCTCCGGTGTCGTAGTCGCCGGCCTGGCATTGGGCTCGGCCGAGGCTGGAGGTCTGGTAGGCGTCGGTTTGCAGAAAGCCGAGTCGGCGGGAGGTTTCCACGGCACGACCGAGGTGGATGACGGCATCATCGAAGCGATGTTGGAGGCGGGCGAGTTCGCCGAGCATGGCGTCACGACGTGCGTGCATCCACGGGTCATCGACTGTTCGTAGCCAGTGCTCGACGTGATCGGTGGCTGCGATGCTTCGCTCCTGGTCGCCAGCAGAGATCGCTGCTCTGGCGGCGAACAGCCCGCTCGCGACCTGGTCCCAGGAGCGGTCGAGCCCGGCGTAGAGCGCACGGCTGCGGTCGGTGAGTTCCAATGCGTGATGGAATTCTCCGTCATGCGACACGACGTACGCGAGGTAGTAGCAGCAACGCGCTTGCAGATCGACATCACCGATCGCGCCGGCCAGTTCGGCGGCTGCCGCGATGTGGTCGCGCGCGAGTGTGAGGTCACCCGTCGAGGCTTCCATCCATCCTGCGAGCATCAGGGCTGTGGCGCGCTCGTCCTGGGGGCCAGCGTCGCCGGCGGAGTCGAGCGCCGCCAGAATTCGATGCGCGGCCCGACTGTCGCCGAGCACAACCCACGCCCATCCGAATCCGTTGACAATGTTGAGTGCGCGCAGTGGGTCGTGGGTCAGACTCCACGCCAGTGCGGCGTCGATGTTGGCCCGTTCGGCGCTGGCGAACGTCAGATGTTCAGCCTGGTCCTTGCTGCGGACGCCTGATGTGGATGTTCGGGCTGCTTGTTCGAACCATGTGGCGTGTGCGGCCTGAGCGGTGTCGGTCATGTCGGCGTCGGTCATTGCCTCGAGCGCGAATGCTCGGACGCTGTCGAGCAGTCGGTAGCGGACTTGGGTCGACACGTCGTCGTCGACGATCACCAGCGAGCGGCCGGCGAGGCGACCGACGACATCGATCGCTGCGCTCGCCGGAACGTTGAGCGCTTCGAGGACGGATTCGACCGCAGCGAGCGGTGCACCACCGGCGAAGGTTGCGAGGGCCCACAAGCCGCGCTGGTCGTCGGGGAACAGCAGCTCGTAGCTCCACCCGATTGTTGCTTTGAGTGCTCGCCGACGTTCTGGTCGGCGGCTCGTGGGGTCGCTCAGCACGTTGAAGCGGTCGTCGAGGCGGCGGGTGATCTCTTCGATCGACAGCGTCTTGGTTCGTGCCGCAGCGAGTTCGATGGCGAGGGGTAGCCCGTCGAGTGACCGGCACAACTCGAACACCTCCTCGCTGTCTTCGGTAAGGCGTTGGTTCTTGCGTTGCGCAGCGGCGCGTCGGGTGAACAACTCCACGGCGTCGTCCAATGCGAGCGGGAGTAGCTCGAAGAGGGTTTCGCCGTCGATTCCGAGTGGCACCTGACTGGTGCACAGCATCCGGAGCCCGGGGGCGGCGTCCAGGAGGCGGACGGCGAGGTCGGCGGCGGCGTCGACGACGTGTTCGCAGTTGTCGAGAATGACCAACGTCTCGCCAATCTTGAGTCGCTCGATGAGGGCGGCCTCGCCACCGGTGACGTTCACTGCGGCGATCAGCGTGTCGATGACATCGTTGGCGGTCACGGCGGTTTCGAGTCGTGCCAACCAGATGCCGCCGCGCCCGTTGCCCGACGTGCCGAAGGTGCGCCCGGTCGCGATGGCGATGGCGGTCTTGCCGATGCCGCCGGGTCCGACGATCTCGACGAGTCGGTTGCAGTCGAGCATCTCGCACAGCGCAGCGACCTCGATGTCTCGGCCGACCAGCTCGGCGGAGAGCGATGGAAGGTTTCCGACCGCGAGTGTCTGGTTGGTTGTGGGACGGGCGGGTTCGATCGCTGCGTCGTGGATCAGGATCTGTTGCTCGAGTTGTTGCAGCTGCGGCCCTGGGTCGAGCCCGAGATCGTCGATCAACAACTGTCGAACCCGACGGTATGTGTCCAACGCGTCGGCTTGCCGGCCGGCCTGGTACAAGGCAGTGATCAGCAGCAGCCACAGGCTTTCCTGGTACGGGTAGAGCGTCACGGCTACTTCGAGGTCGCCGATCACGTTTGTGGTGTCGCCGAGGTGCAGCCGTGCCGAGCAGCCGGTCTCGATGAGTTGCATGCGTGCGGCTTCGAGGCGCGCCCGGTGGCCGATGGCCCACTCACCGTCGCCGGCGGAGGCGAGGAGATTACCGCGGAACATTTGCAGCGTCGCTGCGCACAGTTCGTTGGCGCCCTGGTGGTCACCGTCGCCGAGCAGAGCCGTCGCTTCGGCTGCGTGCCTCAAGACGGCCACGGCGTCGACCTGGTCCGGGTCGACGGTGAGGGTGTATCCGCCATCTCCTCCGACAACGACCAGCGGGTCGCCGAGCGCGCGACGCAGCTTGGCGATCTTGGACTGGACTGTGTTGCGACTCGTCCTTACGGCGTCGTCGCCCCACAGGTCCTCGACGAGGCGGTCGGTGCGGACCGGGCTTCCAGCGTCGAGAGCGAGCCGGACCAACAGTTCAGACGTCTTGCCTGCCGGGACCGCGATGAGTTGCCCTTCTCGTCTGACCTCGACCGGCCCCAGCACCGCGATGGAGATCACTGAGCGCAGCCTAGAACACGGTCAATTCGGGCCTTGACCGTCTTCGTCCTGGTCGGTGACCTGGCGAGACCGCGCAACGGCGTCCGAAGCGATCCAGGCGACGATCAGACTGTCGGGGTAGTCCACGAGGTGATCGCGGGCCAACGCGTCAACGAGTTCGCTGTTGCCATCCAGGTGGGCTCGTGCGATCTCGACCACGTGGCGATCGCGAGTCGTGGAGGCAGCGGCGAGGGCGCGTTCGAGCCGGCCCGGTAGTCCTTCCAGCAGCGCGGCCATTGTGATCACAACTGCCGACTCGGTCGTGTCTGCCTGCGCCAGGATCCGGGCGGTTGCGCCCCGGTCCCCGCCGATCGCTTGGCGGATCGTCGTCTCAACTCTGTCGTTGTTCATGTCGCCAGGTTGAAGGAGGGTCCTGACACCTTCATGACACCTGCGATGCGGTCAAGGGCTCTTGGCGTCAGCGAAGCGTCAGGCCCGTCGCTCACCATCGGTATCGACGGGCACCACCGCCCGCTCGACAGTTGAAAGCAGGCTCTCATGTTGAAGCGCATTACTTCCTGGTCCTTCGGGCACCGCCGCATCGTTGTGACCGCATGGATCGTGATCCTTGTTGCGATCAACCTCGCGGCGATGTCCTTCGGCGGCGAGAACAAGCAGGAGTTCATGTCACCGGGCACCGACTCGAAGGCCGCCATCGATCTTCTCGGCGAGCGGTTCCCGGCGCAGGCCGGTGACACGATCTCGATCGTCATTCACCACGACGCCGGCGTGACCTCGCCTGATGTGCTCGCAGTCGCTGAACCGTTTGTTGATCGGGTTCGTGAGATGCCGCACATCGTGGCCGTGACCGCTCCGTGGGATGCGGCCGGCGCCAGTCAGGTTTCCGGTGATGGCAAAACTGGTTACGCAACCGTCCAGCTCGACTCGACCAGCGCCGCGTTCCCGATCGATGTCGCCACCGAGATGCTCGAACTCGCCGCCGACGCGCGCAGCTCCGGTGTGCAGATCGAACTTGCGGGCCAAGCGCTCGAGGGCGCCCAGTCCACCAGCATCGGCGCCGAAGGACCGGGCCTTGTCGTCGCTGCGATCATCCTGTTGATCGCCTTCGGATCGCTTGTTGCGATGGGTCTGCCGCTGGCCACTGCACTGTTCGGCGTCGGTCTCGGACTCGCAGGCGGAACCCTGCTGACCAACGTCTTGGACATCCCGGAATGGGCCAGCCCGGTGGCAACGATGATCGGGCTCGGCGTCGGCATCGACTACGCCCTGTTGATCGTCACCCGTTACCGCACCGAACTCGCTCACGGCGCCAACCCCGCCCAGGCAGTCGCGACTGCGATGGGAACCGCAGGCCGCTCCGTCGTGTTCGCAGGCATCACCGTCGTCATCTCCCTGCTCGGCATGCTGACCATGAACCAGCCCTACGTCCCCGGTGTCGCGTTCTCCGCTGTGGTCACCGTGCTCGCCGTCATGCTCGCCGCGCTGACGCTGCTGCCGGCGCTGCTCGGATTCACCGGACGCAACATCGACCGGTTGCGGATGCCGTTCAGGCACCCATCCGCCGAGCACGCCGGGCGCGGGTTCTGGTACAACTGGAGCCGTTTCATCCAACGACGCCCGGTCATCACAGGTGTCGCCGGCGCACTGGCCCTCGGTGTGTTGATCGCCCCGGTGTTCGGGTTGCGCCTCGGGTTCCCCGACGCCGGCAACGACCCCACCAACCTCACCACCCGCCGCGCCTATGACTTGATGACCGACGGCTTCGGCGCCGGCTTCAACGGCACCTTCGTGCTCGTCGCCGACAACGGTGACAACGCGGCGATGGCAACACTCGCCGACCTCCAGGCGTCGCTCGCCGAGACCCCAGGTGTCGCGGCCGTGTCACCGCCAATCGCCAGCCCCAACGCCGACGCCGCGGTCATCACCCTCACCCCACTGGCCAGCCCGCAAGACCAAGCAACCACCGAGCTGCTCTCGGTACTGCGCGATGACGTCGTCCCCGACGCCCTCGCCGGCACCGAACTCAACGTCGTCGTCGGCGGCATCACCGCCTCCAACGTCGACCAGACCAACAGCATCTCGGCACGCCTACCACTGTTCATCGCCGCAGTCATCGTGCTGTCGTTCATCCTGCTGCTCGCCGTGTTCCGCTCGGTGCTCGTCGCAGCCAAGGCAGCTGTGCTGAACCTGTTTTCGATCATCGCCGCCTACGGGGTCGTCGCCTACGCCTGCGAAGGCGGTTGGTTTGGTCAACTGTTCGGAATCAGCACCCCCACCCCGGTCCCAGCGTTCATCCCGATGATGATGTTCGCGATCCTGTTCGGGCTGTCGATGGACTACGAGGTGTTCCTGCTCTCAAGAGTCCGCGAGGAATACCTGCGCACCGGGGACAACGCCACCGCCGTCGCCGATGGATTGGCCGCCACCGCGAAGGTGATCACCGCCGCCGCGTTGATCATGACTGCCGTATTCGGGGCATTCATCCTCGACGACCAGATCTTCTTGAAGATCATCGGGATCGGCATGGCCGCAGCCGTCATCATCGACGCCTCGATCATCCGCCTGATCCTCGTCCCATCCACCATGGAGCTGCTCGGCGACAAGAACTGGTGGATGCCCCGCTGGCTCGACCGGATCATCCCCCACTTCGACATCGAAGGCAGCCGCTCGGTCACCGCCGAGCCCGTCGCACCACAGCCTGAGTCCCAGCCCGAGCTCGTCTCGGTCTGAACCGCTCCCACCGCGCTTACACACCACCGTTCGAATCAAACCAAGGAGACCTCGATGAACATTTCAATCACCACCACATCCGCACCAGCCGTCCGCGAACCGCGAAGCATTCCGCAAACGGCTCTGCTGTGGATGCCCACCTTTCTCGGCTTCCCGGCCGGCGGCTTCGTCGCCGAGGTCGTCGGTCGCATCGACAGTCCCGCCCCGGCCATCGCCGGCGGTGCGATCACCGGGGCAATTCTCGGATTCGCCCAATGGCTCGGCATGCGCCGCACCGGCCCCTCACCGATCGCGTGGGTCATCGCCACCGCCGCCGGCTTCGCAGCCGGGCTCGGAATCGGAGCGGCCGCCGCGGGCTACCAGACCAACATCGGTGCGCTCGCCACCCAAGGCGCTATCTGTGGCGGCGTCGTCGGCGTCGCCCAAGCCGCAGTCCTGTACCGCCAGCTCGGACGAATCGTGCTGGGATGGCCACTGCTGCTCGCGGGGTCGTGGGCGCTTGGATGGACCATCACGGCTTCCGCTGGCATCGACGTCGACGCGCAATACACCTCGTTCGGTGCCAGCGGCGCACTCGCCGTCACCGCCCTCACATCGATCTTGCCCATCGAACTCGCCCGCCGCCAACAACGAGAACTGCGATGAGCCGCCACGTCGTATTCGGAGCCGGCCAGATCGGCACCCACGTGGCCGGCCAGTTACTCGAATCGGGCAACGATGTCGTCGTCGTCAGCCGCAGCGGGCGGAACGCCCCCGCCGGCGCCCGCTCGATGAGCGGTGATCTCACCAACGCCGAGTTCGCCACCACCGCCGCTGGCGGTGCGGATGTCATCTACTTCTGCCTCAACGCCCCGAACTACCACCGCTGGCCTGTCGAGTTCCCGCCGCTGCAACGTGCAGCAATGCACGCAGCAACGGTGACCGGAGCGCGGCTCGTCGTGCTCGAAAACCTGTACTCCTACGGGCCGACCGGCGGACAAACCCTCACCGAGGACCTTCCCGCACGAGCGACATCGGCCAAGGCGCTGACCCGCATCGAAATGACCAACGAGCTCCTCGAAGCCCACCGCCGAGGCGACATCGACGTAACGATCGGACGAGCGTCGGACTTCTTCGGCCCACGAGTCACCCAATCCGCGCTCGGTGAGCAAGTCATCCGCCCAGCGCTCGCCGGCAAACGAGCGCAAGTCATGGGCGACCCCACCCAACCGCACAGCTACTCGTACGCCCCCGACGTCGCCACCGGCCTGATAGCCCTCGGAACACGCCAAGCAGCCAGCGGTGAGATATGGCACCTCCTCATCGCCGAAACTCTCACCACCCGCGAGTTCATCGACGCCGTTTACAAGACCACTGGGCACCCGACCCGCCTCACCGCAGCCGGCCGCACCGCGCTCGGCATCATCGGCCTCTTCAAACCGGAGCTCAAAGAACTCCGCCACACCCTCTACCAGTTCAACGAACCATGGGTCGTCGATGACACCAAGTTCCGAACCGTTTTCGGCGACGTCTCGACGCCGCTCAGCTCTGCAATCGAATCAACCGTCAACTGGTACCGAAACAACCCCGCAAAGGAAGCATCATGAACCGCAAACTCACCGCCATCACGCTCATCGCAGCTGCACTGCTCACCAACGCCGGGTTCACCGCGCTCGGCAGCATTTTCAACTACCCCGACGTGTTGAAGGAACCAACCGGTGAGATCCTGGACCGGTTCCGCGAGCATCAGACCAGCGTCTCGATCTGGTTCGCAGTCCTGGCCGCCTCTGCCGCACTGTTCGCGCCGATCGCCGTCGGAATCGGCAAGTTGCGTGATGACCGCTGGATGAAACTCGCCGTACCCGCCGGCATCGCCGCCGCCGCCGTGCAGACCATCGGCCTGCTGAGATGGCCACTCCTCGTGCCCGACTTCGCGAGGGACGCTGCCAGCACCAACGCAGCCACAGCCTCCAACGCCCGAGATCACTTCGACACAGCGCACACGATCCTGGGAAACGTGGTCGGGGAAACCTTCGGCTACACCCTGACCGCCGCATGGACCTTGCTCGTCGTCGCCAGCCTCGGCGCCCGGTTCGCCGGACGGGCATTCGCCACCCTTGGAACCGTCTCGGCGATCATGATCGTGGTCGGGGTGTTGTCCCCGTTGGACCTGGCCATCATCGACACCGTCAACTTCGCCGGCTACGTCCTGTGGAGCGCGTGGTTGATCTGGCTCGCCATCGCCGTGCTCCGAGACGACCGGACCGCTGCGGTAATGCCGGCTTCTCGGCCGGCAGCGCTCGATTCAGCCGTCAGCTCACCCGTGAACGCGCGCACCCGATGAACGCCCAACTGAGCACTGCGCCGGAGCTCGACGAGCTCACCATCACCATCGTCGTCGACAACGCAACCGACACGCTCTCCAGCATCGACCCGGGGATTCCTCAAATTCCGGAGATCGCGTATCTGCTGGGCGGCATCCCACCAAGCGGCGAGCACGACGGTCATGCGTGCGTCGTGGCGTTCGATCATCTGTGCGTCGCTTGTCACGGATTCTCGGCGCTCGCTACAGCACGACAGGGAGAACGAACGGCAACCGTACTGTTCGACGTCGGACCCTACGCCGAGGTATGGCTCACCAACGCTGAACGACTCAACGTCGATCTGTCCAGCATCGACGTTCTGTTCCTGTCGCACTGGCACTGGGACCACTCCGGCGGGATCACACCAGTCGTGGCCGCCATCGCCGCAGCCCGTCGAAGCGCCCGTCGTCCGCCGCTCGTGGTCGATGTTCATCCCGACAGACCCGACCAGCGTGGCATCCTCACGCCACTCGGGATCTTCGCGATGCTTCCGCCGGAGCCCACCATCGAAGCGATCGAAGCAGCAGGCGCTCGAGTTGTCACTCACGCCGAGGTCCACGACATCGGCGGCCTGTTCCTTTCCAGCGGCGACATCCCGCGCCGAACCACCTACGAGACGGGACTGACCGGTCACCACAGCTGGCACGGCGACCGGGTAACCCTCGACCCCGAGATCCACGACGAACGCTTCGTCGCAGCCAACGTCCGAGGCCGCGGAACGACGGTGCTGACCGCCTGTTCGCACGCCGGTGTCGTCAACGTCGGACTCGAAGCGCTCCGGCTCATTCCGGATCAACCGGTCGACCTCTTGCTCGGCGGATACCACCTCGCCGGCACAGCTGTCGAGGACCGCATCGATGCCACCATCCGTGACCTCAAGGAACTCATCGACCCTCGAATCGTCGCACCGGGGCACTGCACCGGCTGGCGCGCCGCCGCAGCACTCGCCAACGCATTCAGCCCGGCGGGCTGCGCTCCGAGCGTCGTCGGCACCCGCTATCTGCTCACGGCGCCATAGACCGGGGCCGTGATGGGTCATTATTCCGTAGTCCCGGTTCCGTCCGCCGCGTTCACCAGCGGCCCAACGAATGGAGTGACAATGTCCAAGACGATTCCGGCCCTCGATGACGCCCTCATCAGCTGGATCACGACCCAGCCGGTGTTCTTCGTTGCCACCGCACCAGATGGCCCCGGTGGACACGTCAACGTGTCGCCGAAGGGCCACGACACATTTCGAGTGCTCGACCCGATGCGCGTCGCGTATCTCGACCTGACGGGCAGCGGCGCTGAGACGATCGCCCACCTTCGCCAGAACGGGCGGATCACCGTGATGTTCGCCGGGTTCACCGGACCGCCCCGCATCGTACGAATGCACGGGCGGGGAACCGTGCATGAACGCAACAGTGACGGCTACCAGTCGCACCGGCACAGGTTCGATGACATGGCCGGCGCTCGCGCGATCATCGAGATCGAGATCGAACGGTTGTCGACGTCGTGTGGATACTCCGTGCCCTTTCTCGACTTCAAAGAAGAGCGGCCCACACTCACACAGTGGGCGTCTCGCAAGTCGCCCGAGGAGCTCGAGGCCTACCGAGCCGAAACGAACGCCACCAGCATCGACGGCCTCCCCATCTTTTAGGGTTCTGTTGCGTTGAGGGCAGCGCGTCGATCAACGTCGACCGATGACACTCCGATCAACTTGAAGGTCAGTTTGGTGGAGGGGATCGTCGACTGCTGGAGTCACGACATCCCTGGTGAGTAGGGCGGCGCGTTGTGCTGGGTGCGATGGCAGCGACGCCTGCGACGGGCGCGGGTGACGATCACGGTGAGCTGTTGGCGGAACGTACGCAGTGGACGGGTCAGGGCAGCGCGGCGTCGCAGATGAGCCACAGCACCTTGGCGTGCTGCCGGCCTTCGCGTCCCACAGGTGCGTCTTCCGGGAGGACGGCGTTCAGCTGCCACCAGCCGACGTACGCCGCGACCACGACGGCGGCTCGCCGTCGGGCCTCTGCTCGCGGCATGCCGGTGTTGTGCAGTTCGCCGGCGACGAAGTCGATGCGCCGGGAGGTGACTCGGCGGACTGCGGCGGCGACCTCGGGGTGGGCGATGTCGCGGAACAACTGCGCGACCGGATCGGGGCCTTCTGGTTGCGTCAGGACGAGACTGAGCAAGTGGCGCAACCGCTCACGCGGCTCGGCGAGGGTGCCGAGGGCGTCGATCACGGCGGTCGTCTGCTCCTGCTCCCACAGCTCGAGGGCGGCCCGGACCAGCTCCTCCCGATCGGCGAAGTGCCAGTAGAAGCTGCCCTTGGTCGTGCCGAGCGCAGCGGCGAGCGGCTCGACGGCGACGGCGGTGACACCCCCGGCGGTGAGCGCCCGCAGCCCCGCTGTGGCCCAGGCCTCCCGCGACATGCGTGGTTTCGACGACATAACTGTACGCTACCGTACGGAACGCCATACGGTGGCGTACGGAAAGCAGGGCAACTCATGCGCAACATCCACGAACGGCACATAGCGGCCTCGGCCGAGCGACTAGGGGCAGTGCTCGAGACCCTCGCGACCGACCACGACCAGTTGTGGCCCGGCGCGACCTGGGCGCCGATAATCCTCGACCGTAGCCTCGAGCCGGGGTCGCGTGGCGGGCACGACGGGATCCGCTACACCGTGTCCGCGCACGAACCGGGACGTCTGGTGGAGTTCACCTTCGACCAGTCGACCGGGATCGACGGCACTCACGCCCTCACCGTCGTCGACCGCGGCGACGGCACCTCGCTCCTCCGTCACGTGCTCGACGGTCGGGCGCACGGCGCGATGGTCGTGCTCTGGCCGGTGGCGGTGCGCTGGGCGCACGACGCCCTCGTCGAAGACGCGTTCGACCTCGCCGAAGCGGCGCTCGGCGTCGGTCCGGAGGTGCCCGCTCGGTGGTCGCCGTGGGTCCGGCTCCTTCGCAAGGTACGGGCCGCCGCCACCGACCGGACCGATGTGCGACAGGTGGACACACCGCCCGAGCTCATCCGTGCGGCGGGGCTCCCCAGCGTGGACTTCACCGACACCTTCACTCTGCGCCTACCGCCAGGATCCAGCCGCAACGTCGAGGACTGGCACCGGGCGCTCATTACTGCCGGCAGCCCAGCGTGGGTCGCGGTGCTGATGGCGGTCCGCAATCGCGTGGCGCGCGGCATGCGCCTTGACACTGCGGGTGGGCCAGGCGGAACCTCTCCGTTCACGTTGCGGAGCCGGGTCGGCGACACGCTCGTTGTCGGCGCAGATGACAAGCATCTCGATTTCCGCGGTGTCCTGCGCGTGGTCGATGACGTCTTGCAGTGCGCGACCGTCGTGCACGAGCACAACGCCACCGGCAGGGCGTACTTCACGGTCGTGAAGCCGTTCCACCGACGGATCGTTCCAGCGCTGCTCCGGCGTGCCCACCCCGGGGCGCCCGCATGACGCCCGAATCGGTCCCCGAGCGGCCCGAACCGAAAGCGGTGTCCGTCGTGGTGATCGGCGCCGGGTACGCCGGCGTGATGGCCACCAACAGACTGCTGGCCTCACTGACCCCTGCGGAAGCGGATCGAGTCCAGGTCGCCGTGGTGAACCCTCGACCCGAGTTCGTCGAACGCATCCGTCTCCACGAACTCGCCGCCGGCTCCAGCGCATCCGTTTTCCTTCCACTGGCGGACACGCTGCACCGAGACGCCCGCCTGCTCGTCGGGACCGCGCGCCGTATCGACTCCGACGCCCACACGGTGACTGTTGCGACCGCTGCAGGCGACATCACCGAGCGGTACGACTTCCTCATCTACGCACCAGGCAGCGCAGCCGCGACCCCTTTGCCCGGCGCAAGGGAACACGCTCACCTTCTCGCAGACCTGGACGGTGCGCAAACCGCCGCTCGCCAGCTCGCCGGCGCGGCTGCCGGCAGCAGAGTGGTCGTCGTGGGCGGAGGCTTCACAGGCGTCGAAGCCGCAGCCGAGATCGCGGAACAACGGCCCGGATTGGACGTGACGTTGCTGTCGCGCGGACCGGTCCCGGCGCAGATGCGACCCCACGCGCGCAGGTCGATCCGTCGAGCGCTGACCCGCCTGGGCGTCCAACTCGTCGAGGACGCCACTGCGGACCGCATCACCGACTGCGCGGTGATCCTCGCCGACGGTCGCACAGTCCAGTTCGACACGTGCATCGTCGCGCTGTCCTTCACGGCACCGGACCTCGCGCGCTCCAGCGGCCTGAGCGTCGACGGCGTCGGGCGGCTCCGCGTGGACGAGACCCTGAGATGCACCGGCGCCCCGGACATCATCGGTGCCGGCGACGCGATCGTGACTCCCGACAGTGTCGGCGCCCACCTGCGCATGTCCTGCGCCGCCGCCCTCCCGCTCGGCGGACACGCCGCCGAGACCGTCCTGCACCTGATCCGGGGCGACGAACCAGCCCCGATCTCGATCGGCTTCGTCCTGCAGTGCGTCAGCCTGGGCCGCAAAGACGGATACATCCAGTTGGTGCGCCCGGACGACAGCGCACGCGCCGGACGGCTCACGCGCCACAAAGCTGCGTGGGTCAAGGAACGCATCTGCCGCCTCGTCGTCGAAGGACCCATCAAGGAACGACACACACCAGGCGCGTACCACGCCCCAAAGGGGCCTCGAGGTCACCCGCCGCCGCGCCGCCGTGACTGAGCTGCGGCACCCCCGACGCAGGCACTGCGCGTTCAGGCTGGGTGGCGCCGTCCGGGCCTTGCAACGCTGCGCGATCCGCGGGCGCGTAGCCGCTGCTCGAAGCTCCGTCGGCGGGGACGCTGCTCCCCTCAGCTCCCGTCCCAACCCGTGCCGCCATGGCACGGCGTCCCGCCTGCCGCGACCGCGGCACGCAACCCTCTCACCTCCCAGAACAGGTCTCCAATGTCCCCGAAGACGTCCGGCCGCATCGTCGGCTCCATGCTCCTGCTCGCCTTTGTCCTGTACGGCGGAGGCAGTCTCCTCGCGGGCTCCGTCACCGGCAACCCGGTGGTGCTGGCCGATGTCGGCGGGGGCGGGAGCCGTCTCAGCGCAGGTGTCCTGCTGATGCTGCTGAACTCCGGCGTCGTCATCACCATCGGCGTCGCCGCTCACCCCGTCCTGCGACGCCACCACCCGCTCACCGCAGACGCGTACCTGCTGGCTGAAAATCGCGGTCAGTTGCGTCCATCCCAACCTGGCCGGTTGGGATGGCCTGATTTCGCTCGTGGAACGGTACTCAGCGAGTGCACACCGATGCGAGTGCGATCTGCTCGGCGTGGCCAAGGAATGACCTCGTTCCCACCGGACACCCCGCTCACGCGCCGGACAGCGCACAGAGGGTCCGCCATGGCGTGTCTCACATCGGTGGTACGCAGAGACTCTCGATGAGGGAGGGCTATTCGTGACACGGTGACCGTGCCAGACGGTGCTCCCGTGCCGCTCGGTTTCGCCACTGACGCCCACCGTGCCGAAGGCGCGGCGATGTTTACGACAGAGCTGCTCAAGTTGGTCTACGAGATGCCTCGATGGCCCAACGAATTGGGTGTCGAGGATCAGGCATCCGACTGAGTTCGGATGAGGTCATGGACGACGCAAGGCTACGCGATCGGAGTCAACCGACCTCGGCTCGCCGGCGGTTCACGTATTCTTCGAGTTGGTCCACTGTGAAGCGAACGCTGCGGCCAATTCGAATGGGCACGAGTTCGGCGTGTCGTGGTGGGCGTCATGGATGGATTTCTCATGTCGTGGGTCTTTGAATTCTTGATATTCGATGCCGATATCGTGGACTCGCTGCGCTCCGAGGTATGGGGCGATTGTCCTCAGGTGGGGTTGCAGGTGATTCCTCGCAGCGTTTGCTTCGCCCATCGCGAGTCCGCCCTCGCCGCTGGAACTCAACAGCACGAGCGTTTTGCCGGACAGGATCGGTTCGATCGGTGTGTCTCCGCGATCGAGATCGAACGAGAAGGTCCGTCCGATCCGAACGATCTGATCGATCCACGCCTTGAGTTGTGCGGGGACCCCGTAGTTGTACATCGGGGTGCCGAGAACGATCACGTCCGCCCATTCGATCTCATCGATCAGTTCGTCGGATTCGCGAAGCGCCGCTGATTGGGCCGGCGTGCGGTCCCCTGTGGCGAAGGCT
>Ga0335394_10005187_pt1 | contig 14772 bp, 12 predicted proteins | sample MAT03_FD_205741 | JGI IMG/M metagenome (GOLD analysis project Ga0335394, IMG submission 205741) | Freshwater microbial communities from Lake Fryxell liftoff mats and glacier meltwater in Antarctica - MAT-03 (spades assembly) (version 2) ...
GCAGCGTGAATGGCGAACCGCGCGGTGGAATCTGTGTAACGGACACCGCCGGGCAACTGCTTCCATATTTCGAAGATTGTGGTGCGGGCTTGTTCACGTACATGGGTATTACCACCGGCTCGATCGGCGGTATTCTTCCTACGTCGGACAGCTTGTACTACTACATCTGGGGTAGCTACAACGGCTACAACGACGGCACCACCAACGACACGTTGCAGCGCTTTGTAACGCGCTTGCATGTGGGGGATATAACCACCGGCCTTGCGCAGCAACCTGCATTGCAGTGGAGCGTGTATCCCAACCCAACAAGCGGTGTGGTCGCACTGGCATTGGATGCGCTCCCGAGCAATGCAACGGTTGTAGTGCGCGATGCGGTGGGCCGCGAAGTGCTGCGACGTAGGATCACCGACCACTACGCAACACTTGATCTACAACCCCTAGGCAATGGCATTTACAGCATGGAGCTATACTCCGACCGCGAACGCGTCGGTACGCAACGGGTGGTGGTGCAGCGGTGATCGGCGATCAAGCGGAATATGGACCTTGGAGAAACCCGGTTGAACGCAGAGCCACGGATCTGGCGATCCGCGGCAGCGAAATGCGGAACACTCGCGAGAGCGGGTGCTGGCGTTTACACTGTGAGCATCGCGGACCGTGGCAAAGTGATGTTATCCGAGAAACTGGCTGTTCAACCATGACCAAGACGGGCGTTGATAGGCAAATAGCACAAGTCGTGAGCATGATGCTCACGACTTGTGCCATTGCACAGGCACCTTTTGCTTTGGACACCACGTTCAGAACCCTCATCACGAGGGAATACGTGAACTCCATCGCCCTGCTTCAGGATGGGAAGGTGCTTCTGTCCGGTCAGATCCGATTCCCTGGTGGGTTCACCAATTTGGGCAGTGCTCGGCTCCTTCTGAACGGTCAGCGGGACCCCAGCTTTGGAGACTATACTGGTGGGGGAAAGCTTACGCCTTGGAATGACAGCTACTATGTGGCTGTTGGTCAGAGTGTGAAACGGCTTCTGCCAACGGGCTACAATGATCCGAGCTTCATCGGAATGAACACGGGTCCCTACTTCAGTTCACTGCAGGGTGGGGATTATCATGTCTACCCCGATGGCCGCGTTCTCATGAGCGGGGCGCATATTCTGAGCGATACGGCCCGCGGCTTCGATGGCATTTACAATCTGATATGGTTCAGCAACACCGGCCATCTGGACACGACGCGAATCCACAAGCAAGCCAATGGTGCAGTTTGGGACTTTCAAGAGTTGCCCAATGGCGGTTTCATCATCCGCTGTGGTTGTAGTGCTTTCGACAACGTAGCTGTGGATCTGATCTTCCGGAGCGACGCAGACGGAGAACCCGACACCAGCTTCCACACCGGAGTGTTCTGGGGCAGCGCGTCGGATTATCTCCCGCTACTCGATGGTCGGGTTTACGTCGCAGGGCGCTACCGTACAACTCAACTGCTGGGCGATACGCTCCAACTGGCAAGACTATTACCCAATGGCTCGTTGGATCCAGGCTTTGTCATTCCGCAGTTCACCTTGGGGGCCTTGCCGAATACGGGAGGTCTGGGGCCGCTGGTAGTAAGTGTGCGGCATTGGGGTGCTGGCCATCTTTTGGTGTCGGGTCAATTCCAGTACGTCAATGGCCTTCCGCGCCGCGGGATCTGCGTGATGGACACTTCGGGCGTGCTAACCAATGCCTTTGATGATTGCGGGGTCGGTACATTCACCTATATGGGTATTACCAATGCAGGAGTAGCGGGTTTGGTCGCCGATGCGGATAGCACGCACTACTACATCTGGGGTGTCTATACCGGTTATGACGACGGCACCACAAACGACACCTTGCAGCGCTTTGTAACGCGCTTGCATGTGGGGGATATCACTACAGGCACAACCAGTGCAACACCGCAACCGGCCTTCTCGCTTTACCCCAACCCCGGCAGCGGCCGCGCAACCCTGCAACTGGAGCAGGTGCCACGCAATGCCCAACTGGTGCTGCGCGATGCGCTTGGCCGCGTGATTTTGCGCCAGCGCCTAAGCGACCACTACACCGATCTAACGCTGGGGTGTAGTGGCGTGTACCTGCTGGAACTTTGGGATGGCGATAGGCGTATGGCCACGCAACGCATGGTGGTGGAATAGGGGCCTAACGAAAAAGGGGTCCGCCATACGGCGGACCCCCTTCGCTCGTGCATAGTTGAGGCTTACTTCACCTTATCCACGATGGCCGCGAAAGCCGCGGGATCGGTATAGGCGATCTCGGCCAGGGCCTTGCGGTCCAGATCGATGTTGGCTTTCTTCAATTTGTTCATGAACACGCTGTAGCTAAGGCCGCTAAGGCGCGCTGCAGCGTTGATCCGTTGGATCCACAGGCCTCGGAACTCCCGCTTCTTGAGCTTGCGGCCGTCGTAGGCATGGCTCAGGCCTTTCTCCACCGTGTTCTTCGCGACGGTGTACACGTTCTTGCGGCGACCGAAGTTGCCTTTCGCCATGTCGAGGATCTTCTTCCTCCTCGCCCTGCTGGCTACTTTGTTCTTACTGCGTGGCATGTTCCACTTGGGTTTTTGGGCGTGAGCGCTTCCCGGCTAAGGGAGGGCTTTGGTGCTGCACGTCCTGGTTAACGCTACCTATTGCTACCCGGTGCGGTTGGGTTTCTCTTAGTGCAGAAGGTTGAGGATCGCCTTCTTGTTGTGCTCATGCACCAGCCCCATCTTGGTGAGGGCGCGCTTGCGCTTCGTCTCCTTCTTGGTAAGGATGTGGCGCTTGAACGCGTGCTTGTGCTTGATCTCGCCGGTGCCGGTCAGCTTGAACCGCTTTTTCGCACCGGACTTGGTTTTCATTTTGGGCATGGCTTCAGGGATATAGAGTCGGCGCGCGGGATACCGCGCCCTTACCGTCATTTCTTTTTCTTGGGGATCATGAACATGATCATGCGCTTGCCTTCCAGCTTGGGCATGCTCTCCACTACACCGATGTCCTCCAGATCCTGCGCGAACTTCAGCAGCAGGATCTCACCCCGTTCCTTGAACACGATGCTGCGGCCGCGAAAGAACACGAAGGCCTTCAGCTTGTGGCCTTCCTCCAGGAATTTGCGCGAGTGCTTCAGCTTGAAGTTCACATCATGCTCGTCCGTGTTGGGGCCGAAGCGGATCTCCTTCACCTCCACGGTGCTCTGCTTCGCCTTGATCTCCTTCTGCTTCTTCTTGAGGTCGTAGAGGAACTTCTTGTATTCGATGATGCGACATACGATGGGCACCGCTGTCGCACTGATCTCCACCAGGTCCAGGCCCAGATCCTCCGCCATGCGCAGGGCCTGGCTGAAAGGATACACGCCTTGTTCCACGTTATCCCCCACCAGGCGCACCTCGTTCACACCGAAGATCTTGTTGTTGATCCGGTGCGGGTCTTCCTTGATGACGCGACCGCGGTAGGGACGACGGGGTCCGCTGGGACGTGGACCACTGGGACGATAGGGAGCGCCTGCCACTTATTGGTTTTTGGTTCCTGTTCAGATCACGCGCCGCCAAGTTGTTCCGACACCTTCGCATTCACCAGGTCGGTGAAAGCTATCAGGGGCATGGTGCCCAGGTCGCCCTGGCCATGCTCCCGAACGGAAACGGTTCCTTCTGCGGCTTCTTTCTCTCCGATGATGAGCATGAACGGGGTTTTGGCGAGCTCCGCGTCGCGGATCTTACGGCCTATTTTCTCGTTCCTTTCGTCAACGGAGGCGCGAATATCGGAATCTTTCAGGGAAGCTGAGAGTTGCCTTGCCGCGTCCACGTACTTGTCGCTGATGGGCAGCACAATGGCCTGCTCGGGAGTAAGCCAGAGCGGGAAGCGACCAGCGGTGTGTTCGATGACCACCCCGATGAAGCGTTCCAAGCTGCCGAAGGGTGCCCGGTGGATCATGACGGGGCGGTGGCGTGCATTGTCACTGCCAACGTATTCGAGTTCGAACCGCTCGGGCAGGTTGTAATCCACCTGGATGGTGCCCAACTGCCATTTGCGGCCCAAGGCGTCCCGTACCATGAAATCCAGCTTCGGCCCATAGAAAGCGGCCTCGCCGTATTCCACCACGGTCTTCAAGCCCTTCTCCGCGGCGGCATCGATGATGGCCTGCTCGGCCTTCTCCCAATTCGCATCACTGCCTATGTACTTGCTGCGGTCCACCTTGTCGCGCAAGCTGATCTGGGCCTCGTATTGTTCAAAGTTCAATGCCTTGAAGACCAGAAGTACAAGGTCGATCACCTTGATGAATTCCTCCTTCACCTGGTCGGGTCGGCAGAACAGGTGGGCGTCGTCCTGTGTAAAGCCCCGCACGCGCGTCAGGCCGTGCAACTCGCCGCTCTGTTCGTACCGGTATACCGTACCGAACTCCGCCAGGCGCAATGGCAGGTCCTTGTAGCTGCGTGGACGGCTCGCGTAGATCTCACAGTGGTGCGGGCAGTTCATCGGCTTCAACATGAACTCTTCGCCTTCGTGGGGCGTAGTGATCGGGCGGAAGCTGTCCTGGCCGTATTTCTCCCAATGTCCGCTTGTCACATAGAGCGCCTTGCCGCCAATATGAGGGGTCGAGACCTGCTCGTAGCCATCGCGCTCCTGGGCGGTCTTCATGAAATTCACAAGCCGCTCGCGCAATGCCGTGCCTTTCGGCAGCCACAGGGGTAATCCAGCGCCGACCTTTTCGCTGAATGTGAACAGGTCCAGTTCCTTGCCCAGTTTGCGGTGGTCGCGCTTTTTCGCTTCCTCCAGCAGTACGAGGTATTCATCCAGTTCCTTCTGCTTGGGGAAGGTGATGGCGTAGAGGCGTGTGAGTTGCTTGCGCCTCTCATCGCCGCGCCAGTACGCACCCGCCACGCTCATCACCTTGGAGGCTTTGATGAACGACGTGTCCGGGATGTGCGGTCCGCGACATAGATCGGTGAAGTTGCCCTGGGTGTAGAAAGTGATCTCGCCGTCTGTGAGTCCTTCCAACAGCTCCAGCTTGTACTCATCGCCTTTCTCCTTGAAGTAGGCGATGGCGTCGGCCTTGCCCACCTCCTTGCGGGTGAAGACCTCTTTCTTCCCGGCGAGTTCCTTCATCTTCGCCTCGATGGCCGCGAAGTCCCCGTCGCCGATAGTGCGTTCGCCCAGATCGATGTCGTAATAGAAGCCGTTCTCGATCGGCGGTCCAATGCCGAATTTGGTCCCGGGGTAAAGCGCTTCCAGCGCCTCGGCCATCACGTGGGCGGAGGAGTGCCACAGGGTCGCCTTTCCCTCGGTGTCGTTCCAGGTAAGTAGCTGCAACGTGCAATCGCCCGGCAGCGGGCGGTTCGCGTCGCGCACGTCACCGTTCACCTTGGCGGAAAGCACATTGCGCGCGAGCCCTTCGCTGATACTCCTGGCCACGTCCATGGCCGAAACGCCGGGGTCGAATTCACGGACGGATCCGTCCGGCAGGGTCACCTTGATCTTCATGTTCATCGCCGCGAACTCTACGAACAGCCCGCGAACAGGGCGGCAAAAGTAGCCGTTCCCGCCGTTCGGGACACCCCTGGGAAGCGACCCACCTGAAAAGCAGAGGGGCTTCCCTTGAAGGAAGCCCCACCAGCGCCCGAGGGTCCATTCGGGCTACGGCAAAGGGAAGGCGATCACTCGCAGTAGATGAGCATGAGTTCCTCCACGGAACGATCGCCCATGTTGTAGGCTTGGTGCAATGCAGCGCAGGCCTCCTGGCGGCGGTCCATGCGGAAGAGAACAATGGCTTTATTCACATGGGCCTGGTCAAGGGTGGGATCGATCTCGATAGCTTTGTCCAGATCGATCAGGGCTTGATCATCCATGTGCATGGCGCCCAGGACGATCCCACGGTCGCACCAGCCGAACGCGTTGTGCGGGGCGATGTTCACGAGCCGGTCGTAGAATCCTTTGGCAGCGACCAGGTCGTTCTTCACCATGGCGAAATTGCCCAATTGTAGCAAGGCATGCTCGGTCGCAGGGCCTGTCGGCCGAAGTTCGATCACGCGGTTCAAGTCGTTGGTGGCCATTTGTCCAGCACCGAGTTGGGTGCGTGCTTCGGCTCTGCGCAAGAGGCTGTGTACATCGTCCGGTGAGAGGGTGAGGGCTTGGTCGAGGTCGTTCACCGCTCCTTGGGCATCACCGGAGGACAACCGGTTCACGCCGCGGTAATACCAAGTCTTCGCATTGTCGGGCTCGCTCACCACAGCGCGGCTGAATGCGCTTTCGGCTGCTGGGTGATCGTCCTTGCGCAGCGCGGACATACCTGCGAGCATATCGTCGCCAGAGCCCTGGGCTATGGAGATGCTCGGGACCAGAACTATCGTGGAGAGGAGAAGGTTCTTCATGCGGAACCCTGCAACGGGGCGCTCCTGGAAAAAGTTCCCACGCCTCCCGTGGAAAAGTCGACAGACCGGATCGAACAAGGCCAGCGTGTCCCGGATAGTTTTGACCCATCAACACCTCGCCATGCTCCTGAACAGTGAACCCATCTCCGAGGACTTCGGCTACTTGTTCCTACGGGTCAGCGCGGGAGGCACCCTGTTGTGGCAGCATGGCTGGCCCAAGCTCATGGCGTTCTCCGAGCGCGCGAATGATTTCGCCGACCCCTTCGGGCTTGGACCGGCGTTCTCACTGATCCTTATCCTGGTCGCGGAGGTTCTGTGCGCTTTGTTGGTCGTACTCGGTCTTTGGACCCGGATCGCCTTGGTGCCTCTGATCATCGCCATGGCGGTGATCACCTTCATGGTCAAGGGTGACGCGGACTTCGGTGAGAAGGAACTGGCGTTCATGTATCTCTTCGCGTTCGTGAGCATCCTCTTCACCGGCAGCGGACGGTTCGCGATCGATCGGATCAAGTTCAGCTAGGCGGTATTGCCTGGTTGAGCGCCGGTGCTTATCAAGTTCGGATCATCGGCGAAAGCCGCACGATCCTCCGGGAGATCACGATCATGCGCTGATCGTTCACGAACCGCTAAAGCGGCCATCATCCTAGCTATGATGGCCGCTTCGCTTTTTGATGCCCCGTGTCCAGCAAGAGCCAGCGTACTGTTCCTTTGGGGTGACGCTGAACAGATGAGCAAGGTCGAAGAATTCGCCGCCACGGTGCGCGCTGGTTACGCCACCCAAGGTGAGCACTTGTTATTGGGAGGAGCGCTATTCGACGGTTCTGTTCCAGCGGATGCCCAGGTGAAAGTGCCTTTGCGCACCATGAACCGGCATGGCTTGATCGCCGGTGCAACAGGCACGGGCAAGACGAAGACCCTGCAGACGCTCGCCGAGCAACTGAGCCTTCATGGGGTGCCCTCGCTGCTCATGGACATCAAGGGCGACCTGAGCGGGATCGCTGCGCCCGGCGTTGTCACCGAAAAGGTCACCGCACGGCACCAACGGTTGGGCTTCGCCTATGAACCGGCCAGCATTCCGGTGGAACTGCTCACACTGAGCGATGAGCCCGGCGCCCGCTTGCGCGCAACGGTCAGCGAATTCGGACCGGTGCTGCTCAGTCGCATCCTGGACCTGAACGGAACGCAGCAGAGCGTATTGGCCCTCGTATTCAAGTACTGCGATGACAAGGGCATGGCGCTGCTGGACATCAAGGACCTGCGCCGCGTGCTCCAGTTCGCAATGCAGGAAGGCAAGCCCGAGCTCCAAAAGCAATACGGTTCCGTAAGCCCGGCCACGGTCAACATCATCCTGCGCAAACTCATCGAACTGGAACAACAGGGAGCGGAGCGGTTCTTCGGTGAACGCAGCTTCGACCCACAGGACATGCTCGCGCAGCGCGACGGGAAGGGTGTGGTGCATATCGTGCGTTTGAGCGACATCCAGGATCGGCCCCAGCTCTTCAGCACCTTCATGCTTTGCCTGCTGGCCGAGATATACAGCACCTTTCCGGAGATCGGCGATGCTGAAAAACCCAAGCTCTGCCTCTTCATCGATGAGGCCCACCTGATCTTCAATACCGCCACGCCGGCATTGCTGCAGCAGATCGAGACGATCATCAAGTTGATCCGGTCGAAGGGCGTGGGCGTGTTCTTCTGCACGCAAGATCCCATGGACGTTCCTGACAGCGTGCTTGGGCAACTGGGCTTGAAAGTGCAGCACGCCTTGCGCGCCTTCACAGCCAAGGACCGAACGGCGATCAAAAAGACCGCGGAGAACTATCCGCTGACCAGTTATTACAAGACCGAAGAACTCCTCACGTCGCTCGGCATCGGGGAAGCCATTGTTACCGTGCTCACCGAGAAGGGCACACCCAGTCCGCTTGCGCACACATTGATGCGGGCGCCGGCCACGCGCATGGATGTCCTGTCACCGGTCGAGATCCAGACGTTGGTGGCTGGCTCGGCCATGGCGCGCAAGTACAATGAGGTGATCGATCGCGAAAGCGCCTTCGAGATCCTGGAGAAACGATTGAAAGACCACAGTGAAGCCGGGGTGGAGGAAAGAGGGAACGAGGGGTCAAAGGGTCGTGCGGCGAAGAAAGAGACCAGCACCATGGAGGACATCAGCAAAAATACCATGGTGCGGCAGGTAGGCCGCACTGTGTTCAGGGAGCTGGCGCGTGGGCTGCTCGGGGTGCTGGGCGTGAAAAGCGCCACACGGCGACGTGGAGGGCTTTTCGGCTAGAACGGCGAACGCAGCGCCCGTGATAGGCGTCGTTCGCGACGATCACTCCCCGGCCGCCTCGGCCTTCTTGATCTCCTGGTCCAGGATCTCGTCCATCACCTTCAGGTCCTGCTCGCTCACCCTGGCATTGGTCCTGGCCTGCTTCTTCATGAAGCGGAACATGGCGTTCTTCTTGATCTCGTAAGCAACGTAGACCGTGAAGTCCTTTGTTGTCTCATTGAAATAAGTCTCCTCGCCGATCTTCCGCAGGTCAGCCAGTTCGGTGCTCATCACCTCGCGTACGAGGCTTTGGAACTTGTCGGCCACGTCCGCAGCACTGGCGTTCTCGGTCTGGCCCAGGTACTGATCCGTTACAGCACGCATGTTCGTACCAACCTGTCCGGCCAACTGGTTCTTCGCATCACTGTCCGCCTTACCCCGCGCGATGTTCTGCTTCACGCTCGCACCTTGACCAGTTCCACGGAACCAGGCATTGTTGCTCTCGTATTTGCCACCGGTAAAGGGCATGTTCACCTTGGTGCTGCCGACCGGTCCGCTCTTGCTTTTGCAGGCGGGGATGGCCAGTGTCGATAGCGCGATCAGAAGCAGAGGAAATGGCCGAAGGAGCGGGTTCATGGGGAGTGATCTGATTGGACGGTTTTGAAAAGATCATGCCAAGTTCTGTTTTTTTCCAAGCGACCGGTCAGGGTCCCGTTGCTGTGAGCCATCTTTCGGGAAATTCCACCCAACCATGAGAGCATTGAAGACCATACTGATCATTCTTGGCGTCCTGCTGGCCTTAGTGATCATTCTGGGCTTGACGGGATCTGATACATATCGATATGAGCGGTCTGTGACCATCGCGGCACCGGCCGATGCGGTGTACGAACATGTGGCATCCTTGGGGGCCATGGACAAGTGGAGCCCCTGGAACGACCTGGATCCTAACGTGAAGAAGAGCATTGAAGGCACCGATGGTGCGGTGGGGGCTGTAGCCAAATGGGAAGGGAATGACGATATCGGCAAGGGAGAGCAGCGGTTGGACACCTTGGTGCCGGGTAAGCTGGTGCGCACGCACCTGACCTTCCTGGAGCCCTGGCAGCAGGAGTGCGGTGCAGGTATCGACCTGGCCCAGGCTGGGGACAGCACCAAGGTCACCTGGTTCATGGTGGGCGAGAACAACTTCATGGGCAAGGTGATGGGTGTTTTCATGGATATGGACGCGATGATCGGTAAAGACTTCGAGAAAGGCCTTGGCCGCCTGAAGTCCATTGCGGAAGAGGACGCCGCCAAGGCGAGGGAAGAGCGTGACAAGCTGCTAGCTGCCTATACCATTGAGACCGGCGAGCGCCCGGCCACGCTCTATGTGGGAGTGCGCAAAACCATCAAATGGGCGGAGATGAAGCAGTTCCTCGCTGAGAGCTTCGGCGCGACGGGTGCGGCCATGAGGGCTGCGAAAGTGAAACCAGCGGGCACACCCACAGGCGTGTACTTCAAGTGGGATGAGGTGAACCAGGAGGTAGACCTGCTTGCCGGATTTCCGATCGCCGCCGATGCGAAAGGCAAGGTGGTCGCCGAGGGGATCACTGAATACGAGTCCCCCGCCAGCACCGCCTACTGGACCAAGTACATGGGCGGCTATAACAACATGGAGCCGGCTCATATGGCCTTGGATGCGAAGATCAAGATGGATGGCAGGGAGCATCACACCAACGTGATCGAGGAGTATGTGACCGATCCCGGTATAACGCCCGACAGCACCCAGTGGCAGACCAACATCATCTGGCTGGCAAAGTGACTTTTTTCTGATCGCGTTGAAAGCCCCTCGATCCGTCGAGGGGCTTTTTCGTTGCGGGCTGTTCATAGATGTACCACAGCATGAACCTCGAGGCTTGTTCGTCCCCGGACCTTCGCGTATTCCCCCATGAGACTAGCATTGGCTCCTTACCGCCTTTACTTCAAACATCCGTTCGGCACGGCCCATGGGTTGCGGGACGGGACGGATTCCGTCTTTGTCCGCATCGAGCACAATGGCTTCGTTGGATATGGGGAGGCCACGTTACCGCCGTATCTCGACGAGACACAGCAGAGTGTTTTGGAGGAGTTGCGCACTATGGGCTTGGATGAGCAGCTTCGGTTATTGGAAGGTGGTGCCGTTGACGTGCTCAACTCGCTTTCACAACCCGCCCGTGCGGCACTGACAACCGCTTATTACGACCTGATGTCCAGGCAACGAACCACTAGCGTCTCAATGCTCTTGACAGGCCATGTGAAGCAACAACGGCCCGATCGGGCTTTGACGATGATGACCCTGGGGCACTCGGCTCTGAAGGATATCCCAACAAAGCTCAAGGAACTACCAGCCTCGGACATTCTGAAGGTCAAACTAGGGTCGGATCATGACATCGCCACATTGAGGGCTGTGCTCTGTGCGGATCAGCGCCCGCTATTCCTGGACGCGAATCAAGGTTGGACCACGATCGCCGAAGCCATGACGGCACTTGAAGTTGTCGGGCAGACACGGCTGGTCGGACTCGAACAGCCTTTCGCGAAGGAACGGCTGGATCTGCACCGGGAACTCCGGCAACAAGGTGTTGATCGTCTGTACGGCGATGAGAGCGTTCAGAATGCCACTGATCTGGAACGCGCAGCTGATGCGTTCACCGGGATCAATGTGAAGCTGATGAAATGCGGCGGGCTGGACAGGGCCCTGGAGTTGATCGGCCGGGCGCGTGAACTGGGCATGTCGGTTATGCTGGGTTCCATGAGCGAGAGTTCGTTGGGCTGTGCGGCGATGGCACAGTTGGCCGCAACGGCGGACCTCCTGGATCTGGATGGACCCTGGCTGATAGCCAACGATCCGTTCACGGGGCTGGCGATGGTCGCGGGCGAGTTGGCTTTTGAGCATCCGCTCGGGATCGGGGTGCGACCTGTAGAGGCTGTGCTACAATGGAGTATTCTTGGCGCATAATTTATATTATGTTAATTACTATATGGCTGAAACAAGGCGGGAACGCTCGAATCCCTGGGATCAGCCCTTCCCTGGGCCTGGCTTCCGTGGTAAAGAAACAAGGCCGGACTTGCGCCCGGCCTTGCCCCTAACACTCCAACGCTAGGTCACTGCCCCAGCTTGCTTTTCATCAGCTGGTACTTCTCCTGATCGTTGGTTTTCGCGTACAGCTTCATAAGCTGCTGCATCGTCTGTACATCCTCCGGGTTCAAGACATGGGCCTGTTCGAAGTACGGGATGGCTTTCAGGTACGTCTCGTCGGCGACCGCTTTGCACTTCATGTAATCCGTATCGTTCTTGATCGCGTTGCACTTCTCATATTCCGACGCAGCGCGGTTGTTGTAAAGCACGCCGATGTTGAAGTACGCGTCGAAGAACTTCGGGTCCACCTCGATGCTCTTCTTGTAGGCCTCCTCAGCCTTCGCGTACCACTGCATCATGTTCGCGGCGTCCATTGCATCGGCCGCCTTCTTGTCATACAAACCACCCAGCACAGACCAGAGGACGGCGTTCCCGGGATCTTGCTCAAGCGCCAGCTTTACACTGGCCTCAGCCTCTTCCGAGCGGTTCGCGGCCAGCAAGTACGTCATCTCATCGAGGATCAGGTCCTTATCGGTGGGGAACTTGATCCGGCCCTCCCGCACCGTGGCGATCGCGCCATCCAGATCCTCGGACTTGCGTTGCAAGCTGCTGATGTACCGGTATACTTCCGGTTTGGAGTACCCGGCAGCCAACGCCTCCCGATAGCGACGTGTCGCGTTCACGTCGTCGCCTTTCGATTCGTAGGCCAGGGCCGAATTGAACACAGCGTTGGTATCCACCTGGCCAAAGGCCTGCGCGATACGTTCGGACTGAGCATACCGGGCGATCGCGCGGTCGTACTCCTTGGCTGCGAAGGCATCATTACCCACGTTCAAGGACTGCCCCTGGAGCGCACGAAGAGCCAGGTCGTTCTCTTTCTTGTAGGTTCCCTTGGTGTCGAGCTCGTTCGCTTTCAAGAAGCTGTCGATGGCCCGATCGATCGCTTCCGGGAACTGGGCTTTCAATGCGGCATCCTCACCCAACGCGATCAAACGGTAGATATCCGCACGATAGCGCCAGGTCTTTTCCGAAACCCCGGTTTTTGCGTCCAGTGTGGCCGGCTCAATGTATTCAATGGCCTTGGCCAACTGGCCATCCTGCATGTAATTGTAGGCGTTCACCACATTGGCGTTCTGGGCGGTAAGTCCCAAAGCACTGGCTGTAAACGCCAGGGTCAAATAGAGCTTCATCGTTGCTTGCTTTCTTGGTTGGAGGTTATTCCTCGTCACCGGCGGTATCAACTTCGGTGCCATCCGTCTCTGGCGCGGGGCCGCCTTCCTCAGATGCTTCTTCGTCTTCGTGCAGGTCGCTATCCACCTTGGCAACGGCGGCGATCTGGTCGTTCTTGCGCAGCTCGATCAGCCGCACCCCCTGTGTGGCACGTCCCAATACGCGCATTTCGCTCAGGTTCATGCGAATGGTGATGCCGCTGCGGTTGATGATCATCAGGTGATCGTCCTCCTTCACGTCCTTGATCGCGATCAGCTTGCCGGTCTTGTCGGTGACCTGCAAGGTCTTTACACCCTTGCCGCCGCGATTGATGATCCGGTAATCGTCCACAGGGCTGCGTTTGCCGTAGCCCTTGTCGCTCACCACCAACACCTGGCGCGTGGCGGTTTCGCTTTGATCGATGGTGATCATACCAACCACCTCGTTCTTGGCGCCATCGAGGTTCATGCCTCGCACGCCACTGGCACCGCGGCCCATGGGGCGCACGCGGTTTTCCTCGAAGTGGATGGCCTTCCCATCTCGGCTCGCCAGGATGATGTGGCAGTTGCCGTTGGTCAGTCTTGCCTCCAGGAGTTCATCGCCATCGCGGATGCCCACGGCGATGATCCCATTGGTGCGCGGCCTGCTGTACGCCTCAAGTGTCGTCTTCTTAATAATACCCTTCTTCGTGCAGAGGACCACGAAGTGGTTGTTCAGGTATTCCTCGCTCTTGAGGTCCTTCACGTTCAGGTAGGCGACCACTTTGTCCTCACCTTCCAGTTGCACCAAGTTGATGATCGCCCGGCCTTTGCTCTGGCGATTGCCCTCCGGGATGTCGTACACACGCATCCAATAGCACCGGCCCTTCTGTGTGAAGATGAGCAGGTAATTGTGGTTGGTGGCCACGAACAGGTGTTCCAGGAAGTCCTCGTCACGAGTGGTGCTTCCGCGGCTGCCGATCCCCCCTCTGGTTTGCGTTCGGAACTCCGAAAGTGAGGTGCGCTTGATGTACCCCAGGTGACTGATGGTCACGACAACCGCGTCGTCCGCGATGAGGTCTTCCATACGCATGTCACCGCTGGCCTGCACGATCTCCGTGCGCCGCTTGTCGCCGTACTTCTCTTTGATCTCCAAGGTCTCGTCCTTGATGATCTTCATGCGGAGCCCTTCATCGGCGAGCACCGACATGAGGTACTCGATCAACTTCATCAACTCCGCATGCTCATCACGGATCTTGTCGCGTTCAAGGCCGGTGAGGCGCTGCAACCGCATATCCAGGATGGCCTTCGCCTGGATGTCGGTGAGCCCGAGTTGTTTCATCAAGCGGTCCTTCGCCTCCTCTGGGGTCTGGCTGGTCCGGATCAGGCCGATCACCACGTCCAAGTGGTCAAGGGCGATAAGCAGTCCTTCCAGGATATGCGCACGTTCCTCCGCCTTGCGCAGATCGAACTTCGTGCGCCGCACCACTACGTCGTGCCGGTGATCGACAAAGCGGGCGATCATGTCCTTCAGGCCAAGGAGGATCGGTCTTCCACCCACTAGCGCGATGCTGTTCACGCTGAAGCTGGTCTGTAACGCGCTGTACTTGTACAACTGATTGAGGACGACCGTGGCCATGGCCTCGCGTTTCACATCATAGGCCAGGCGGATACCCGTGCGGTCGCTGTAGTCATTGACGTCACTGATCCCTTCGATCTTCTTGTCGTTCACCAGATCGGCCACTCCCTTGTAGAGTTGGACGGCCTTGTTGGTCTGGAAAGGGATCTCGGTGCAGATGATGGTCTCACGACCGGTCTTCTGGTCCTCCTCGATGTGGCACTTGGCGCGGAGCACGATCCTGCCGCGG
>Ga0335394_10005193_pt1 | contig 14765 bp, 13 predicted proteins | sample MAT03_FD_205741 | JGI IMG/M metagenome (GOLD analysis project Ga0335394, IMG submission 205741) | Freshwater microbial communities from Lake Fryxell liftoff mats and glacier meltwater in Antarctica - MAT-03 (spades assembly) (version 2) ...
ATGACGGGAATCGCGACCCTCGTTACTACGGCCAGGATGGGCGCTGGAATTCAGCAGGGACTTCGCAGGCGAGTCAGATTTGTCAGTCTGCCGTAAGGGAACGGATTCAGCGCGATGGATATGGCAATGTCAAGTTTCAAAAAATGAGGGCAAACAATAATTCAGGCCGGAACGATACCTTGTCTGGAGTGGCGAAAGCAGGACGGGGTAAGGGAGGAAATGTTAAGTATGAGTTTTCGTGCTCGGTAAATCTGGCGAACGGGCAGGTGAGATCGGTTGAGGTGAATCGTCGCTAGGGACGGGATACTTTGACGCGATAGACGCTGCCGCCGGCGGTGATGTAGAGCGTCGTGGCTTCGGTACCGCGACCGAAACCGACGTTGGTGGGACGCTCTGGTGTGGGCAGGTAGGCGAGTTCTGCGCCGGCTGGAGAATAGACGATGATGCCGAAACGCTTTTCGTCGCGTACAGCTACGAAGAGATTGCCTGAAGCATCGCAGACGAGGCCGTCGGGGCCGTCTTCTGGAGCATAGTCGACTAGACGTTTTCTGTAGGTTGCGGTGCCTTCGGGGTGGAGATCGTAGGCGGAGAGTTCCATACGGCCTTTACGGGCTGGTGTGCCTTTCGGCATGCGGTCGAAGCCGAGATGGCCGTCGTCGTTGGTGACGACGTAGAGGGTCTTTTGGTCTGGAGAGATAGCTACTCCGTTGGGTTTGTTTGCGTCTGTGACGATGCGCTGGATTTTGCCGTCGGGGTCGAGACGGTAAACGGCCATGACGGGTTGGTCGATGGATTCGTGACCAAGGTAGCGGGGATCGCTGAAGTAGATGCGGCCCTTGGCGTCGATGGCGATGTCGTTGGGCGAGTTGAATGGCTTGCCTTCAAAGAGGCCGGCGAGGATGACGCTTTTGCCTGTGGCGAGGTCAGTGCGGGTGATGCGGCGACCGCCGTAGTCGGCGCCTTCTGCGACTATGAGGCGGCCCTGGGCATCGAACTTGAGACCGTTGGACATCCCGCTGGGGGAACGATAGACGGTAGTCTTGTTGGTCTTGGGATCGTAGCGGAGGATGTGGCCGGCCTGCATGCCAGTTTCAATGGTGAAGGTGATGTCGCTGAAGAAGACGGTGCCGTCGGGGGCTACGGCGACGCCTTCGGTGAGATGGCCGCCTTGGTAGATCTTTTCGAGCTTTGCACCGGGGGCGAAGATTTGCGCTGTCAGTTGCGTGGCGGCGAAGAAGATGAGCAGGCAGGCGGATGGCTTCATTTAATTGGGATATTATCACGGGGAGTTCTATATGAAAGCTTGGCGATTCTACGGATTTGGCGATTTGCGACTGGATGAGGTGGCTATGCCTGAGTTGAAGGCGCGGCATGTGCTGGTGCAGGTGCTGGTGGTGCAGCCGAGTGTGACCGAGGCGCAGTTGGCGGCCGGGGTGAGGACGCTGGCTTTCGACAAGATCAAGAAGAGGCTGGAGACGGAAGCTCCGGTACAGTTGTTTGGCCATGAGTTTTGTGTGCGGATTGTGGAGGTGGGGGCTGGGGTGACGCGGTTCCGTGTTGGAGATCGCGTGGCGGCGCGGGCTAAGTTGCCTTGTGAGAGTTGTCCGCTTTGCGTGAGTGGGCGTGGGCATTTGTGTCGTAAGGGACCGATTATCGGGTTTCAGTTGCCGGGATGTTTCTGTGAGTTTGCTGTGTTGCCGGAGATTGCTTTGACTCTGGTGGATGACCGGATCTCCGATAGTGAGGCAGCTTGTTTGCAGAGCTTGAGTGACAGTGTGGCTTCTGTTGAGACGGCTCAGATTCAGATCGGAGATTCGGTTGCGATTCTTGGTCAGGGGAGTATGGGCCTGGAGTGCATGCAGATTGCCCGAGTGAGTGGTGCGGGAAAAATTATCACGGTGGATGTACGGGACGAGGCTTGTGCGATGTCGAAGGAGTTGGGAGCGGATTTTGCTCTCAATGCGAATAGTGTGGATCCGGTGGAGGCGATTCTTGAGCTGACCGATGGGAATGGCGCGGACATTGTTTTTGAGTGCGCTGGGGGGAGCCCGACGCAGGGGCTGGCGGGGGTTCGCAGTGTGGTGCAGGCGATGCATGCTGTGAGGTCTGGCGGGAAGATTATCGGCGTGTCGTGGTTTGGTTCGCCCTTTGAGGTGGATGTAGATTTGATGCGGGAACGGAGTCTGCGGTATCTGTTTCCGGATATCAGTACGCTGGAGCATTTGCAGCATACGGTGAATCTGGTGGCGGCTGGACGGGTGAGGATGAAGCCTATGATTACTCATGTGCTCGATGGGATCGAGAATGTGCCGATGGCGTTTGAGATTACTGCCAACAAGGGTAAATATAAAGCGATTAATCCGGCGCAGGTTAGGATGACCGTATGACGATTCGTGAGCGGTTGATGAAGTTTGGGACGGGGCCGGTATCCGATGCTCTTGATAAGGGCGGGGCGATGGGGCATGAGATGCGGCCGTGGTCTGCGAGTGCGCGGATGGCGGGGCCGGCGTTTACGGTGCAGGTGCATACGGCGGATATTCTGATGGTGGCTAAAGCGCTTGCAGAATGTCCTGCGGGGCATGTGTTGGTGATTGACGGGCATGGGGAAAAGAACACGGCACTGTGGGGTGGGCTGACTACGATGTCGGCGTTAAAGAAGGGACTGGATGGTGTTGTGGTGGAGGGGGCGATTCGGGACCTGGCTGATATCCGTGTTAGTAAGTTGCCGGTGTTTGCGCGAGCAGTGGTACCGAATGCGGGTGGAGGGCAGTATGTGGGGAAGTTGCAGGTGCCGGTGGCTTGCGGCGGAGTGGTGGTGCAGCCGGGGGATTGGGTGGTGGGTGATGAGGATGGGGTTGTCGTGATTCCGCTGGCTCGGCTGGAGGAAGTGGTGGAGAAGGCGGCTCGGATTGTGGAGGCTGAGAAGCGGATTGCGAAGGCGATTCGGGCGGGGGTGGAGATCGCTACTTTACTGCGTGTGGAGGAGACGCTGGAGCGGAAGGCTAAGGAGATTTTTGTGCCGCAGTTGCAGGTGGAGAAGAAGTATTGAGGGGAGTCAGAGGCCTAGCTTTTCGCGGAGTACATTTACTTTATCCCTGCTGACGGTGAGTTCGCTTTTGTCTTTGAGCTGCACGTGAACGCGCCCGGCGAACCAGCGGCTTATCTGCTCGACGCACTGCACGTTGACGATAGAGGCACGGTGGATGCGGAGGAAGTGTGCTGGATCGAGGCGAGCTTCGAGATCGGTGAGGGAGAGATCGACAAGAAAGCGGCCTTGTGCGGTGCTGGCATAGGTGAATCGGTCTTCGGAGATAAAGTGGGTTACTTCGCTGACAGGGATCAGTGAGAGCCGATCGCCCTTACGGGTGGCGACGCGTTGGAGCCAAGAGGGGGAAGTGAATGAGCCGGACAACTTCGATAGAAGCGATGCGAGCTCTGTTGGGGGCACGGATAGGCGCTCGTTGAGCCGATCAAGCGAAGTTTTGAGGCGGCCTTCATTAATCGGCTTAAGGAGGTAGTCGAGTGAATTCACTTCGAAGGCACGGACGGCATGGTGATCGTAGGCGGTTGCGAATACTACGTGGGGGGCCTTGGGGAGCGAAGCCAGGAGTTGGAAGCCGTCTATCTCTGGCATGTGGATATCAAGGAAAAGGATGTCAGGAGCGAGGGTGGTGATCTCTGAGATTGCCAGGCCAGAATCGGTGGATTGGCCCACCACCTCCACACGGCCTGAGGCTTTGAGCAATCGCACTATTGAGGCGAGAGCTAGAGGTTCATCGTCTACTGCGTAGCAACGTGGAAGGCTAGACATGGGCGGGTAGGATGAGTTCAACGGTAACGCCGGGATTCTGCGGGTGGACATGTAGAGTGGCTCTGGAGCCATAGAGGAGAATGAGACGGTCTCTGAGTAGCTGGAGGCCATGACCTGGCGATATCGAATCGGAAGCGAAACCTTTACCGTCGTCAGTGACCTGGAGATGTAGCGATGTGTCTTTGCGTTTGGCGGTGACGGTGAGATTGCCGCCGATGCGCCTGGTAGAAATGGAATGCTTGATGGCGTTTTCGACCAGTGTTAGCAGGCTTAGGGAGGGGACCTTGAAGAATAGAACGGCCTCGCTTGAGTCGAGACTCCAGTTGAGGCGCGGGCCGAGGCGCATCTGTTCGATCTCAAGATATCCGGCAACCATGCGGATCTCCTCACCGAGCGGAATGAGGGGATTTTGTGGGGCGTCCAGGGAGAAGCGGAGGAGATCTGCGAAGCGTTGGATCATGAAGTCGGCAAGGCGTACATCAATGTGAAGGAGTTCGCGGATCGAGGCGAGAGTGTTGAAGACGAAGTGAGGGTGAAGACGGGATTCAAGGGAGGTCCAGCGGGCTTCGGCGGCTTCGCGGCGCTGGCGCTCTTCGGCTACAGCGCGCCGTTCGATCTCTTGTCGCGCTTGTCCGAGGCGCTCCCAACCGTATTCGGCGAGCAAAAGTAGAGGAGAAATCACCACTCCGAATACAATTGTTCTGAGAAAAGCAACCCTGATGCTATCGGTGTCAAGCGCACTGAGATAGCTGAAGAGGACGGCCAGGAATGTAGCGATGACAGAGAGGGCAAAACAGGAAATGGCGCGGACCAGAAAGGGGAGGAGGGGTCGAGATCGCGCGTAAGTGATGGCCGAAAAGAAGATGAGGCTGTATGAAGTGAAATGGATAGCTGTGATGATGGCCGTCTCGATGACGAGCGAGATGCTTGCCTTAAAGTTTGAAGCAGCCCAAGCTATCAAGGTAAATGCCGTGGTACCAATCATCACGGTAGCCAAGGTGAACCGAAGGCCGGTCAGGATGCGATCAGTATTGATGTGCCAGCGCATTTGCGAATCTTTTGTCATTTTAGCGAAGTCCCCTTTCACGTCCGGTCGCCAATAGTTTGGGGCATAGTGATGGCGAAAGGCGTTTTTTTCGGCTGAATCGCACAAAGTGATAGACGAAATGAATGGATTGAATGATCCATCGATTTCTGGCTCGTCGACTGGCGCACTTTGCGTTTATTTGCCGATATTTACAGGCCAAACGGCAATTGCTCCCATTCAGCCGAAACTTGTCGATCCTTTTGGTGACGGTCTGTAGCATTCGAGGTATGAAAGCTTTTCCTTTTCTTTTATTGATTGCTCTTGTTACAGAGGGCACGTTACAAGCCCAGAAGAATGATATTGGTTTCCTGTTTGGTTTTTCGCAGCGCAATGCTTCCATCCGAAAGGATGTGATCCAAGGCGAAGCACGCTTGAGCATGCAAGTGAACTATTCGAGACTCGCGCGTGAAGGCACCCATGGCAGAATCTACTTTGAAGTCGCTGTGCTTTCTGCGGCTGGACTCAATGGCAAGATTGACGAGACCGTAACTGGCCGCGTGGGAGCGGTTGTGTTTATAACTCCTGGATTGCGGCTCCACCTGAAACTCACATCGAGGTTTTCGGCTTATGTCGCCGGGGGACTAGGAGTGGCAGTTAGCCGGGAGCGAATTGGGGTGCCCATTGGGCAGCAGGTCGTCACTACCAAGAACACCTACACCTCGTTTGCGGGGAATTATGGTGGTGGTTTGGACTTTCGATTGACGGACCATTGGAGCCTGAGAGGGGAGGTCAGGGATTTTCGCGCCAAGCGGGAAACGAAGATTCCGGGGCGCAACACTGCTGTTCATGTTGGCTTTGCCTATAGCTTCTAGCGTGGTGATGACTGCGCTTAGCGGATGCCGATGTTGGCGCTGAGTGGGGTGGAGCGGACCCAGTTGCCGAAATAGGTGGTTAGGCGGGTGGCGGGGTCGGACCAGGCTCCTCCTCGGATGATCTTGTATTAGCCGGTTTCGGGGCCTTTGGGGTTCTCGGGATAGGGATAGCTTGTAGTAATCTCTGTCGAACCAGACTGATCATTTCTGGAGTATCGAGTAGATGGAGCGACGGGTGGACTAGTCTTGTGGGTATGAACTTTGTACACCGGCATTCGTTGAGCATTGTGACTGGTTTGATTTTGGTTTCGCTGATCGCTTGTTATGCGTTTCTGGTTCGGGATGCTTCTACTCATTTTGGATCCTTTGTGGGGAATGCGATTGCGGACTGGAGCGGGATGTTTATGACGGTACTGGCTACTAAGCATCTGTATGAGGCCAAGCGGCATCCGCATGAGCCAATGCATTTTGGATTTCGGTTGATGATCCATAATCATCCGCTGACGCTATTTTTACTGGTGACGGGGTCTGGGTGGCTGGGGTTGTTCTTGGCTTTGCCGGTGGAGGACAAGTGGGGGCAGGTGGTGGGGAATCTGGTTTCAGAATGGACTCAGAGTTTGGGCTTTGTCTGGCTGACGAAACGGTTTATCGAGCGGAAGGCTGTGGAGCACCGGAAGGCTCTTGAAATAGTTGGAGGGGGATATGTGCCGGATTTGCGACATGTTCAATAGATTGTATTGATTGTCTTTAGCCCAAATCGAATGGATGCAGACCTGGAGCTGGCAAAAGCTGTTCTGCAACGGGACCGTAAGGCCTCGGCGGAGTTTGTTCAGCTCTATTCAGATCCCGTCTATCGCTATGTCCGCTTTCGGCTTCAGCCGAGAGTAGAGGCAGTGGATGACCTGGTTCAGGAAGTCTTTTTGACGGCCTGGAAGTCGCTTGGTAGATATGAAGGTGGAGCGCCGCTGAAGCAGTGGATTCTTGGGATTGCGCGGCATAAGGTACAAGACCATTACCGGCAGTTGCTCAAGAGTGTTCCCTTCCCTGAGGATGCCGAGGAGTTGGCGGATTCCAGCGACGGACTGGAGATTCAGCTTGGCACGGCGCAGGCGCAGGCTCGAATTTCTGCGATTCTCGCACAGTTACCGGAAAACTACCGGACGGTATTGCTGTGGCGGTATTGGGAGAAGAAGAGCGCCGAGGAGATCGGGGCTGAGATTGGGCGCACGCCTAAGGCAGTGGAGAGGTTACTGGCAAGAGCAAGACAGCAGTTTAAGCAAGCATGGCAAGGAAAGGAGGAGATCAAGTGAACCAAGACAACTGGATGGAACAAATCGCAGAACTTTGTGATGAAGAAGAGTCGCTTGCTCCTTCGTGCCTGAAGTCGAAATTGTATTCACGGCTGATTGAGACGCAGCAGTTGGAGGGGCCGCTGATGAGCCTTAAGGAGACGCAAGCCAATGGCCGGGGCTTGTGTGTGTTTGAGAAGCTGATCGAGATTCTGCCAGCGGAGAAGAATATGCAGAGCTTCCAGTATTGCCAGGTGTGCCATGCGCGGGTGGCTGGTGAACGTATCGAGAACGCGCCGATTTATTGGTCGAATTGCCCTTATTGCGAATTTCAGCCGCGCTAGAATTCGCGGACAAATCCGAAGTTGTTCAGGAAGTTGAGGAAGAGGGCTTTGCCTGGGGGGCGGAGCTGTGCGCTGAGGGGATTGGAAGAGACTGTTTCCCAAAAGGTATAACGGAAATGCCACTTGGGGCGGAGTTGGAAGTCGATGCCGACGGCGGTGCGCCAGTAGGGCTTGGTAGCAGAGAAGGTGTCTGGGGGTAGGATTGGGCGGCCCTTTGAGATGAGCAGGGTTTGGGCGCGGCTGTTTAGATGAATGAGACCGGCGCCGCCGGCAACATAGGGGCGCCACTTGCTGGAGCGGGGCCGGCCGTAAATCATTCCATCGAAACCAAAGGAGTTTTGGGTGCTGCGGCGGTCTTGTTCGAAAGTGTCTTCCTGCGTGCCTGTGAGACTGGTGCCGGTAAAAGTAAGCGGGTTGCGATTCCAGCCGTAGGCGGCCTGGATGCTGAGGTAGTCGTAGAGATGGCGACCGGCAAAAACCTGGAAGGCGGGGCCGTTTGAAGGTTTGTAGAGTGCGATCTGGGTGCGGGTGGAATCGATGATGGTGCGGCCGTCACCGGTGAGTGTGGCGATACCAGCGGTGCCGCCAGCGAACCACTGTGCCTGAGCAATTCGTTCGGCAAACAACAAGAAGAAGAGAATGCGAGACATTCTCTTATTTTGAGGGGGATCTAACCAGAAGTCACGACAGAAAGGGAGGAAGCGCTTCCCGATTGAAAAGAATAAAGGATTTGACATGAGAAACAACTTTGTAAATACCCTCGCGGTACTTAGTCTGGGAGCGGCTTCATTGATGGCGCAGCCGCAGAATGTTCGTTTGATTGGTATTGCCGGGCCAACGATTTTGACAGAGTCCGGCACCTATATGTTAACCACCGGGTTGACTGTTAGTTCTTCTACTGGCGCGGGGATTGAGATTACGGGCAACAACATTACGCTCGATTTAAATGGACAGACGATCACCGGGGCAGGAAATGCGTCTGGGGTTGGCGTTCGTGTGATGGGTGCCCGCAATGTGGTAGTGAGAAATGGGATTGTGGAAGCGGCACTAACGGGTGTGGTGACCATGAATTCGAGCAATGTACGGATCGAAAATATGATGATTCGCGGAAGGACCGGCGTATCGCCCGAGGCGGGAATCATGATGGTGCAGACATGGAATTCTGTGGTTGCCAACAACCAAATCGCGAATACTTTCCTTGGGATTTTCGTTCGCGGCGGCAACACGTTTGGGAACCTGATCGAGAACAACACGATGACGACGACGAGCTTGGACGGTAAGCTTGGCATTTGCTACAACCCTGCACCCACGGATCCGGCCGGGCCGAAGGGCGATCTGATTCGGGGCAACCTGATTCGCGGGTATCGTCAGGCGATCGCATTTGCCGCCTCGGACTTCAATGTAGCGGAAGGAAACACGTTTATTTTCCGTGTCAGTGCTTCGAGCAGTTCGAGCGAGACGAATGTGCTCAAGAACAATACGGAAGTGAAGATCAACTAGGCATTCGGGTGTGGGAGGGTAACTTTTCCGCAGGAATCAAAGTCCTGCTATTTTAGGGCATTCCCTCCCACTTCTTCATGCGTAACCGGATCTATCTCTCGACTGGCTTGTTGGCCGTAAGTATTTTGTTTTTGAGCTCCTGCAATCAGCAGGCAGCGACGGCACCTGGCAAGGGTGGCAAGAAAGGGGGCGGGGATGCGCCGGTGGTTGCGGTGAAGGCCACTACCAAGGATGTACCGCTAGACCTTGACGTCATTGGAAACGTGGAAGCGAGCTCCACGGTGAGCATCAAGCCACAAGTGAGTGGTGAGTTGAAAGCTGCTTTCTTTAAAGAAGGCGAATTTGTCAAGGCCGGGGATAAGCTTTTCGAAATCGACAAGCGGACGGTGACGGCACAGATCGATCAAGCGACGGCGAATCTGGCGCGGAGCGAGGCGCAGTTGCGGATGGCGACGGCGAATCTGGCTAAGGATATGGCGCAGGCGGATTATTTGCGGTCTGTTTCCAGTCGCAACGAGATGCTGATGAAGGAAGGGATTGCGTCGAAGGAGCAGGGGGCTCAGGCGGCAGCACAAGCACTGGCGCAGAAGGAATTGACCGATGCGGACCGGGCGGGGATTGAGAGTTCGAGGGCGGACATCGCTGCGAATAAAGCTACGGTTGAAACCTTGAAGGTGCAGTTAGGGTTTACAACGATCATGGCACCGATTACGGGCCGGACCGGAACTTTGCTGGTGAAGCCGGGCAACATCGTTTCCGCCAATTCCAGTGAGTTGATCATGATCAGCCAGATTCAGCCGGTGAACGTCACGTTCGCAGTGCCGGAATCGCAATTCCAGAAGATTGCGAGCCGGTTTGGCAAGGAGCGGATCCCGGTGTTTGCTACGCAACAGGATTCGATCGAGCCGCCTAGCGTTGGGAATTTGATCTTCATCGAGAGTGCTGTGGATGCGACGACGGGTACGCTGCGTTTGAGAGCCAGCTTTCCGAATGCGGAAAAGAAGATGTGGCCAGGCCAATTTGTGCGTGTGCGGATGAGACTGGGGACGGTGGAGGGGGCGGTGGTGGTGCCAAATCAGGCAGTGCAGACCGGGCAGGATGGATCTTTCGTTTATGTAGTGAAAGCGGACCGCAGCGTGGAGAACCGGCCGGTGACACTGGGTGTTCGCAACGGGAATGAACTGGTGATCGCGAAGGGTCTTGCCGAGGGGGAGACAGTAGTAACCGAAGGACAGTTGCGAATTGCGCCGGGGATCAAGGTGAATGTGCGTGCGCCGGGTGGTGGGGGACGCAAGGGTGGTGGTGAAGCGAAGGGTGGCGGCGAAGGCCGTCCCAAGAAAACGGAGTAATCTGACATGAACTTCTCCGCGATATTCATCAAGCGGCCCGTGGCTACAATTCTGTTGATGCTGGGCATCAGCATGTTTGGCATTTTGAGCTATACCGTACTGCCGGTAAGCGACTTGCCGAATGTGGACTTTCCGACGTTGAGCGTTTCGGCTGGATTGCCGGGTGCGGACCCAACGACGATGGCGTCTGCGGTTGCAACGCCGCTCGAGAGGCAGTTTAGCGGGATCGCGGGGATCGATTCGATGACGAGTTCGAACTCGATGGGGTCGACGAATGTCACGATGCAGTTTGACGTCTCCCGCGAGATTGATGGTGCGGCAGTGGACGTGCAGACGGCGATCAGTGCGGCGATGCCGTTGCTGCCGCCGGGGATGCCGTCGTTGCCTTCATTCCGCAAGCAGAATCCTTCGGATAGCCCGATTTTGTTTCTGGCGCTCACTACGACTTCGATGCCGAAGTGGAAGCTGGATGAGTATGCGCAGGTGGTTGTCGGGCAGCGGATCTCATCAGTAAATGGAGTATCGAGTGTGAACCTGATGGGCTCGCAAAAGTATGCGGTGCGCATTCAAGTGGACCCTGAGAAACTGGCTTCGCGCGGGATCGGGATTAATGAAGTGAGCGATGCGATCCGGAACTGGAATGCGAATGTGCCAACGGGGACGATGTGGGGACCGCAGCAGGCGTATTCGATTCAGACCAATGGACAGTTACCGACGGCTGAAGATTACGCGAAGATGATTGTGACTTACCGGAACAATGCGCCGGTGCGGCTGGCTGATCTGGGAGTTGTTCGCGATGGCAGCGAAGATGAGCGGACGATGGCCTGGAACTGGAGTAAGGCGACCAACAAGTTTGAGCAGGGCGTGAACCTGATGGTGATGCGGCAACCGGGCAGCAACATTATCGAAGTGAACGATGCGGTGAAGAAGCTGTTGCCTTCGATTCAAAAGCAGTTGCCGCCGACGGTAGATCTGGTGATACGGAGTGACCGGTCTAAGAATATTCGCGAAGCGTTTGCCGATATTCAGATGACGTTGCTACTGTCGCTGGGGCTGGTTATCATGGTGATCTTCCTATTCCTGCGGAAGGCGACGGCGACGATTATCCCGACGCTGGCCTTACCTGTGTCGCTGGTAGGTACCTTCGCGGTGATGTATCTGCTGGGTTACTCGATGAACAACCTGTCGATGATGGCCATCATTCTGAGCGTCGGGTTTGTGGTGGACGATGCGATCGTCATGCTTGAGAACATTGTGCGCCATATCGAGAATGGAATGACACCGATGGAGGCGGCCTATCGCGGGTCGAAGGAAATCTGGTTCACGATTGTTTCGATGACGATTTCGCTGGCGGCTGTGTTTATTCCGATTCTGTTCATGGGTGGCGTGTTGGGGAGGTTGTTCCACGAATTTGCGGTGACGATTACGACTGCGGTGCTGATATCAGGGTTTGTGTCGATATCGCTAACGCCGATGCTGGCGAGCCGTATCCTGAGGCCGCATTCGCCTGAGAAGCCGAGCCTGTTGTCGCGGATTATTGAGGCTCCGCTTGTGTTCGCAACGCGGATGTATGAGGTTAGCTTGCGGTGGGTCGTGAAGCATCATTTTGTGATGGTGATTGTTTTTGTCGCCATGTTCGCTTCGACGATGTGGCTGTTTGAGCGCGTGCCGAAAGGGTTTATTCCAGATGTGGACACCGATCAGATCTATGTGAATACGGAGATGGCTCAGGGCACAAGTTATCTTGCGATGCGCGGATATCAGGAGAGGATCAACCAGATCCTTACGACCGACCCTGACATCGACAGTTTCATGTCTAGTGTGGGCGGAGGAATGATGGGAGGTGGCGGCGGTAATTCCGGGCGTTTGTATGTGGCGCTCAAGCCGCTTAAGGAACGCAAGTCTTCTGCTGCCGAGATTGCGAACCGGTTGCGGCCGAAGCTGGGGGCGATTCCTGGTGTAAGGGCAGTGCCGACGCTGCCACCCGCGTTGCGCTTGGGTGGACGCGGGTCTAGCTCGAGTTATCAGGTGACCTTGCAGGCCGCCGACACAATGCAGTTGTATCGCGAGGGGCAAAGATTCGAACGCGAAGTAGCCAAGCTGCCGAGTGTTCTCGATATTAACAGCGATATCCAGATGAGGAGCCCGCGGGTGAAGATCGAAATCGATCGCGACAAAGCGGCTACCTACAACCTGGATGTGAGGATGATTGAACAGGCGATCTACAACGGGTACGGCAATAACTTTGCGAGTACGATTTATGCGCCGAATAATCAGTACCGGGTAATGCTGGAGGTGACGCCTCGCTACCAGGCCTTCTCAGACATGCTGGCTAAGTTGTATTTGAAGTCTGGAGATGGGCGGCTGATTCCTCTTGATGCAGTGACGAAGCGGAGTGAGGATGTTGGCCCGCAGACGATCAATCACTCGGGGCAGTTGCCTAGCGTTACGGTGTCATTTAACTTGAAGCCGGGTATTGCGCTGGGTGAGGCGGTAGAAGAGATTACAGAGATGGCGAAAGAGAAGCTGCCTTCCAATATAAACCTGACCTTTGCCGGCACGGCGAAGGTGTTTCAAGACTCGCTTTCGAATATGACGATGCTGCTGATTGTGGCGATTCTTGTGGTGTACATCGTATTGGGAGTGCTGTATGAAAGTTTTATCCACCCACTGACGATTCTGTCGGGGTTACCGTCGGCTGCGTTTGGAGCATTGCTGACGCTGACAATCATGAATGTAGAACTGAATCTTTATGCCTTTGTGGGTTTAATTCTATTGATCGGGCTGGTGAAGAAGAATGCGATTATGCAGATCGACTTTGCCCTGCAGGCGCAGCGGAATCATGGGGTGGGTGCTGCAGAAGCCATCTTTGAGGGTTGTGTTACGCGGTTTCGCCCAATCATGATGACGACGGCGGCTGCGCTGCTTGGAGCGGTGCCGATCGCGATTGGGTATGGCGCGGGTGGTGAATCCCGCAAGCCGCTTGGGTTGGTAGTGGTGGGAGGGTTGTTCTTCTCACAGGCGATAACGCTGTATCTGACTCCGGTGGTGTATGTGTATCTCGACAAATTACAGGGACTGTGGACGAGCCGGAAGAAGGCGACGATTGCACAGCCCACACTTGGTGAAGCTCATTCATGAATGTAAGCGGTATTTTTATTCAGCGTCCGATTGCGACGACGCTTCTGATGGTGGCGATTGGTCTGTTCGGTGTGATTGCTTACCGCAATTTGCCGGTTAGCGATTTGCCGAATGTGGATCTGCCGACGTTGCTGGTAACGGCGCAGTTGCCTGGGGCGAGCCCGGAGACGATGGCTTCGGCTGTGGCAACACCGCTCGAAGCTCAGTTTTCGACGATTGCAGGTCTTGCTTCAATGACCAGCATCAACACGCTGGGTTCGACACAGATCACGATTGAGTTTGATCTGGCGCGGAGTCTTGATGGGGCTGCTGTGGACGTGCAGGCAGCGATTACGCAATCGTCTCGTATGATGCCCCCGGGAATGCCTACGCCGCCTACGTTTGCGAAGGTGAACCCGGCGGATCAGCCGATTCTGTATCTCGCCTTGTCGTCAACGTCGATGCCGCTTTACGGCTTGAATGAGTTTGCCGAGACGCGTGTGGCGCAGCGAATTTCGCAGGTGACGGGTGTTGCGCAGGTTTCGATTCTTGGATCACAGCGTTATGCGGTGCATGTGCAGATGGACCCCTACGCGATGGCATCGAGGAAGATCGGGATCAACGAGGTTGAGACGGCACTGCGGAACTGGAACTCGAATCAGCCAACGGGAACTATCAATGGGCCGCAGCGGGCGTTTACATTGCAATCGAGTGGACAGTTGATGAATGCGGCGGATTTCAAAAAAGTGATCGTGAATTACCGGGGTGGGTCGCCAGTGCGTCTTGAGGAACTGGGCCGGATTGTGGACGGGGTGGAAGACGACCGTACAGCATCGTGGTTTTGCGATGAGGCTGGCTGCCGGAGGTCGATTGTACTGGGGATCCAGCGGCAGCCGGGTACGAACACGATCGCTGTTACTGACGGGATCAAGAAGCTGATGCCGCAGTTTAAGAACGATCTGCCGCCATCGGTTGAGATGAAGGTGTTCTACGACCGGTCAGATACGATTCGCGAGAGTTACAAAGACGTGCAGTTCACGATGCTGCTGACGCTGATTTTGATTGTGGGTGTGATCTATATCTTCTTGCGGAATTTTTCGGCTACGGTGATTCCGTCGCTGGCGCTTCCCTTCTCGATTGTGGGTACGTTTGCGGTGATGTATCTATGCGGATACTCGCTGGACAACCTGTCGATGATGGCGTTGATTCTGGCGATTGGTTTTGTTGTGGACGATGCGATTGTGATGCTGGAGAACATCGTTCGCCATATGGAAATGGGCAAGCCTCCGATGCAGGCGGCGATTGAAGGTGCGAGTGAGATCAGCTTCACGATTGTGTCGATGACGATTTCGCTGGCTGCGGTGTTTATCCCGATTCTTTTTATGGGTGGAGTGCTGGGACGGTTGTTTCAGGAATTTGCGGTGACGATTTGCGTGGCGATTTTGATTTCAGG
>Ga0335394_10005201_pt1 | contig 14755 bp, 12 predicted proteins | sample MAT03_FD_205741 | JGI IMG/M metagenome (GOLD analysis project Ga0335394, IMG submission 205741) | Freshwater microbial communities from Lake Fryxell liftoff mats and glacier meltwater in Antarctica - MAT-03 (spades assembly) (version 2) ...
TCGGCGCGCAGTGAGTAGGCGTCGTGCTGCATGCGGCCCAGGTCGGCGACCGAGAACTTCTGGCCGGTGCCGAGCATCTGGTGGATGCGCGCGATGCGCGACACCTCCACGCCGTCCGTCGTGCGGTACAACACCGGCCGGCCCTTGTAGTCCGGTGGATGCGAGTTGTCGTTGGCCGTGGCGATGTAGCCGCGCTCCGGGTTGAACTCGCGCGGCAGGTCGCTCCTGAAGCCCTGCCACTCGTAGTGGCCGGTGCCGGGCACCGGCAGGCGGCCGTTCCAGCCCTTGCGGTCGGGCGTGAGGCCGCTCACCTGCAGGGCGATGTTGCCCTTGGTATCGCCGCAGATCAGGTTGTGGGTCGGCACCTTCCACGACATCGCGCGGTCGAAGAAGTCGTCGCAACTTGCGGCCTGCGCCAGCTTCAAGCTGCCCTTGAAGGGCGCCGTGCCCTGCTCCTGGTTCACCGACTTGGCCACGTAGGCGCGGTGTTGCGCCGGGTCTTCGAAGAACACGGGGCCGTGCCGCGTGAACTTCAGTTCGACGGTGCGCGGCGCCGCCTCGCCCTTCACCTTGATCTCTTCGCGGACAACCTTCATCGGCTCCCAGGCGCCCTTGAACTGCGTCTGGGTGGCGTCGGCGGGATTGGTCGTTTCCACCACCGTGTCGACCATGTCGATGCCGGCGAAGGTGAAGGCCCACGCCACCTTGTCGTTGCTGCCGGCGTCCACGCCGACAAACGGCGGCTCCGACCCGCCGATCACATTCCAGCCCGGCGACACGAGGTGCACGAAGTAGCGGAGCGAGGGCATCTCAATCGTGCGGTGCGGGTCGTTGGCTACGATCGGCACGCCGGTCGTGGTGAGCTTGCCGCTCACGACCCAGTTGTTGCTGCCGTCCATGTCCTGCGGTTCGGGCATGAGGCGCGCCACCTTCGGCGGCTGCATGAGGTGGCGGAACTGCGGCACGATGTCGAGCGCCGGCAGGACACCGGGTTCGAACGGATTGCGATCGCCCTTGCGCACCGCATCGATGATGCCGGCGGGGATGGCCTTCACGTCGAGCCCGTCGGGCACTACCAGGTCGTCCCAGGGATCCGGCGCGGCATTCTGGTTGGCCGCCTTCACGCCCAGCTTGGCCACCTCGAGCGCCAGAAGCAGTTCCTCGGCCGGCGTGCCGCTGGCGCTGTCGAGGCCGACCTGCGCCCAGCGTAGCGTGACGGTGCGAGCGGTCCATGGCTCCGGCACGATGCCCGTGAGCTGGAACTCCACCGGCAGGCGGTCCTGGTGCTGCGCCACGAAGGCGTTCAAGCCGTTGGCCCAGGCCGTGAAGAGACGCTCGGCGTCGGGGTGGTAACTTTTCCACTCGGTGTCGTCGTAGGGCCCGCGAAACATCATCAGGCGCGTGCGCGCGTCGTAGTCGTAGGCCCGCGGTCCGAAGATCTCGGCGAGGCGGCCTTCGCGCCAGCGCCGCCACATCTCGAGCTGCCACAGGCGGTCTTGTGCCATCACGTAGCCCTGCGCAAAGAACATGTCGCCGTCGTTCTGCGCGTAGATGTGCGGAATGCCCTGCTGGTCGCGCACGATCTCGACTGCGGCCTTGAGGCCGGGCACCTTCAGCTCGCCATCGATCCGCGCGATCGACTGCTGGGCCAGCGCGTCGAGTGACTTGGGGGCTGGCGGCGGAAAAGGCGGGGACGGCTTGCAGGCGGAGGCGGCGACGGCGAACACGAACGAGAGAGCGAAGGCGTTCCGTCGGACCATAAACGAGTCATCCCCCTGGTGCGAGCCTGAGCGGCGCGCAACCGGGGGATGATGACCGCGGCTGGCGCGGGTGTCAAACGCGGCGGATCGGCGTCCGGAACGGGCGCCAGTCCACTAACCCTTGAGACGGCGGTTCACTTCCGCCCAGTTGATCACGTTCCAGAACGCCGCCACGTAGTCGGGCCGGCGGTTCTGATACTTCAGGTAGTAGGCGTGTTCCCACACGTCGAGGCCGAAGATGCCGCGTTTGCCTTCCATCGACGGCGTGTCCTGGTTGGCGGTGCTGTGGATGACCAGCTTGCCGTTCTCGTCGCTGAGCCACGCCCAGCCGCTGCCGAAGCGGCCCGCGGCTGCCGCGCCGAACGCCGCCTTGAACTTGTCGAAGTCGCCGAACGTGCCTTTGATTGCGTCGGCGATGGCGCCGGTGGGCGCGCCGCCCGCGTTCGGCGCCATCAGCGTCCAGAACTGGATGTGGTTGGCGTGACCGCCGCCGTTGTTCCGAACCGCGGTGCGGATGCCTTCGGGCACGTTCGCGAGGCCCTTCACGAGGTCGTCGATCGAGAGCTTCGCCAGCTCGGGAGTCTTGGCCAGCGCGTTGTTGAGATTCGTCACATACGCCTGATGATGCCGATCGTGATGAATCGTCATGGTCATCGCGTCGATATGCGGCTCGAGGGCCGCCGGCGGATAGGCGAGCGGCGGAAGCGAGTAGGGGCCGCTGGCGGCGGGGGCCTGCGCGAAGGTCGTCGTGGCTCGCGCCGCCATCAGCGTGCTAAGTCCCAGAGTGGACAGCGCCTGTCTACGGGTCAACGTCATGAGTGGGCTCCTGGCACCAAGCGGGGAACCAGTCCCCCGCGAACCCCCATCATACCGGGGGGCGAGGCGCCGTTACATCTTCGGGCCGGGCTCGATCAGGTGGAACTGGTCCTGCCGCGTGAGCACCCAGCTCCATGAGCCGTCGGGCAGGAGCGCGGCGTCTTCCTCGAGCGCGAAGCGCACCTCCTGGCCGCCCCACTCGGGCACCTTGTGGGTGGCGTTCAGCTCGATCGAGTGCCACGTGCTCGGGCGGAACTGGTAGTCGCCGCGCACCGGCACGCCCTCTTGATAGTCGGTCATGCCGATCGGCGGCCCGGCGGCATGGCCGTGATAGCCGATGGCGTGGCAGTAGATCGACGGCACCAGCCCTTCCTTCACGGCCTGCATGCGCGCGTCGCGCAGCGCCTGGTTGCCGGTGCGGCCCACCCTGGCGTACTGCATCGTCAGATCCTGCAGCCGGTTGGCGGCCTTCAACCCGTCGCGCAGGCCCTGCGGCGCGTCGGCCTCGCCGGGCTTCAACACGTAGGCGAGGTGCTGCGTGTCGGTCGAGAGGCCAAGGTAGACGAGGCCGAAGTCGGTGTGCAGCATGTCGCCCGGCTTGATGACGAGATCGCCGTTCGTGCCGCCCTGGCGCCAGATCGTCACCGACGGATGGAACCACTTGCCGAGGCCCATCTCCACCACGCGTTGACGCATCCACCACACGACATCTTCGGTCGTCGTCTTGCCCGGCGTGATGACCGTGTGCGAGAAGGCTTCCCCGATCACCAGGTGCGCCACCTGCATCACGTGGCGATAGGCCTCGAGCTCTTCGGGCAGCTTGTGTTCGAGCCAGCCCACGGCCAGCATCTCGGCGGTCTTCACGCGCGCGCTGTACTTGTCGCCGAGCGCCAGCAGCAACTGCTTCTTCTCGTTGGCGGTGAGGCCGTCGGCGTGATTCCACGCTTCCGACTCGTTCACGCCAATCACCTTCGGGTCTTTCTGCTCGACCAGCGTGCGCAGGCCCTGCCACTGGCCGTCGTTGGTGGTGGCCACGACGGTGTAGAGCTTGTCGTAGTCGCGCCCGATCGAATACCGCTCCACTGGCTTGCCGCCGCCGGGATTCACGAACACCAGAATCGTGCGGCGCCGCGACGAGTAGGTGGTCACCGGCGCCATCGAGTGGAACACCGGGTCGTCGTTGTACTCGCGCGACACCACGATCCACATGTCGATGGCTTCGCGCGTCATCAGCATGGGCAGCACGGTGTCGAACCGCTTCACGACCCAGCTGCGCTGGATCGGGGCCTGCTCCCGATGCGTGAGCACGCGCTGGGCCGGGTCGGGATACGGGCCTTGCGCGGCCAGCGGAGCCAGGGACACGAGCGCGAGCACGAGTGCGAGTGCCGCGGCGCGCCGCGCGCGACGGGAAGTGACGGCCAAGTGAGACATGCCGTGCAGTGTAGATCAGCCGTGTAGGTCGGCTGAATAGGTCGCCGACGCCCGCGTGGACATCGAACGCCACTTCACCCCGTAGTCCCGGCCAGAAAAGGGGCCGAACGTCCGGCCGTGCTCGCACTTTGGCACGAGTGCTGCTAGCCTGACATCTTCACCGCATATGAGCTGGATAGCCATCTTCGCGGCGGCTGTGGGCTTCACGACAGGAACTGTCGCGGCCGATGCCGATGCCGTCAGCGGCCGGTGCCGTGACGGCCGCGTCTGGACCACGTCGATCGGCGAGCAGGTTCAGATGCTCGGCTTGCTCAACCTGGTGCGCGCCGATGCCGCCCGGCCGCCGCTCAGGCGGCTGTCCGTGCTCGACCGCATGGCCCTGGCGCACGCTGCCGACATGGCGTGCCGCGACTACTTCGACCACCGCAATCCCGAACGGATGCGTCTGCAAGACCGCCTGAAGCTTGTCAACGACGGGTCGCTCTCCGATTGGCATCGCCTGGCCGAGGTGATCGGCACGAGCGCGACACCGCGCCGTCAGCTGGACAAGTGGCTCGACAGCCGCTCGCACCGCCGCGCCGTGCTCGAGGAAGAGTACGACCGCGTCGGCGTCGGCCTGGTGCGCATTGCCGGTTCCCGCTACGGCACCTACTGGGCCGTCGAGTTCGCGGCCGACGGCCGGTAAGCCCATCGACCGCTGAACGGGCGAGTAGGTGACGCCGTCTGGACTGCTCTGCACTTCCACCCGCGCCAGCGTCTCTCCGGACACCAGGTCCAGTACGCCTGCTGTGGGCTCGTCCGACGCGCGAGAGGGAGCGGCGGTGCGTCCACGTCCGATAATGCGGCTTCCGTAACCCAGCGCTCATAGTTACTATCGTCTCCTGCGCCATCAGCTGCTGTCAGAGCGCCGGTTTCTCGGTGAATTCCTGGGCGAGCCGGAACCGCCCACCGACCACGTGGTGCCCGATTCGCTCACGATCGAGGCCTGTGCACGGCGGCTCACGGGCGCTTGCCCTCCCGCGTCTCGCCTTCCTGGCGACGCGGCCGACCGAGTGGTGGCTCGACACGCGGCCGTTCTTCGATGTCGAGCGAGAACGCGTCTGGATCTTCTGGCGCCGACTACTGCACAGCGCGCATCACCGGACGCAGCTCACGGTCTACCTGCGGCTGCTCGGCAAACCCGTGCCATCGGTGTACGGCCCGACGGCCGACGTCACGTGGGCGGGCGCGGATCCGACGGCGACAGCCGCAGCGGCGGCGCGAGGCCCCAGACCATGACCTTTCGAGAACTGAGACGACACGTGGCCGAGTTGTTTCGGCTGCTCTACAACGAACCGCCAGGGTGTTGGGTGCCCCTCTCACGGTCCCTGGACGGTGACCGCATTGCGTTTTCACACAGCGACGCTCGCCCGGAATCTCCGCCAATCGCTCCAGATGCTGGGGATCCGAGGCGCATCCAGCACGATCGCTGACACGATCGCCCGTGCTGCGTACTCGCACAATCCAGTATGGTGTCCCCATGCCCACGCGCTACGACTCCATCGTCATTGGCACCGGCCAGGCCGGCCCGTCCCTCGCCGCGCGGCTCGCCAAGGCCGGCCGCACCACCGCGGTCGTCGAACGCGGCCGATTCGGCGGCACGTGTGTCAACACGGGGTGCATTCCGACCAAGACGCTTGTCGCCAGCGCACGCGCGATTCACATGGCGCGTCGTGGTGACGAGTTCGGCTTCACCACCGGCGGACCGGTGCACGTGGACATGGCACGGGTCAAGGCGCGCATGCACGCGATCGCCGGACAGTCGAGTACCGGCGTCGAGCGATGGATGAAGCAGACGCCAGGGGTGACGGTGTACGAGGGTCACGCGCGCCTCACCGGGCCACGCAGCGTCGACGTGAACGGCGCGGAACTCGAGGCCGGCGAGATCTTCTTGAACGTCGGCGCGCGGGCCGTCGTGCCTGATATCCCGGGCGCGGCCGCCGTGCCGCTCCTCACGAACCGCGGCATCATCGAGCTCGACACGCTCCCCGAGCATCTGATCGTCGTGGGCGGCAGCTATGTCGGTCTGGAATTCGCGCAGATGTACCGGCGGTTCGGGAGCCGTGTCACGGTCATCGAGCGTGGGGACCGCATCATCCCCCGCGAAGACGACGACGTCTCCGAGACCCTGCTGAGCATACTGCAGGCCGAGGGCATCGACGTTCGACTGTCGGCCACGTGTCTGGCCCTGGCGCCGGCATCGCCAGGCGTGGCGGTCACGGCGGACTGCGCGCAGGGCCCGGCGGTCGTCGAGGGTTCCCACGTGCTGATGGCCGTCGGCCGGCGCCCCAACACCGACGACCTGGGACTCGAGGCCGCCGGCGTCGCCACCGATGCCCGCGGCTTCGTCGTCGTCGACGATCACTGCCGCACGTCCGTGCCGGGCATCTGGGCGCTGGGCGAGTGCAACGGCCGCGGCGCCTTCACGCACACGGCGTACCACGACTTCGAGATCGTCGCGGGCGCGTTGCTGGACGGCGATGAGCGGCGCATCACCGACCGGATCCTCTGCTACGCCTTGTACACCGATCCGCCCGTCGGCCGCGTCGGGATGACGATCCGCGAGGCCCGAGCGTCCGGACGTCGGGTGCTGGTCGGCTACCGGCCGATGACCAAGGTGAGCCGGGCCCGGGAGATGAGCGAGACACAAGGATTCATGCGAGCGCTGGTCGACGCCGACACGAAGCAGTTGCTCGGGGCCGTCGTCTTCGCCGTCGGCGGTGACGAGATCCTCCATTCGCTCCTGGACGTCATGTACGCGAACGCCCCCTACACGACCATCTCCCGCGCGGTGCACGTGCACCCGACGATCAGCGAACTCATTCCGACGATGCTGCAGGACCTGAAGCCCCTGCCGGCCTAGCGGCGCCCGGTGTTCGATGAACTCGCGCGCGCGCGACTGGCGCCCCTGCTCCTGCCGGGCGCTCGATGGCTCGGCCGACGAGGCGTCTCGCCCTCGGTGGTCACCGTCGCAACGCTCGGTCTGGGGCTGGCCGCGGCAGCGGCCGCCTTCGCCGGTTGGCGGTGGACGGCTGTCGTCTTCTGGCTGGTGAGCCGTATCGGCGACGGTCTCGACGGTGTGCTGGCGCGAACCACCGGACGCACCAGCGCCTGGGAGGCCCGCCGCGCTGCCACTACCGTCTCACGTGGACGCCATGGCGTTACGCGCGCACCAGGCCATCTGGCGGTCACCGGCCTGTCGCTGCCGGGCGTGGCGATCATGACGTTGGCCGGCGGCGCGGTCTTCGGCTTCGTCACCGGCACCGTGCTGGTGTCGTTCGCGTCGTCCATCGGGGCCACACTGGCCTTCCTGACCGCCCGGTTCCTGCTGCGCGACTGGGTGCAGCGCCGCTTCGGCGAGCGGCTCGGCGCCCTGAACGCCGGCATCGCCCGGGAAGGCGCGTTCTACCTGTTCGCCCTGCGGCCCGTGCCCCTCTTCCCGTTCTGGCTCATCAACCTCGCGATGGGCCTGACGACCCTTCGGACGGCGACGTTCTATGGCGTCAGCCAGCTGGGGATGCTCGCCGGCACGGCCTTCTACGTATATGCCGGCACGCAGCTCGGGCAGTTCGCCGTGTCGCCTGGCCTCGTCGCCGCGTTCACGCTGCTGGGGGTCTTCCCCTTGGTCGCCAAGCGTGGCCTCGACGCGATCAAGGCCCGGCTCGGCAGCCGGGTCACGCAGGTCGAGATGCGGCCACGCATCCTCTCGCGCGAAGACCCGGACGTGTCGGCGCTGGTCCAACGGCGGTTCGAGGCGGACGGCGTCCGTATCCTGGTCGAGCACAAGGCCGCTCGCATGGTGATCGAGCAGGGGGAGAAGGTGCTCTACGCCGAACACCACGGCCAGGAGGTGCGCATCCCGTTCGATGCCGTGCTCGTCGCCGCCGGTCGCGTCGCCAACACGAGCGGCTACGGTCTGGAGGAGCTGGGGATCGCCACCACCACGGCCCGCACGGTGCAGACCGACGACTATCTCCAGACGATCTATCCGAACATCTTCGCCTGCGGGGACGTAGTGGCGCGCGTCGGCCTCAACGAGGGGGAGGCCCGCGCTACGCAGGTGCCGCATGTCGTCTCGGTCTACCCGATCGAGGAACTGGACCGCGCGATCGTCGACGAGGACGCGCACGGCTTCGTCAAGGTGCTCACGAAGCCTGGTACCGACCAGATCCTCGGCACCATTCACACCTACCCGACACTGGCCGAAGCCAATAAGTATGCGGCGGGCGTCTGGAAGCGGAGCACTGTCACCAGGGGCCAGTGCGGGTTCCTTGCGGCCTTCCATGCGTGGCGCCGCGGCGCGGGGTCGCTCGGCGGCGTCATTGACCGACTCGGCGGTCTCCTGTCGGACAAGAGCTCGGCCTATGCCGATACCGACCACTAGGTGCGTGAGCAGGGCTGCTTCGGCGCTTCTGCTCGCCGCCTTCGCAATACCGCTGCAACGGCCTGACGGCTGGGAGACACTCGTCTTCGGACGCGTTCCAGCCAACCAGGTCACCTTCAGCGAGGTGGGCCTGCATATCCGTGTCGACCGATCGGCCGGCCCGCTCGTGTTTCCGTTGCCCGCGTCGCGGCTCGTGCGACGGGTGCAGGCCAGTGGCCGCGTCCGCGGCGCGGTGCGGCTCGAGCCGGGGCAACGGCAGGGCCAGCGCGGTGCCGACGACTACGTGCTGCGCATCGGTCTGGTCGAGGCCGGCTCCCGCACGCTGGGCCGCTTCGAGCGTCTGACTGCGCCGGCATGGGTGCGGCGGCTGTTCGCCCTGGCCCCGCCCCATACCGGAATCTCGCAGGTGTCCTTCTACAACGTGGCCAACGCGACGAGCAGTATTGGGACGATGCGACAACATCCTCTGAGCGACCTGCTCCACGAGCAGGTGGTGGCCGCCGTCGATGCGTCCGGCGCCTTCCACATCGACCACGACTTCGGGACCGAGCGCCGCGTCCTGGCCGTCTGGCTGAGCAGTGACGGCGACGACACCCAGTCGTCGTTCGAAGTCACCCTCGAACGACTGGAGTTGGAGTAGCCCAACCGTTGTCGTGTCGTCGGGGCGTGTAACGCCGGGGAGGGGGCGCGTGACTACCGCGCTGGTGCTCACCATACGGCTTCGCACCGCGCTCGTTCTGGCCGTGACCGCCACGCAGCGGCTGTGCCTCGGGGCCGGCCTGGTCGGATATGCGCAGTGGCTCAGGCGCGACCTGACGACGGCTGTGACCGACCAGGTGTTGCGGGACAACCGCGCCGTGGCCGCCCAGTTCGCTCGCAACTGGCGGCGCTTGCGGGGGGGGCGTCGAGCGCATCGCCCTGCCGAACGAAGGATCTCTCTGCATCATCGCCAATCACACCGGCAAGCTGCTCGGTCATCCCAAGATGCGGCGAGACCCTGGCCTCGCAGGCGTCGACCACGGCGCGACGTTCTGCGCACCGGAGGGGTGGGCGGCACGATCACCGACTTGGCCGCCGCCGGCTCGTTCGGGGGCACCGGCCACGTCGGCGACGAGAGCCATGTGATCGGGACACTGTCCTGCCGGACCTCGGCATCACGGTACTGGCGCATCAGCGCCAGTCGGGCATCGATCACACGGTCGCGGGCCTCATGGCGACGAGCGTCCGCATGGGGCTCTTCATCGCGATCGGACTCGTGGGCGTCACGGCGGCATCCACGGCCGTCGTGGTCGATCGCTATGAGAACTTGTGGGGAGGAGGAGCGGCTGTTGTGGGCCTCGTCGGACGGGGAGAGGGAGCGGCGGCGCGTCCACGTCCGCTAATGGGGCTTCCGTCACCCAGCGCTAATAGTTACTATCGTCCTGAATACCACTTCGTAGCCCACTTCCTGAAACCACCACCAATCGGCGAGCAGGGCGCTGAAGGTGGGGAATCCGAACAGGAGCCCAAAGAACAGGGCAACGCCAACAAGGACCGTAACGCGCGACCGGAACATCAGACGCCTCCAGAATGCTCGGCGGGAATGACGGCAGGAGCGATCGGAGGCCACCCGAATGCGACACCGGCGCGCGCGACGGCGCACCGACCTCTTTCAAGGATACGTCTGGATATGGCCGAAAAGTGCCGCGCTCGATGATTCCCACCCACACCGACGATATTTCCACGCATCAGACTCGTCGGCGGCGTCACCAGAAGTGTGCCGCGCATGGACGAAGATTCGTGCAAGGCGAATGCCATCAGTCGCGGGCGATGTGTCGGCCCTCGATATTGTACGTATGCTCATCCCTTTTCTGATGTTCGGCGGCAGCTTGGTGGCGTTGCTGGTGGCCGCGCACTACTTCACCGCCGCCGCGGAACGCGTCGGATTGGCGTTGGGCATGTCCCCCTTCGTGGTGGGAGTTTTCATCGTGGCGATCGGCACCTCGCTCCCCGAGCTGGTGGCCTCGCTGGTGAGCGTCCAAACGGGTGCGTCCGAGATTGTGAGTGGCAACGTGCTGGGTGCCAATGCCGCCAACCTCCTGCTGATTCTGGGGGCCTGCAGCATCGCGGTGCCGAGCGGGCGCATTGAGCTCGGCAAGCAATATTTATTCATCGATCTGCACTTCTTGTTGGGTGCTGTACTGGCGCTCGGGACCGCCATGAGCGACGGTGTCGTCACACGCGTGGAGGGCGTGCTGCTGCTGTCTGCTTACGGCGTGTACGTCGCCTACCTGATGGCCGAAGGGCGCTCGGGAGACGCATTGGACGAGCGAGTGGAAGCACTGCCCACAATCCCTGCCGGCAACCGCATCGCGCCGAAGGATCTGATGCTGCTGGTGCTTACCGGTGCCGCGATATTCGTGGCCGGCGACCGCACCGTCAACGCCCTGCGCGCCGTGGCCGACGCGCTCGCCATCTCCCCCGCGATCGCCTCCGTCACGATCCTCTCCATCGGTACGACGCTGCCGGAGTTGGCAGTGAGTGTTACGGCGGCGCGGCGTGGGCTCGCCGCCATGGCTGTGGGCAACATTCTGGGTTCCACCATCTTCAACTCGCTCGCGGTCACCGGCGCCGCCGCCACACTTGGTGGCGTCGCGGTGCCACCGGCGCTGCTTCACTTCGCGCTCCCCTTTGTGGCCGGCAGCGCACTGCTCTTCTATCTCCTCACGCAGGACAAGCGCATCTCCCGTTGGGAAGGGCTGCTCTTTCTCGTGCTTTTTGCTCTGTTCGTGGTTAAGGTCGCCAACATTGGGTAACCGATCCAATCGACGCAACGAATGAAGAGCGCGATCGCGCGCGGCGAGCACGTCGGCCGCACGCACCAATGCAGACAGTAAGCGGTCGGTCACTCGAAGCACGAGCGGATCCCACACTCGCCGATGGACTTGGCCCGATCTTACGGACACCCGGCTTGTATCTCCACACCAGCATCGTTTTCCCGACATCGAACTCCAGGACGTACGGCGGTCGCTCGCTGCGATCCTTGGCGTAGTTGGACAGCGGCCCTAATGCTTACTCCAGCAGCTTCGCTGTTGTGGGGAGGAGGAGAGGCTGTTGTGGGCTCGTTGGGCGGGGCGAGGGAGCGGCGGCGCGTCCACGTCCGATCATGGGGCTTCCGTCACCCAGCGCTCATAGTTACTAGCGTCCTATCGCCGAGCGTCTCGCCGCTGCGCTGCCAAGCCTCGCAGGAGTGCCCGTCCTCATGCCGGCCTCGCTGGTCGCGCTCTCGGGTGCGCGGCTGAGGTTATCGCCGCTAGATCCCCCCCGTTGAGCAACAAGCTCCGAGCGCGCATCCCCCTGCTCGATGAGTCGGCACTGGAGCAACCGGAGACAGTCGCGGCAATCCTTCACCACGTCCGCCGTGCAGGATGATGCTCCCAATGTGCCGCTCGCCGTCCGATCCCGCGATCGGGAGAGCCCTGGCCACTGCCGCACTTGTCGGAACGGCGGTCTCGCTGGGTCATGCGCTTGCGCCAGGGGCGCCTTGGTGGCTGAGCGTGCACGCGCTTCTCCCGGCTGCGGTCTTCTCGTCTGGTGCCTGGAGCGCTGGGCATCGCACGTTGTAGTCGTGGCTCGTGGTGCGCGGAGCCGCGACCATCACGGTCGTGACTATCTTGTTCACGGTCACCAACGACCGCTTGGACCTCATGCCGTGGGCTCGGGTCACGCTCAACTATCTCGTCCCCTTTGGGGTATCGCTGGCGGGAGGCAGACCGCCCGATTCGAGCGGGTAGACTCATGCAAGCAGACTGCTTTTTCAGCGGATTCCTGGACCCAAATCCCATACGAGAACTAAGATGCCGCGCGCAGGCTTTCCTCGAGGAGAATGGCCCCGATGGCCCTATAGGGCCCAATAGGGCCCAGGATGACTGACAAGGTAAAAACCGTGGAGGATGCCGCCAAGCCGAGCGCCATTGGTATAACCGTGCGGGACGTTCCTGTGTCCGCGACCGACCTTGCGCTGGTCGCGCAGCTTCGTGCCCGCAGCCCCAAGGCGTTCTCCGACCTCATCGACCGGTACCATGGACCTCTCCTGCGGCTGGCTCTCGTTTTCGTCCCGGGTCGCGCGGTGGCCGAAGAGGTGGTGCAAGAGACCTGGCGGCGGTCGATGCTGCGCGCTTTCAGGCGAGCGGCATGTGGGGGGTTCCGCCGCGCCGGTGGGAAGACGACGCGCCCGAGAAGCTCCTCATGGCCCAGCAGGCAATGCAGCACCTCGAGGGCGCCATCGCGGCGCTGCCGCCAAACCAGCGCGCCGTCGTGACGCTACGGGACATCGATGGGCTCGAGTCCGACGAGGTCCGTAACGCCCTCGAGATCTCCGAGACCAATCAGCGCGTGCTTCTCCACCGGGCGCGCTCGAAGCTTCGGGCCGCGCTCAAAGAGTATGTGGAACGGAAGTAGGCGATCATGCTCACCTGCCAACAGCTCACGGAGCTCGTTACCGAAATGCCTCGAGGGACGCATGTCCCTCTGGCGGCGACTTCAGGTTCAGATGTACCTTGGCATGTGCCGACATTGTCGCGCCTACCGTGCACCAGATGAAGACCACCGTTCGCATACTGGGCCGCCTTCCCCGGGAGCAGATGCCGGCCGACATCAAGGCGGAGCTTCTCAAGCGCTTCGGTGGGATGGCACCGCCGGATCAGAAGTGAAGCGGTCGTCCAGGGGCGTGGTCGCTGCCCTCGGTTTCGGCCTTGCGCTCGCGGGATCAGCGAGCTGCAAGCGGGAAAACCCCAATCCGGGACCGCCTGCATCGGCGTCGACGCTTGCGACGGCGACGCGTCCACCGGCGAAGGCCTACTCCAATCCGCCCGAGCAGGAGGTGGGCACGCTGCCTGCCGGAGTGGGTCTGCCGCTCGGAACGATGACCGGCATGATGCCAAGCGGGACCACGTTCGCCATCGGCCTCGTGGTTCACCTCATGAGGGGGGCCGCCCTCGCAGTGGCCTACGCGTGGCTCTTCGAGCGTGTCGCCCATCGCGGTCGGTGGACGCCCGGCGCGCTGGTGGCGATTCCACACATCGTTCTTGCGGAGCTGATGATGGGAGCGATCCCGATGATGCACCCGCTCATGCCGAACCCGGTCGCTCCTCGCGGCGTCTTCATGTCGGGGCTCAGTCCGATGGGCGTAGGCGCGGTGCTGATGCTGCACGTGATCTTCGGAGCGATCGTCGGAGGTGTGTACGGTGACGTCCGTAACCCCGGCCACATTGGCCTCGGAACGCGCGCATCCCACGCGTGAAGCGATCCCGGCGACACCGCGGAACCAACGCGATGCCATCCCGCATCCACGACTACGCCATCATCGGCGATTGCCGCTCCGCCGCGCTCGTGTCGCGGAGCGGCTCGTTCGATTGGCTCTGCTGGCCGCGATTCGATCGCCCCTCGATCTTCGGCGCGCTCCTCGACGAGCGCGCGGGAGTGTGGTCGCTCGTGCCGGCCGACGTTTGCGGGGTCGAGCGCCGCTACCTCCACGCGCTACCACGTCTCGCTTCACGCCATGTTTTCAAGCAGTTTCCGGCCGCGCTCTGCCCGCCGCACAGCCACTTGCCCCTGAGGAGAGCCCCCATGAACACGCAAAAGGGCAGCGACATTTACAACGTGATGGTGATCGGCGCCGGCACAGCGGGACTTGTGACGGCGGCGGGAACCGCTGGTCTCGGAGGGCGAGTGGCGCTGATCGAGCGAAACAAAATGGGCGGCGATTGCCTGAACTTCGGCTGCGTGCCGAGCAAGGCGCTCATTTCCTCGGCGCGCCTGCTGCACGCGATGCGCCACGGCGAAGAATGGGGGATCGCGCCGCAGTCCATGGAGCCTGATTTCCAGCGCATCTCCGGACGAATGCGCGAGCGCCGGGCACGGATCGCGCCGAACGATTCGCAGGAACGTTTCGAGTCGCTGGGCGTAGATGTTTTCCGAGGCGAGGCGCGTTTTCTCTCGCCGCATGAAGTGGAAGTGGAAGGCACGAAGCTGCGCGCGCGGCATTTCGTAATCGCTACCGGCACGCACGCCACCCGACCGACGATCGCCGGTCTCGATGAGGTCCGCGCTTTTACGAATGAGACGATCTTCGACGAGCTGAAAGAGACGCCCGCGCCTCTGCTGGTGCTCGGCGGCGGGCCGATCGGCTGCGAGCTCTCGCAGGCGTTTGCGCGCTTCGGCGTCCAGGTGACGCTCGTGCAGCGCGGCGCGCGTCTGCTGCCGAAGCAAGACCCCGATGCGGCCGAAGTGCTGAGCGAGTCCTTGAAAAGCGATGGCGTCGCAGTGCTCACCGGCGCTGCGCTGG
>Ga0335394_10005207_pt1 | contig 14746 bp, 9 predicted proteins | sample MAT03_FD_205741 | JGI IMG/M metagenome (GOLD analysis project Ga0335394, IMG submission 205741) | Freshwater microbial communities from Lake Fryxell liftoff mats and glacier meltwater in Antarctica - MAT-03 (spades assembly) (version 2) ...
TATTCAATATCAAGACAATAGGCGTTGTGCGGGGCGAGCATGTGGACCTCCAAAACCCAACTTTGGCGTATGCGCAGTCTTGTGGCATGCGTTTATTTCCGGTTTCAAAAAAGGAATATGATCTGGGAGAATCCTCTGTCGCAGTGACGAAAATACTACAGGAATTTCCGGATTATTACGTTTTGCCGGAAGGTGGTTCCACACCATTGGGCGTCGCGGGCTGTGCAGCCATCGGCTCGGAAATTTTGGGACAGGTACCGGATCGTACGCCGGATACAAATTTATTCGTTTGTGTGCCGGCAGGCACCGGTTGCACGGCGGCCGGCGTTTTGGCTGGTTTACAGGGTAGGGGAGTGGCGCTTGTTTTTCCGGCCGCCCCTTATGGGATAGATTCAGACCGTATCAAAAATCATTTGCGGGGCGCAGGATATCCGGCGTATGAGAATTTTAAAATTATCCACGATTACATCTTTGGCGGTTTTGCCCGATGGAGCGCGGATATTGAAGCATTTACGAAAAAATTCCAGGAGACCTACGGCATTTTGCCAGATCCTGTTTATACGGCGAAAATGCTGTACGGGGTGTTTGATTTATTGGAAAAAGGTTTTTTTTCGAAAAACAGCACTGTGGTGGCAGTCCATACGGGCGGGTTACAAGGTTGGGACGGGTATAACCGACGGTGACCCCCCCCCAAATTTTGCCTCCTTTATATGCCTTTGATTTTCTGTAAAATAGCGGGATTCTTACTTAAATCGTACGCTTTTTGCCAATTCGCTGCCGCTGCCGTTTTATCGCCACGTTGAAACAACAGATCGCCGTAATGCTCCAGAACGCCTGGGTGTTTATCTCCGCCCTTGGCGATGGCCTGTTCAAAGGTGATCGCAGCAGCCGGCAAGTCCTTTTTGCGCAGTTGTGCAACACCGAGTTGATCGAGAATATCGAGTCGAAGCGGCATATTGCCAATCATGATAAGCGCCTGTTGCAGCTGTGGGATGGCGTCGTCGTAACGGCCTTTTTCTGTGGCCGCTATACCGTAGTAGTAATAGGCTTTGGCCTGGTTTGGAAAAGCCTCCATAGCCTGTTCTGCGATACGCAACATCTCCTCGAAATTTTGTTGTTCTGCCAGAATGGACAGGGCATTGTCCCAGGCGCCGAATACATTGGGATTCAAGCGCAAACATTGTTTATATTTTTCTAATGCTTCGTCCCGGCGGTTCATTTGATATAAAACGGCGCCGCTGAAACTCCAGGCTTTAGGATCAATCGGATGGGCCTGCTCCAGTAGGGTCCCGAGCGCAAGCAAAGTTTCTCTTAATCCGGCATCTGCATCCGCCGCATTGGATTTTGACAAATAAGGCAGGACTTCTTTTAATTTAGCGTCTATGGAGACTTGCGGGTTTGCAAACAAAGGTTTGAGGGATTCCAGAAAACCGATATCCGTGTTTGCCTTGGTTTTCTGCATGACTCCGAGTTTAGCCAGCGGGTCGTTTGGATAACGGCGCAGGATATCCTCATAGACCCGGCGCGCGGCTTCTGTATTGCGGGTAGATTCATAAAACTGCGCCAAATGATGGCGATATTCTACCCGGGCCGGATACGTATCGACCAGTTTCTGCAATTCAGCCGCCGCTTTTTTGACGTCGCCCATTGCTTCATAGATCACCTGTTTTTTGCCGCTTGTTTCTTCGCTGATCCCCTGAAGTGCTTCCAGGCGGTCGAGGGCCTTCAGGCTCCCTTTTGGGTCGTCGGCCAGCAGGGATAAATGGGCCAGATGCCGCAAATAATCAAGGTCTTTGGGATAACTTTTACTAAGGGATTCATAGATTTTAGCGGCATCTTTTGCACGACCTGTTGTTTCAAATAGTTCGGCCTGTAGCACCAGATACCATGGGTTATCGGGCGCAAGTGCAAGTGCCTTCCCGCTGGCGTCGAGTGCATTGGCGAAGTCTTCCGTCGCTTCGTAGGAGCGGGCCAGTCCGTACCAGCCGGCATCTACATCCGGATTTTCATACGTAAAACGTTTGTAGCGGCCGATCGCCTTATCCCAATGCCCCAACAATCGCTCCCGTTCCGCTTCGAGAAATTTGCTCTGCCGGTCTACTTCCGCTTCCGGCACTGTTTTGGACAGTCCGCCGATGGTATTTTGAGCGGAGGAAACAAATGCGCAAAAAAGAAAAAAGAATACCAAATACTGTTTCAAAATATGTAGATTGAAAATGTTTAAGGAACGGTGTCAAAATAAGTTTCCAATTTCAGGCCAATTATTTTGGCGTCAGCCAACTATCTTTTGAGGCGAATAGCCGCGCTATTTAACGAAAAAGATGGGACGGATGACGGCAAAAGAATGGCATCAAATTGGGAAGTTATTTTGACACCGTTCCTAATTCACCGTTGAATTAAGTTTGAAAAATCCCCCAAATTTAATTCATCTTTGGAGCCTACGAATTTACTGGAATTACCAACCATAGAGAAATCCAGTACGGCATTTTTGATTTGAGATTTATTTTGAATAATACTATTACTGATAACGGCATTTTCCACAGTCGAATTATTTCCGACGCTGACATGCGGGCCGACGACGGCATTTCGAATAACGGCATTGTCACCGATAAAACAAGGGTGTACAATCACACTGTTTTCAATAACGGCACTTTTGGAAACCAGGCCATTGTGCCGGTTAAATTCGAGCATACGTTCGTTGGAATACAAAATGGCTTCCTTGTTGCCGCAATCCAGCCATTCTTCGATTTCGCCGGTACGGAAACGCATGCCTTCGTTTTTCAATAGCTCAAGCGCCGTGGTAAGCTGGAATTCATTTTTTTCACGAATATCATTTTGGATAATATGGTGAAGAGCAGCCCTGAGTTTTTCACTTTCTCGGAAATAATAGATGCCGACAATCGCAAGATCGGATACAAACGTGGTCGGTTTTTCTACAAACGCTGTGATAAAACCTTCTACATCCAGTTTCACTACCCCGAACGATGAAGGATCCTTTACTTTTTGCACCCATACCACGCTTTCATTCGAATCATCAAATTGAAAATCCGCCTTGAAGAGGGTGTCGGCAAATGCGATTAAACATTTGCCCTTCAGGCTTTCCCAGGCACAATGTATGGCATGACCAACCCCAAGGGCCTTGTGTTGCCGGTAGATCTTACCCTTGGCGCCAAGCCGTTCGGCGATGGCGATCAATTCCTTTTCAACCTCCGGACCAAAGTCGCCAACGATGTAGGCAATCTCGGTAATCTGGCCCGGATAAGAGAAGGCCAGGTCTTCTACCAGCCGTTGAATAATCGGTTTCCCCGCCACAGGGATCAGCGGTTTGGGTACGGTCAGCGTATGTGGACGTAGTCGGGTACCTCGACCCGCCATTGGGATTATTATCTTCATTTCCTGTGTAATTTGTGAATGAAAAATAGGTTATAAACTTTTTGATTAAAAATACTGATTGTTTGAAAAACGAAATAATTGTAAAAAATAAGAGGTTTTTTTACAAAATTCAGACCTTACCGGTACTTCCGAATCCTCCAGCGCCACGCTCTGAATTTTCAAGTGTATCCACTTCCAGCCAATCGATTTGCTCATAGCGGGCGATCACCATCTGGGCTATCCGTTCACCGGGTTCAATGGTTTGGGATTCATTGGAGAGATTGACAACGATACATTTTATCTCGCCCCGATAATCGCTGTCGATCGTACCAGGAGCATTGAGCATGGTTAACCCGCGTTTGAGGGCAAGTCCGCTCCGGGGGCGTATCTGGGCTTCAAACCCCTGCGGCAATTCGATAAAAAGGCCTGTCGGGATAAGGGTGCGTTCCAAAGGCAGCAGCACCAGCGATTCCGTAGTGTTGGCGCGTAAATCCATACCGGCGCTGCCCCGGGTTTCATAACGCGGCAGCGGATTGGGCGAGTGGTTGATGATTTTGATTGTCAAGGTGACTCGTTTTTGGAGACAAAAGTAGCGGATTGTCCGGAATGATCAGCCTTTACCGACGAACATCACAAAAGTCGCCCCCGATACCGAAACATATTTTGTTGTTTTTCAGCGGATTTGCGCCTTAATTCATGCGATATTGTGCCGGGAAACTGGTATTTGATTGCCAAACCTGATTTTTGACCGTGCTTTGCAAAAATCCGCGCGGCATTCTTCCAAATTACCAATATTTTTCGGCCATAAAAACTACGATGCATGAAGGCGTTCCTTACGATTATTCTCTCTTTTTTCATTTGTTGGACATTTGCCCAGGCTCCGGTCAACGACGACTGCGCCGGTATCATTGACCTGGGTGAAGTTCCGTACTGCTCTGCCCCGGCGCAGTATACAAACGTCGATGCAACGCCAAGCGATATCGATCCTGTAAGCAACATACCCTTGTGTTTTAACAACGGCGTCGAGCGCGATGTATGGTTTCAATTTACGCTGCCGGCAGATGGCAGCATCGTAGATATTGTCATCAATGTATATGGCAACGTGAACGGCAATGGTACCATGCAAATGCCCCAGGTCGCTATTTACCGGGGCGATTGCGTGTATACCGGATTGGCCGAACTGGATTGTGCCGCCGCCCCATTGAACGTCAACGAGGTGCAATTGGAGCAATTCGGACTGACCCCCGGGATCCCGTATTTTTTAAGGATCAACGATTATTCGGCAACTGCCGCACCCAATGCAGGTACCTTCAAACTTTGTATCGAAAAATACATTCCGGACATCAATATAGGAGAGGCGGCCAGTACCGGTAGCTGCACGGGCACTTTATGGGATTCCGGTGGCCCGGGCGGCGATTATTCCGATGCCGAGGACCTCAGCTTTACCATTTGCCCCCAGGATTTTAGCCAGTGCATCATACTCAATGTGGTCAATTTCAGCACGGAACAGGGCTTCGATTATATCAGATTTTACGAGGGCGCCAATCTGAGCGGTTTATTGCTTACCCAGGTAAGCGGTTTCGGACAAAATTTTGAAGTGCAGATACCGGGGCCGTGTGCAACCATACAGTTTCAATCCGATTTTTCCGGCCAGGACCAGGGATTTCAAATGACCTGGATCTGCTCGCCAGATGCCTGTACCACAGAACCGCCCACCACTTGCGCCGATCCTTCGGTTATACCAGGTTTGCCTTATGCCCAAACAGGCCTGACCAACTGTTTTTCAGGAAATACCGTAAACGACGGCCCCTGCGATGACGACCTTTTTTTGGCAGGGAACGATTATATCTTCAGCTATACGTCGCCCGGTGACGAATGTATCAAAATCATTACGAGCGGTACAAACCAGCAGGCTGGCATCGGGGTGTACGACCTGTGCCCGAGCCTCGCCGGGTCATCCTGCATCGCTTCTGCCGGCGGCGGTTTTTTCAGCGTAGATCCTTCCATTAATGCGGCTTTTCTGGAAAATCCCGGCACCTATTATCTTGTTTTCGGCGCCGGACCGGATTGCTCTCCTTTTAATATTACCGTCGATACGGTGACCTGTCCGGTAGTGCTTCCGCCCACGAGTTGCGACAACCCCCTCAATCTGGCCAATTGCAGCAATGACGCGCCGGAAATAATTGCCCTGAGCCCAGGCGCTGGCGACCCAAATTTTATTCAGGACGGCGTAAATCAGGGTTGTTTCGTATTTCCACAACAAAATTATGCCTTCTTTTACTTTACGGCGGCAGAAGATGGTAAGTTCGGATTTATCGTGCAAGCGGCAGATCCAACCGAAGCATCGGATATCGATATCAATGTCTGGGGTCCGATTGATGACCCGGTGGATATATGCGACTTTATCAGCAATAACCAGCCTGTGCGCTCTACCTGGACAGGCGGCGACCAGTCCACCGGTTTAACCGATGTAAACCCAGAATTAGGGACGCCGGTGACCGATGATTTTGACTGCGGGTCGCCGGCGACGCCGGGTGCGGGCGGAGACCGGTATGTGCGCCTCCTTGATGTAGTACAGGGGAAAACATACGTCATCCTGCTCGATGACTACGGAAATTCAATTATCAATGGCGGTATTTCTATTGATTTTGCCGGCACGACCGACGGTATGTTCGACACCCCCGGCAGTGGCGTTTCCGTGACCGCAGATACCGCTGTTTGTGCAGGCGAGCCGGTTCAATTAAATGCAACAGGCGGGGTGGCTTATTATTGGAGCCCGGGCAACGAACTTTCGTGTTCCAATTGCCAAAATCCTCTCGCAACCCCCTCAGAAACAACCACTTATCAGGTTCAAATCGTATCTACCTGCAATACCGTCACCCGCACCGTAGATGTTAAGGTTGCCTACCTCGACCTCGGCGTCAATCCGACCGTATGCAGCGGCGCATCGTTTACGCTTAACCCCAATCCTTATCCGGCAACTTATAACTGGATTGGAAATGCCGGTTTAAGTTGTTATGATTGCCCTTCCCCGGTCGTATCCGGACTGCCGCCTGGTATCTACACCTACATCGCTATTCTAACCACCCCGCAATGTGTAAAAACCGACACGATCAAAGTAACGGTTTTAAATGGCCAGCAGCCCCAGTACAGTATTTCAGACGACCTGGTGACTTGCGCCGGAACATCTGTCAATATCGGCGGGCCGGTTGTGCCGGGTAGTTTTTATACCTGGACCTCCGTTCCGGCGGGCCTCAATTCCAGCATCGCCAATCCAAGTGTAACACCCACTGCAACAACAATTTATTACCTGGAAACTGCCAATGGGAGTTGCCCGGTAACAGCCATCGACAGCGTGCTGGTTACCGTTTACCAATCGCCCGTTTTACAAGTGCAGGGCGACACGGCTATCTGTAACGGTCAAAGTGTACTACTCGGCACAACCTTGCCTGAAGCAGGTATTACATATTCCTGGACACCGGATAATGGATCGCTCGACAGCACCGGGCTGGCTAATCCGCTGGCGACGCCTTTGGTAAACACAGTCTATACGCTCACAGCGTCTAACCCAGGTTGTGTGGAAAATCGCACCGTAACCATAGCCGTGGTAGACCTTAATCTGGAACTATCAGTAGGCGACACCGTATTATTATGTAAAGGAACGCCCTTACCTATACAGGCCACGGTGAATCCTTCCAGTACGGTGGTGAACTGGTCGCCGCTTGTGGATATCCAGATTGGACCGAATGGCCAAAGTGTGCTGTCCACACCGGATGAGACAATTCTGTATACCGTCACAGCAAGTCTACCGGGTTGTATAAGGGAGTTGTCTGTTTATGTAGCCGTTGACAGCCTTCCTTTTAACATGCCGATTGACCCGTCAGATACGACTGTGTGTCAGGGAAGTCAGGTGTTATTGAAATCGCCGGTTTATGAGCCTGCCGATTTCCCGAATATCAGTTTTCAATGGTCGCCGCCAAGTGGTATGCTGACCCCAGACAGTTTGTACAACCTGGTCGTGACGCCTTCGGATACGATAACCTATTACCGCATTGCCACCAATGGCGGTTGCACCCAAACGGACAGCGCCCTGGTCAATGTGATTGTGCCGCCGCAAATGGTTGTCACGCCGCCAATTGCTGCAATCTGTGCAGGTGGAAGCGTGCAGCTGGTTTTATCCAATTTTGCGGGTGTGGAGGACATTTCCTGGACACCTGAGAACAACCTGACTTGCACCGACTGTACAGACCCTGTGGCAACACCATCTGCCACAACGACTTATACAGCATCCGGGACTTTCCAGGGTTGCCCCACGGCTGCCTCGGCTACCATCATTTTAAATAGCGCTCCGCTGTATGATTTTCCGGATGACGTTCAACTTTGCGCCGGCGAATCGCTTACGCTTAACCTCGTCAATGACCCGACGGCTACTTATACCTGGACATCAACAGACCCGAATTTCGGCACGGTAACGACTGCTCAACCAGTGATTACGCCAACACAAACGGCAACCTATTTTATGCAGGCCAGCAACGGGTGTTCGGCGCAGGACCAGGTGACCGTTACCGTTTTTAATGCTACGGTGGAGGCAAATGGCGATACAACCATTTGTGCCGGCAATTCCACACAATTAACCGCGTCGACCAGCATACCAGGAACCTTAGTATGGAGCAGCGGACAAACCGGGAATAATATCCAGGTAGCCCCTACCCAAACCACCGTATATACCGTCAATTTTTCATTTGGAGATAATTGCCAAGTGAGCGATCAGGTTACGGTAAGCGTGCAGGGACAATCTGCGGGTATCGTTCCGCCAACGGATAAAGAACTTTGTCCGGGGGAAAGTGTCGTATTAAATTCGCTCACAACGCCCGGCGCCACCTATGTTTGGACTTCGACGCCGCCTGGATTTAATTCCACCGACCCGCAACCGACGGTGACACCGGCTCCCGGCAATACGAACTATATCGTGACAACCACCCTCGGAATTTGTAACTATACGGAAACTATATCCATTACGGCTTACAATGCGACGCTTTCTATTAGCGCAGATACGGTAATCTGCCTGGGTGAAAGCACGACCATTACGGCAAATGGTTCAGCAACTGGCAATTATGCCTGGTCGACCGGCCAAACCACGCCCTCTTTCACGGTTAGTCCGGACATCCCGACAAACTATACGCTGGTTTATACCTACGGTCAGGGTTGTGTGCTCGAAGATGAGATATTTATCGACGTGAACCCGAATTTTACGGTTAACATCGTACCAACCCCGAATGTCGACACCATTGGGCTTGGGGATAAGATCGACCTTACGGCAACGGTAGTGCCAAATGTAACCGGCTATCAGTTTACATGGCTGGAATCCACCCAATCGGCGCCGATCGGTACAACTACTACGATTAGCGTAAATCCGACTACGAGCGATACGGGCGCTGTCAATTTCGTATACGTGGTATCGGCCGTTTCGGCAGCGGGTTGCGTGCAAACGGATACCTTTATTTTGGTTGTACTGCCGCCTTCCGTTAAATTTCCCAATGCCTTCACCCCCAATGGCGATGCGGTCAACGACGCATTCGGAATGGTTATCCTGAGAGGCATTGCCACAATCGACCGCATGGACATCTTCAACCGCTGGGGGCAAAAAGTATTTTCCAGTACGGAGTCTGCGGCCGTTTGGGATGGAAATGTAGACGGGAAAGAGGCGCCTGCCGATGTGTACGTGTACCGGATTCGCTGGAGAAAAGGCGATGGCGCCCTGCAAGTCGCAGAAGGGGATATGACCCTGTTGAGGTAGTTTAGAAGGGTTTAGAAAAGTTTAGAGGGTTTAGAAGAGATGCGCTTTTCTAAACCCTTTAAACTGGACGCCTAAATTACTGTTAAACGCAAACGGCGCCTTTCATGAAGGGAAAATTCCTTATTTTTGCGCGCTGAAACGGACAGAATGATAAAAATAGGCAACGTAGAACTTGGTGATTTCCCCTTATTGCTCGCCCCGATGGAGGACGTGAGTGATCCGCCGTTTCGCAAATTGTGTAAAGAATTTGGTGCGGACATGGTCTACACTGAATTTATCAGCGCGGACGGTCTGGTACACGAAGCGCAGAAGACCCTGCAAAAACTCGAGATTTTCGATTACGAGCGTCCGATCGGGATACAATATTTCGGCGGGCAATTGGAGAGCATGATCGAGGCGGCGGCCATTATCGAGGCTAAAAATCCCGATGTCATCGATATTAATTTTGGCTGCCCGGTTGCCAAGGTCGCCTGTAGGATGGCTGGCGCCGGCTTGCTGCGCGATGTACCGCAACTGGTTCGGCTCACCGAAGCTGTGGTGAAAAGTACCAATCGCCCGGTTACGGTGAAAACCCGCCTGGGCTGGGATGATGCAACCATCAATATTCTGGAGGTTGCAGAAAGATTGCAAGATGTTGGCATACAAGCGCTTAGCATTCACGCACGCACGCGCGCCCAAATGTATAAAGGGGAGGCGAACTGGGAATGGATCGCTCGGGTTAAAGAAAATCCACGCATGCATATCCCCATTTTCGGCAACGGCGACGTTGACAGTCCGCAAAAAGCGCTCGAGTACCGCCGGCGCTACGGAGCAGATGGCATTATGATCGGGCGCGCCAGTATTGGTTACCCTTGGATTTTCCGGGAGATAAAACATTTTTTTGCTACGGGTGAAATCCTTGCGCCCCCGGACGTACACGAGCGCGTGCATGCTGCGCGGCAACACTTAAGCGACAGTTTGGCCTGGAAAGGACCGAAGTTGGGCGTTCTGGAAATGCGCCGGCATTATGCGCCCTATTTTCGCGATTTGCCACATATTAAACCCTACAGGGCACAATTAGTGAGCCTGATGGAACCGGAAGAACTGTTTGCGGTGTTAGAGGAAATCGAAACAGTCTATTCCGGTATGGAGTTGGGCGTTCCGGAGATGATATAAGCCCGGATATTTTCCATTCATTTTTTACTCCTGCAATGATATTTACAATACTTCCCCACGAACGTAAGATGTTTGATCTGGTTGGCCAAAGCGCCAGGGAAATGGGCGTGCCGGCTTACGTAGTAGGCGGTTACGTCCGCGACCGCCTGCTGGGTAGGCCCACCAAGGATATCGACATCGTATGTGTGGGCGACGGCATCCGTTTGGCGGAAACCGTCGCGTCCAAATTATACCCCCGGCCGAAGGTGGCGGTTTACTCGCGCTTCGGTACTGCTATGTTGCGACATGACGATATGGAGGTTGAATTTGTCGGCGCCCGTCGGGAGAGTTACAGCCACGACAGCCGTAATCCGGAAGTAGAACAAGGGTCGCTTATGGACGATCAAAACCGGCGCGATTTCACCATCAATGCATTGGCAGTCAGTCTGAACGAAGAAACGTTCGGCCAGATACTCGACTCTTTCGGGGGGCTTGCCCACCTGGAAGCCAAAGTCATCAAAACTCCATTGGACCCTGAAAAAACGTTTTCCGACGATCCGTTGCGGATGATGCGGGCCATCCGCTTCTCCACGCAACTTGGGTTTGACATTGACCCGGAAACCCTACAGGCCATTGCTCGTTTTAAGGCGCGTATACATATCATTTCCAAAGAGCGTATTGCCTCGGAATTGGAGAAAATATTGATGACCCCCAAACCCTCTGTTGGGTTTAAACTGCTGTATGACACCGGTTTATTGCAACTCATCCTTCCGGAGGTAGCCGGGATGCAAGGGGTGGAGGAGCGCAACGGGTGGGCGCATAAGGACAATTTTTACCACACGCTTGAAGTGCTGGATAACCTCTGCCGGCGTAGCAATTACTTATGGCTCCGTTGGGCGGCTTTGTTACACGATATCGCAAAACCCGCCACCAAGCGCTTTGATCCCGAGATCGGCTGGACCTTCCACGGGCATGAATGGTTGGGCGCTAATATGGTGCCGAAAATTTTCCGCAACCTGCGTTTGCCGCTGGATTCAAAAATGGATTACGTGCAGAAAATGGTTCGGATGCACCTGCGGCCCATTTCGGTGACCAAGGAAGAGGTGACCGACAGTGCAGTGCGACGGCTGCTGTTCGATGCGGGACCGGAAGTAGACGATTTGATGAAACTCTGCGAGTCGGATATCACGACGAAGAACCCCAAAAAAATGGCCCGTTACTTAGAGGGCTATGAGTATTTAAAGGAGCGTATGGCCCTGGTTTCACAGTCAGATCGTTTGCGACTGTGGCAGCCGCCAATTACGGGCGAAATTATTATGGAGGCATTTGGAATACCACCTTCCCAGAAAGTAGGCGTTATCAAAACGGCCATTCGGGAGGCTATCCTGGACGGCGTTATTCCCAATGATTTCGAGCCAGCTTTTGAACAAATGATGGTAGAAGGCGCCAAACTGGGGTTAATGGCGAAAAAGTCTGCGCAGGATTTTAAGGAAAAAATGCTGTCTTAGGAACGGTGTCAAAATAAATTTCCAACTTCAGGCCAATTATTTTGGCGTCAGCCAAGTATCTTTTAAGGCGAATAGCCGCGCTATTTAACGAAAAAGATGGGACGGATGACGGCAAAAGAATGGCATCAAATTGGGAAGTTATTTTGACACCTGTTCCTTAAGGCGATTCTTTTTTCACAATCTATTCTTCTCAATCATCACCAACAGTTCATCGCGGTAGTTTTTGCCGATGGGCAGCAGTTTCGGTTTATCTTTTTCCTGTACTTCCACCATATTACCCTCGATCGCGGTAATTTTTTCCATAGAGACGATATACGAGCGGTGAATGCGCTTGAAACGGCCTTTAGGGAGGCGGTCCTCTAAACTTTTCATGGTTTGCAGCGTGATCACACGGCCCAGGAGCAAACGAATGATGACGTAATCTTTCAGGCCTTCGATGTAAATAATATCGTCGAAGTTGACCTTCACCAGTTTTTTGTCCGCTTTCACAAAGAAAAAATCAAGCGCATCATTTGCCGAAGTGGCCGAAGCGCCGTTGTTGGCGGGCACTTCCCGATGCTGAAGTTCCGACTGCTCCACAGCCTTATTGACTGCTTTCATAAAGCGTTCGAGGGAAATGGGCTTCAGCAGGTAGTCCAGTGCATTGAGGTCGAAGCCCTGGATGGCGTAATTTGGGTACGCAGTGGTAAACACGATCATCGGCGGTCGTGTCAGGGTTTTGACAAAGTCGATGCCCGTCAGTTGAGGCATTTGAATATCAAGGAACATCAGGTCGATATCATGCGTTATCAAGGCCTCGTTCGCATCGAGGGCATTACTGCAACGCTGCATCAGTTGCAATTCGGGCATTTGGCCGATATAGGTTTCGAGCACGTCCAATGCCAGGGGCTCGTCATCAACAATGAGTACTTTTAACATAAGTGTCAGTTCCGTTTGTGTATTGTCTTTGGTGCGCGACTAAGGTAGATTGTATGGGGCTAAAAAGGAAAATTATTTCATTTAAATGAAGTAATAATTCCTGGGACTCACTTGGGCGATGTTAACTAATACGTTGATTATGATTCATTTAGTTGAAATTCAGCAGCAAATTTTACCACATGGTTTACGTAAGTTTGAGCATAAGCGTCACCACGAAGCGATGCGGTTCATCCTCGACCAGGAGTGTATGGTTTTCGGGGTACAGTATTTTTAGCCGCTGGCGAACATTGGCCAGTCCGATTCCGCCGCTGCGTGGGTGATCTTGTCTCGGCAAATTTTCCGCTTTGCTGTTTTCAATACTGAATTCGAGGTCTTCGCCCTGCACACGCAGATTAAGCCGCACAAAGCCGCCGCCCTGAAGGTGATGGTTAAGGCCGTGTTTAAAACTGTTTTCCAAAAAAGGCACGAATAACAAAGGCGCCACCATCTGGTCGCTGATAAGGCCTTCGGTGGTAAACCGAATATCGGCTTCTTTGGGTTGACGCAGTTTTTCAAGATCGAGGTAATTCTGGATGTATTGGATCTCTTTCGTCAGCAAAACCCGCCGCTCGTTGCATTCGTACAGCATGTAGCGCATGATCTCCGACAGTTTCAGCACAATTTCCGGCGCCTGGTCGCTTTTTTTAAGGGTCAGGGCGTACAGGTTGTTGAGGGTATTGAATAAAAAATGAGGATTGATCTGGCTTTTTAAAAAGCGCAATTCCGATTGTATGGTTTGGGTGAGCAGCACCTGTTTTTCATTTTGATACCGCCACCAATCCATGATCACCCGAAGCGCTGTTGATAGCAGCATAACCAAAAAATTTCCGAGAAAAATACTTCCCTGAGATTCTATAAGTCCCGCCCGGAACAATGGCCGGTCATAAAATTTAAGGTATAAAGTCAGCACCACGATGGGTGTGACGAGTGCGCAGGAGACGAGCAACAACCCGAAATATAGAAAAGCATGCCTGGCTAAATAATTGGGTATGAGGTAGTACAGGTTAAAATATACCAGCACTGCAAAAAAAAGCAACCAGATCAATTCATTACTCAGGGTAAACCAAAACCCCTCTCCCTGCTGATATCCGGTACCGAACATGACGCCAAACAGCACCATCCAGAACAGCGTATGGTACACTGCCCGCCGATTCAGCAATCGATATATCTGGTCGAGTAGACGCCGGGTTTTCATATTTAAGCAGCCATTGAACGGACCTGCAAAAGAACGGGTTCGTCGTCCGGTACTTACAATTTTTAGATAAAACAGGAAGTGTGCCGGATAAAGAATCTCGGAATAACTTTTAAACGTAATTTTGCGCCCGGTTTTCAAACTCATTGGCCTGAAACCCGTTTTAAACATCTGAAATGGTTTATATCACTCGTATTGAACGCTTTAACGCCGCCCACAAACTGTGGGTCGAAGACTGGTCTGAGGAACAGAATCAAGCGATATTTGGAAAATGCTCCAATAAAAACTGGCATGGACATAATTATTCCCTGCACGTAACGATAAAAGGCGCTCCTGATCCGGTGACCGGATTTATTATAGACGTTAAAAAACTCAGCACGATCATCCGGGAGCAAGTGGTTGATCACCTCGACCATAGCAACCTGAACTTAGACGTAGACTTCATACCTAAAGGCATGCAACCAACAACGGAGAATCTTGTTATGCTCATCTGGCATCGACTGGTGGAAGGGCTCCAGGGTTATCCCTGCAACCTGCACGCGCTGAAATTATGGGAAACAGAAACAATTTATGCCGAATATTACGGCGAGTGACGCTAGATTATTTAGAGGGGTTTAGAAAGTTTAGAGGGTTTAGAGCGGTTTTCCCAAAGGTATGTAACAGATTTAAGCCAGCGTACTCCTAAACCCCCTAAACCCTCTAAACATTTTCCCAACATGTCCTACAAGAAAGAAGATCAATACGACGATTTGCTTACGGATCAGCTAAAAACTAATTTTTTGGACA
>Ga0335394_10005208_pt1 | contig 14746 bp, 13 predicted proteins | sample MAT03_FD_205741 | JGI IMG/M metagenome (GOLD analysis project Ga0335394, IMG submission 205741) | Freshwater microbial communities from Lake Fryxell liftoff mats and glacier meltwater in Antarctica - MAT-03 (spades assembly) (version 2) ...
AGTCAATATCTTCGCTATTGCCGTTTCTAAAAAAAGTCGTCGGGGCGTAGCTGATCGTTAAGTTATTTACTTTGAACTCGGTAGCCGGTGGCTCGGTTACAGCACTCACCAAACCATCCACCGCCGCCGGTGCGCCGGGGGTTCCAGGCGGTGTTGGCGCGCCACAGTGCAGGCGGGTAACGGTATTGATGAGCTGGTTTGCGGCAAACGGCGTGATCGGTGTGGCGCGTACTTCGACGTACAGGCCGGGAATCAAGGTGGCCGGGCAGTCACTCGGCGCGATGCCGGTAAAACTAATCGCTTGGCTGCCAATGCTGGCTGTGCTGGAACCGGAATTTGCTGCGGTTAAATAGCCAGTTAAACGCCAATTATTGACGCTTTGCTTGAGCGCAATGCGGGTCGCAACAAAGGAGTTGTTCGCGTCAATTTGGCCCGCAACTTCCAGCACCTGGCCAACTTGCAAAGCGCTGAGATTGTTGGCTGGAATGTCCACTAAAACAGTATCGCTGGTGATGGTCAGCGCCTGCCCAAGCACCTTAAATTGTGGCGTAATCGCGCTAATGGGGCCGATTAACGCATTGTCGATAAATACGGTAAGCGCATTGCCTTCGGTTACCGTGGCATTGGTGCTGGCATCAAGCAGCGCGTTCACGCGGGTGCCTAAGCCCATTTGTGATGGCAATGGCTCACCGGCAATTGCAGCACCATCGATCACATATTGGGTGGCGGCATTGGTGTTAAAACCGCGAAAGCTATTGATGCCAAAGCCAGTGCCGACACGGGCCATCGGCTGTTCGTCGGCGGCGCTTATTAAAGCGCCCGCTGTTGCTGCTTGTGCGCTACCAACGCTGATTGCGCCAACGGCGATTGTGGTCAGTAGTTGCTTAAAAAATCTGGTTTTCATTTTGATGCTCCTGGTATGGCATTTGTACTGTTCGCCAAATGGGTGATTTCGCGCTGGCTGCGGCGGCCGCGGGTGTCCATTTGCGCAATTTTCATGGGTGGGTCATCTTGAAAGTAATACATGCCCACACCTAATCGAGGGCAGGAACTGGGGGCGGTGGTATCGGGTGAATCCGGTGGCGGTTCGGCCGCCAGGGTCAGTAAAAATTGGTCGAGTTCATCAAGAAATTCATTGCCTTTGCGCTTGACGTATTCACGAACCAGCGGAATTTGGTGCGCAGGCAGATCGGTTTGATCGACATACGCCTGCAAGCGGCGGTCCGTTTGTTGTGGCCGAATGTTTCGCTCAATTGTTCCGAGCAGGTCTGCGGTGGAACGCGCCAAGATTGCAAGTTCCGATTCGCTATCGCTGAAAACAAGAAAATGCGCGTCGATCAGTTCATAACACCCCTCAGACTCATGCCAACAAACGTTGCCTTTCTCTAATAGCTCATCCAACACCGCGCGGATCGTGGTGCCGCCGGAGTATTTCGTGACTAAGCTTGCGATGCAGGTGTCGCCCTGATCTAGCGTTAAGCGCTTAGGCGTGCCGCGACTGTCCGCGTATTTCGGGTCGTGTTCCCATGCGCTCAGCACCCGTGCAGCACGATTGAAGAGCTGAGTCGTTTCCTGTGTCGTTTTCGCACCTTCGCGCTGTAGCTTTTCCACCTCGATTCGAGTCAAGCCGGTAATCACCGCGATTCTGGACTTGGTTTGTTTTTGCGCGCCCATGGCAAATTCGTGCGTAGCCACATCGACATAGGTCCACTTCAAAGCCTCAGCGCAGGCTTTGAAGGGAATATGAAAACGCAACAGCAGCCGCACCAGTGGCCGAAAAATTTGGATCAGTGCGGCGGTCATTAAATCGGATTGCGGATTCACCTGGAAAACCTAATTAACGAAGCTAACGGACGCGACGGTTTCGGTGCCTGATAAAACCTGCACCAGCTGCCCGCGTGGGTCAAAGTTCAACAGCGGCTTGCCCGCATCTTGCGGATTGGAAAACTCAAGCTCGCCCTTGTTGCGGCCATTTTGGGCGCTGACTAGCAGCGTGCCGCGATGCACATTGGCGACTCGGACGCGGTAAGTCCCAATCGGCACGTCCTCTACTTCAACGCTGAAACTGACCTTATTCGACAGTCTTTTTAGCCGCGCTTCGCCGCTGCCATTGCTAAATGCGGACGCAAAATTCAGCGCTACCCGTTGATCCGAATTGCCAAATGGCGGTGCGCCGCTGGCAGCGGGCGGTGGTAGCGTGCTGCCGCTGGCGTTTCGCAATTCGATCGCAGCGCCGCGTGGATCAAAGGTAAGTGGCAATTTTCCGGGCTGCGCAGGCGATACAAATTCAACTTCCGCTTCTGACTCGCCGCCACTGGCCAGCATTTGGATTTCCGCGCGCTGCGCACCCAAGATCCAAAGCTGGTAGCGCCCGCCCGCTTGCGCTGCCGTGCCGCGCGCGGTGACTTTGAAACTGATCTTGCCTGGCTCTTCACGATAGCGGGTGCTGACACTTAGGCCCGAACTGACGCTGGTGGCGTCGGTTTGCGTTGTTGTTACCGGCCTGCGGTCATCGATCACGGTTGCGGTGCATTGGTCGCCAAACGTCGAGGACAGGCGCGAAAGCTGCATTTCGCCCGTGGCAAACGCGGTGCTGTAGCGCATGCGCCCTTTGCCGCAATCATCAAAGCTCAGCTCAAGCTCAGCGAATGACTTTACGTTGACCGCAGCGTTTTGCTCCATAAAGCGTGGGCCGCGTACTTCTAAAGCCGTCAGGCGCGCAACGTCATCGGTGATCGGCGCTTGTGCGACCAGCCAAATGGGCGTACCTGCTTGATCGTAGGTGTACCAATACAGCAAAAGCTCCTTTTGGCTACTGCCCACGACTTGGATTTGGATGCCTTGACCGCTGCGCGTGGGGTCAAACCAAGCGCCAGTCATGGAAGCGGTGATCGGTGCCGCATGGGTCGCGAATGCGGTGCCAAATAGCGCGGTAAAAAGTAGGGCTCGACGAATCATGGCGGTGCTCCGGTGGAGGTATTGCAATAATACTTACAAATAATCTGGAGTCAAGTTATTTGCAAAAAAATATGCAAATAAATTTTTGACGCATCATTGCCGTCAGTGTTTTCGTGACTTGCGGTGGGTGTTATGACGCTTTTTTGCGCAGCAACGTTTCGTCAGCCTGGAGTTACAGGCGAGTCGCGTGATCGCTCTGGTGGCTGTTTTTCGCGCTGCTGGGCTGCGTGGCTATTGGTCTGGGTGTCGGTGTTTACCCATGCAGGCGGCGGCACTGGATCCGGTTGCGGCTTTGCTGAGTGAGATTTGAGGTGCCGAACTTAGACTTAATGAATTTAATGTGCATGGCAGTTTTGGTTGTGGCGACGTTTAGGGCGTGGCGCATAATGACGGCCGCGAAAAACAGCTCCCTGCCGACAGTTTACATGCGCGGCACCGCAGCCGGACAGGGCGAGGGCGGGGGTGAGGGTTAGGAAGCAGATAATGGTGCAAAAGCGCCGAAACCGGGCGGGCAAGTCGAAGCATGAGTAAGTAAGGCAACGACTTTTTACCCCGCGTCCCGCCTACAATTTCAAAGCGCATCCCAGTGGCGTGATAGGGCAGCACGGGTGAGCGCGTCAGGTCGCCGTCTAGGGGCGTTGACAGCCACACCGAAATACTCCAAACACCGCGTATTTTATCCAAAAAGATCGTAATTCCATGAAAAGCACCCCAAAACCCCTGGCACACTCCGTGCAAAGTCTGCTTATCCAAATATCCGCAGGCTAAAGCCACATGCAAAAAATAGCGCGCTAAGGCGCACAACGAAATTGAAATCGTATGGCTGATCAACGATACCCGTTTCTGCATGACGGGCTGGCGCGGGTGCTTATGGCTCCCCGCGTACCGATCAGCGGTGCATTCAATAGCGGCCCCCAGCAGGTGCAATTTTCGCGAGTTCGAGTCTCGCAGGGGGCACCTAAAAACGTAGCTCATCTGGTAGAGCAGCTAACTCATCATTGGCCGGTAGCAGGTTCGAATCCTGCCGTTTCCCGCCCTAAAAAGCGGTCTGTAATACCCCGCTTAGATGCTAAGTCTAAGCACTGAATTTGCCCCGTTCGTTTACTAAAAACGGGTGTTTGACGTGCAGAGCATCGCGCGCAAACGCCACGTAGGCAGCGCTTGTGCCGCAATTTGTGCATGGGTGCTTTGGAGTGCGGCTTGAGCCTTGCCACGGCAAGACGTTCAAACCAAAGGTGGCGCAAATGTCGTGTTTGTAGTTTGAACGCGGCACTGCACTAACACACTGCAAACGCCCGCTGCACAGTTGTCGCCCGCAGCTGCCACGTGGGGCAAATTCATTCTATTTAATAACTTAACTAACCATCAGCACACAACAAACCCTCTCGAAGGCCCACAACCCAAAATCAAATCTAATATCTCAGGAGAATTCTTATGTTCGGCTTCAAACGCATCACTGTTACCCCTTTTCAACGCGCCATAGAATATCGCGATGGACGCATTGTCAGCATTGCTGGCCCTGGCGTCATTTCACGGTTTTTTGCTTCTGGCCGCATCGAATACCAATTGGTCGATGTTTCCGAGCCTGAGGTGAAACTGGCGAATGTTGAAAGCCATTTGCGTGTGGCAGCGGATGCAGGCGTTAGCGTTTTGGCTGAACATATTGATATTGTGGATGTGGCGCCGGATCAGATGGGCATGGTCTATAAGCAAAATCGTTTGAGCGCGCTGTTGGCGCCCGGCGCGCGGGCGCTGTATTGGAAAGTTTCGGTGCCCGTGCGGGTCGAGTTGGTGCCTTTGAGCGAGCCTGCGATTGCGCCGGAACGGGTGCGTTTGATGTTGTCCGCTGCGCTGGGATCGGCGTTGGCGCAGGATGTAGTGCGCTACTGCACGCTGAAAGTGATCGCCACGCATGAGTTGGGCGTGTTGAGCATCGATGGCAAATTCGTCGAGCTACTGACGCCGGGCAGCTATGGCTTTTGGAAATCGGCGCGCCAAGTCCAAATCGATGTGATCGATACCCGCGCGCAAGCCAGCGAAGTCAGTGGTCAGGAAATCCTGACGCGCGATAAGTTGAGCCTGCGCGTGAATTTAAGCGCCAGCTGGAAAGTGATTGATGCGCGCGTTGCCAAGGCGGATGTGGTGGATTTCAAAGAGGCACTGTATCGCGAGCTGCAGTTTGCCTTAAGAATGGCGATTGGCACCCGCACTTTGGACGAGCTATTGGCGAATAAGCAGCAATTGGACAGCGTGATTTTCGAACAAGCGGCGGGAAGAATTGCGGCATTCGGCATCAGTTTAATCAGCGTCGGCGTGAAAGATTTGATTTTGCCGGGCGAGATGAAAGAGTTGCTCAATCAAGTCGTGCACGCCGAAAAAGCCGCACTTGCCAATGTGATCAGACGCCGCGAAGAAACCGCTGCCACCAGAAGTTTGCTCAATACCGCAAAACTCATGGAAGAAAGCCCGATTTTGCTGCGTTTGAAAGAGCTGGAGGCGTTGGAAAAGGTGTCCGAGAAAATCGGCAGCTTGACGGTTTTCGGCGGCATTGATGGACTGATGAAGCAGCTGATTAGTTTGAAAGCGGCTTGAAGGCTTAGCTGCAGGCCCGGGGGGTTATGCAGGCCCAGGTGTTATTACCTGGGCTTTTTCCGTGGCTTAAAAATAATCCTTACCACTTGCCAACAATGCCTGCGCCCGAGTTTTGGCAATTTGATTGCTTAAAGTCAGATCCTTCGCTTCCAGTGGTGCTGCCAGCACTTCATTGAGTAGTTTGTCGTGCAATTCCTGATCAAAAATGAGGCGCGCATAAAACTGCGCATATAGCACTTTTGCCATCAGGTTTTTACCTTCGCTGATCTCAATGGCTTTGTTAAAGTGCGCCGCACCAATTTCAGGTTTGCCGCCGAGCGCCGGTGGCAATAGGGAATTCATCACGCCCAGCACCATCTGCGCTTCGCCGTTGCCGTAGGTTGGGTTCAGCGCGGCAATGCGTTCGTAGATCACGCGAATTTTGGGTGCATCAGCTTGTGCGTCGGGCTGATCGGCGCGCGCTTGCACGTCGCTGGCCCAGGCTGAGCCTAAGCAGGAAAGTGCGGGCAATTCATCGGTGCCTAGGTTATTGACGATCGGCTTAAGCTCTTCGAAATTGCGCATATTTGCGGAACACAAGGTCTTTTCCAACGCGCACGTGCCGCGCACGCCGTAGCGCATGGCGCGGGCGGTTAGGCGCTGTTGGCGTGCGGCGTCGCTGACGAATGCACCGGCGTAGGTGCCATAAAGTTTTGCCGCCGAACAAAGGCTTGCGCCGTCAGCATCGGGATTATTGGCGCTGGCATCTAGCAGTAGCAAATATGCGGGCAGTGCCGCACCGACGGTTTCTGGGTCGTCATGGTTGAGCGCACTTTGCGTCAGTTGTTCGGCGACGCCATTTTGCACTTTACGCACAATGCCGCCGCAGGCGCTGGTGAGTACCACCAGTACAGCTATCGTAGTCAGTCGAATGAAGGTCATTATTTTCTCTAGACGGAGGCTTCGCAAGCCTCAAGCGTGTTTTGTAATAGCGTCGCGACCGTCATCGGCCCGACGCCTCCGGGTACTGGCGTAATCCAACTGGCGCGCTGGCTGGCGGCGTCAAAATCGACGTCACCGCGCAGGCTGCCATCGCTCAAGCGGTTGATGCCGACGTCGATGACGACCGCACCGGGCTTGATCCATTCGCCGGGCACCAAACCCGGTTTGCCGGCGGCCACAATCAGTAAATCGGCGCGCGCGATATGCGCTTGCAAATCTTTGGTAAAGCGATGTGCGGCGGTAACTGTGGCACCGGCCAACATCAGCTCTAACACCATCGGCCGCCCGACGTGATTGCTAACCCCGATCACCAAGGCGTCGCTGCCGCGCACCGGTTTATCGGTGTGCGCTAGTAAAGTCATGATGCCTTTCGGCGTGCAGGGCCGCAGGCCGGGCTCGCGCAAGGCCAATCTGCCAATATTTTCGGCGTGAAAGCCATCGGCGTCTTTGCTCGGTGCGATGCGCGCAATAACGGCGCGGGCATCAATATGTAGCGGCAAGGGCATTTGCACCAATATGCCGTGAATGGCTGGGTCGCTGTTGAGTGTGTCAATCAGTGCGAGCAATTCTTTTTGGCTAAAACTGGCGGCTAAATTGAAATCACGTGTGTAAAAACCGGCCTTCACGCAGGCGGCGCGCTTATTTTTGACATAAACATGGCTGGCTGGATTCGCGCCGATCAAAATCACCGCCAAACCCGGCACGCGTTGCCCGGCGCGTATGCGCGCCTTCACCCGCTGACGTAATTGCGCAATCAATTCTTCCGCAATGCGTTTGCCGTCTAAAATTTGCGCGCTCATACGGTTTGCTGTCTTATTTATTGTGCTTACTTGTTGTGGTCACGCAGCACGCGGTGTTTGTCGCGCTGCCAGTCGCGCTCTTTTTCGGTAGCGCGTTTGTCGTGTAGCTGTTTGCCGCGTGCCAGCGCAATTTCGACTTTGACTTTGTTTTTCTGCCAAAACATAGAAAGTGGAATCGCGGTGGCACCTTTGCGCTCCACGGCGATAATCAGCTTATCAATCTGATCGCGATGCAGCAGTAGCTTGCGGGTGCGCAGTTTGTCGATCACCACGTGGGTGTTGACCGAAATTAGCGGCGTGATCTGACAGCCAAACAAAAACGCTTCGTTGTCTTTCAGCAGCACATAGCTTTCGCTAAAGGCCACGCGGCCCTGTCGCAGCGCTTTGACTTCCCAGCCCTGCAGCACGATGCCCGCTTGAAAGCGCTCGTCAATATAAAACTCAAAGCGCGCGCGTCTATGCGTGGCGATGCGGCCTTTGTCTTCGGTGTCTTTTTCTTTTTCTTTTGTCGCCATGGCGCTGTTTACGTCAACTATTTCGGCGCTTAAGTCAGTACGCGCTTAAGCCAGGGCCAGCACATTAAGCGTTTGCGGCCCTGAAGTCGAGAATCTTGGTCTGCGCAGTTGGGATGCAATACAGCTGTGCATGTTGTACAAACAAATAAACCAGCAATTATTGCCAACACAATAAATAGTGCTTCGTCATTGCGAGGCGCGAAGCGACGTGGCAATCCATTCTTGAATGCCTAAAAAAGCAGAGCAAAATGCATTGCTTCGCTGCGCTCGCAATGACGAGCTAGACTACTTCGCAGTCACTCGCACCGAAACGCGACGGTTTTTTTGCCGCCCCTCTTCCGTTGCATTATCAGCGACAGGGTGTTCAGGGCCATAGCCTTCCGCTTTCAAGCGCGCGGCATCGACGCCAAGTGCGGCAATCGCGCTCATTACCGAAGTGGCGCGCGCAGCGGAAAGTTTAAGATTTCCCGCAGCATCGCCAGAGTTGTCGGTGTAACCGCCAATTTTTAGCTGGACGTCGGGAAACGCTTTTAGGATTGCCGCGATATTAGCCACTTGCGCATTAGATTCTGCCCGCAAGCTTGCGGTATCGCTGTCAAACAAGATTCCGTCTAATTCAATCCAAGTTTCTTTATCGACGACTTGCGTGGCATCTTCAATAAAATCTAGAAGTTTCGCTTCGGAGATCGTGCTCAGGCTAGCGCGATCAAACTTAGCGGCTGGATCATTGGCGGGCATCGAATCGGTGGCGACGCTGAGTGGCACGTCGACTACAGGAGTTTCAATCGCGGGCGGTTCAATAACTGGCGGTGCATTTGCAACTGCTGATTGCTCTTGCGCAACGGGCTGGGTCACGGCTGGCGTTGGCGCTGGTTCGGGTTTTAAAAACCACCAGATGGCGATGCCGATCAGAGCCAGCACGGGAACTATCCAAAGCGGAAAACCACCCGATTTAGCTTGCACGCGAGTATTGGCGCTAAAACTTGAGGCTGCAGTTGCAGCACCCGCGCCACTTAAACCGGCTGCTGCGCCAATACCACCCGGAATGCTTGAAATCAACGCCGCTTTTTGGCCCGCTAACAGCGTCACCAACGCACCCAATCCACCGGCAGCTTTGCTTTGTGTACTCAAAAGCGCCAACACCACCGGCGCGCTTGCACCCAGTAATTTCCCGACTGAGCCAATGCCGATGCCCGCTTGCTGCGAAATCGCCTGCCCTAGTGCCTGCTGCTTGTCGCCGAAAAGCGCGCTCAGCAAACTCGCACCCAATTCGCCGGTTGCGCTGCTGGCATTATTGCTATTGAAAGTGCCGCCCACATCGTTAAGAACGGCGGCCGCATTCAAGTTCGGGCTGGCAATCATGGCGGTTAGTGATTCCACAAAGCTGCGACTGTCAGCCTTAGTGAGTATTGCGCCCATTACCGTCGGGAATATTGCCGACAGCGCTTTGCTAATACCGGATTCTGATTCGCCGAGCCAGGCAGCCGCTTTTTGCATGAGTTCTGGCGTTAAATGCGGCCTGACGATGTCCATAAAATTCATTTTGTTTCTCGGTATTTGTAGGGCGGAATTGCCATTTGGCGTGCTGCTTGCGGGTGATTTTAGTGCGCGTAAACCTGATCGTGATCTATATAGACCTCAACTTTCGTCAAACTCTGGCCACGACAAGGCCCGCCAATGCATTCGCCATTTTCTGGCTTAAACGAGGCCCCATGCGCAGCGCAGACGAGTTGGCCTAGGCTCAGCAAAAATTTGCCCGGTGCCCAGTTCAATGCACGCCCGGCATGCGGGCAAATATTTTGATACACATAAACCTGCGCGCCATAGCGTATTGCCACCAGTGAATCACCCGCAAGTTCTAGCTCAATCGCACCGCCATCTGGGATGTCGTGCACCGCGCACAGCGGCGTGGCTGCATTTGCGCTGGTATTCAATCCAACACGACCAGCGTCACCACGATATTGCCGCGCGTAGCCACCGAATACGGGCAAACTTCGTGTGCTGCGGCAACTAGCGCTTGCGCATCGCTGCGGCTCAACTCAGGAATGCGCACATTCAGGGTGACTGCCAAACCCAATCCACCCGCATCTTTCATGCCAATCGAAACGTCCGCATTCACTTCTACATGCGCAATCGGGCGCTTTTGCAGCTTTGCCACGTGTGCCACGGCACCGCCAAAGCACGCCGAATAGCCACAAGCAAACAGCTGCTCTGGGTTGGTCGCACCTTCCTTGCCAGCGCCACCCATGCTTTTCGGCATGGATAAAGCCAAATCGATCACGCCATCACTGGACTTGGTGTGGCCATCACGGCCCTCGCTGGAACTTGCGTGTGCGGTGTAGAGAATTTTCATGGCGTACTCCGACTAAAACGGGGGATGCGAAGAATAGGCGCACGGCGGCTTGAAGTCGAATTTGCTGCTATGGCATTCCCACCCGCGCCAAAAAGCCGATCATATCCTCTGGCGGCGCAGGCCGTCCGATATACCAGCCCTGTAGATATTCCACGCCCAAGCCGCGTAATTTCTCCGCTTGTTCGCGGGTTTCCACGCCCTCGGCGATCACTTTGGCACCGATCGCATGAATCATATTGACGATGCCGCGCACCAGCTCAAAGCAGCGCTCGTTGCTCATCATCTGGCGCGTAAACGCCTGATCCAGCTTGACCGTGTCGAATTCCAACTCGTGCAAATGCCCCAAATTCGACAGGCCCGTGCCGAAATCGTCCAGGCTGATGCGTATTCCCAAACTATGGCAGCGCTCAATTAGGGCGCGTACTAAATCATAGTCCAGCGTCAAACTTTCGGTAATTTCTAACTCCAAGCGCCTCGGGTCGATTCCGATCATGCGCGCTTGCTTTTCAATCAGTTCGGCAAAATCCGGCACCGCCGACTGGCGCGCGGAGATGTTCACCGCAATAAAGCAGTCCGGGAATTCGGTGTCCAGAGCCTTTAACGCTTCGCAGCTTTTTCGCAGCGCATATTGCCCGACCGGCAAGATCAGCGATGTTTCTTCGGCCAGCGCAATAAACTCTGCGGGTGAAATATTGCCGCGTTCTGGATGCGCCCAGCGCGTCAGCGCTTCAAAACCCACCACGCGTTCGCTGGCGAATTCATAGAGTGGTTGGAACACCACGGAAAGTTCATCGTTTTCAATCGCGCCCATTAACTGGCTTTCTAGGCGAAACTTATTCACCGCTTGACCGGCTAGTTTGATGTGTCCAACCGCCGCCTTAGGTCCAGGGCTGTTCGCAGACACAATGCCCGAGCTACCGCGCGCTGCAAGTAGGCCGGAGCGATAGCGGTGTAATAAACTGCCCATGAGTGCGCGTACAATCGGGTCGGCTTCGTTCAAGCGCTCGTGTATTTGATCCCGCTCAATAATCGTTAGCACGCTGGCCTCAACCGCACGTGCTTCAGCAGAGCGCGGGGCGTCGTCAATAGCGGCCATTTCGCCCAGTAAATCGCCCGCACCTAAATAGCTAAGCACCAGACGTTGCTGGTTTTGCGTCACGGAAACTTCGATTTTGCCGCTCTCAATCAAATACGCCGCACCTGGCGCATCGCCCTCGCGAAATACGACTTCACCGGCCAGCAGAATTAACGTTGCAGCCGTCATGCAGGGGTGAGAAAACATTTAATAATAATGTTCATGGCTATTGTGGACGAAGTGACTGCGGGCATCGCTACTACGGTCGTAGCTAAAGCGGGATTTACTGCCGGTTCAACTTAAGGATACACGCTCAAGCTTGCGCGCGCGCCCGCAAAAGCTGTGTACCCGCAAAGTATTGTGTTAAATGTTTTGCCGTGAATTATCAATAACGTATTAGTGTCTTATTTGCTTCACGTAGGCAATAACAAACCTACGACCCAAACTTTGTGCATACTTCAGCCCGAAAACGCTTTGCCAAGGAAGGCCATGACCCTAAACACGCCCACGCAACCGAGCCGCTACCGCCGCACCCCTATCGTGCGCGAAGTACGTGCCGATTTGGATACGCCGCTGTCGGCTTATTTGAAATTGGCGAATCAGCCGAATAGTTTTTTGCTGGAATCGGTTGAGGGCGGGGATCGCTGGAGCCGCTATTCAATCATTGGTCTGCCTGCTAAAACAGTGTATCGATTGCGCGGCACGACTTTGCGCATTGAAGAGTATGGGCAATTGCTGGAAAGCCGCGAATTAAGCGACCCAATCGCCGAACTTGCAGCGATTTCGCGCAGTTTTGAGGTGGCCGACGTGCCCGGTTTGCCAAAATTTTCCGGTGGTCTAGTCGGCTATTTCGGCTTTGAAACCTTGAGCTACATCGAGCCAAAAATCAAAATTGATGCGAATCCAGACGAGCTAGGTTTGGATGACGTGGTGCTCATGCTGGCCGATGAGTTGGCGGTATTCGATTTGAAAAAAGGCGTCATCTCGTTGATTGTGCACGCCGACATTGAAGTCGACGGCGCACTTGCAGCCGCTGAGCACCGTTTGAATCAGCTTAGCCACCAGCTGCGTTTGGGCGGCGTGAGCTACCCGGATGCGCTGGCATCCCTTGCCATCAATGAGGCCGATTTTCGCTCAGGCTTTAGTGAGGCGGGTTTTAAAGATGCCGTTGGTAAAGCCCAGGAATACATTTTGGCGGGCGATGCTTTTCAAGTGGTATTGAGCCAACGCATGAGCGTGCCTTTTACCGCTAGGCCGCTGGATGTCTATCGCGCGTTGCGGGCGATGAATCCCAGCCCGTATATGTTTATGCTGAATTTGGGCGACACCCATGTGGTCGGTGCCAGCCCGGAAATTCTTTTTCGTTGTCAAGATGGTGAAGTCTCGCCCCAAGGCGACACGGAAAGGCAAGTCACGGTTCGCCCGATTGCCGGTACTGCACTGCGCGGCGCCACGCCAGAATTGGATGACGCCAATGCCGCAGCGCTGTTGAGCGACCCAAAAGAGTTAGCCGAACACCTCATGTTGATCGACTTGGGCCGTAATGACGTCGGCCGCGTTGCGCTGCCGGGAACAGTGCGCGTGCCCGATCAAATGGTGATTGAGCGCTATTCGCACGTGATGCACATCGTTTCGCAAGTGGTGGGCACATTGCAGCCTGGCCTGGATTGCTTTGATGTGTTTCGCGCCTGTTTTCCGGCCGGCACCTTGTCCGGCGCGCCGAAAATTCGTGCGGTCGAAATTATCCAAAAATTGGAGCCGGTGAAGCGCAATTTGTACGGCGGCGCGGTTGGCTATATCAATTGGCGCGGCGAGTCCGACCTTGCCATTGCGATCCGTACTGCAGTCATTAAAGACGGGCGCTTATCGGTGCAAACTGGCGCCGGCATCGTCGCCGATAGCGATCCACAAAAAGAATGGGAAGAAACCATGAATAAGGGCCGCGCGGTATTTCGCGCCGTGGCGCAAGCGAGCAGGGGGCTTTAATGAGTGCCATTCAACCTGATTCTGCAGAAAATCCGCACGGCTATGCCTTTGCCAGCGACAACACCGCACCGGCTACGCCCGAGGCGCTAGCGGCTTATACCGAGTTAACCGGCAGCGCACCCGCGCCTTCTTACGGGAGTGACGCGATAACGGCTCAAGCGATTGAGGCCCTGCGCGCGTGGTTTGAGATTGAGGCGGAGATTTTTTTCGTGTTCTCTGGCACCGCTGCGAACGCGTTAGCAATTGGTGCCTTGCGTGCGCCGTTTGAAAGTGTGTTTTGCAGCAATGAGGCGCATATTGAGAAGGACGAGTCTGCCGCGCCTGAGTTTTTCGCGCAGGGATTAAAGCTGCACCTAATTGGCGATGCGCGCGGCGATAAAATTGATCTGGCCAAAGCGCAAGAGATACTGCGCACCAATCGCGGCATGCATTCGCCGCAGCCACGTCTTATTAGCGTCACGCAAACGACCGAATTCGGCACTTTTTATAGTGCGGACGAACTTGCCGAAATAAGCAACTTTGCGCGCAAGAATAAACTGCATCTACATATGGACGGCGCGCGCTTTGCGAATGCGTTGGCGTACTCAAAGCGCACACCGGCGGAATTGACTTGGAAAGCCGGCGTTGACGTATTGAGTTTGGGCGGCACCAAAAACGGCGTTTGTACTTCGGAAGCAGTGGTGTTTTTCAAACCAGAGTTGGCGCAAGGCTTTCTCAATCGGCGCAAGCAAGGTGGGCAATTGCTGTCCAAAATGCGCTACTTGAGTGCGCCTTGGTTGGGTGCGCTTCCGAATTTCATTGACCGCGCCGCGCATGCGAATGCGATGGCGCAACAGTTGAGCACTGGCTTACAAAATTTAGGCCTGAAGCTCGCGTTTCCAGTGCAGGCGAATGCCGTGTTTGTGCATCTAAATTCGGCGCAAGTTGCATTTTTAGAGTCGCGCGGTTGGCATTTTTATTGGTTTTATGGTGCCGATATCTATCGCTTTGTGTGCGCCTGGAATACCGTTGATGCGGCGGTGATAGCGCTGCTGGCGGATGTTGAAAAATCGAATGAAGTAAGCTGAAATTCACTCAAGCACTACAAAAATAACGCTGGATCACCACGAAAATATTAGCTTCCTTCTATCGTCATTGCGAGCGCAACGAAGCAATCCATTGTTTTTTATGAGTTTCTGGCAAGCCGAACAATGGGTTGCCACGTCGCTGTGCTCCTCGCAATGACGACGCATTATTTTGAACTACTTAATATTTAAGGAATTGTTATGCGCAATCCACTATTAGTTTTAAGCCTTTTGGCCTTAAGCGCGTGCGCCAATCAGGCAGCTAAGCCAGTTGCTGTCACGCCAGCGGCTTCGTCAAGCACCAACGTTGCGCAAAAAGGCATGACCATGGGTGAAATTATTGCGGCTTCCAAAACCAGTGAATGGCGTACGCTAGATCCCGAAAACCTGCTGGTGATGCAAACCGCACGCGGTACGCTGGT
>Ga0335394_10005209_pt1 | contig 14745 bp, 9 predicted proteins | sample MAT03_FD_205741 | JGI IMG/M metagenome (GOLD analysis project Ga0335394, IMG submission 205741) | Freshwater microbial communities from Lake Fryxell liftoff mats and glacier meltwater in Antarctica - MAT-03 (spades assembly) (version 2) ...
CCACTGGCTGTACGCTCAATTCTCAAATCGCGATTAACTAGACAGAATTCATAGAACTGTTCAACAGTCATCGATTCGATCGCAGGGAAATTGACCGTCAGTGGGATGCTTTCGGTTTGAATTAGCAGCGTCGTCATGGTTTTTCCTCATTTGGTGCAGGCGTGACAGAATACCTTGAACTTATCATATTTTAGCTTGGCGATCGAAAGTCTTAGTCGATCGGGGAATCGGAGGCTTGTATCCGTTTGCGGGCGGTGTCAATACTCTTTTTTCCCAGTCAGCAAATAAGTAATCATGTATCCCTTGCCCTTAATTTGAATGGCGCCGCGCTTCTGAAATGTGTATTTATCTTTTAATATTTCGTAGGTTTCGGCGGTGACTTGAATGCAGCCGGTAATCCCGTGGGATTCCATGCGCGAAGCAATATTTACTGTGTCGCCCCAGAGGTCGTAAATAAACTTTTTTAAGCCGATAACGCCGGCAACGACAGGGCCACTGCAAATCCCGATCCGAATGCTGAAAGGTTCCGAATGTTCTAAACTGAGGAGCCTAATTTCGTGCAACATATCGATCGCCATATTCGCAACCGCCTCGGCATGATCCTCTCGTGGCGTAGGCAAACCGCCGACAACCATGTAAGCGTCACCAATCGTCTTAATTTTCTCCAAACCGTGACGATCGGCCAAATGGTCAAAAGCCGAAAAAATATCGTTGAGAACTTCCACCACTGCCGTCGCTGAAATTCTCGACGAAAGCTCTGTAAACCCCACAATGTCGGCAAACATCACAGTTACTTCCGCAAAACTTTCGGCGATATTGTGTTCATTGTCCTTCAAACGCAGGGCGATCGCAGCCGGCAAAACGTTCAGCAGCAATTGCTCAGATTTAGCTTGTTCGAGTTCCAACTGTAGGTAAGCAGCCTGCAACTGTTCGGCTTGGCGAATTCTTTCTCCGGCTAGCTTTTCGATTTGGGCCGTGCGGCTCAAAGATGTCAGCATATATGTCACCGGAATCAGAGTCCACAGCATCCCCATCGTCAGAGTTCCCCAAGAGCGCCAGTGCTTGCGAATCCTGCGAATTTCCGGCGTTGCCGACACGTACATAGACCACTGGCGGCCGCTAATTTTCAGCCGCCTTCTGCAAGCTGTATAGTTCGGGCCTGGATTGTCAAGAATCGGGCAGTTGGGCCTGAGGGCTCGTTCCGCAGCGGCTGATGCTGGAAGCACTTGTTGGCTGGCGGATTGGAACAGCACCGCAAATTGCTGAATTCGTCCGTTACCAGGGAGATTTTTGAGAACTGGGTTCCCCGTTTTCGGTAACAGCGACCCTGCTTCTTGCTTGTCTGGAGCCTCGCTGGCGAGATAAATATTGAGGTAGTCGGTATTGCGTCCTTTTAAAGAGGTTTGGAAAATATCTTTGCCTCGAAATACGCCCAGAACAAATCCTTGTAGCAGTTGGCGACGGGATTCCAGGGTAGTCGGTTTACTGCTGTTTTCGTAAATAGGAACAATGGCCAAAAGACCTAGTTCCGGGGAATTGCCCTGAGTTAGGCCGCCGTAGTTCGTGACAATCATTTCTCCTGTATCGCGCCCTTGATCGATCGCGACGCGGATTTCTGGGTGGGAGGCGAGGTCAAAGCCTAATACTGTCTCGTTTCCGGCTGGTGGTTCGACGTAGAAAGCCGGGAAGTATTCGGAACGCTGGAGGGCCTTGCGGAGTTCTCCTCGCGGGCCGCGCTCTGTAATCTCGAAGCTGGGATCTGTTTCGGTTCTAGCTTTGGTTTCGTAGTTGCGCCGCTCGGAATTGGGGACGCGGGGGGCCCAAGCCAGGAGTTGCAGGCTGGGGTGGACGGATAGGGGACGGGCGACAAACCGGGCAAAAGAGGAACGCTCGACGACGCTGAAGGCTTTCATGTAGTCGCTGAGGGCGAGAACAGTATCTAAGTCGGAGTTGAGCTGGCGTTCGATGCCGATCGAAATATCGTCGATGCGGCGCTGCATTTCGTAGTCGCGGCGCTTGTCTTCCCAGTCCCAAACCAAGGCGAATGCCAGGATCGACAGCCCGACACCCAAAGCCAGCGTCAACCCGGCTGGCATATAGCGAGACCTGGATAAAGGTAGTTTTTTCAGCATAATTGCCTAGCGAATAAGGGCAGCAGATTAGCACACCGCTGAGTGCGATTTGTTCCGGCCTCTGAGTGCGGTTAATTCAAAACGCTGATAACTCAAGCACCGACGGCAATTGGGAATTAAAAGTTAGATATTGAAACTTTTAAATTAATGGACGATCGCTCAGCAGGGGATTTCAATCCAGAATTCCGCTCCCTGTCCGGGCGCACAGATGCACCGCAGGCTTCCCTTATGTTTTTCTACCACAATCTGATGGCTGATGGATAATCCTAAGCCAGTTCCAGCCCCTACGGGCTTGGTGGTGAAGAAGGGGTCAAATAGCCGCTTGCGAACCTCTTCGCTCATTCCCGGGCCACTGTCGGCGATGCAAATTACAATGCGATCGCAATCACTGAGCTGGTTTTTACTGTGGCTTTTCAACCCAGCTTTTTTCATGAGGGTGCGAATCACGATCGTCCGAGGTTCCGGTTGGTTTTCTAGAGCGTCGATCGCATTGCTGATAATATTTAGAAATACCTGGTTTAACTGACCCGCACAACAGTAAATCTTGGATATTTTTCCGTATTCTTTAATAATTTCAATTCCGCTTTTTATACTTGCCTGATGCAATCTGTGCTGCAATATTAACAGTGTACTGTCAATTCCTTCATGAACGTCTACCAACTTCATTTCTGATTCATCCAGTCGCGAAAAGTTCCGCAGCGACAACACAATATTACTGATTCTTTCTATTCCTACTCTCATGGAATTTAGCATTTTTGGCAAATCTTCCTTCAGAAAATCCAACTCTAAGTCCTTAACTTTTTCAGCAATCAGAGGCACTGGGGACGGGTAGCATTCCTGGTAGAGACTTAAGAGTTCTATTAAATCATGAAAATAGTTGTATGTATGAGAAATATTGCCGTTAATAAAAGTTGCTGGATTGTTGATTTCGTGGGCGATGCCAGCCACCATCTGACCGAGACTCGACATCTTTTCGGATTGAACTAATTGGATTTGAGCGTTTTGTAGCTGTTCGTAGGCTTCTTGCAATTGGGCGGCTTGTTTTCTTAATTGAGATTCGGAAGCTTGGAGTGCGGCGGCGGAAATTTTGCGGTTCGTTATATTTTCAATCATCCCTAAGTTGTAAATAGGTTTTCCTTCGCCGTCTCGAATTAAAGTAGCTGTCACATTTACCCAAACAATTTTACCTGTAGCGGTAATCTGGCGGAGTTCGATTTGATAGTGAGTAATTTCTCCCCGCTCAAGAGAATCAGCAACTTGGATATTTTTTGGAGAATCGTCGGGATGCCCAAGTTCTATAAATGTTTTGGCGAGCAATTCTGCTATGGTATATCCCAGCATTTCGCAATAAGTTTTATTGACTCTCACTAACTTGTTATCATCTAAATTAGCTAAGTAAATAGCGATTGGTGCATCTTCAAAAATTGTGCGAAATAGTTCCTCGCTGGCACGGACTTTAGCTGCTAGGGAAAGCCTATCGGTGATGTCTTCAAACGTAGACAAAATGCCGACAACATTGCCGGAATTGTCGTGTAAAGGTATTTTATTTGTATCCAGACAGCACTGGGTGCCGTCGGCTTGCATTTTGGATTCTATGATGTGATGTTCTGGGGTGTTGGTTGCCATGATGTGGCGGTCGCAGGCTCGAAAAAATTCTGTTTCTTCCGGCTTCCAGGGCATATCGAAGTCGGTGAGACCGACGAGTTCACTGGGGTGATTGAAACCTGCGACTTTGGCAAAGTTTTTGTTACCTCCCAAGTAAACTAAATCTCGATCTTTCCAGGCGATTAACTGAGGGATGTTATTGATTACCAACCACAGCATTTTTTGGGATGTTTCCAAGGCTTCCGTGCGTTCTAGAACGCGCTTTTCAAGTTCTTGATTGGCTTGTTGCAGGGCGATTTTTGACTCGCTGAGGGCGATTTCTGCTAGCTTGCGATCGCTGATGTCGATTGTCACCCCTTCCCAAAGTATATCGCCGCTCGGTTGCAGTTCGGGGCGGGCAATGGCGCGAATCCATTTCATTTTTCCCGATCGGGTTACGATCCGCCCTTCATATTTCCAAGGTTGTAAAGTTTGCCCTGAAATTGCGACTGATTCTAACAGGGGTTTTAGGTCTTCTGGATGCACCGCTGACCACATTAAATCGGAGTTTCTTTGAATTTTTTCTGGATCTAATTCGTAGAGTTCCCAACAGCCGGAACTGACATAAATGAATTCATTGGAACCATCGGGACTCAGCAAGTATTGATAAATCATTCCCGGCACATTGGCGGCCATTTTTAGGAATCTGGCTTCGCTTTGTCGCAGTGCTGATTCTGCAAGTTTGCGATCGCTAATGTCAATCAACAAGCCATCCCAAATAATGTTATCTTTTTCGCCCAGTTCGGGTCGGGAAGCCCCGCTAATCCACTTGACCCGATCGCCCGGAAAAACTAATCTGCCTTCCCACCGCCAAGGCTCTAATGTTTTAGCTGAGACAGCCAGAGATTCCTGGAAGCTTTGCGCGTCGTCTGGATGAATCATTTCGATCGCGGGAATAGCTGAATTTTGGAGTACCTCTGGTTCTAATTCGTAGAGTTCGCGGCAGCCGGAACTGACGTAGGGGAATGACACAGTACCGTCTGCTGCTAACTGAAATTGATAAATCATTCCGGGAAGGTTGGCGGCTAGTTTTTGGAACCTCGCTTCGCTTTGCCGCAGTGCTGTTTCTGTTTCTAGGCGATCGGTAATATCGTAAAATGCCGATAAAATTACTGCTTCGCCGTTAAAGTTAATCGATCGCATCGACATTTTTACCCAAAACAAACTGCCGTTTGCTTTTTTAAGGCAGATTTGTTCGCTGTCGCTAAAGCCATTTTGTTTGACTAATTCTAACAATTTATGGCGATCGCTCACATTAGCATAAAAGTCGCTCTTTTTGCTGCCTATCAACTGTTCTGAACTCAAACCTAAACTTACCCCTAGGGCTGGATTGGCGTACAAAATCACGCTGTCTTTCAGGCGCGTAATTAGCATGGGAACGGGAGTAACAGTGGCGATCGCCCGCAATCTTTCTTCGCTTTCTTGCAGGGCTGTTTCCGCTGCTACTCTTTTGCTAATATCGTTCTGAACTCCGATAAAATGAGTTAATTTTCCCTCATTGTCTAGGATGGGGGAAACCATTAATTCGTTCCAAAAAGGAGTTTTGTCTTTGCGATAATTTTTGAGAACTACCTGAATTTCCGTTCCCGCTTGCAAGCTGCGGCGGAGTTTATTTAATTCGGCCTGATCGGTATCGGGGCCCTGCAAAAACCGGCAGTTGCGTCCAATAACTTCTTCGGCACTGTAACCGGTCAGTTTCTCAAAAGCAGGATTGCAGTAGATAATAGGTGTGTCAGGCCTGCGAGCATCTGCAATTAGGATGCTGTTGCTCGAAGCTGCGATCGCCCACTCTAGGAGAGACAGGTGGAAAGAGTCTGTTGTCATCTGTGGCAATATCCAAATTCCCAGGGAGGGGACAGAACAATAAAAATTTATAAATAGCTTGAGGCACTCTGATTTTATAAGCTTATTTTTAGTTTAACCTAACAAACCCAGCAACCCCAAAAAGCCGACGGGGAAATGAATAGCGGGCGAATGGATGAGCGGGCTAATGGAAGGAAGAGCGAATGGAAGGAAGAGCGAATCAAAGAGCGGGCGAATGGAATTCGCGCGGCGTTGCTGATTTACGGTATGAAACGCTAAATATGCCCGTCATAGAAACCAGTACCCACAAAGCTTTTGGATTTTAAAGTTATTTTTTCATACCCTGATTAAGCAACGCCGAATTCGCGTCTATACAGACAAAACCCGCGACTCGACTTCGCTCGCCGAACACCTCCGCGGGTTGAAGAGCGGGCGAATGGAATTCGCGTCCATACAACAATACGGTTCAGTTAACGTTTTTTGTCATTGAGAGCGCCCCGATCGTTGCAATCGCAGCCTATACAAACGTAGTCGTTAGCCTTCGGGAAGGGTAGTCCGCCTCCGCGGTGTAAAGAAAATAACATAATTTTAACCGTCCGATCTTCAACCCGCGGAGGCGGGTTTTGTTTGTGTAGACGCGGTTTCAACCGCCGTCTGCATCTTGAATCGAAAATTAAAAATTCAAAATGGTTATAACCCTTCTAAATTGACAAGCTGATGCAAGAACCCTGAGCAGTTTTGTTTACTTCAATCCTGGCTTGAAAAGCTTCTTTCAGGTGGGGCATATGGGTAACGGTGAGGATGCAGGCGAAGTCGGAGGCGATCGCATTAATTGCAGCAATCAGCCGATCGCACCCTTCCGCATCTTGAGTCCCAAATCCCTCATCAATAATCAACATTTGCAAAGCCGTCCCCGCCCGCTGAGACAACAATCTCGCCAGCGCCAGCCGAATCGCAAAATTAATCCGAAAAGCTTCACCGCCCGAGTAAGTTTCGTAGGCGCGAGTACCGCGAGCATCAGCAATTAAAATGTCTAAAGTATCAATCAACTTAGTTGCTTTTTTAGAAGCAGCCGCCCGCTGAGTAATAAATTGAACGTGCAACTGATTCGCGCTCAATCTCGACAATATCTGATTTGTTTCAGCTTCGAGTTGAGGCAAAACATTTTCAATCATTAAAGCTTGAATGCCGTTTTTACCAAAGGCTTGACCCAACTCTTGATAAACTCGGTATTGGCGTTTAGCAACTTGCATTTGCTCTTTTTGAGCTACTAGCTGAACTTGCAGATTTTCCAGATTTTGCTGCTGCTGCTGGAGGCGTCCGAGACTTCCCAAATGTTGGTCTAGCTGCTGGCGGCGGCGACTGATTTGCTGTTCGATCGCACTTATGCGGGCTGTGGGATCGGGATGTTCTTGCAATTGCTGGTTCATCGCGGAAGTTTGAGCGCTGACAGCTTGCAAATCTCGATCGCGCACGGCGATGGAATTAGCAATTTCATTAATCCGCTGCTGCACTTGCGGGTACTGCACAGTTGCCGATCGCAATTTTTCGGCCCTAGCGATCCAAAATTGCGTTTTACGCATTTCGCTGCGGACGTGTTCGTGCTGTTCCAAATTATAACCAACTTCCGCAATGTATCTATCTAAAGACAGAATTTGCTGCTGAATTTCCGAGCTATTTTTTTGCAGTTCTAACTGTTGTTGTACGGCGGCTAATTGAGTTTGCAAATCCGGGCGGCGGGTATTAATTTTATCCAGTTTCTGCTGAGCATCTTTGATTTGAGCTTGCTTAATTTCCGCCCACCGCAAGCGCTTTTCATCGCTGCGGGCGAGGGAGTGACTGCGATCGCTATAATTTAGCTGTTGCAGTTGCTGTTCGACTTGCTGTAGTTCGCCCAAATCATCGGCTGCATACTCGCCGGTACTCAGCAACCGCTCTATTTCCTCCGCATCTTGACGCATACTTTGCAGCCTGTTTTCGTCTTGATCCAGGCCGTCTAATTGTGCTTGCAAATGGCTGCGGCGTTCCCGCAATTCTTGATAGGGCGCTAATTCCTGTTCTAGTTCGCGGTATTCATGTCTGAGGACTTGAATTTCGCGCTCGGAAACAGCCAACTGTTCGCGCACAACCCACAGTTGGTTCCAAATTTCTTGCTGTTGGGAGTGGTGTTTTGTGACTACCAAATTCCAGTAGTGTTCGTCTAAAGGTCGATCGCACAAAGGACAATTGCCAAAATTTGCATCCCGCACCATTAAACGCGAATTCGATTGCTCGTTTTCCTCAAAATTCGAGACTTTAGCTTCGCCTGCGCTGGTTTCTCCTTCATTTTTCCGCAGCAGTTGCAGTTTTTGGTCGATTTCGGCGAGTCTGGTTTGATAGTCGCGGCTTTTGGCTTGCAGGTTTTCCAGAAAACTGTGCCTTTCTTGGCCTTTTTCGCGGACTCGTTCTTGATAAACTCGCTTGTTTTCCAACTGCAAAATTTGATTGGCGATGGCGGAGATTTCCTGCTGCAATTCCGGCTGTCGCTGCTGCTGCTGAACTTGTACCTGTCGGTTGATTTCGTCTAAGCGGGCTGTTAAACCGGCGCGGGCGCGATCGAGCTTTTGTTGTTTTTGCTGCTGCTGTTGTAGCAGCGGCGAAACTTGCAGTTGCAGTTGGTCGAGTTCGCTGAGGCGCGATCGAACTGCTTGCAACTGTGCGAGTCCTTTGTCAACCTCCGGCTGCTGTTTGAGAATTTCCAGAACATCTTTTTCATCTTGTTCTAAAACCTCTAATTGAGCTTGCAACTGCTGAATTTTGCTTTGCAAAAAGCTCAGTTCTTGCCGTTGCTGTTCTTGCAATTGCTGACGCTGATTTTGGGCTTGTTGGTTTGCCTTAAATTTGCCAGCCAGAGTCTCTTCTGTCGCTTGCAAGCTGTGGAAATACGCGATGCCTGTTGTTATTTCCTTTTCTTGCCCTAGGAGGGCTTGTAGCTCATTTTGCTGCTGTTTTGCTGCGCTGAGTTCTTGCTGCAATCGGCGGCATTCTTGAGAAATATTGTAGTGCTGTTGCTGGTGGCCGGCGAGGAGTTTTTGCCAAGTTTGGCGATTGTGGTGCTGGAGTTGCAGTTGCTGTAACTCGGTTGTGTCGGCTTGCTGTTGCTGCTGGAGCAAATCGGTGGCTTGCTGCAATTGAGTTTGTTCCGAGGCGATCGTCTCTTTTTGTTGCAGTTGCTCTTGTACGGTTTGCAAACTCTGTTTGAGCACTTCGACTTGAGCTTTAAATTGTTTGGACGTATCCTTGGCTTGTTCGGATAAAGTATCGTAGGAGTCGAGTTTGAGCAGGTTGGCTAAAACTTGTTTGCGTTCGATCGGCTTTTTGAGCATAAACTCATCAGCACGCCCCTGCCGCAAATACGCCGAGTTAATAAAAGTATCGTAATCTAATTTGATATGTTCGAGAATTTTCTGCTGAGTTGTTCTCAGGCCCTTGTCCGTAAGCGTGCGAAAACAGAGTTGATCCTGAGTTTCAGCAGCATTCAAGCTAACTTGAAATTCCAAACTTCCCGATTGTCCGCGCCTGCGGTTGCGAATCACCCGGTAGATTTGGCCGCCGGTGGAAAAAGTGAAATCAACGCGCACGTCAGTTTCGCCGATATGGATGATATCGTCTTCTGTATCGCTGCGACAACAGCCCCAAAGCGACCAGGCGATCGCCTCTAGGAGAGAGGATTTGCCAGCACCGTTAGGCCCGCAAATGCAAGCGGTGTGCAGGCCGCGAAAGTCTAAAGCAGCTTCGCGATAGCTGAGAAAATTTTTGAGTGTAAGTTGTATAGGAATCATTTAAGGCCATCGCGCCATACAATCTATCTATAAATAACACTATTTGTGCGCTGTTGCCTAGTTATTCAATCCAGATCCAAAACAATTGTCAGTGCTTCTGCAACTTCTTCGATAATTGTCTCCGAAAGGGTTCCGAGTTGTCGGACAAACCTTTGTTGGGAAACGGAACGGACTTGATAACTATCTGCGGCTGAGACTTTAATCAAGCCATTTTCGCTGCTGGGTTCTAGTCGAACCATCCAATTTCTCTGTGCGTATCGCTCTTTCCAGTCAGTGATAGGGACAATAACTTCCAGCAATAAAATTCCCACCGTCTCATCGCTGACAATAACTACGGGACGGGTTTTGCCAATTTCAGCGCCAACAGTAGGATCGAGTGCAACCAGCCAGATTTCGCCTTTACGCATTGGTTTTTACCCCTGCGTTAAGGTATTCTTCCTCGGATTCAAAATATGGTTCGCTCTCAGGCGACCACAAATCATGTAAAGCACCTCCCGGCATATAATCTGGGACTGCTGCTTCTGCGGCGGCTCTGAGTTGCCGCTTTTTGTCGGCTTTGCGCTGGGCTTTTGCTTCGATTTCTTCGCGCATCATCCGCGAAGCTGTTTCGATTATTTCTAGGCGTTCTTCTGCTGTGAGAGTTTTGAGTGCGGCTAAGATTTCTGTTTTAGTCACGGTTTTTTTTGGGGTGATTGGTGAGAAAGCGCGATCAATCTCATATCTTGCATCATTTTCAAGAACAGGCTGTCCGGCCTGTTTCACAAAGAGTGAATTTGATTATGGGATGGGCAGGAGAGCCCGTCCATAAAAAGCTTAGGAAGGAGAATTAAATAACTTACAATGCGTGATGGTTCTTGTGGGATGGGCGTCCCGCCCGTCAGAAAGGGCGGGCGGGACACCCCACAAACTTGTGTAAATTATTTAATTCGCGATCCTTATTGAAAACGGTGCAAGATATAAGATCGATCGCACCATCATTATATCTTTCACAAAAATCAATCTCGGCGCTCTCTGCTTATGGTGCACCCTACATCGATCGAATTGGCAGATTTTCCATCATCAAAAAGGGTTGACTGTATTCCTACAGCCAACCCCGCGCATATTTATTTGTCCTGCGTTTGCTCAAACAGCAACACTACCTGGCAATATTTGGGAACGTATAGCCGACACCGACTAACAATCCCACTTCAGCTCCGTCAACAAAACCAACATTCAGTCCCGCTGTTGCTGTAAAATTTCTCGACAGCGGCACATCTACACCCCCCGAAATCAGGAAGCCAATAGTACCGTCATCGCCGGTAGAAATTAGCACGCCAGCACCTGCATAAGGAGCAGCAGTAATCACAAAATCCTCGCTGACTTCGACGGTCTCTTGAGATACAAAATCATAGGTAACGGGAATTAGAAAAGCTAAGTTGTCGCGGAACAAAACAGTCGGTCTCACCGAGAAATTGTTCGTCAAACCGATTTTGCTAATAATGGCAAATGAACCGTCGCCTAAGGCTGAATCTCCGCCAAAACCTAGATTGCCACCAATGCCGATGTAGCTGGGCCCAGAACGAGTAGCTCGGCCTGGTCGGATTTGAGTTCCTTGAGCCACTTTTTGAGTCGGTTCCGAGACAGTTGCGGGTTTTTCAGCAACTTTCGGTTGGTTTGTCAAAGCTGAGGCGGAAGTGCTGACAGGATTGCTCAACAATTCTTGTGCTGTTTTGACTTCTTTTTCTTCCTTCGTTGCTGTTACTTCAAGATTATTGCTCTCGGCAACAATTGAGGTAGGTCGATCGCTCTTTTTGGCAGTCTCGACTTTTGACTCCACTTTGACGCTATTATCAGCAATTTTAGCGGTTTCTTCCGAATTTTCAGTCTCAGCAGCAATGGAGGTATTTGGCGCTGTTTCTGTCTCAGCAATTTCCGATGTTGCTGCTTCCGATTTTTCTGGTGCAGCAATAGATACTTGCAAGTTGGCAGTAGGTTCAGAGGCGACTGGCTCTGCCGCTTCTGCTAGTTCGCTCCAACTGATCGAATCAATTTTTTTATTACTAGCCGTTGTTTCTGCGTCGGGTTTAACTGCTGAAGTTGCTGTCGGCTCAGAAATTTGGTCAATATTTTGAGCTGCGATTGTTGCAGTTGTAGCGACATCGGGCAAGTTGCCAGTTTCAGCTTTCGCTGACATGGTACTGCAACAAACAGCTAAAGCAGCAAGATTTATTAACGCGAAAGTAGACTTGGAAAATAGACTATTCATAGAAACTCCTCAATGAACCGTGTGTTAAAAGTGTAAGTGTTTGAGGGCAACCGTCGAGAGCTTTGCTAAAAAAAGACACAAATAGGAGTTGTGTTGTTCCTAGATTGGCACTCAACCGTTGAAGAGTCAACTCTCAAGCTGATTAGATTCAAGAACGGACGGTGGGTTTAGAGGCTAATTTTAATTTACAGATCGATCGGCTAAAAATCAATCCTAGGGATGATTTCACCCTTAATCCTGTTTAATTGAGGAATCGATCGCGCGTCTGGCTTGCATTCTACAATACTGTACTTGGGGGCGCTGCACTCGCAGCCACGCCGGAAAAACCCGGTTTTTGAGGGCGCACCAGCTCGAAACCAAGAGACAACAAGCTTTCAAAACAGTTTTGGCAGCCCCGCCGTCCACAGCGCAGTTAATACAACGCGATCGGCTGCTGCACAGTCCATGACAATTAATGTAGAATAATACCACCGATCCGAGAAATATTTGTGGCTCTATCGTGTCAAAATTACTGAATATTATGAAAATTGTGTAAAATTTAGTGTTCTATTTGTAAAGTTTAGCCTTCGCTTTCGCTCAGGGTCTGACCATCTAACAACAGCACGCAACTAAACAAGTAAAAAAATACAAATTATCTCATCTCAACCTGACTTTATGAGCAAAGTTCTAGTCATATTAGGCGAATTGAGCGATCGCGACATCGATTGGATGCTCGCCAACGGCACCCGCACCCAAGTCCTCCCCGGCACAACTCTGATCACCGAAGGTAAGCCCTTAGACGCCCTGTACATAGTTCTGGAGGGAACTTTGAGCGTTGCTGTATCATCTTTTGCCGACAAAGAAATTGGAAAAATCATTGCCGGGGAAGTGTTGGGCGAAATGTCTTTTGTAGACGGGAGGCTTCCTTCTGCTAGCGTCACGGCAATTGAAGAGTGCCTCATCCTGTCAATTCCGAGGCGGCTGCTAACTGAAAAACTCGAGCAAGACGTGCTTTTTTCCCTGCGGTTTTATCGGGCGATTACCAAATTTTTGTCGTCGAGACTGCGGGGTACAGTCAAACGCTTCGGCGAAGAGACTGATTATTTATCATATCAAGACCCCGACGACGAGCGCGCTATCCGGGAAAAGGTCGAAAATCCCGATTTGGCTGAATCGAGATTTCAATGGCTGTTGCAGCGTTTGAAGGGGAGTTGAAGGAAGAAGTCATTAGGCAGTAGTCATCAGTCAGTAGTCATTAGGCAGTAGTCATCAGTCAGTAGTCAGTAGTCAGTAGTCAGAAGGCAAAAGGAAGAGGGGAAAAATAAGATGATCCGCTTTGCCTTTTTCTTGTTTTTCTACCAATTCCCCATTGCCAATGGCTTGGCAATTACCAATTACCAATTACCAATTACCAATTCCCGATTCCCAATTACCGAATTAAAAAACATATTTTTCAGCGACGCGCCAGTAGCGGGAAAAACGCTTTAAATCAATGTAACCATCGTAGCGGACAAAGGGTTCCGGTGGCAAAACTTCTACTGGGTGCGATCGCCTAATTTCCCGGCAAATATCCTGAAACCGAGGACTGGGACTTTCGGTAGTTATCACTTGATTCGCGCCGGATTCGATCGCAAAAGCGATAACTTCCGCAGCCACATCGCCCCGCCGAATAACTACCGGCAACTCCAGCAAACATTCGTAAATAAACACCATTCGTTTGAGACTCAACTGCCATTCATCAATGAGTGCATCATCCCAAACCCAGATAGCCGGTGCCTCTGGGTGCGCTTGAAAAGCCGGGCCTTCAGGACTCAAACAGTCGCCGTGCAGCCAAATAATCGGATTGTTCATAAATTAGTAATTGTTGACGGTTGACTGTTAACTAGACCTCTTGCAAAAATAATTAGGACGATGCTCAGAGCAACGTCCCACAATTTTTTTTTTCTTGTGGGACGTTGCTCTGAGCATCGTCCGAAAATTTGATTAAAAGGACTTATGCAAGAGGTCTACTGTTGACGGTTGATTGTTGACGGTTGACTGTTGACGGTTGATGGTTGACTGTTAACTTTTGACAACTGACAACTGCCTACTGCCTACTGACAACTGACTACTGACTTTTTAATTTGTGCGACCTTTTTTAGGGCGTTCCCAACTTTTAGAACCGCCACTACGATCGACCTTTTCTCCCGAAGGAAACAATTTCCCTTCCAAATATTCGTAAGTTCCCTCAAAATCGCACTGCCCGTACAGAGGACAATCGCGACAATAAACCCCCTTACTGTAACGCTCCAAATTTTCCCGATTAAAAAAATAAGGTTTGTGACTGAAAGTGCTTGCTACCCACTGCCAAGAAAGATTGTTGCTCGCCGGATCTCCATCTAGCAAATGTTGCAAAAACCAGCGAGCTCCGGCTTGCCAACGCACGCGGTGCCAGTGTACCAGATAACTAGCCATCCACATCCGCTGGTGATTATGTATATAACCGGTTTCTCGCAACTCGCGGCTGAAACTGTCGATGCAAACCAAACCAGTCGATCCCTCGACGACATCCTGTGGCAGAGTTTCGCTGTAATCTTTAGCAGTGTAACCAGTTTTGTAAGCTTCCCGGTCTTGCCAAATCCCCTGGCCCAATTCGGCATACAGTCGCTGCCAATAATCCCGCCAACCCAACTCGTTGACAAGTTTTACGGCATCTTCTGGATGTGGCACTTTCGAGAGCACGACATCCCGCACTTCGGCAAGGCTCAAAACGCCGTAGCGCAAATAGGGTGACAACCGCGTTACCGCGCCGTTGAGGAAATTGCGGGTGGAGGCGTATTTGCCTGGGTCAATTTGTTGCAGCGCTGTCTCGGCTGCTTTGCGCCCGCCTAGAGTTGCGGGTACGTTGCTATCCTGGGCGGCGGCTTCGGGAAACTGTTGGCTTATGTAGGCTATTAATTCGTCGCGGCTGGCAAATTCCCGCTCCATGTCCTGACTCATTGTTTTTTCAAGCGGCTGTCGTGACAAAGTAACCCGTATCCCGGAAATAAGTGTAACAATCCGGTAAAATATTGTAGCATCTAGTAATAACCGATAAAAATCGGCTACCATGACTCGCTATGTCACACCTAGAGAAGCCTGC
>Ga0335394_10005214_pt1 | contig 14741 bp, 11 predicted proteins | sample MAT03_FD_205741 | JGI IMG/M metagenome (GOLD analysis project Ga0335394, IMG submission 205741) | Freshwater microbial communities from Lake Fryxell liftoff mats and glacier meltwater in Antarctica - MAT-03 (spades assembly) (version 2) ...
ACACTTTCGACCGCGGGATTTTCAGCACGTCGATCCCGGCATTGATGATGCGGATGTTCGCCTGATGGGCGATGTACAAGTCCACATCGCTCGCGTTCATCTTCGCAGCCGTGAGCACATCCTGAATCGTGTCGCACAAGATGTCAACGGCCCAGCGGAAGACGGCCCGGCCGTCCATCGCCATGAAGTGCTTGCCCTCGGCGATCGCCTCGGCCGTCGGCGGCGTTCGGCTACCGCATACGGGTCGGCAAAGCAGCGGGCCACCGGCTCCGTCCGCCCCCATGCTGTACGAAATGATCCCCTGATCCGGATTGCCGCGTTCGATGATCACGGCCCCGGCCCCGTCGCCGAAGAGCGGGTACGTTTTGATGTCGTCCGGATTCAGCACTCGACTATTGGTGTCGCCGCCGATGACCAAGGCCCGGTCGCTCGCACCGCTGACCACGTAAGCGGCCGCGGTGATGAGCGCGTACATGAACCCCGCACAGGCCGCTTCCACTTCGATGGCCGGGCCGACGAGGCCGATGCGGTCTTGCACCAAACACGCCGTCGAGGGGAACGACATATCCGGGGTGAACGTGCCGAGGACGAGGAGATCGCAGTCTTTCGCGGTCAACCCGGTCTTGGCGAAGCAATCGTTCGCCGCTTCGACGCAGAGGTCCGACGTGGCTTGATGCGGGAGAGCATGGCGGCGTTCCAAAATGCCGGTCCGCTTGACGATCCACTCCGAATCGAAGCCGAGGCGGGCGTGGAGGTGGTCGTTGGTGACGACGGCGTCCGGGATGTACTTGCCGCTGCCGACGACTCGGACCCCCATCAGGGACCGGCACTTCGGCCGCGGCGACGGTCGTTCACTGCTCATCCGGTGCGTACCTGCGAAGCTGGCCCGACGGTATTAAGTCGATTATACGAACCAGCCGCCGCGCCGGACTACGGCTCATTCGGTTCGCGCCTCGGCGCCGCTGTGCAGGAACGCCAACTGAGCCGAGACGAGCATCCCCGTCGCATCGATCCGCACCGTGCCGTCCGACGGCCCGAGGTGCGTTCCGCCGACGAGGAAGCGGGCTCGGAAGCTCTTTTCGAAGTGCTCTGCGTTCTCGTCCGAAAACTGCAAGGACCGCGAGAAGGCGAGAGCCTCGACCGCGGCCTTGCGGTAGCGGACGAACCGCGTGAGGTCCGGAACTTGCCGGGTCAACTTCGCCGCGGCACACAATGCTCCCGCCGCCGCGATCGAATCCGACCCCGGCTCCGCGGTGCCGAGTTTGAACCCGCCGACCCAGGCCATCGTCCGCGCATCGGCCCGCGTGTATTGGTCGGCGCAAAGAGCATCCGCCATCTCGAACGCCATCGCCGCGACCGCGGGGTCTTTCGCGACGACTGCGTAAGAGTCCGCAATTCCCGGAATCATCGCCGCGGCCACGGCCGGGCTTCGATGAACCTTGAACGAGTTCGAGCCCGCAGTCATGCACTTTTGAATTGCTTCTTTCTTCGCCGCGTCCGGCTTGAAGCGATACGTGGCCACCAGCGCCCGCAGTGAAAGCCCGACTTTCGTCGCATCCGCCTCAGTTTCGCCAAGCGGGGGCTTTCGCAAGTAAACGCTCAGGGCTTCCGCTTCGCCCAGCAACTTCGCCTCGGGGCTCGGCAACTCGCAGATTGCCATGCAAAGCAATGCCGCGAACGCGACCGAGTTCTCCGCGTCCGCCGCCAGCGCGGGAACTCGGGCATCCCCCTCGACCCGAGTCAGCGCGAGCAAAGCGAGGACCGACTGCGTGGCCCGTGCTGCGTAACGCTCGTCCCCGGTGAACTTCGCCGCTTCCGCGAGAGCCAGGGCCGCGTAGGCTTGGCGAAGATCGCTGTCCGATTCGAGCGGCAACCGCAAAGCGGGATTCAACCCGGGGAAGAACCGGCCGTTGGACTGATTCATACGCCAAAGCCACTCCGCGCCAGCTTGGACGGAAACTACGGCCTGCCCCGTCTCGGGGGGGAATGCGTTTGGGTTTTGAAATCGGGCAGCGGGAGTCTGAATCGAAACGGCAGCCACGGGCACCACGGGTGCTGGTACACCCGTAATCGACGGCGGTAACGGCTGCGGTGGAGGCTGCCCGATGGCGACGGTGCTCAAAAGCGTGGAACCGAGAACGAGCGAAATAGCGTACCGAACCATGCCCGAGCCTCCTTGCCCGCGGACTGCGAAGTTCGGCTCAGTGGAAAGTAATTCGGCCGCGGATTCAACCCGAAGTTGAACCGCGGCCGAATTGCGAATCGCTTACCGACGTGCGAGGCTCGGAAATTATCCGACGATCGACGTGACCTTCACGCGGACGAAAGGCTGCGTGTGCCCCTTCAACCGCTTGGAGTTCTTCCGGCGGCGGAACTTCTGGATCATCGACTTCACCTTCGGCATATCCACGACTTGCGTGAGGACTTTCGCCCCTTCGACGACCGGCTGCCCGATTTTGGTCACGTCGCCGTTGTGGTAGAGCAGCACTTTCGAGAGTTCGAGTGTGTCCCCCGGCTTCACGTCGCGGTAGTCGATCGTGATGTGCCCGCCCTCTTCCGCCCGATACTGCCGGCTACCGTCTTCGATGATCGCGTACATTCCCGAGAACTCCGAGCGTGGTCGAATTTTAGACAGGTGTTGTAGGAAATCCGACCCCCGCGGCCACCGGGCGGCGACGGATTGCGGAGCGAATGAATGTTAATCGACCCGCGGGGGCGGGGCCGGAAGTGGAGCTTGGCTGTGGCTGCTATCGCCGGGCGATCCGAGGCCGGGGCGGCCGTGCATGCTGTCGCCCGACTTCACCGGCACGATGATCGGCTTGATTTCGCCGGTGACCACGTCCAACACGATGCAGGTCTTCGGGTTGGCGCGAAAGAGGGCGCCGGGGTTCGCCACGAGCGTCTTGCCCGTGCGGTGCTGTTCGCGGACGTGCGTGTGGCCGTAGAAAACGTAGTCGAAGTAATCGCAGTGTTCGAGTTGATAAAGCTGGTGCCGTTCGTGGCTGTGGACCCAGGCGATCCGCTTGCCGCCGATTTCGAGAGCGCCGAACGAATCGTGAGCGGTGCCGCCGATGGCCTTGATGGCGGCGGTGAGCTTGACCTTATCCTTATCCCAATTGCCGAAGACGAAGTGCGTGGGAACGACCTGGAATGCGGCGATGGTTTCGGGGGTTTCGATGTCGCCGCAGTGCAGGATGAGTTCGACCTGTTGGTCGGTGAGTAGTCGGACGGCCTCGGCAATCGCCTCGATCCGGTCGTGAGTGTCGCTGAGTACACCGATCCGCATTGCGCACCCGCACCGACCGGCAGGGCCGCAGTTGCGCCGCGATCCGGTCTCGTTACGATAGCAAAGTTCGACGGGGGCCGGTAGGCTCCGCCCGAGCGACGGTGCGGTTCACTTCTTCGGGAACTCGATCGCGTTGACGAGTTCGAGGTCGCGGGTGCCGATTTTCGCGGCCTTTTCGATCGCGGCGAGGACGGTAACGGCGATCTGATCGCCGTTCGGCCCGGCGAGGAGGAAGAAGGTTTGGGCCACGGGTACGCCATCTTGCTTGCCGCGGGTTGCGACTCGGTAGGCCCAGCGGCCACCGTCCGAAGGGACCGGACCTTCTTCGCCCGCCTCGGGTTCCCAGCCGGGGAGCATCGCGAGCACTTTCTTGAAGTCTTCGGGCGACGTATGCGTACCGGGGTCCGCTTTCTTCCAGGTCGTGAGCGTCGCCTGAGCGGTGAATTCGCCCTTTTCGACGAGCCGCAGAACGAGGTGATCCTTCGTTCGGCCAACGACGTGCCAGTCTCGCGGGTAAGCGAATTGAAATCGCCCCGCAACGTCCGCATACCGCAGGGAGGCCATCACTCCGGTCGGTTTGCCGTCCGCGGGGACTTTGAGCCGGGCCTCGGCGTTGAGTTCCTTCGGCTCTTCGGCCAATGTCGTTCTCTTGAGCACGACCGTGGCTTTGACCTCCGCAGCCGGAGTGGCCGGACCCTGGCTGCGGAAATCGGTTTGCTCCCACGTCAAACCGACCAACCGCTTGGCGGCCACGTCGAACGTCCCCGTGGCGGCAACGCTCACGCGGGCTTGGGCACCGGATTCGATCCCCTCGGCCGTGCCGGCGATGGTGAACGTGGCGATGCCGTCCTTGACCTCCATGAACTTGCCGACGAGTTCGGACTTAATCAACCCTTCAAACAGGCAGGCGTGCTGCACCGCATCGGCGCTGACGGTCCAGGAGTCGCCGACGTTCAGGGTCTTGCCCGGTAGCAAAGCCGCGAGGCAGAGCGTATCGAAGTGTTCGGCCACGAGTTCGAGTTCCTCGCGGTACAGCGGTCCGTTCGGGCTGTAGTGCAGTGAGCCATCGCCAGTCCGCAGCGCGACGACGAGGCGACGGTCCGCGGCGAGTTCTCGTTTGGCGCGCTCGCCGCCGACTTGCGACTCGGACGCCGCGGTCGAATAGTGCCGCACCGCGAACGACACGCCCCCGCCCGAATCGACCGCTTCGGCCCGTTCGACGAAGGAGTGCGAGGCCTTCGCAGACAGCGGCAGCGCGGCGGGTTTGCCGTCGCGCTCGACCTTCAACTTGCCCTCGACCGTCAGGGCGATTTCGTACTTGCAGTGGTCGCCCGGTTTGATCGAATCTGCAAGGTCCACGCCCTGCCCGAACGCGGGACCGGCAATCGTGAATGCGATCAGTGCGAACAGGGAACGGTAGATCGAGACCATGCGCGAGCCCCCACCGGGTATACGGACGGCGGGGCAATACCGACAAGCTGGGGGAACCGTCAAGCCGGTTCCCCGTGGGATAGGCCTCCGGCCTGTCGTGCGACTCGACGGGCCGGAGGCCTATCCCACGGAGGATCAATCCTTCACCCACTGCTTGCATCCCGCCCCGCTCCCCCCGATAATCCCATCACTTCAACCCGATGGAGCCTTTCCCATGCGTCGTTCGTTGTCCGCGGTGGCGGTGCTCGCCCTCGCTTTGCCCGCCCTTGCGGCGGAACCCGTCATTACCTGGAAGAAGACCGTCGTCGATGCGAAGTTCCGCTCTGAGGGCGTGGCCGTCGCAGACGTGAACAAGGACGGCAAGATCGACGTTTTGAACGGCGAATACTGGTACGAAGCGCCGGACTGGAAGGCGCACGAGATGCAGCCGCCGCGCGAGTACCACATGGGCTTCGGCTCGGATGGCAAGGGGAACAACTACAGCCACTCGTTCGCGTGCTGGGCCGACGACTTCAACGGCGATGGCTTTCCGGACCTCATCGTCATCGACTTCCCCGGCGATCCGTGCTTCTGGATGGAGAACCCCAAGGGCAAAGACGGCCACTGGAAGAAGCACGTAATTTGGCACAGCGCCTGCAACGAAACGCCGCTGTACAAGGATTTGCTGGGCGACGGCAAGAAAGTGCTCATCATGGGCTTCCAGCCTCCGGGCAAGGGGAACGAAGGACAGATGGCTTACTTCATGCCGGACCCGAAGGACGCGAACGCCAAGTGGATCATGCACCCGATCAGCAAGCCGAGCGTGCCCGTGGAAATGAAAGATGGCAAGCCGGTCGCGGGCACCGCGAAGGAAGTCCCCGGGACGCAAAAATTCAGCCACGGCCTCGGCGTCGGGGACGTGAACGCGGACGGTAAACTCGACGTTCTCTGCACCGGCGGTTGGTGGGAACAGCCGAGCAAAGTCGACGGCGAAACCGCCTGGATGTTCCACCCCGCGGGACTCGGCGAAGCGTGTGCGGACATGTACGTCGCGGATCTCGACGGCGACGGCAAGATGGACGTGCTCACCACTTCGGCCCACAAGTTCGGCATCTGGGCCCACATCCAAAAGGGCGGCAAAGACGGGCACCCGGCGTTTCAAAAGCAGGAACTGTTCAAAGACCTCGTCTCGGAGAGCCACGCCGCCCACTTCGTGGACATCGACGGCGACGGCCTCAAAGACCTGGTCACCGGCAAGCGGTGGGGCTCCCACGGCCGCGCTGAGCCCGGCGCGACCACGTCGCCGCACATCTACTATTTGAAAGCCGCGAAGAGCAAGGATGGGCTCGTGACGTTCACGCCCATCGTGATCGACGACGCCTCCGGCATCGGCACGCAGTTCGCCCTGGAAGACATCAACGGCGACGGGTTGTTGGACGTGATCACGTCGAACAAGCGCGGCGTGCACGTGATCGTGCAGCAGCGGAAGTAGATTTCCAAAGCCCAGGGACTGCCGTCCCTGGGCTTATTCACTTGCGCTTCCTCTCCTGAATCCGCTCGATCATTCGCATCAACATCACCCGCGGCACGAACCGCACCACGACCGTTCCCAGCCAGTTCGTAAACCCCGCGACGACGACTCGTTTCCCCCGCATCGTTCCGCGGTAGCCGAGTTCGGCGACCGCTTTCGCATCCATCACCTTCGGACCATCGAAGAGCTTCGACTCACCCATCGCGGCGGCTTGCCCGAACTCGGTGCTCGTCGGGCCGGGGCAGAGGCAGGTGACGGTAACGCCGGTGTGTCGGAGTTCGTAAGCGACGGCTTCGGAGAGCGAAAGCACGTACGCCTTCGTGGCGTAGTATTCCGCCATGAGCGGGCCGGGTTGAAACGCGGCGGTGCTGGCCACGTTTAAGATCCGCCCGCGACCGCGGGCCACCATCGCGGGGGCGAACAGTCGCATCAGGTGCGTGAGTGCTGCGACGTTCACGCGGAGCATCGCGAGCAATCGTTCCGCGTCCGCTTCAACGAACGGGCCGTAGACGCCGAAACCGGCGTTGTTGACGACGACATCGACTTGCAAATCCAGGCTCGCGACGTGGTCGAAAAGCCGTTGCGGAGATTGCCCATCCGCAAGGTCCGCAGCGACGATGTGGACTTCGATTCCATGCGATGCCTTGAGTTCAAGGGAGAGTTTCTCCAACTCGAGCAAGCGGCGGGCGGTCAGGATCAGGTCGTGGCCTCCCGCGGCGAATTGGCGGGCGAGTTCGGCTCCGATCCCCGCGGAGGCCCCAGTGACGAGAGCGACGGGTCGCCTCATTTCAACTCGCTTCCTTGGACTTTCCCCGTAATGAGCCGTGCAGCGCGGTTGCGAGTGACGTAGTTGAAAAACCACTGCCACATCACGAGCACGCGATTCTCGAAGCGGGCGAGGTAGAGGATGTGGATGAACAGCCAAGCCATCCAGGCGAGCCAACCGCTGAGCTTGATCCACTTCGCATCGGCCACGGCTCGGCTGCGGCCGATGGTCGCCATCGTGCCCTTGTCCCAGTACTTGAACGGCGCGAGGGCCGATTCGCCCTTCAATCGCCGGCCGATCAGTTCCGCCACATACTCGCCTTGCTGAGTGGCCACGGGGGCGAGCCCCGGCAAGGGTTTGCCGTCCTCCCCCTTTTGCGAGGCGAGATCGCCGAGCACGAACACATCCGGGTGGCCGACGACGGCGCAGTCCGGTCCCACGCTCACTCGCCCGGCGCGGTCCACTTCCGTCGTCGTGCCCAACGCTGCAATGAGGGCTTTACCCAAAGGAGAGGCTTTCACGCCCGCAGCCCAGACGACCGTGTCCGTGTCGATCCGCTGCGGCGGAGCCTTGCCCGAATCGGCTTGGAAGATGACGTGATCGACCCGAATGTCTTCGACGTGGCAATCGAGATAGACCTTCACGCCGAGATCTTCGAGTTGCTTCAGACCCTTGGCCGAGAGGCTTTCGGCGAACATCGTCAGGATTCGCGACTGGCCTTCGACCAGGATCACGTTCGCGAGTTTCGGGTCGATCGAGCGGAAGTCTCGCCGCATGGTGATGCTGGCGAGTTCGCGGATCGAACCGGCCATCTCGACGCCCGTGGGCCCGCCGCCGACGACGACGAATGTGAGCAGTCGCGCCCGTCGAACGGGGTCGGTCTCGCGCTCGGCCTTCTCGAAAGCGCTGAGCAACCGGCGGCGGATTTCGGTCGCATCTTCCAAGGTCTTCAAACCGGGGGCGAACTGTTCCCATTGATCGTGGCCGAAGTACGCGTGCGTTGCGCCGGTCGCCAGGATCAGCGTGTCGTAGGGAATCCGCTCGCCGTCGGCCGCGAGCACGAACTTCGCCGTCGCGTCGAATCCCGCGACTTCCGCGAGGATCGTGCGGCAGTTCGCCTGCTTGCGGAGGATTGACCTCAGCGGCGCGGCAATGTTCGCCGGCGAGAGCCCGCCCGTGGCCACTTGGTACAGCAGCGGTTGAAAGAGGTGAAAGTTGCGGCGGTCGATCAGCGTCACGTCCACGGGCACTTTGCGGAACGCCTTCGCGCACGCGAGCCCCGCAAAGCCCCCGCCGATGATGATGACTTTCGGCCGGGGCTTTAGGGCGTCCGTCGGGGGCATGGCATCTCTCCGGAGTTGAATCGGGCCATTCTATGGGCTCGTCGGAGGAACCGAAGTACGAGCCAAGCGGGTAGCGGCGAGCCACCAAAGTGCGATGGCCGGGCAGACCCAAAGGAAGTCGTGCAGGCCGTACCCCCGGCCCTGGAGGTGGAGGAATGTCGGGTACAACTGCGTGCCGAGGGCGATCAGCAAGTGCAATGGCACCGCGATGACAACGGCCGCGAGTCGCAGTTTCCGCGTGAAGGCGACGAACGCCTGGACGACGGGAACGATCAGGATTACGAGGTCGAATAGCCAGCCGCCGTAAGGCGCTGCGAGGAGCGAAGCGACGACGAGGCGGGGCGCTTCGACCTGCCAGTCCCACGTCTTTCGGCGGAACCACCAGTACGGAACGAGCAGCGCGCCCAAGCTCAGAATTGGAAGGAACTGGAGGCGGAACTGGTCGTGGTCGATCCATTCGCGGAAGCGGTAACTGAGCAACGGCAACTGCCATTCCGTGACTGACGGGGCCGCGTGCGAGTTCGGGCGGGTCATCGCGTCGAGGAACTTGGCGAAGACTTCGCGGTTCGGAATCAGAGATGCGAGCGAGGCGAGCAATACCGCACCCACCCCACCGGCGAGCACTCGACGGCCGACCCGCGTCGAGGCGTCCAGGAGAATCGCCAGTCCAAAAAGCGCGAGCAGGTGCGGCTTGATCGCGGTGAGCGCGACGAGCACTCCCGCCAGGAGCGGATGACCCTTGGTGCGAAAGTAGAGGAACCCCGCCACGCCGAGGAGCACGAACGCGGTGTTCTGCCCGAAGTAAAGCAACCACCAGACCGGAACAAACGTGGCGGTCGCGAGCAAGGGCACGAGCAGCCAAAGCCCGCCCTTGCCGCCGTAGGCGGTCCAGGTCCACACGGCTGCGAGCGCTGAGGCGAGCACTTGAACCAGCGTCCAGAAACTGTGAGCCGGCCCCGGGGCGAGCGCGCCGAACGGCCAGTAGAGCGGCAGCGTCCACGGCGGCGTCCACAGCATCGTCGGCTGAGTCTTGTACGGCTGCCCAGCCGCGTAGCGCTGGCTTTCGATCAACTGATTGCCGTCGTAAGGGTCGCCGCCCGCGAGGTGAACGCGGGCGGCGGACCAGTACTCGACGAAATCCATCGGGGGGAAGGGCGTGAGAGGGTCTTCCGCCCGTTCGGGATTGCGCAGGAGCACGACTGCGAGCGCGACGAAGATCGGGTACGCGATAAAGCCCATTAAAACGCCGTGCGGTAAATGCCGAGGATCTCTTCCGCCGATGCCGGGAATCGTGGGTTCACCCGCATCAGCCGCTTGATGGAGAAGGCTTTCTCTGCGAACCCCGGTAGCATTTCTTCCGTCACGCCGAGGTCGCGCAACCGCGTGGGGATGCCGATGTCCGCCCGGAGGTTTTCCACGGCTTCGATCGACCGCGGTGCGTTGACCACGTCCGGCACCGAGAGGTCCGCCGCATCCATGAACAGGGCGATGTTCGCGAACTCGCGTACCCTCGCGGTGAGGTTGTACCGCATCACATAAGGCAATAGCAGGCCGTTGCCCGCACCGTGGGAGACGTGGACTGCCCCGCCCACTGGATACTCCATCGCGTGGACCAGGGCCACGCCCGCGTTGGCAAAAGCGAGCCCGCCGAGAGTGGCGGCGAGGGCCATGCCGTCGCGGGCGTCGAGGTCGTTGCCGTTCGCCACGGCCCGTCGCAGGTAGCGGGCCACGAGCGTGATCGCCTCCGCGGCCATGAGGTCCGCAAGCGGGTTCTTTCCCTGGTACACCGTCTCGCCGCCCGGCGGCCGCGCGAGGAACTCGCCCTGATCGACCGCGGTGAACGCCTCGATGGCATGCGTGAGTGCGTCGATGCCGCTGTCGGCGGTCACCGTTTTCGGACAACCCACGCTCAACATTGGATCGACGACCGCGACCGCGGGCCGCAAGTACGGCGATAGGCAACTCACCTTGATCTTCTTCTCGGTGTCCGTGAACACCGCTGCGGCGGAAACTTCCGAACCCGTCCCCGCGGTGGTCGGCACGCAAACCAATGGCAAGATCGGACCGGGGACTTTGCAATCGCCGACGTAATCGGTCGGCTCTCCACCGTGAGCGAGGACGAGGGCCACCAGCTTGGCCGTGTCCATGTTGCTCCCACCGCCGAGCCCCACGACCAAGTCTGGGCCGAACGCCCGGCCCGCGGCCACGGCGGCGCGGATCACCTCCAGCGGCGGTTCGGGCCGGCAGCCGGCGAAGACTTCGACGGTCCGACCCTTCAACGGTTCGGTCACCGCGTCGAGGACTTTCGCCTTCGCAAGCGTCTCGTCGGTCACGACGAAAACCTTCTTCGCCTTCGAGCGATCCGCAACCGCGCCGAGTTGCGAAACGACCCCGCGGCCGAACAGCAGCGACCCGGCGGAGTGAAACGTCCACGGACTCATGGCTGGCGTCCCGTACAATGTCGGTTCCCCCGAACCGCCTGGAGCGTGTTATATGGCCTCTCCGATCAACATCGGCGTCGTCACCGTCTCCGACCGCGCCAGCCGCGGCATCTACGCCGATGCGAGCGGTCCCGCGATCGTCGAATGCCTCACGCAAATCCTCGCGTGCGACTGGCAGCCCGTCACCCGGCTCATCCCGGACGAACAGGACCAGATCGAATCCGCATTGAAAGCCCTCTGCGACGACGAGGAGTGCTGTTTGGTCGTCACCACCGGCGGCACCGGGCCGGCGAAGCGAGACGTGACCCCGGAGGCGACCGAAGCCGTGTGCGAAAAGATGCTGCCCGGATTCGGCGAATTGATGCGAGCGGTCTCGCTGAAGAGCGTACCCACGGCGATCCTCTCCCGCCAGACCGCGGGGATTCGAGGCAAGAGCCTGATCGTGAACCTCCCCGGCAAACCCGCCGCGATCCGCGAGTGTTTACTCGCGGTCTTCCCCGCCATCCCGTACTGCGTGGACCTCATCGAGGGGCCGTCGTTGGTCACGAACGAATCCGTGATTAAGGCGTTCCGGCCGAAGGTCTGATCCAAAGTGCAAGCGAGGGTCGGCTGAGCCCGAACGCCGGTGAGGTAAGCCCATCCGCAGAATCTGTACACCTTTTTGTTAGCCAGCATCGTAGTTGAACATCCAGACTTCTTCGATCCAAGTCGCGAGATCAGGCCATTTTGCTCCACTTGGAGCCCGTATGTCATGCGCCCAGAAGATGACTCTTCCTTCGGGTGTCAGACAGTAGCAATCGGCGTTGTCCTCGCAGATCGGCACTAAAACCGTAGGCACCTGCCACACTTCTCTGGCACGTTTGGTGATCCGGAACAGATCGGTGTGAGCGCCGGGAATCGTGATCGTTGCCGGCTCCAGTACGTTGTAATTAACGTCACTCGCTTCCAAGAGAAACCGGATATAGTCTGGGTGAAACGCGACACCCAATTTAGCTTCGGCTGCTTTCACTTCGTCCAGGGTTGGCAACCGAGGCGGCTTGGGGACTGCCTCGTTCCGGCGACGGAGTTCTGCGATCGCTTCGTCAAGTGTCACCTGTACCTCCACCGTAGCGCCATCACCTCACTGGCGTTCGGGCTCAGAAATGGCATTCAATGCCGTAGTTCCACTCGCGTGGTTCTACGTCCCGTTCGTGCTCAAGTGCGTTTCTGGCGGCGGTTCATCCGCCGGTGGCAACAACACCAACGAGTAATCGCTCGGTCCGAACCGCTGCCCCGGTCGCCCTTCCCGATCCGCCTGCCAAACTTCCACCCACTGCGGCCAGGTGAGCACGACCCGCTCGAACATCACGCGGTCCGCGTCGAGCGTGGGGCCGGGCGCGGGGTTCAAATTGTCCGGCGTGCGCGGCCGCAGGTCGTCCGCCCGGTGGGCCAAGTCGTAGAGCACCGGCGTCGATTCCCGGTTGCCGTACCACACCAACAAACCTGCGTGAGCCACATCGAAGTGCTCGAAGGTCTTGGGCAACTCGGCCTGGACGTGCTCGCGGACCAACCCGACGCCGGCTCGCTTATAGAGGTAAGTCAGCGCATTCGCGAAGACGCGCCGCGGCTCGCCCGTGAGCGAGGTGAGCCAGCCCGGGACCGCCCACCCGGCCACGAGCCAGCCCGAGCGGTCCTCGAATTCCAGCCACGCGGACGGCTCATTTCCCGAGAGCAATTCCACGCGGATGCGGTTGGTGCCGAGTTGCACGCGGCCCGCAGCGAGCGGGCGATTCTCCCACCCCGGGCTCGGCGCAAGCACGGCCACGAGGTCGCGGGTGACGAACCGCCGCACGGATTCTTCCACGTCCCGCAGCGCCTGGCGGTGGGTGCGCACGTCGCGCCAGACGCCGGTCTCCGCAGCGGCGCGCTCGGCCGTGCGGAGGCGGCCGAACAGCCGAGGCACTCGCCCCGAATGGAACCCGAGGTGCAACAGCCCGCCCACAGTTTCGCCGTGCGGGCCGACCGAGACGGGCCGCACGCCGAGGGGCCGGTTCGCCCGGTAGAGCCGCCAGTTCTCCCGCATCTCCCAGAACAGGAACGTCACAGCGTCGGGCAGCAGGTAGAACGTGCCGATCACGAAGAGGAAGGCCAGGGGTTGCGTCATGTACGGCGCGAGTACGTCCACGAAGTCCGAACGGAACCCGACCCACGAGGTCTTGTCCACTTGCAGCCAACCGATCACCAGCAAGAGCGGGTAAACGAACTTCGCGAACAGAATCGAAAGCGGCAATTTCAGCGGGTTCAACATCGGCTCGATGAGCACGACGATGTAAAAGCGGATCACGAACGCGATCGGGAACCAGAACGCCCCGGCGATCATGCGGATGAGGATCGAGAGCGTTCCCCCCTGTCCCCGCAGGCGGAACCAGTCGTCTCCGCGGGCGAGCAGCCATTCGAGTTGATCGACGTAGTGGCGGAAGATGTCGCTGACCCAGCGGATGACCGCGGGGGCGGACCGCACGCCCCGCAAGAACCACGACGCGGCGGCGAGGAGGATCGCCTCCACGGCCCGGCCGAGCCGGGTGTTGATGAGCACGAGGCTGAACAGGAAGTAGAACCCGCGCGCGTAAACGCCGTCCCAAAGTTCTCGGAACGCAAACCAGAGCAGCAAGCCCAAGACGACGGGTTTGACGAGGTAGTTCAGGATCAAGTGCATCGGCCCACTGGTGAGCAGGCCGCGGATGAACGGGTTCGCCCAGAGCCGGGCAGGCACGTCCCAAAATGCGACGCGACCGGCTCGGTAAAGCACGCGGCCCGTCTCCATCAGCGCAGTCCGGAGTGCAGCGGAGCGGACGAGGGCGAGGAAGAAGACCGCGAGGGCGAGCCAGCCGAGGTGGAACCACCACTCGGCGTTCCACCCGCTGAAGAACGAGGGCCGATCCCCCGCGACCGCGGCCGCGGCGGCAACGAAGCCCTCGGTGGGCTTGGCCGCCGTGGCGAACCCATTCGGCCCAACTTCGGCCGACGCGGCGGCCGTGCCGACGGCTGCGGCGAGCCCGTCCGCGAAACCGTCGATGGCAACGACTTCGCCACTCGCCGGTCGTGCGATCGGGTCCGCGCCGCGGGTTCGCTGTTCGTAAACGATCAACCAGGCGAACTGCGCCGCCAGGAACGCCCCGCCGATGGGGATGCTGACGTTGCGCGTGATCCAGCGGCCGGTCTCGGTGCCGAAGTTGAAGGAGGTCATCCGTTCGAGCCAGCGGACGTAGAACTCGCCGCGGCGGTAGACGCCGTCGAGCAGCGTCGCGAGCCGGCGGTCGAGCCGGAGCAGCGGGTCGCCGCGGAGGTATTCTTGCGGGCCGCTGAGGTCCGGGAGTTTCATCATGCCGCGGGCGATGGCGTCGCGGACGTCCGGGAAGCCGAGGAACCCCGCGGCCGAGATGCGGTCCAAAAGTTCTTCGACGGTCTTGGCTACGGCGGCCTGTTCGGGCAATGACGTGGGCCGCATCCCCGCGTCGTGCAAGGCGTCCGTCAGCACGGGCCGGAACCGCTGGCGCAAGCGGTCCTCGCTGCGGTCCAACGCATCGCGGAGGAGGGCGCCGAGGGACTGCCGGTCCGCGTCCGTTAGCCGGGCCGCGGTGAGGCGGCGGACGGCGTTGCGCAAGTGGTTCGGAACGCGGACGAATTTCTGCCCATCGAGCGGCCGGCGAATCGGCTTGTAGCCTGCGGAGAGCAGCCACTCGAAGATGTCGAGAGTGTAAATGGTTTGCTCGTGGTCGAGGCACGCCCGCTGCAAATCGTAGAGCAGTGCGGCTTCGACCGGGCGGTTCCCCTGGTCGGCCTTATCGAGCAAGGCGGGCAGTACCTTCTTCCAAGCTTCGACTTCGTCGTCCGAGAGGTTGAGCACGGGTTTCAAGCGGTTGATCAGCGTGTAAACGTGCTGCCGGGCGGCCGCTTGGGCAGGACTCGTCAGCGCTGCCGGGGC
>Ga0335394_10005220_pt1 | contig 14728 bp, 12 predicted proteins | sample MAT03_FD_205741 | JGI IMG/M metagenome (GOLD analysis project Ga0335394, IMG submission 205741) | Freshwater microbial communities from Lake Fryxell liftoff mats and glacier meltwater in Antarctica - MAT-03 (spades assembly) (version 2) ...
CTCGGCCTCGCTCACTCGCGCGCGCTGGCGCGCGATCGCAACGGCGACCTCAGCTACGTACCGACGCCCCAAGGGGCGTGCTTCGAGGCAAGATGGCCCATCGCCCGGTCCACTGCCGTGCGTCCCAGTGTCCGCGCCAGCGCACTCGATGCTCTCGTCGGAGCGCGCCTCTTGTTGATCGAGGATGACCTGGCCGTGAGCTCGCTCGTCGAGCTGAGCTGCGAAGCGCGCGGCGCTGAAGTCATCGCCGTGCACGATGCCGAGCAGCTCTCGTCCGTCCTCAGCGGCCGCCCAGTGCTCGACGTGGTGCTCATGGACCTCTCACCCATCGAGCACTGCCTGGTCGAGTGCCTCGACGAGCTGGCCGAGTTGGCTCCGGGGGCGCCGATCGTCTTGATGAGCGGCCAGCCCAACGGTGTCCCGGCAGGCGGCGAAGGTCGCTTCGCAACCTGGATCCGCAAGCCGTTCGACATGGAACAGCTCATCCAGTCCGTCGCCGACTTGCTCCGAGAGCGCCCGGCCTCCGGCTGACGAAAAATCGGCGCCTGGGCGTCTGCCGTTTCTCTTGACAACCCGGCGTCTCCGCCTAACTTCCGAGGCCCCGACGGAGACCGGCTTGCCGCTCCTTCTGGGCGAAGGGCGTCCTCAAACCCTTCGGTGAAAGCGAGCGAGCGAAGGTGGCGGAATGGCAGACGCACCAGCTTGAGGTGCTGGCGGGGTAACTCTCGTGGAGGTTCGAGTCCTCTCCTTCGCACAAAACTGGAATCATTGGAGATTCCAACCCGGAAGGGCCCGCCGCAAGGTGGGCCTTTTTCGTTTCGACCCTCGCCGCGCGCGTTGACGTGCACCTCCGGAAAATGGGCTTCGCAGTAGGAGCGACCTACCCGTACCCGACGACTACGCGCGCTGGCTCTCGAGCCTCAAGACCGAGATCCAGGGCGCGCGCACGCGGGCCGTCCTCTCGGTCAATCAAGAGCTGGTGCGCCTGTACCACCGCATCGGCACCGAAATCCTCGACCGCCAGGAGCGCCAAGGTTGGGGCGCCAAGGTCATCCAAATTGGGCGGCAACCTGCTGCCAACACCGCATCGAAGTCGCCGGCGACGAATTCTTCATCGACCTGCTTTTCTACCACACGCGCCTCAAGTGCTACGTCGTGGTCGAGCTGAAGGCGACGGCGTTCAAGCCGGAACACGCGGGGCAGCTGAACTTCTACTTGGCGGCGGTGGATGCGCAGATCAAGGCGGCGGATGATCAGCCGACGTTCGGGCTGTTGCTGTGCAAGACGAAGAATCGGCTGGTCGCGGAGTACGCGCTTTCGGGGATTGCGAAGCCGATGGGAGTTGCGGAGTACCAGCTGGTGCGGGCGTTGCCGGAGCCGTTGGATACGAAGCTACCGAGTATTGAGCAGCTCGAGGAGGAGTTGAGCGCAACCCTAACCACTGGGGATGTTGATGCTTAACCGAGTCCCGGTGTACTGACCAGGCAGCCCGGCCGTTGAAACTGGGCGCGATCGTTCAGACCAGCTGCGAGCGGAGCGCTTCGAGCGGGTGCTGGGGCGCGAACTTCGAGAAGCGCTTGACCTGGCTACGGCATGAGTGGCCCGTGGCCAGGACTCGCGTTTGCTCGTCGGCGCCCTCGGGGAGCTTTTTTTGCCAACTCATGGCGAACACGCCGCGCGACTCCTCGTAGTGCTCTGCTTCGTGGCCGAACACGCCGCACATGCCGCAGCAGCCGGTTGCCTCCAGAGTCAGCTCGGCGCCCAGCGCCTGGAAGACTCCTTGCCACTGCGCCTGTGAGCGCGGCTCCGCGGTCTTCTCGGTGCAATGGCCAAAAAGGCGGAAGGGTCCGCTCGCCCGGGGGGCACTTTCTCCAAGTTGCTGCAGCATGCCGGGTAGCTCGCGTGTCAGGTATTCCTGCACCAGCTCGATGCGGAACGTCACGGCCTCCTTGCCGAGCACGTGCGGGTACTCGTCTCGATAGGTGAGGGTGACGGCCGGCTCGAGGCCGATCACTGGAATGCCGAGCGCGCCCACGTCCGTGTAGAAGGCCGTGTTCTTCTCGGCCAGGCGTCGGAACCAGCGGAGGAAACCCTTGATATGGAGCGCCTTGCCGTTCTCGCGAAACGGCAAGAACACGACCCGTCGGCCGAGCCTCGTGAGTACGTCGTAGGCGGCTAGGGCCACGTTTGGTTCGTAGAAGGTGGTGAAGGCGTCTTGCGCCACCAGCACGTTGCGAGCCTTCTCTTCGGGCGAGAGGCGAGCGAGCTTCTCGCGGTCGAACGCCGGCGCGCCTCTTTCCTCGAGTCCTCGAGCCAGGGTTTCCTCGGCCAACTTCGGCGAGTCGACGATGCCGACCCAGCGGAGCAAACGCTGCGTCAGGCCGAGGTTCATGAGCCAGTTCGACAGACGCGGCCAGAGCACCAGCACGCGGAGCAGTGTCTCCAGTGCTGCAGTGAAATAGTCCTTGAGCGGGTGGCGGTAGCGCGTGTGGTACTGCTCCAAGAACTCGGCGCGCAGGTTGGGCACGTCGACCTTGATGGGGCATTGAGTCGCACAAGCCTTGCAGCCCAGACAGCCGCTCATGGCGTCGTAAACCTCATGGGAAAAGTCGCTGGGATCGGTGCTGCGGCCCTCGAACAAGGCGAGTTCGGCGGCCTCGCTGGACCCAGCGCCAGCGTCGTGCCCGCTCTGGGTCACGAGGCGAAGCCACTCGCGCAGGACTCCCGCACGTCCCTTGGGCGAGTGGATACGATCTTGGGTCACTTTGGAGGACGGACACATGACCGAGTCCGGGTTCCAGTCGAAGCACGCGCCGTTGCCGTTGCAACTGATTGCGACTTCGTACTTCTGCTGGACCGGCTGGGGAATTTGCCTATCGAACGCCCCACGCTTCATCGAGTCGACGCTAACCAGTCGGTCGCGGCTGGTCGAAGGCGTGGCCAGTTTGCCGGGGTTCAATTGGTTGTGGGGATCGAACGCGCCTTTGACGTGCCGCAGCTCTTCGTACAGCTCGGCGCCGAAGAACGAGGGCGTGTACTCGCTGCGGTAGCCGCGGCCGTGCTCGCCCCAGAGTACCCCGCCGTACTTTTTCACCAGCGCAACGACCTTGTCGCTCAGCTGGTGGAGCAGCTCTTCGTCGGCGGGATCCCGCATGTTCAGGGCCGGTCGCACGTGCAAACAGCCAACATCGACGTGTCCGAACATGCCGTAGCGGAGGCCATGCGAATCGAGCAGCGCCCGAAACTCCTGGATGTAATCGGCCAGGTTTTCCGGCGGCACTGCCGTGTCTTCGACGAACGGAACCGGCCGCCGCTCGCCCTTGGAATTGCCTAACAACCCGACGCCCTTTTCGCGCAGAGTCCACAGAGCGGCGATGTCCTGCTTCTTCGTGGCGAGGGTGTAACCGCTGGCCTTGCCTGGCCGACCGCGCTCCTCTTCGAGCACGGCCAAGAGCGCCTGGACCTTTTCTTCGACGACGGCCGGGTCGTCTGATTCGAACTCGACCAGGTTGATCGCAGCCGCCGGAGGCTCGTCGGCAGGGCCCACGAGCTGCGAAATCGAGTGCCAAACGACATCGCCCTTGGCCAAGCCCACGATGGTGTCGTCGACCGTTTCAATCGCGCCCGGGTTGGCCTGCACCAAGATGTTGGCGTGGCGCAGCGCCGCGTCGAAGTCCGTGTAGCGGATGGCCACGAGTTGCTTGTGACGCGGTAGCGGGGTGAGCCGCACCTTGGCCTCGGTGATGAGGCAAAGCGTTCCCTCGGAGCCAGCAATCACGCGCGACAGGTCGAACAGTCCGTCGGCGCGCTCGATGTGCGCCAGATCGTAGCCCGTCAGAAACCGCTTCAAGCGTGGCAAATCAGTGGCGATTTTGTCGCGACTGCGATCCAGCATGGCTCGCACTTCGCGGTAGATGTGACCCGCCAGGCCAGGCATCTTGCATGCAAGTTCGAGCTGGCTTTCGTCCAACGGGCGGCTGTGGAGCATCGAGCCGTCCATCAGAACGCTAGTCAGCTCCAGGACGTGCTCGCTGGTCTTGCCGTAAATGCGCGAGCCTTTGCCGGAGGCGTCCGTGTTGATCATACCGCCCAGCGTGGCGCGATTCGAAGGTGACAGGTTCGGCGCGAAGAACACGCCTGCCGGGGCCAGCTGACGATTCAGCTGATCGAGCACGACACCCGGTTCGACGCGCGCCCAACCTTGCTCGTAGTTCACCTCGAGCACATTGCGGAAGTGGCGCGACAAATCGACGATCACGCCATTGGAAAGCGATTGCCCGTTGGTGCCCGTGCCACCGCCTCGAGGGCTCAGCTTGATCGAACGGTAGTCGATGCGATGGGCCAGGCGCAGCAAGTGCTGTACGTCCGCTTGGTTGCGGGGGAACACCACGGCCAAGGGCAGGATCTGGTAGACGCTGTTGTCCGTCGCGGTCACCAGGCGCGTCGCGTAGTCGGTGCGGATCTCCCCAGCGAAGCCCGCGGTCCGGAGCTCGCTCAGGTATTTGCGATAGAGTTCGGGAAGGTGGTCGCCCGAAGCGAGCCGCGGAATCATGTCGGCGAGATAGTCGATGAAGTCGACTCGCGCCAGCGGACGCGCCCCGGGCGAAGTCCGTTCTCGCTTGCAGCGCGGCATTTCGTCCATCGTCGCCACACGTGTGTAGAGTGCAGTCGGTGTCGACTTTGGTCTTTCCGCTCCTTCTGCTCGGCGACGGGCGTGTCGAGTCCATCGCCGACGCGGACGACTTCCGGGTGCTGCTCGAACTCTCGTCCGGCGTCGATCTGCGCGGTGGCTTTTACGAACGGGCTCGGTTCGTCGACGCGGAGAGTCGCGTGCACTACGTGCGCAAGCTGGTGCTCACCGCAGGTGGCTTTTTGACGTGGATGAAGCGACGTCGCATCGAGAAGCTCGAAATGGACGGGGATCCCGAACCGCTCGCACTCGACGAGCTTCGCCGCTGGGTGCTCGTGGAGATCGAACGCGAGCCCGGGCTCTGGTCCAGCACTTGGGATCTGGGAACGGTGGTCAGCGACGTCTCCGCCGCCGGCTCCCTGTCCGAACTCAGGGCTGTGTTCGCGAGCTGATTGGCTGCCCGGCACGGGCCTTGCTGTAGCTGCGTCATGGTCGAACTGCGTCGCAGCGAGCAACAGCCCACCAACCTGGATCTCCCCGAGATCGGGGCGAATGACGTGGTCCGTCGGGAAGGGCGCGGTGAGCCGAGCGGCACCAGGCGGGGCAAAGTGCTCCAGGGGCTGCTCACTGAGTTGGACCTGGCCGCTCTACGCCGGGTGGCGCGCGGTGTTCAGTCCGCCGGCCCGCGCTTGTTCGAGCAGGGGTTGGTCTATCGCGGCACTGAAGGGCTAATGCTTTCGCTTCGCGGTCATGACGTACTCGAATTCGCCGATCCGCTCCAAGGCGAGTGGACGCATCACGTGGACGTTCGAGTCGTGGGTTACGCCTGGCCCGTGAGCAAGGACGTCGTCGGAGAGCAGTGGAGGATCTGAAATGCGTGTACGAATCGCGCTGTTCAGTGTGGGTATGGTTTGGGCAACAGGCACGACAGCCTGCAACTTCGAGCCCGAACACGAGCGACCGCCGCCGCTCAGCTTGGGCGGAGGGGGCCAAGGGGGCGCTCCGGCCGGAGGTGTTCCAGTCGTCGGCTCGACTGACGACCAGAGCGGCAGCGGTGCCGACTCCGGCTCAGATAGCGGCTCCGACTCGGGCAACGGCGCAGGCACCGGCAGCGGGGGCGGTTCGATCGCGACGGGTGGCGCATCGAGCGCTGGAGGGGCCTCGGGAAGTGGCGGCGCGATCTTCAGCGGAGGGACGACGAGTGCCGGCGGCGCGCCGTCGAGCGGCGGAACCATCGATCCGGGCGCGGGCGGAACGACCATCTGAGATCAGGAAAACTGCAAGTTCAACTGCGATGGCGACTGCGCCGTGCTTTGCGGCGATGGCACGTCAAGCAACTCCAGTTGTCGGATCAATTCGTGCAAGGCGGGCGAGCCCGTCGTGTGCCCCTACGGCAAGTATGTCGTCTGTGGTCGCGAGCGCCCGTAGGAAGCGCCCGAAGGCGAAGGGTGAGGCGGGAACTCAGACCGTCGTCTTGGGCAACCGAACGAAGGCCAGAATGGCTCCGAACAGCGCGAGGGCAGCCACGTAATGGGCGTGAGCGAGCTTGTCGGCGTTCAACCAGATCCGCAGGACGACGGGCGTAAGACCGCCGAAGACGGCGTAGGCCACGTTGTACGAGAACGACAAGCCGCTGAAGCGCACGGCAGGCGGGAACGCCCGAACGAGTACGTAGGGGATGACACCGATGCTGCCCACGAAAAAGCCGGTGACCGCGTAGCCGGCGAACAATGTTCCGGTGGCGGCCGGGAGGCTGCGGTAGAACATGGAACTGCTGACGAGCAAACCGATGCTGCCCAGGCCGAGCGACCACTTACTGCCGATGCGATCAGCGAGCATCCCGAAAACGATGCAGCCTGCGGTGAGGCAGACGATGGCGACGCTGTTGGCCTGGAGCGACGAGCGCGGAGACACTTGAAAGGTCGTCTGCAAGTAAGTAGGGGCAAGCAGGATGACGACGACAATCGCAGCCGAAAGAACCCACGTCATCGACATCGACAACAGCACGGCCGGAAAGTGGCGCGTGACGATGGTCTTGAGCGGAAACTCGGCCGACAGAGCCTTGTTTTGGTGCAGTTCGCGAAAGACCGGGGTTTCTTCCAGGAAACGCCGCAGGTACACGGCCAACAGGCCGAAACCGCCGCCCAGCAAGAAAGGAATGCGCCACGCGAAAGCATCGACCTCGGCGGGCGAAAAGGCGGTGTTCACACCGGTAGCCACCAGCGATCCGAGTAGGATACCTGCAGTGAGCCCTGCGGTCAGCGTGCCGACGGCGAGCCCCGTGTGTTTCTCGGGGACGTGCTCGGACACGAACACCCACGCTCCGGGCACTTCACCGCCGATGGCGGCGCCTTGCAGGATGCGCAGGGCCAACAGGAGCAGCGGCGCCGCGAGCCCCCAACTAGCGTAGGTAGGCAAGAGACCCATGCCCAATGTGGGCACGGCCATGAGCATGATACTGAGCGTGAACATCTTCTTGCGACCGAGCAGGTCACCGAAGTGCGCGATCACGATCCCGCCGAGAGGGCGCGCCAAGTAGCCCGCGGCGAAGATGCCGTAGGTCTGCAGCTCGCGCATCCAGGCCGGCAAATCCGCAGGAAAAAACACGCGACTCAGCGCGGCCGTGAAAAACACGAAAACGACGAAATCGTAGAACTCGAGCGCGCCACCGAGCGCAGCCAGGGCGAGTGTCCGGTAGTCGCGTCCGGTCAGAGTCTGTGACGAAGTTGTGCCCGAAGGTGAGGTTCCCATGAACGTCCGAACCCAGTCGCACGGGTTTGCTTGCCGACGCAAGATCGTTCTTCTACGGGATGCGCGCCGTGGTACGAGGCCGGCCATGCGGACCTCGGGCTACCTGATGTACACGGCGGGCCAGCTCGGCGTGATGATGCTCACGCGCTATTTCTTCCAGTGGATCATCCGCTTCACCGAGGGCGACGGCACGACCGTGGCGCTCTTGTCAGCTGGTGCGATGGCGCTGATCTTGCCGTGCTTTCGTGCATTCGACGCCGTGATCGATCCGGTCATTGGCGCCGCGGGCGATGCATGGGTTCGAAGCGGTCGACAGCGCAGGAAGCTGCTGTGGCTGGCGCTGCCCTGGCCGGCCATCGGGCTCGGTCTGATCTTCGCGCCCAGCGTCGAGATGCTTCCCGCCTTGCGCTGGGCGTTGTTTGCCCTCGGTATGTTCCTTTTCTTCGCCGGCTACAGCTTCTACGCGATTCCTTTCTGGTCGTTGATCGGCGACTACGCACAGGGCGACGAAGCCGTGCGCACGCGACTCTCGAACGCTCAAGGCGTGGGCTTGCTCCTGGCCACAGCCGTCGGTTTCATCCTGAGTCCTCTAGCCGTGGCGCACTGGGGGTTTGGAGGCGGAGCTATCGTCTTCGGTCTTGCTTCGCTCGTGCTCATGACTTTGCCGTACTTCGCGGCGCCGCCCGGCTTCTCCGGAACGAAGGTAGCCGTCGACTTGGCCAAACTTTCTCCCTGGTCTGCCATGGCGCGGGCTTTTCGGGACAAGCGTTTCCTCGGGGTGATCGTGCTGTTCACCGGCGCGCAAATGTCGTTCACGATCATGACCAGCGCAGCGCCCTTCATCGCCGAAAAACTGCTCGGCGGAACAATCAAGGACACAGCGCTCCTGCTCGGACCGTTCCTGCTGTCGACGCTCGTGTTCTTCAGCTTCGTGCGCAAATGGTCATCGCGCTTCGGTTGGGAGCGCGTCGTGCTGTTCGGAACTGTGGCGCTCGGCGTCGCCTACGGCGGAGCTGGCTTTTTGGGGCAGGCCATCATCGGCACGCCGTTCACGACGGCCATGTGTGTATTCGCTGCGGCGGGACCGGGAGCCGCCGTGATTTTGGGACTCGAGGCCGAGGCCGTGGCGCGTTGCGCGAGCGAGGCCGAGCACGAATCGACGGGCAGCTATTTCGGCCTGTTCAACATGGTGGTCCAGGGGTCGAATGGCTTGGCGCTGACTCTGGCCACCATGCTGGCCGCCGCCTCGAGGACCTCCCCGTTCGCAATCCGCGCCATGCCCATGGTCGCAGGTGTGCTTTGTGTGCTCAGCGTCGTGCTCTACCTCGGGTTCTTCGAGAAGCACGCTTCAGCGCCGCCCGGCGCGGCCGTCTGATCGCAGGGACGTCTGGCGCTCCCAGTTGAGTGAATCCGCTTCCACCCCTGCTTTGTTGGGGTATTCCGAGTTCGCGGTCTCCCGCGTCGTTTCGGAAACACGCCGAAAACATAGGACCCTTACTTTGAAGGGTGCGGAGACGCATCATGACGGCCGGAACTGCTGTGACCCCAGATTTCCCTCGGACTCGCCTTTCATCGACCCCTGATTCGGAAGCACCCGGGTCGGCTGGCTTTGCTGTTCGCTTGGAGGGAGCGAGCCTAGTCGAACTCATCCAGATGGAGTGCATGCGCGGCATGCGGCGCATCATCCGCGTCACATCGCAAGGCCGCGTTGGGTATTTGTTCTTCGACCAGGGGCAGGTCATGCACGCAACTGCAGCCGGTCGAATCGGCGAGAGCGCCGCGATGTGGCTCTTGAGCTGGAAGAACGGCACGTTCGAAACTGCCGACCAGCCTTGGCCGCTGCGCACCACGATTCACTGCAACTGGCAGAAGCTCGTGCTGACCGCGGCGCAGAGGGAGGACGAAGCTTCGCGCGATTCGCGACCCGAATCGGGCGAGATGCCGGTCGGAGCGAAATTGACTGCCGTGCCCGACGTGTCAGAGCGGTTCAGTGGGGCGCACGCCAACCAGCCTGCCAACGAAACTGGAGCCGCCGTGCCTGGTTCTGATGCGCCTGGTTCTGATGCGCCTGGTTCTGATGCGCCTGGTTCTGATTCGACAGAGGAGACTCACGAAGTGGCGAGCCCTGACGACCGGGAACAACAACCCACCGACCCCGAAGTTTTGCGAGCCGTCCGATTGGACGCGGATGGCAACGTGCTCAGTCACGTCGGCGCGGTCGGTGAATTCGCCGACATATCCGCTTACGCCGTGCGCCTGTCCGCCTTGATCGGTGAAGCCCTCGGCTTGGAGGGGTTTCAAGGCATCGAGTGCGTGAGCGAAGAGAAGAGCTTCCTGGCGTTCTGGGACGACGACACGATCGTGGCGCTCGAAGCCAAAGCTGGCGCGGACATCGACCAATATCGCAAGCGGGCGGGGCTCTGACATGGGCGCCAACTTGAAGCTGGTTCTTTCGTCGCTGCGCGACGTCGAGGGCATCGTCGGTAGCTTCGTGGTCAATGCCGATGGCGACGTCGTTGCCCAGGATTTGCCCGCGTACTTCGATGGCGTGGCCGAGCAAGTGGCGCCGCGTGCCGTCCGGTTGCGCGATGCGTTGTCGCTGTCGGAGGGTTCGGTCTCGACCTGCACCATCCGCTACGCCGATCACAAACTCTCGCTCCGCTCCGTTCACGGCGCGCTGCTCGCTGTGCTCGGCAACTCGCAGGTGAATGCGCCGGCGCTGCGCATGGCCATGAACCTCGTGGCGCGCAAGTGCTCGCCGCAAGAGTTGGCCAGCGCGGCATTCACGACCTCGCCGCCGCAGGTGGCCGAAGTGTCCATTCCCGCAACAACCGTAGCCTCGGCACTGCCGACTGCTTCAGCGAGCGGTTCGCCTCCACCGCCCGTTCACTCAGCGCCCATGCCTCCTCCTCCATCGGCTCGAGCGGTCGGCGCTTCGACGATGCCGTCGGTGACGGCTCCAGTGACGATTCCAGCCACGCCCTCGGCGCGCCATGCCTCGACTGCCGTTCCTGACATGGGGGAGACGGCAACGCGCAAAGAGCGAGCCGTTTATTTCCGCGGCAAGCGCGTCAACTGAGCTTCTTGGAGGAGGGTTGTCCCCCCCAGCTCATCCACCCAGTCCGGTTGCGCCCTCAACTGCTGTAGAACCGGGGCATGAGTTCGGGTTCTCCGTTGGACGATGTGCTCCTGGGCATCGAGAGTGCGATTCACCTGCGCAAGCGCGACGTAGGTGGTCTTCTTGCGCCGATCGAAGCAGCCCTCGCGGCCTACCGCTTGGCCGCGGAGACCGAAGCAGCGCGCGAGTACTGCGCGGCCCATTCGCTGCCGGCTCCGCGGGGCGCGGTCCTCTCGCGCTCGCTTTCGGCGGAGCGCTTGGCTCAGGCAGTGGCTGCCTTGCCTGAACTCCCCAGCGCACTTTCGTCAGCGGTCTCCGCGCCCGCTTCGTCCGAGCGCAGCTCGACCGACCCGCTTGCGGCACCAAGTTCCGCCCACCGCTCCGAACCACGGGCAAGTGCGGTGCCTACATGCGTAACCGCAGCGCTCCCGAACTTGGTTCGGGCCGTGAAGAACGGACGGCTCGTCGTGATCGGCGCCTTCGCGGGACGCGTTCGAACCTTGCCCGAGCCCCTCGGCACGGCCACTGACTTCATCGACACCGCGCGGGACGGTGTGCATGCCGTCGGCAACTTGCCCCAGCGCCTTCGCCAGGGACGCATCGTGGGCGTCGTCATCTGCGATCTTGCGATCTCGCACCAGCACTCCGAGCCGGTCGTGCATGCAGCGCGTGCGGCTCACGTCCCGGTCGGGTTTGCCGGCAAAGGGGGTAACGCAGCTCTGGCGCGCGCCCTCGAGTCGCTCGAGGCGCAACTCGGGGGCTGAAAGAGCGCGGGGCGGCCTGGTCGCTATCAGTGCCAGACGACGGCCGTGAGCACGCGTTCGCGGGTCCAAACGAAGCGCCCTTCGAGGGACAGCGGTCCGCCGCGGCTCGCGCACCGGGGCGACGACGCGCGAAAGGCGCCGCTGCGTTCGGCTCGGCCATCGAAGTCGGCGAGGAGCTCGAAATGGACTTCGGCGAATTCGAGGAAGCTACGCGTCGTGGGGTAGACGCATTTGTAGAAGGCTTCCTTGGCCGAAAATGCGAGCAAACCGAGTTCTTCGAGTGGACCGCGCGCGCTGAGCACCTTCGCTTCTTCTTCGGTCAGGATGCGCGCGCATAGGTCGCTGCCGAGCGGGCGGGTCTGCTCGGCGTCGATGCCGAGTCCGCGTGCGCCCCGGAGAGCAGCGGCCGCCGCAAAGGTGCGTCGACCGCCCGTGTGCGTAATGCTAGCGGCGACGCCGACCGGGTAGCTGGGCAGGCCATCTGCGCCCCGCACCAGGGGCTGCTCTGGAAGACCCAGTTCGGAGAGCACACGTCGCGCGACTTGGCGTCCGGCCCGAAACTCGCGCCAGCGCTTGGGCGCCCAGCGTCCGGAGGAATCGGGGCCTTCGCCCGGACGGAGCGGATCGAGACGCTCGAGGTCTTCGTCGCTCACCTCGACACTCGCGAAGCGCGCCTCTCGGGGCAGCAGGTGTCCAAGTCCAGAAGCTGCCGTCATGTCCGGTTCAGTCTTCGTTCCAAGGGCACGAAACGACGCAAGCGTTGATGCCACCCACTCCCATGGAAAGCTTGCCGACCGGCCCAGGTCCGATCGAAACGGCGCGATCGAGCACCACGCGCTGTTCCAACTCGGCAATGGCGGGGTGCAGCTCGCTCTTTTCGAGCGTCGTTGGGTAGAGTTGGCCTGACGCCACACCCAAGTACTGCGCGGTGAGTTCCCAGCCGCCGCCGACCCCCATGCCGTGGCCGAACGTTCCTTTGCGAGCGCTGATCAGCGTGTCTTTGCCGACGACAGTCTGCAGGTTCTGGACCTCGAGAAAATCACCAGGGGTCGCCGTGGCGTGCAAGTCCCAGGACACGATGTCTTCGGCTTGGACCTCGGCCAAACGAAGGGCCGTTTGCATGGCTGCGCGGGGACCCTCCGCGGAGGGCGTGATGATGTGGTCGGCGTCCGACGAAACACCGACTGCCAAAGGCTCGAGGCCGAGTGGCTTGAAACCGTGAGCCAGACCGTATTCGAGGTCGCCGACGATCCAGATGCACGCTCCACCTGCTACGTGCGTCCCCTTCATACGACTGAGCGGTTTGGACGCAGCGCCGTCTGCGGACAGCACTCGAGCACTGTAAAACGCGCCGACCGTCATCGGATGGGGCGGGGGATCGGCCGAACCGACGACGACCATCTTGGCTTCGCCGCGATCGATGGCGTCGAGGGCCAATTTGAGTGCGATGCCGAAGGTCGAACAAGCGGCGATGGGCGCGAAGGCGAGCCCGGTGATCTTGCCGAGCATCGAGATTTGGGACGCGGGCGAGTTCGGAATGTTCCAGAGGAGGTTTGCCGAAACCGAGTTCCAGGGAGGCTCGGGCGCGCACCACTTTTCCTGCAAGGCGGTCAGACCGCGGCGCTTGTCGCGCATCACCTTCATTTTACCCGAAGCGACGTCGCCCTCGACCCCCGGCTTTTCGATCTCCGCAAGTTCACGCAAATATGCGACCAGTGCGTCGGAGCGCTCTGCCCAGTGCGCGAACCAAGCGTCTTCGGCCTCCTCACGCGCGTCCGGGTCGGTGAGCGAGCTGGGGCGGGTCAGCGAAAGATCGCTGTCGTCACCATCACCTTGTTCGAACTTGCGGAGGGCACTGTTGCGCTCGGGATGACACCAGAAACGGTTCCAGCGGCGCTGGGCGCGGTAGAGTTCGGTGGCCGTGCGGTAGACGGTTGGGTAGGCGCCGAGCGCGTTGCCGACGTAGACGTGAGCTTGGCTGCCAAGCTGCTGGAGCACCTGCTCGATGCCGGGGTTTTGCCCGAGGGCCTGGATGAACGAGCCGACGGCGTAGAGCGATGTGGGGTCGATCTTGTCGGTCAGCTGCTTGGCGCGGCTCGGCGCGAAGCGTTCTGCAAGCCAGCCCTCGTAGGCGCTGAAATCGAACTTGGGTCGGCCGACCAGGAAGTTGTCGGGTCCAAACTCACAGAATGGCTCGAGCTGTGAGCCACCACCCGAAAGGTTCTTGGTGAACTCGTCGATGTTGGCGGCACCTGGAGCGACTAGACCCCATCCGAATACAGCAACTCGTTTCATTTCAATCCAGCACGGAAGGTCGCACGCCCGCGAAAGCGGGGCTCGAGGGTCCGCCCGCGCGACTCTGCCAGTGAGCGCCCGGGAGTCAATGGCGGAGCCGTAAAGGGCTGGGCCTGGAGCGGAGGCGCCGAACGCCCGAAAAACATCCCGATTTCATGGAGATTTGGTGGCGATGCGGCCCAGCGATTGGCGCTCGGCCAGAGCCTCTGGCTATAGGACCCCGGTGACTGTCCCCCAGCCTCCGCTGCACCCCATCGACGAAACGGCCGCCGGCATCAGCGGCATGAGCCTCTACGTACCCACCCCCCGGGTCCCACTGGAGGCATGGTGCCAGTGGACCAACAACCCCTGGGACAAGGTGAAGAACGTCGTCGGTCGCAGCTTCCGCGTGCCCGCCGCTCACGAAAACGTCTACACGATGGCGGCCAATGCCGTCCTGCGCTTGATTCGGCAGTACGACATCGATCCACGCGCCGTCGGCTTTCTGGGCCTGGGAACCGAGTCGAGCACAGACAATGCCGCCGGAGCCGTGATCGTGCGCGGCATGGTCGATCGAGCGCTCGAACAACTGGGTCTGCCGCGTTTGTCGCGACAGCTCGAGGTGCCCGAGTTCAAGCATGCCTGCCTGGGCGGCATCTACGCGCTGAAGAGCGCGCTGCGCTACGTCTCGTGCGACGGTGCGGGGCGTCTGGCCATCGTCGTCTCGGCCGACGTCGCCGAGTACGAGCGCGGCAGTTCGGGCGAACAGACGCAAGGGGCAGGCGCCGTGGCCATGTTGGTCGAGCGACATCCCAAGATGTTCGCCGTGGATCTCGGGCGTTCGGGTTCGGCCTCGGACTACCGGGGACCCGACTTCCGCAAGCCTTTTGCAAGGCATTTTTTGGAGGCGTACGCCACGCGCACCAAGCGTCTCAGCGACTTCCCCGTCTTCAGCGGTCGCTACTCGACCTATGCCTATTTGGACGAGACCGTGCAGGCTGTCGAAGCCATGCTCACACGGATCAACGTGAGTGCCGGGGCCTACTACCGGAGTGTACGGGCGCTGTTCTTTCACCGGCCGTACCACCACATGCCGATTTCGGCGATGAGCTTTCTCTACGTGCGCGGGCTGGGACGGAGCGATCACCATCTGGGCGAGCTGTCGGCCTTGTGTGAGGCGGCGGGCGTCGA
>Ga0335394_10005236_pt1 | contig 14701 bp, 9 predicted proteins | sample MAT03_FD_205741 | JGI IMG/M metagenome (GOLD analysis project Ga0335394, IMG submission 205741) | Freshwater microbial communities from Lake Fryxell liftoff mats and glacier meltwater in Antarctica - MAT-03 (spades assembly) (version 2) ...
ATCACTTTAACTATGAGATGGCAAAAGACCCAGCTTTAAATTTACGAGTTCAAATATGTGTGAATCATGAAAACTATATAACATTACTTGATATTTATGATGATAGAGGATTTGATATTTATTATTTAGAGAGCTGCTAAGGGGGGAGGACAGATGGGATTCAAGGCATTGCAAAGCCTTACAAAAACACACTTTACTGAATTGAATGCTTTCTTTAAGTCAGGAGGAAGAGAAATGGCATCGAAAGCAGTACCACAATCCTACAAAGAATTAGCCACTAGAATTTTGAATGGAACAGGAGGTGCACCAGCAACGAAACTTACAGAGACAGCATTAAAAGTCCAGTCCCAAAGATTAGAAATGATAAATAAAGCTCTTAAAACACTTAAATAATTATGATTCAATTAAAAAAACTTAAGGAGAAATGGGTTTTTGAGAGTATCAATGATTTCCATTCAATTGATATAGATGTTATGCAAACATTTCAGAGCAAAAACAATGTGGTGCTACCGAATGATTTAGAGGAGTATTTCAAAAGATTAAATGGAACAGGTGGAGAATATACGGATGAGCTTTATGAGTTTTATTCTATTGACAGAGTAAAAAAAGTATCAGAAGAGTTTCAAGATTGGGAAGGAGTACCTAGTTATCAAACTCTTTTGGATTTAAAAGATATTAAAAATTTATTTGTGTTTGCAAATTTCAGTTTCAATTTGTTAGTATATGCAATTAAACTCTATCCTGCAAGAAGAAATACCAATGAAGTATATGTTCTTTGTGGGGAGGAGTATAAAAAAATAGCAAATACTTTCTCTGAATTTCTTGAATTATATTTGAATGATTCTGTTGAATTGCAATTGAATAAAGAAGAAAGTTGATTAGTTACGCCCCGTTCGCCGTAACTTGAATTGAAGACACGTTGGACGTAGTGTCTCACTGCGTCCTGTTAAAACTCAAAATGGTGTAAATGCTGTTGTGCATTATGTTGGCAAGTGAGAAAATGGATTTTTGACAGCCGTTGATGATTTTAAATTCAAATAACCGATGAAAGTACGTTGTATAAACAATACAGGTGAAGCATTACGACCTTATGAATATAAATCTTTGGAAAAGGATATGTTAGGTAGATTTGGTGCTACAGGGTATTCTCAATATGGAGAAATTGGGATAGGACGAGAATATATAGTAATGGGCTTGATAATATTTGAAACATACCAAGCTTATTTGATAGATGATAATGGATTTATTGCTGCCTGTCCTTGTCAATTGTTTGAAATTATTGACAGTAAACTAAATTCAAATTGGCACTTTAGATTAGTAGAGAAGAACGAAGATATTTATCCTTTTGTGCAAGCTGTTTTTGGGTATCCCGAATTATGTTCTGATAAAAAGGCATATGAAAATCTTATTGTAGAATACGTTAATTTGTAATGGTATAACCATAACATTAAGCGCACAAGGGGCTGATACGTATTTCTGGATGCCGTCAAATAAAACCGGAAATTCAATTGTAGAAACACCAACCATTACTACTATTTATACTTTAGCTGGTAAAATAAATAGCTGCACTGCTACTCAAACTATTCAAGTGAATGTAATAGATTGTCAGAATTTGTTTTTTGGGTTAACGAATGTTGCGGAGGGTCCTGATCTGGCTGGGAATGATTCGTATACTATTCGTTTTTATGTAACCGCCACAAATGGCTCAAGTAATAATTACAGTAATGTAGCATTAAATAGCGATCTTAAAAATACTTTTCCGTATCCTGTTACATATTCTATCTCAAGTCTTCCCGTAATTAAGTCAATAGCAAGCGGCCTTAATGCAAACACACAATTTGACGGGTTTAGTAATATGAGTTTAACCACTCCACTCACAAGTACGCTATTTGCAAATAAAACAGATACGGTTTATTATTCAGTTTCAATTAGTCCACATGGGTTTAACGGTGCGCTAAAAAACTATGTAGTTGGCCTGGCAGATTTTTCAATTGTTTCACTCAGTGATACTTCTAATAATGGATATTTTTGTGATCCAGACAATGATGGAAATCCAAAAAATAATAATTTAGTAACTACTTTAGATATACTTCCCATAGATTTATTTATTCCTGAAGGATTCTCTCCGGATGATGATGGTAACAATGACTATTTTCGTATTTTCGGACTTAAAGAACAGCTTGTTAATTTTATTGTATTTAACAGGTGGGGTAATAAAGTTTATGAAGCCAGTGGTAGCAGTATTATTTGGGATGGTCATTCAAATAATAAAGGCGTAACATTGGGCAGTGAAAAATTACCGCCATCAACATATTTTTATATTCTCGAGTTTCCGGGGCAAAAAGCAAAAACTATAAAAGGCTTTTTGGAAATGAGATATTAAACTTACTTTTTTATATTTCCCTTATATGCACAACATTCAAATACTACTCAAGTTTATGTTGAGTCTATTTGGGGTCAGGTTAATTTATCTGTATTTTCAATGTACAGCCGATGAAACGCGAGAGTATGAGCCACTTTAGCAGTGGTATGTAGTCTTACTTTGTAATTTTCGACTTGCCCAAAGGTCTTAAAAAATAGGTCATTCTGAATCCGATAAAATTCCCTGTATTGGAAAAGATATGCTGGTAATCCTGGCCATCTATTCTGTAAGTCACATTCGTACTTGCAATTTCCTTTAAACCTAAGTTAAAGATCATGTTGACACTCATGATGCCACCTTTTTTAAGCACTTTTTCGTGGCCAAAAGAAAACCGGATCATGTTTACCAGACCGTCTTTCGCTACATTTTCACTTTTCAAATAATTGGCATTGGTATTTCCTTCTGCGTTTAAGTAAGTTGTTGTGCTGGATTGCTCTCCAATAAGCGTTTGCACAATTCCGGCACCTATAACCAATTTACTACCTCTGCAATTCGGCGTAAACTTATAATAAGCCATGGTTGGAATCTCGATTACTCCGAATTCATTTGTGATCGGGAGAAGACTCCGGCCCTGACGAAGAGAATAGTTTTCTGAAATACTGAAATTGAAACCAAAAGTGGCAATTCCCAGTCCGCTAGTGAACATCCAGCGCTTGTTGTAATCGTAACGCGCCAAAAGACTCAACGACACACCGCCAAATGGCTGCTGCTCAAAACGGGCGTTAGCCTGCTCCATCCCGCCGTTGTAATGCGATTGATTGCCGTGGAAGCCCCATTGACCACCAAAGCGCCAGGTTTTGTCCTCCTGAGCTGTAGCAGCCAGACTAAAAATACTGACTACAGCTATTACTATTTTTTTACCAATCCCTTTATGTGATGTTTTCATGATTTTCAATTTTAATTAAAGATAAAAAATTAAAACTAATTCGATGTATTTTTTAACGTATGTAGCCGTCTTGTTATTCCCATTTTATTAGTAAATTCGCTCCTCTTTTTTTTGGTTCTCATGATTTTACCACCGAAAACTAAGAGGAATGGAGAGAGGAATATATTTGGTTTCGCCTGGATTTAGTCAACGAATCAATGAAGCACTTCCACGGAATTAGAAACTGTGAGCTAATAGAATACTAATTAAACTCTGAGAACACTGTTTCTCTGCGTAAATAAAAAATGAAAAAATACCCTGAATATAAAAAACTGGATCTTTCTCAGATCTGCACAGATATTTTAGAATTTTGGAAAGAAGACAAGACTTTTGAGAAGTCCATTTCGACGCGTGACGAGAATAAACCCTGGGTTTTTTACGAAGGTCCGCCAAGTGCGAACGGCATGCCTGGCATTCATCACGTGATGGCCCGTGCGATTAAAGATATTTTTTGCCGCTTTAAAACGCTGCAAGGCTACCAGGTAAAACGCAAAGCAGGCTGGGATACACATGGACTTCCCATTGAGCTTGGCGTTGAAAAATCATTAGGAATTACAAAAGAAGATATCGGAAATAAAAACAGTCCGAAACACATTTCCGTTGAAGACTACAACAAAGCCTGCCGCAAGGAGGTAATGAAGTATACCGATAAATGGGAAGAGGTGACTGCCATTATGGGCTACTGGGTAGACATGAGCGACCCTTACATTACATACGATAATAAATACATTGAGAGTGTTTGGTGGCTCTTGCAAAATCTTTCCAAAAAAGATTTGTTGTATAAAGGGTTTACCATTCAACCTTATTCTCCAGCAGCGGGAACGGGTTTGTCATCAGCAGAATTAAATCAACCGGGCTGTTACAAGGATGTGAAGGACCGTACGGCAGTTGCGCAGTTTAAAGTCAGCAGTCAGCAGTCAGCAGTTTTGAAAAAAAGACTGCCAACTTTAGCCCTGCCAGCTGAAGACTTGTTTTTTTTAGCATGGACAACTACACCATGGACACTTCCTTCGAACACAGCACTCGCAGTTGGAAAAGATGTGGATTATGTTTTTGTAAAATCTTTTAATCCACTTGGAGCAGAACCACAAACTTTTATTCTTGCAAAAGAATTAGTATATAAATATTTTTCGGAAAAACACACCGATCTTCCGTTCGAGAATTATAAAGCAGGCGATAAAGAAATCCCGTTTAAAATTGTTGGACATTGCAAAGGCTCAGATTTTGCAGGAATTTCTTACGAGCAACTCTTGCCATTTGTTCAACCAACAGATGGCGACGCGTTTAAAGTCATTGTCGGCGATTTCGTTACGACTACTGATGGCACAGGCATTGTACACATAGCACCGAGTTTTGGTGCAGACGACTTTCGTGTAGCAAAACAAAATGGCATTGGCTCTTTAACGCTTGTAGATAAGCGGGGTAAGTTTTTACCGGAAGTGCGGGATGGAATTTTTCTTTTTGGCGAAGAATATGTGAAGGAAGCTTATCTGAGCGATGAAGAAAAGAAAATAGAATTTGAAAAACAAAAAGAGATCTTAGAGGCGAACCACAAAATAAAAGAACTGAAGGTTTATTTAAGTGTGGATGAACGCATCGTTTTAAAATTGCAGGAAGAAGGAAGGTTGTTCAAAAAAGAACAATACGTTCACAGCTACCCGCATTGCTGGCGTACAGACAAGCCTGTTTTATATTATCCATTGGATAGCTGGTTTGTAAAAGTTGCTAATAACCGCACTAAACTCGTTGAACTTAATAAACAGATTAACTGGAAACCTGAATCTACCGGAACAGGCAGATTTGGTAACTGGTTGGAGAATGCTTTAGACTGGAATTTATCACGGTCACGTTTTTGGGGTGTGCCGCTGCCTATCTGGACAAGTGAAGACGGGGCAGAACAAATTGTAATTGGTAGCAGTGAAGAATTAAAAAAAGAAATCGATAACGCTATTGCTAAAGGAATAATGGCAACAAATCCTTTAGGCCAGTTTGTACCGGGAAATTTCAGCAAAGAGAATTATGAAACGTTCGATCTTCATAAGCCCTATGCAGATTCTATTTTCCTGGAGAAGAACGGAAAAAAATTATTCCGTGAACCGGATTTGATGGATGTTTGGTTTGACAGTGGGTCCATGCCTTATGCGCAAGTACACTATCCTTTTGAGAATAAAGAACTGATTGATAACAGAAAAGCTTTTCCAGCTGATTTTATTGCTGAAGGGGTGGATCAAACACGTGGATGGTTTTATACTTTGCACGTCATAGGGGCATTGTGCTTTGATTCTATCGCTTATAAAAATGTTGTTTCAAACGGCCTTGTACTCGATAAGAACGGAAACAAAATGAGCAAACGCCTGGGCAATGCGGTAGATCCGTTTATTACTATTGCCAAATACGGTGCGGATGCCACCCGCTGGTATATGATTGCCAATGCAGCGCCATGGGACAATTTAAAATTTGACGAAGAAGGAATTGCGGAAGTACAACGCAAACTTTTTGGCACCCTTTATAACACTTATGGATTTTACGCACTTTACGCCAATGTAGACGATTTTGTGGTGAGCGAAAAAACACAAGTACCCGTTGAGAACAGAATCGAGCTTGATAAGTGGATCATTTCTGAACTACAAAGTTTGGTAGAAGAAGTAACCTTGCGTTATAACGAATTTGAGCCACACCGGGCAGCGCGCGCTATTGAAACCTTTGTAGACGAACATTTGAGCAACTGGTACGTGCGCTTAAGCCGTCGTCGTTTCTGGCGAGGGGAGATGAGCAACGATAAGATCGCAGCTTATGAAACATTACATACCTGTTTAAAAACGGTTACACAATTGATGAGTCCAATAGCGCCGTTTTTTGCCGATTGGATGCACCAGAATTTAAGCGTTTCAAAAGAATCAGTACACTTAACAAAACTGGTGGAGGTTCAAAAACAGTATCAGGACAAGGCGCTGGAAGAGCGTATGGAATTGGCGCAAAAAATTTCATCGATGGTTCTTTCAATCCGAAAAAAAGAAAATTTAAAAGTACGTCAACCTTTACAACGCATTCAGATTCCTATTCTGGATAAAGAGTACCAACAAAAAATAGAGGCGGTAAAAGATCTTATTTTAAGTGAAGTAAACGTAAAGGACATTGAGTTTGTAGATGAGAGCAAAGCGCAGATTGTAAAAAATCTGAAGCTTAACTTTAAAACGCTTGGAAAAAAATGTGGAACACACATGAAAGCGGTTCAGGAATTTGCAAAGGAAAAAGAGAATGCTGATAAAATCATTTCAGGCATTGAGAAGGAGGGAAAGTTTAAAGTTCATTTAAGCGGGTCTGAAATACTTCTTGAGAATGAAGATGTGGAGATTATCCCGGTGGATATGCCTGGCTGGAAGGTGGCGAACAGCGGTTCTTTAACCGTAGCATTAGATATTAACCTTTCAGAAGATCTTAAAAACGAAGGATTGGCGAGGGAAGTGGTAAACCGCATCCAAAACCTGAGAAAGGACAAAGGATTTGAGGTAACCGATAAAATTTTGGTTAAAATTCAGCAAAATTCAAGTCTCGATAACGCTATTAAAAACAATTTAAGTTATATTTGTTCTGAAACTTTAACGAGTGATTTGCAGTTGGTTCAAACCATGTCCTCTAACAACGCAACAACTATTGAAGTTGATGAGTTAATTAGTACTTTAATATCCATTGAAAAATTAAATTAGTTATGGCTAAAAAGAAAGACACAAAAAAAGCGGATAAAAAAGCCAAGCCTGCTGCGAAGATTGTGAAAAAAGCAAGTAAGCCTGCTCCTGCGAAAACAGGGGCAAAAAAGCCTGCTCCTACCACTGCGAAAAAATTAAATAAACCTGCCTCTAAGCCTGCCCCATCAAAAGCAGCAAAAGCAGCCAAATCAGCTAAACCGACAAAACCGGGAGCTAAAAAAGAAGAGAAAAAAATGACGAAGCCGGTTGCTAAGACTAACGTAAAGAAAAAAGAAATCCCCAAGGCTACAAAACCTGTAGCTAAAGAAATTCCGAAGGCATTTAAGAAGCCAGCGGGCACGCCTATTGAAGCGATTGCTAAAAAGGGAAAAGACAAAAAATCAGGAAAAGTACTTTCTAAAAAGAAAGGAAAAAAGGGAGACGACGATGAAGAAGACGACATTCCCGCTGAAGAGGAAGATGATTCAGATGTAGATGTAAAAGACGACTACGAAAAAAGTGATGATGACGATGTTGCAATCGTTGAAGGTGGTCTTGATGAAGCAGGGATGATCGATCTTGAAGGAGTTAGTGCTCCTGATATTGATGAAGATGAAGATGAAATTCCTGAAAAACGTGGTCGCGGCCGTCGTAAAAAAAATGAAGGAAAATCAAGTGGGGGCAGTATGGAAGCATACATCCGCAACCGCCCGCTTCAAATCGATATTAACAAACCCTTAATAAAAAAGGGCTTAGTTCCGCCTCCGAAGCCTTTTGTAAACACAGACGATAAGCGGACACGTTATTCTGATAAAGAACTAGCTGAATTTAAAGAGCTGATTCTGGAAAAATTAAAAGAAGCGCAAACAGATTACGATTTACTAAAACAAACTTTAAGTAATGAAGATAATCACGGTACAGATGACACATCTCCTTCATTTAAACTACTGGAAGATGGAAGTGATGTAATGAGCAAGGAAGAAACTGCGCAACTTGCATCACGTCAGGAAAAATACATTGTGAATTTAAAGAACGCATTAGTGCGTATCGAAAATAAAGCTTATGGTATTTGCAGGGTGACTGGAAAATTAATTCCAAAAGAGCGTCTGCGTTCTGTGCCTCATGCTACTTTGGGAATTGACGCAAAACTAAGCCAGTCGTAATCTGAATTATTTTGAATTAAAAAATTGCCTTTCTGATTTTTAGAGAGGCAATTTTTTTAATAAGGAGTATGTATTACGTTAAACTAACCAAAAAAGAAACCAGAACTCATAAAATGGCCGGAATAGTATAAAGATCGCGGAGGCAGGTTGGCGCAGGCGTAACACTTTGTTTCCTGAGCAAATTAAAATTCCCCCGTCCAGTTAAAATCTGATTTAAATGTAATTCTACAAAATTAAAAAATGGCAGCACGTTATAAGATCCCGTTCATTACTGTTTTCCTTGTATTACTGGTCGACCAGTTTATAAAGCTCTACATTAAAATGCACTATCCTTTGGGAGAAGTTGGACGTCTTACCGATTGGTGCGTGATTCACTTTACAGAGAATCCGGGCATGGCATTCGGGTTCGAGTTTGGTGGTGAGTTTGGGAAACTGGCATTGAGCATCTTTCGCATCTTGGCTTGCATTGGGGGCATCCTTTACATTCGACACATCATTAAAGAACAAGAACATCCTGGTTTTATTTTTTCAGTTTCACTGATTCTTGCCGGAGCTTTAGGAAATATTTTAGACAGCGCTTTTTACGGCTTAATTTTTGACAGAGGTACGGTGTTAAATACGGATTTCCAGGAGTACATTCCTTACGACGGTATTGCTTCGCTCACCACACATGGTTACGCAAAGAGCATGTATGGCTGCGTGGTGGATATGTTCTATTTTCCGATTATTGATGGACATTTTCCGGAGTGGTTCCCGGTATGGGGCGGAGAGGATTTCCAGTTCTTCAGACCAATCTTTAATTTAGCGGATGCCTCCATTTCAGCAGGAGTGATCATCATTATTCTTTTTCAAAAACGTTTTGCGAAAAAGGAAAATATTCAGGAACCTCTTTCTGAAACTCCGGCTACGAAAACGGAAAATAATTCTACCGCCGATCTAAACACAAATCCGTCCTAAGTGTTATAAGAAGATGAAGAAAGCGATACTCCTGGTTAATCTTGGCACACCTGATGCTCCCACGCCTGCTAAAGTAGGAAAATACCTTACCCAGTTTTTAAACGATAAAAGGGTAATCGATATCAATGCGGTTGGACGTTTTATATTGGTGAATTTAATTATTGTGCCTTTTCGAAGTTTTAGATCTTCTAAATTGTATCAGGCAATTTGGACCAAAGAAGGTTCACCCCTTTTATTAAACAGCATTGCATTAAAAGAAAAACTGCAACAAAAACTGGGCAACGATTACATTGTAGAATTGGCCATGCGTTACCAGCAACCCAGCATAAAAAATGTACTGGAGAAATTAAGGGAACAGCGTCCGGAAAAGATTCATATTTTTCCACTTTATCCTCAGTACGCTAGTTCTAGCACTGGCAGTACGTTGGAAGAGGTTTTTAATCAGATAAAAAGATGGGAAGTTATTCCGGATATTCAAAGTACGAGTAAGTTTTACGATCATCCTAAATTTATTGAAGCTTTACTAAGCCAAGCAAAAAATTATAAGATCGAAGAGTACGATCACATCTTGTTCAGTTATCATGGTTTACCTGAAAGACAGATTCGAAAAGGGTCGGCGCACTATGGGGGTAACACCTGCCAAATGGGTGCCTGCTGTAATAGCATCACAAAAAATAATCAATATTGTTACAGAGCTAATTGTTTTGAAACAACACGTCAGTTGGTAAAAGCTTTAATTATTCCTGAGGGAAAATATACAACGGCTTTTCAAAGTCGCCTTGATAGTAAGTGGTTGAAGCCTTTTAGTGACAAAGTCGTGGAAGGGCTTGCAGAAAAAGGCGCAAAAAAGGTTTTAGTATTTTCACCGGCATTTGTGGCCGATTGTCTCGAAACTATTTACGAGATTGGAACAGAATATCAGGAGATCTTCGAGCATCACGGTGGCGAAAAAATCACGCTTGTGAATAGTTTGAATGCAAGCGATGAATGGACCGAAGCCATCAAGAATATTCTGCTTAATTAGTGTTTGGCCGAAAACTCCATTTTCGGCGTTGTGTCAAAAAAAAATCGCTCATTTACCCCAGTAAACCTCACAATCATTTTTTTTAACACGCCTCGAAACTGAATTTTTCCATCCAAACACCTAGTTTTCGGACAGACACTAATTAATTATATTTTTTTTCATTTCAGCGGTTAAAAAATCGTTTTCAGCACAATTGTCTGTTTAAAAGACACACAATTTTGGTAGTTCAAACACGAATTCCTGCAATTATCCGCCTGTTTTTTAAAATTCGTCGATAGAAGTCCTCCAAATTCCCAATACCGGGTTAAATTTCATTTTCATTTTATTTCCTTACAAGTAAAGGCTTCGGAGCCTATTTGACTGATAATTTCAATTTCAAAAAATTGGAGTTCGTCGAAAATATGCTTGTTTTTCAATTTTGTTGAATTTTCACTCAAAAAAATGTGTAAAATTGTCACATACAAAGTGTATGTTTTTGTATGACACATTTTCGGTCGTAATGTTTTGTTCTAATGCTCTGTAAAATGTGTTTGCCCTGTTCTCATCTGTACTCGTTCCAAAAGTAATTGAAGTAGAAAATAAAAATTAACATTAAACCAAAGCAAAAAATGAAGATCATCCCAACCCTCAAAAAAATGCTGCTTGCAGCTGCGATCGTTTGCAGTGTATCCGGCATAAAGGCTCAAACGGCCGGCACAACGTCGCTCACGGCGATAGAAATAACAGACAGTATTGTTCATCTTACGGATCAGAGTCCGGATGGAGATGAGAAGTGGTATAAATTGACGCCTAAAGATTCTGTTGTTTACATTGAAACCGGCATAAAAGCACAGTCGCCCAACCACACGCTTGTTAGAATGGATGTGCTGGTAACAGATGCCTGGGGACACGTGCTGGCGCAATATGGGCATGATCTGGATACAATTCATTTTGTTCAATTTTATTTAGATCATTTTGCTGTTGGCGGAAATATTTATGTAAAACAATCCTTTAGTGAGTCGTGCGATACATGTACAGCACCATCAACACTTTTTGATCTGATGGTCTTTCAGGGAAGGGCAGCAGCGGCATGCCCTTCAGGTATTACCACTTGCAATTCTATCAGGAATTCTTCTTTTGAAGACGTTACTACTGTGCCTGCCGGGCAAATTCCTGCCTGTCACTGGTCCTTGCCTCAGGGCTGTGTAACTTCAAATGTTGGATCTACTGATTTTTCACCTGCGGCACATACCGGGTCTTACGCGGTAGGTTTGTATTTATATGGCAATGCAAGCTCCCCGGGTGTGAATGATGCACATAGGGAATATCTCAGGTCCCACCTGATTTCGCAGCTGATACCGGGGAAAACTTACCAGGTTTCGGTTTGGGTAAGTCGTTATCGTCCGTCTTGGTTTATGAACGATAATTATTATTGCAAGGATCTGAGTGTTTTTTTTAGCAACGTGTACCCGTGTCAGAATGCCGTATCCAATATTAACCTAACTTCTTATACCGGGCAGCTGATCGATATGATGAGCAGTATTACCACACACACCGTTTACCAAAAGTATGTAGTAACGTTTGTTGCCAATGGTGCTTATGATAAAATTACCGTAGGCAATTTCAGAGACAATAATGCGTCATCGATTTCTCCTGTTGCCGGACCTGTGCAAAGCTATCCAGCGAGCTATGTGACTTTTGATGATTTAAGTCTTGTGACTTCCACGGTCTCACTTGTTTCTCCCTTCCTTATGCCTTGTCCTACAACTACCTTTCAATTTAATCCAGCAGTTTGCGAGTTCGACAATACAACTTATAGTTACTACTGGTTTCCGTCAACAGGGTTAAGCAATCCAAATATTCTGAATCCAATTGTGAATGTAAGCTCTCCGATTATTTATACGCTCACACAAACCGGGACAAATTCTTTTGGAACCGTTATTACTACAGCCACTGTAAGTGTAGTCTATCCATTTGGTCTCAATATCAATGCTACTTCAACGAATGCGATTATCTGTAAGAATTATGCGCAAAATACGACTACCATTTCTGCAGGAAGTCCCAATGCATCTTATCTGTGGCAGCCGGGAAATTTGTCAGGACCTACCCAGGTGGTTTCGCCAACAACAACTACTATTTATACGGTAACTGCCACCTTAGGGCCTTGTGTTTTTACAGCCACTACCCCCGTTTATGTATCGAATACTTGTTGCGATGGATTCAGCATCCCCAAATACACTAGTGCGACCGTTCCAAACACCACGGCTTTTACCTCGCAGCTTATTTTTAATAATGATATTACCGTTTTACCCGGTGCAAACCTTGTACTGGCAAACGCTGAATATTTGTTCGCGTCCAATGTAAAGATCACCGTTGCGCCCAACGCAATGTTAACGATTCGTGACGCCCACCTTTATGCTTGTGGCAATACCATGTGGAAAGGCATTGTAGTGCAAAACGGCGGAAGAGTGGTTTGCACAACAAGCATAAACAAGGATAATCTGGTGGAAGATGCTGTTACGGCCATTGATGCAAGTAATCAAACAAATAATAATTTAAGTAATATTCTTAATATCACAAATACCACTTTTAATAAGAATTACATTGATATCAGCATAAACAATTATACGGCGACGACTTCTAATTATCCTTTCATCATTAATAAGTGCGTGTTCACCTGCCGCAATATTCCTTTTAACAGCAATACCTGGCCAAAAACGGGAACTACAAATAGTGCTGTAAATAACACGGCGGATCTGCGTTATGCCACAGCAGTTACAACAGGATTGGCCGCTCCCTTTTTAGGCCAAGGTTTTGCCGTTGTCAATTTAAAAATTCCCTATTCTAATCAACCCTCTCAAACAGCAATTTTGCTAAACAATATTGGTCAGACCGGAACGAACAACCTGGCTTATGGCATAACTATTGGTAACGTAAGCCTTGCTACAAATTTTAATTTATTTGACGCACACAATAGTTTTATCAGTGCGGCCAATTGCAACGTAAACAGTTTTAATAATACTTTTCAAAATACGAGGGTAATTTCGGGAGTGCCGGGTTCAGCAATTAAATCCACAAATAATTACGCAATACCTGCGATTTTGAACAGTAAGCTTGATCTCGTTTCTCCAACCAATCCAACCACAACCTTTAACCGTTTCTACGACTGCCATACAGGGATCGAGGCCAGGAATCAAAGTACTCTAAATATAAAGTACGTTAAGATGTTCAGTACCCAAAGCGTTTTAACCCCGGCTTTAAATACAAACACCGGATACTATGGAATTTTAATAGAAAGCAACCGCTACAACAATTACCAGGTACATAACTCACAATTTTCTAATATTAATGTTGGAATTTATGCTGTAGCTACAGCAAATTATCTGACTCCATCTGCCCATGGCCAAACCTGGGGAACCTTTTCAATTACGGCCAATCTTTTTTGTCCCGGGCCAAGCACGAATGTTGTGGCTGTAAATGCTTATGTAAATACGGCGATCAAGATCGAAAACATCCTCATGAGCCGCAGTGGCGGTGCGCCGAGCTTCTTTGCTTTTACGCCGAACAATGGTCTTCGTATTCAGTACAATAATTTTTACAAGGTATGGAATGGAATCTCTGTCTCTAATTTTTACACAACAGGGTTTGCGAAAACAATCACAAATAACATCATCAATCTTTTACAGCAAGGCACCGGTTCTTCTTCACAGCGGGGCATTAATAGCACTTATAATAACCAGTGTTCTATCCGGACAAATACCGTGACCGGTGTTAGCATCAATACCGGTTTTCCAACATCTGGCATTTACACCAGCATGAACAGTAACAGCGATGTGCAATGCAATAGGATGAACACACTGCCACGCGGCTTTGAATTTGCAGGCTCTAACCCCGTATTTGCATGGCGTGGAAACATGATGAACAATAACGGACGCGGCATGCAGGCTACCAATTGGGGAACTTCTGCGGCAAGTGGCGGTATTGGCGCACAAGGTGCCAGCAACAACCCAAGCGATAATTTCTGGCAAGGCACCTGGAATTCCAGTAGCAACCTGCAAACTTGGACGGATCTCAATACTAACGCAGCCAACTCTAAGATCTATGCGAGGAACGGTGCGGGCTATCTTTTAAATATTTTATGGAACAGTGGTCAGATTCCTGCAAACTCATATAACCTTTCTTCTAATCGCCCTTCCGCCAGCTCTTCTACTTTCGTTTCTTGTGGTTCGCCTGCTCTTATGCAAGGAAGGGAATGGCGTGACATCGCAGACGATGAAGGAAACGAAGACGAGAATGGTGAAATTAACCAGTACCTGCTTTATATTAACCTGGATATGGACAGTCTTTTAGCCGCTAACGATCAAACACTGGCGGCTTTTTATGAAGCCAATTTGCCCGAAGAACGGGGGATGATAAGCGACATTGAGAGGCTGCTGGCATTGGGGCTTTATCAGGAGGCCAACGTTCTGATTACCTCCTTTGTACCCGAAACCAATATTCAGTCCAATTTCAAAGAGTTTTTTAAACTGTATTATTTGTGCCGCA
>Ga0335394_10005240_pt1 | contig 14698 bp, 13 predicted proteins | sample MAT03_FD_205741 | JGI IMG/M metagenome (GOLD analysis project Ga0335394, IMG submission 205741) | Freshwater microbial communities from Lake Fryxell liftoff mats and glacier meltwater in Antarctica - MAT-03 (spades assembly) (version 2) ...
CCTTTGAACGCAGCGCTTCGATCTCGTTACGAATCCATGCGACGCCCTCATCGACTCTGCCCTGATCGAGATCAGTAATAGTGACTGGAACCTGCAGGCGACGAACGAACAGCAGGGCGAACTGGCGTGCCATGAGTCCCGCACCGATGATGCCGACCTTCGTGACCGGTCTGGCGAGTGCCTTGTCAGGTGCCCCGGCCGGGCGCTTTGCGCGCTTTTGAACCAGGTTGAACGCATAGATGCTGGCTCGGAACTGATCGCCAGAGATCAGGTCGGCGAGTGCCTCGTCCTCAAGCTCAAAGCCCTTCTTCTTGTCGACACTCCTTGCCGCCTTCAGCAACTGGAGTGCACGATATGGCGACTGAGCAACCTTGCCGATGCGGCTCGCCAGCGTCTTCTCGGCGATCCCAATGGCAATGTCCCATTTTGCGAGTCGCTCAACCTTGCCGGGTTCATTCTTCCGCTTGACCTTGATGGCTCCGGTGAGGACGTCGTCAGCCCACTTGATCGAGTCCTCGAGAAAGTTCGCCGCAGGGAAGATCGCGTCCGCGATTCCGAGGTCAAAAGCCTGCTGGCCGGTGAGCATCCTGTTGTTCTTCAAGGGGTTCGAAATGACGACCTCGAGTGCGTTCTCGATCCCGATGAGATTCGGGAGTAGCCACGCGCCGCCCCACCCCGGAATGAGGCCCAGAAACACCTCTGGCAGTGCGAAGCCAGCCGTCGAGCCGTCGATCGTGCGGTAGTCAGCGTTGAGGCCGATTTCGACTCCACCGCCGAGGGCGAGCCCGTTCGTAAAGACGAAGGATGGCACGCCAAGCTCGCTGAGCTTTCCGAGCGCCCAGTGGCCGAGCTGCGCCATGGCCTTTCCGGTCTCGCGATCTGGAATCTCGCCTACCTTGGACAGGTCAGCCCCCGCTGCCAAAATGAACTGCTTGCCCGTTACGGCGAGGCCCTGGATCTCTCCACGGGAAGCGCGTTCCTTCTGCGCGTCAAGCACACCGGCGAACTCGAGGAGAGTGTTGGGCCCGAGCGTGCTTGGCCGGGTGTGGTCCTTGCCATTGTCAAGGGTGACAAGGGCGAGCGTCTTTCCGCTCGCGAGCGGAATGTCGCGCACGTAGGAGTGCGTGATGACCTCGTCTGGGTCGAGGGCCGCGAGGGTGGCGAACTGATCAGGGGTGGTGGTCGCCATCATCGCTTCATCTTTCCGTTGTAGAGCGGGTTCTCCCAGATGACTGAGCCGCCCTGTCCGAGACCGACACACATCGCGGTCAGGCCGTATCGCACATCTGGCCGCTCGGCGAACTGCGCGGCGAGTTGCACCATGAGTCGTACTCCGGACGAGGCGAGCGGATGACCCATCGCGATCGCGCCGCCCCACTGGTTCACTCGAGGATCGTCATCAGCGATTCCGAAGTGGTCGAGCAGCGATAGCACTTGCACCGCGAATGCTTCGTTGAGCTCGAAGAGTCCGATGTCGTTGATCGTAAGTCCGGCCTTGCTGAGCGCCTTCTCGGTTGACGGCACTGGCCCGATCCCCATGATTTCGGGTTCGACTCCGGCGAAGGCAAAGCTCACGAGCTTCATTTTCGGGGCGACGCCGAACTCCTTGGCGGCAGCAACACTCGCGATGATGCTGGCCGTCGCTCCATCGTTGAGTCCGGACGCGTTGCCAGCGGTGACCCGACCGTGGGGGCGGAACGGAGTCTTCAGCCCGGCAAGAACCTCGAGTGTCGTCTCTGGTCGAAGCCCCTCATCTCGTGTCGCGAGCCCCCAGCCCTCGGTGGTCTTGATGGCAACCGGAACAAGGTCTGGCTGAATCTTGCCGGCATCATACGCAGCCGTAGCCTTGTGTTGGCTTGCCATCGCGAAACGATCAGCGCGTTCCTTGGTCAGTTGGGGAAAGCGATCGTGAATGCGCTCGGCAGTATTGCCCATATTGAGAGCGTCGGCGCTCACCAGCTTCTCGGCGAGGAACCGCGGGTTCGGGTCGGCACCGAAGCCCATCGGGTGGCGGCCCATGTGTTCGACCCCGCCAGCAATCCCGATGTCGTACGCGCCGAATGCGATTGCTCCAGCGATGGTCGTCACGGTTGTCATCGCACCGGCACACATGCGGTCCAAGGCGTATCCCGGCACTGAGCGCGGCAAGCCGGCGAGGAGTGCCGCTGTGCGGCCAAGCGTCAGGCCCTGATCGCCCTGTTGGGTGGTCGCCGCGATCGCGACGTCATCGAAGCGCTCCTTGGGGATGCTTGGGTTCCGTTCGAGGAGTGCGATCATCGCCTTCACGATGAGGTCATCGGCCCGAGTGTTCCAGTACATACCTTTCTCGCCGGCCCGACCGAAGGGGGTTCGTACCCCGTCGATAAAGACGATTTCACTTCTCTCGGCCACGGTGCCTCCACTGATCGATACTCAGAGGCCATCGTATTCCGGCGTGATTTCACGAGGGAATGACCTGACGGTTCCTACGAGGTCTGTTCTGGTGGTTCCTCGACTATTTGGCTGGCCTCCACAAAGGCTCCCGCGATTTGCTGTGCGGTCGCGTCAAGTTGCCACGGGCGGGCTCCCCACTCGGCGAGGACCACGCGGATCGCCGCGGCATCCGCCGGTGCCGGAGGGCTCCAAGCAACCCGCCGCAACAGGTCAGGCGTGAGAAGGTTCTCCAGCGGCATTGTCAGCGAATCAGCTACGACAGCAAGCGCGGTTCTCGCTGACTTGAGGCGCCTATCAGCGTCTGGATTCTTCTCGGCCCAGACCCGGGGTTGCGGGATGGTCTCGCCGACGACTCGGAGGCCCGGAAGTTCTTCAACCGCAAGACCCGTTTGAATGGCGTCCCACCAGCGGTCAATCTGTGCTCGACTTGCGCGACCCGTGAACTCCTTCATTGCGACAAGGTCTCGTTTTGTTGCCGGCAGCGTCTTGGATGCCGCGACAAGAGCGGAGTCTGGAACGAGCCGGCCCGGGGCCGTGTCGATCTCCCGGGCGTAGGCATCTCGTGCCATCCACAACTCTCTTGCGACGGCGAGACTGCGTGTACTGCGGATCGCGTGCAACCCACTGAGCCTTCGCCACGGCTCCGAGCGCACCGCTGTGAAGTCCCGTTCGAGAACGGCTGCGAACTCCTGATCAGCGATCTGCTGTTTTCCGTCGCGAGTCAAGATCTCACCGAGCGCTTCGCGCACGTCGACCAAAAGCTCGACGTCGAGCGCCGCATACACGAGCCAGGACTGGGGGAGCGGACGCGTTGACCAGTCAGCCGCTGAGTGCTCTTTCGCGAGGTGGATGCCGAGTAACTCCTCGACCACTGCGCCGAGGCCCACGCGCGACAATCCGGCCAAGCGGGCACCAAGCTCGGTGTCGAACAAGCGGGTGGGGTTCAGCCCGACCTCGCGCAAGCACGTGAGATCTTGACTTGCCGCGTGCAGAATCCACTCCTCGGAGCTGATCGCGGCGTCAAGCTCGGTGAACCGGCCGATTCCGGTGGGATCGAAGAGGAACGTTCCGGCGCCCCGCCGAAAAATCTGAATCAAGTATGCGCGTTGTGAATAGCGATAGCCGGATGCGCGCTCGGCATCGATTGCGACAGGCCCTGTTCCACCAGCAATCGCGAGCACAGCCTTGCGGTAGTCGTCACGATTGTCGATGACGTCGACGGCGGCATGCTGCGCGTCGCCATACCCTGCGACAGTACGCTGCTCGTCGTCCTCGGCCGACTCGGAGGACTCGGGTTCTTGAGGGGACGGCCGCTGGTCACTCATTCCCGGCCCGACGCGCCGACAACTGGCTCACTCCCTCTATCGTCGGTGGCAAGCCCGCGAGCATGCACACGAGGTCATTCCACGCTTCGACATGCGAAGCAATGTGGTGGTCAAGCGGCGTCCACGAGGCGCGCAGTTCGATCTGGGCACCGTCACCCTGGCCTGCGAGTTCGCCGTAGCCGGTCGACAACACGCGAGTCGCGGTGCCGCTCGCCGAGTGATACTGGGCTTCACGCTCGCTGAGGGCATCAACCAGCCATGACCAAGCGACATCAGCGAGAAAGGGATCCACCCCAATGTCAGTCTCCAAAGGCGCCTGCGCGTAGCAGATAACCCGGAACACGCCGTTCCAGGCTTGCGGGGCTTCTGGGTCGTAAAGCAACACGAACCTCCCACCACCGAACGGTGAATCGGCATCGTGTCGGGCGGGAGTCACATTGGCGGCGAGCGCCGCCGACCACGGCGCGGCTGTGTCTGGGGCCGAAATCTCAGCGACCGCGAGTTCGTTGCGAACGGCAGCACTGCGAAACGAATCCAACGCTGCAGCAAACTCGGCCGGCAACTTAGGCTGGTCAACGGACTCTGGCACGAGTGAAGATTAGGCTGGATCGCGGCGGGACCCGCTGAGCCACGCCGCCCCTGATCGGGCGAACGTCCGTCTGGCGTCGCGGAGAAGGAGGACGTTTTGTCCCGAACATCGCGGTCCGCCGTGTCTGCGGTGCGGATCGCCGGGCTCGCCGCGGCAATCATGGGCGGATTGACCGCGGCAACCCTACTCGGGGCGGCCACCGTGTCCATCCTCTTCGCGCGAGCCGTAGTGACTCCTCCAAAGCGGCGGATTGAGGATGTCCGCATCCTGGCCCATGACACGAAAACGATTACGTTATCTTCAACGATCGACTCTCTCACCCCCGGCAGTTACAGCTTGTGGTTTCGCGGCGATTCCGGGCACGCGCAGATCGGCGAGATCGTCCGCTACGACACGGAATCCGTAACCCGGGAGCTCGTCGCGGTTGACTTCGGCGACCTCGGTAGTGCTCGCCGCGGCCGTTTGAGCGGGTGGTACTACTTGAGCCCGTCCGCGCTTGGCTACCCGTTCTCCGAGGTCGAGATCGCGACCGAACTCGGAGCGGCGCCCGCTTGGCTGATTCCAGCGGCTGAGCCGAGCACACGATGGATGATCGGCGTGCACGGCCGTGCGGTGCAAAAGCAAGAGGCGTTGCGTTCGGTTCCGGTGATTCGGGAAGCGGGCTACAACTGTCTGCTTGTCTCCTATCGAAATGACGGGGATGCGCCCGGGAGCGCAGACAATCGCTACTCGCTCGGCGACGCCGAGTGGCGGGACGTTGAGGCTGCCATGAGCTTCACGCTCGAACGCGGAGCGACCGAGATTGTGCTGATGGGATGGTCGATGGGAGGTGCGATCGTCCTCCAAGCGCTGACCAGATCGCGTCACGCCGACGTGATCACGGGTGTCGTACTGGAGTCTCCGGTCGTCGATTGGGTGACAGCACTGCAGTTTCAGGGTGCCGCTTACCGCTTGCCCTCAGCACTGCGACGTGCCGTGGTGGCGCTATTGAGCAGTCGTCACACGCGCTGGCTGACGGGCCAATCGACAGCAATAGACATAATGCGGATGGATTTGGTCGCGCGATCCGCGGAACTCGACACGCCAATTCTGATTCTGCACAGCGACGATGATGGCTTCGTCCCATCGACTGCTTCTCGAGCCCTGGCGGCTGCCCGCCCCGATCTCGTGACGTTCGACTGGTTCACAACCGCTCGGCACACTCGGCTGTGGAACTACGATCGCGATCGGTGGAACGCCGATATCAGATCTTGGCTTGCCGCGCTTCCGAGCCATCCCGACTGAAAGCCCACCGCGCGTACAGACTGCTCGATTCGTCGATGATCAGCTGTGTGAGTTCGAGCGAGTTCTCGGTGGCAGAGCCCGCCGGATCCGGCGTCGCAAACAGCGGAAGCCGCGCTGAGGTCAGGAGCGCGGAGGTCGTGAGACACAACTCATCTGTGAGGCCAGCATTCACCAGTTGTGTCGCGAGCCTCGGTCCACCCTCGCAGACGATTGAGGCGAATCCGTTGTCTCTCAACAGCCTGGTGATTTCAACTGGATCCATCAAAGCTGCCGAATAGTCGTTCGCATCCGCAGCTGACAGGATCAGTGCCTCAGGGAACTGTGTACGGACGTCGCCGACGACTGAGATGGGACAGATCACGATCAATCGATCACCGGCATCCGAGTCAATTCGATGCCCGTCAAGGTGGCCCGTCGAGGTGACGACCGCCAAGCGTGACTTCTTCGGGAGTTGGTATCCCTCCGAACGCACCGAGGCTGCCCCGACAAGCACGACGTCACTCAGTTCCCTGATGACACCGAGGATGCGTCGATCCATTGCACTCGTGATCGTCTCAGAGGTGCCGTCTTTCCCGGCAGCGCTCCCGTTCACTGTTGCAACCAGATTCAAGCGGAGCCACTCGGGATTCGGCGGACGATACCACCCAAGCAGTTGTGCCCGAGCATCGCTCGCCTCGCAATCCAGAACCTCCTGTGGCTCGGGGTGCACGCGCCGAAGGATCATCCGGCGATTCTTTCGCGCACCTGTCGCTTGATTCTTGCCAGCATTGCGGTCATGCCCCGGATGCGCAGTGGACTGACAAGCGCCGTCAAACCGAGTGTCTGCGGAAAGTCGCCCGGGGTCGCGAGCACCTCGGCCGTGCTGAGTCCATCGAGGCCCTGAACCAGAATCGACGCGAACCCGCGAGTGGTCGGAGCCTCGGCCGGTGCCGTCGCAAACACGTGAACGCGCAAAACATCATCTACGTCGACAAAAATGAAGACGGGGGACTGGCATTCTTCGACCCGTTCAAGCAGCGTTGGGTCGTCACGATAGCGCTCGGGGAGCGCGGGCAGCTCGTTGGCGTACTCCAGAAGCAGCTGCAGTCGGTCGCGTTGCTCCATCGAGTGAAAGTCCTCGCTGATGAACGCGAGTGGAGCTGGCACGACGTCATCTGACACGAAAACCAGTATCCCACTCGCGCGCAGCGCGTCAGCTGCGGGGAGCTTCGCCCGGTTCGGGGCCGATGACGATGGGAACCCGAACCGCAGAGCCCCACTCGGTCCACGAACCGTCGTAGTTGCGCACGTCAGCAAACCCGAGCAAGTGGGTGAGTACGAACCAGGTGTGGCTCGACCGTTCGCCGATTCTGCAGTAAGCAATAATGCTGTCGCCGTCCTTTAGTCCAGCTCCTGCCCGATAAATCGCGTCGAGTTCGCCGATCGGCCTGAAGGTGCCGTCATCTGAGGCAGCCTTCGCCCATGGCACGTTCTGCGCGGTCGGGATGTGTCCAGCCCGAAGTGCTCCCTCGTCCGGGTACGCCGGTGCCGTGGTGCGCTCGCCACTGAACTCTTCTGGCGATCGAACATCAATGAGCGGGTTTCCGATGTGCGCGAGCACTTCGTCTTTGTAGGCGCGGATCTTCGAATCGTCGCGTTCGACGACCGGGTAATCGCTCGGAACGATCTTGGGGTGCTCAGTACTGTAAGGCTGACCGTCGGCTTCCCACTTGGCACGACCGCCATCAAGCAGACGCACGTCTTCGTGACCGAATAGCGAGAACACCCAGAGTGCGTATGCCGCCCACCAGTTGCTTTTGTCGCCATAGATCACGACGGTGTCATCTCGCTTGATGCCCTTTGCCCGCATGAGTTCGGCAAACCCGGCACCGTCTACGTAGTCACGCTCGACCGGATCGTTGAGTTCGGTGTGCCAGTCGATCTTGACAGCGCCCGGAATGTGGCCAGTTTCGTACAGCAGCACGTCCTCGTCGGTTTCTACCACGACGAGCCCAGCGACATCGAGGTGAGCCGCTAGCCACCCGGTGGACACCAAACGCTCCGGACGGGCGTAGCTCCGAAAATTCTCAGCTGGATCGAATGCGACGGTCATAGTGGCCTCTCTGTGCGGCGGTAAACTGATCATCACCGCCCATAGAGAAATCTACGCACTCTGGCTGGGCGCTGACCCTTCATGACCGAGTGCGACGAGCCTGAGGGCGAACGACGATAGTGACTCTTCCGACGAGTGCGCCACGTCTGACCGACCGCCAGCCCGGTATGACCGCCGCCGAGCTCGTCGGCCACCTCAGCCCGCCGCCACAGTTTGCAACCGCGAGCCTCGAGAACTATGTGCCTGACGATCGGTTTCCCTCGCAAGCGCAGGCTGTTGAAGCGATGCGCGCGTTCGCCAGCGGCGCTGTCGCCCCGGCACGGGGACTGTTCTCTCGCCGATCAAATACTTCAGCTGCTAAGCCCGGTGTGTACCTCGACGGCGGATTCGGCGTTGGCAAGACCCACCTGCTCGCGGCCCTGTGGCACCGCACGAGCGGTCGTACATACTTCGGGACCTTCATCGAATACACCGCAATCGTAGGCGCGCTCGGGTACCGCGAGGCTGCGGCGCACTTTCGCGGGGCGTCTCTCATCGCGATCGACGAGTTCGAACTCGATGACCCGGGCGACACCATGATGATGTCGCGCCTGCTCGGCGACCTGGTCGCCAGCGGCTCGCGCATCGCCGCCACTTCGAATACACCGCCCCACGCCCTCGGCGAGGGGCGCTTCGCCGCGCAGGACTTCTTGCGTGAAATCCATGCGCTCGCCGACCGCTTCACAACCGTGCGCATCGATGGCGAGGATTATCGCAAGCGCGACATCGAGGGACATGCAGTCTCGCTCGGCGAGGCCGAGTTTGTCGCGCGCATCGCCGCCGAGACGGGCGTGGTCACCGTAGATGCGTTTCGTGACGTGCTTCGCCACCTCGCTACAGTGCACCCGAGTCGGTACGTCGGCCTCATCTCTGGCCTCGCGGCCATCGGACTCACCGACGTTGCGACGCTGTCAAACCAGACGGATGCCTTGCGTCTCGTCGCTCTCGTTGACCGCCTTTACGACGCGCAGGTGCGTATCCACGCCACAGGGGTTCCGCTGGATCGGATATTCCCACCCGACATGCTCGCGGGCGGATACCGTAAGAAATATCTGCGCGCAACCTCGCGCATGATTGCTTTGACATCAGCGGACAACTAGGACAGACCACGAACCCTCGACTGGGCCGCTGAGAGTTGGCGAATCGGGCGACCGGTAAGCTAGCAATGAACGCAGAGTTGGCGCGCGGAGCGCGACCGTTCGTTGCGCGACACCACCGTGACGGCGGTGTGACCGTTGATGACGCCCCTCAGGAGACCATGACGCCATCGTGTTTGACCCTGCTTACGCGTTCGTTCTTGGTGGCACCGTGACCCTGACCGCGCTCCTCGTCGCTACTCTCGCTGTCTTGGCGATCACTGTGGCTGCGACGCTTCTCGTCGGGCGCGCCGCTGGATGGATCGCGGCTGCCGGTCTCGCTGCACTCGCGGTCGTCGTGGGAATCCGTGTGCCAGAGGTACTCGATTCTGCTGGTGTTGTGCGAGAGGTCGTGCCATGGATGCCGACGCTCGACATCGCGCTGCGGCTGCGGCTCGACGGCCTGTCGGCGTTGTTCCTCATCATCGTGCTCGGTATCGGCGCGCTGGTGATGGCCTATTCGGCCGCATACCTAGCTGACCGCACCGCGCACCGGCACACCGGCTACTTCGCGTGGATGCTGCTGTTCGCGTTCGCTATGACCGGTCTCGTGCTTGCCGACGACCTCGTTTTGCTGTTCGTGTTCTGGGAACTCACGACCCTGTGTTCGTTCTTCCTTATCAACCGCTCGGGCAACCGCGCGAGTGCCCCCGCCGTGCGAACTCTCCTCATCACCACACTCGGCGGTCTTGCTTTGCTGTTCGCGGTCGTGCTGATCGTGGCTCGCACCGGTACTACGGTGCTGAACGAGGCGCTCACCGACGCTGTGTGGCAATCTGACCCGGCCTTCACCGCCGGGATCGCTGTGCTCGTCGCCTTGGCGGCAATGACCAAGTCGGCGCAGTTTCCGTTTCACATGTGGTTACCCGATGCCATGGTCGCGCCCACCCCCGTGAGTGCCTACCTCCATGCGGCCGCGATGGTCAAGGCCGGCATCTATTTGTTAATGCTGTTCTCGCCCGCGCTCGGGGGCACCGTCGTTTGGCAGTCGATTCTCGTCTCGAGCGGCCTTGTCACGGCCGTGATGGGGGCCGTTTTCGCTCTGCGTCGATTCGACCTGAAAGAGATCATGGCGTATTCCACGGTGAGCCAGCTCGGCCTGATCGTCGCCCTCATCGGCATTGGCACTCCGTCGGCGCTCGCCACCGCGGCCCTCTACACGCTCGCTCACGCCTTGTTCAAGTCCGCGCTATTCATGATCGTTGGTGTGGTCGACCAGCACGCGGGTACGCGAGACATTCGGCTGCTCCGGGGTCTGTGGCGACGGATGCCCGTCACGTTCGTGACAACGCTGCTCGCCGGATTGTCGATGGCTGGTGTCTTTCCCTTGCTCGGATTCATCTCGAAGGAGTATCTGCTCGGCCAGATGCTTGAGCCCGGCGGGCCATTCTGGCTGGGTGTGCTCCTTGCCGGCACCGCCGTCATCGCCGCAATAGCCACCTTCGCCTACACGGGCCGCATTCTGCTTGGGGGATTTACCGACTATCGGGGGAGCGAGCGCGCCGACGACAACCTTGACACGCACCGGATGCCCGCTGAGGTGCGGGAGGCAGCCCCGGCATTCATTGGTCCCGCGTTGCTGCCAGCGCTGCTCGGCCTAGTGCTTGGCGCGGGTGTCGTCTGGCTGCTGCCGATCATGAGTGCTGCGGGTAGCGCAGCTGCGGGAGAGCCGTACACCGCGAGTTTCGCGCTCTTCGGTGGATTCACCGTTGAACTTGCTCTGTCAGTCTCGATTATTGTGTTGGGCATCGTCGCGATCAGTCAGCGCCGGCATCTCGACCGCGTATTCGAACGGCGCATTCTGTCGTTCACCGCGATCGATGTTGTTGAGCGACTGCGCACCGGGGCGATCGCGCTCGGCGCACGGGTTGGCGATGTCACACGTACCGACGCGCAGCCGTCGCACCTGGGTGCGCCGTGGATCTTGCTGGGTGTCATCGCCGTTGCCGCCCTCGTGATCTCGCCGTCGCTGGGCGAGGTCATCGAGCCGGGTGAGCCGTGGACCGATGCGCTCATGCTCGGGCTCCTGGTGGTCACCGTCGTGCCGGCGGTGATCACGCGCTCGCGGTTGACCGCGCTCATCCTGGTGGGCGGGGCGGGCTTTGTTGTCGCGCTGTGGTTTTTTGCCCTCGGCGCTGTCGACGTTGGACTCACACAATTGCTCGTCGAACTGTTGACCGTGGTCGCGCTCGTGCTCATTCTGCGCCGTCTGCCGTCGGTCTTTCACCGGGTGGCGCGTACCCGTCAGGCAGTGACCGCGGCCATCGCGATCGGGGTGGGCGTTGCGGCAACCGCGGTGACGCTCGCCTTCACTGGGAGACGTGAGATTTCGGCCGTCGGGCAGTATTTTCTCGACGAGGCTTTGGTCGACACCGGAGGCACCAATGTCGTCAACACGATTTTGGTGGACTACCGGGCGCTCGACACTCTCGGTGAACTCACGGTGATCGCGGTTGCCGGCATCGTGTTGATGGGCATACTCGGCTTGCGTCCCATGCTGCCCGCGCGCACGCGCGACCTGACGCCTTGGTCGGGCACCGCATTGATGCGCACAGCTGACAACACCCTGCCGATTCGGGTCATCGCTCGCTGGGCTGCTCCTGTCATCATCGTGTTGTCGGTGTATCTCCTGTTGCGGGGCCACTACGAGCCCGGCGGAGGCTTCATCGCGGCGTTGGTGGGCGGCACCGGCTTTGCGCTGGCCTACCTCGGCGCGCCGGCCGACCGAAACGCTCCGGTGCGGTGGCCGTACCGGGGCCTGCTGGCAGCCGGAGTAGTCGTCGGCGTTGCGAGCGGCATTGGCGGGTACCTTGTCGGATCTTTCCTGCGCCCGGTGCGATTCGGCATACCGCTGCCGTGGGGGGGCGAATACGGGTTCACAAGCGCGTTGATCTTCGACTTGGGAGTGTATTTCGCGGTCGTCGCTATCATCATCGCTGTCATCAATGAGCTCGGCGGGGTGCGCGAGCGCCACGGTGAACTCATCGCGCGTGTCGGCGAGGAGCACGGTATCCGCGACGAGCAGGGCGCCCACCAAGAGCAGAAGGAGACCGCGCGATGAGTCTCGCTCTGAGCATTGGAGTGCTCGCTGCCGCTGGGGTCTTTTTGGTGCTGCAGCGTGGCATGATCCGCATCATTCTGGGTTTCGTGCTGCTGACGCACGCGGTCAATCTGCTTATCATCGCCGCGGGCGGGGTCGCTCGCCGCGATGCGCCTTTTTTCGGCGGCGACACGTCTCAGGCGGCTGACCCGCTTCCGCAAGCCTTTGTCTTGACAGCGATCGTCATCGCGTTTGCCATAACGGTTGTGTTGTCGACCTTCGCTGCGGTAGGCCGCCGCGATGACGACACCGAACCTGAGTCGCGCCTGCCGCTCAACGGCGAGAGCGCGAAAGAGGGCGAGGGACGATGATCGAATTCATCGAGGCCTTGCTGCCGCTTTTCGTCGGCGCGCCGCTGCTCATCGGTGGCGTGCTATTCGTCTTGCCCCGTCAGCACCGGTTGCGACAAATACTCGGCATCGGTTCGCTCCTCGCGATGCTCTGTGGCGCGATCGCTCTCGTCGTGATCACCTCCGATGGCACGGTTCTGGCCCACCAGATCGGGCTCTGGCCGGGCGGTATTGCTATTCCCTTCGTCGCTGATGCTTTCTCGAGCCTGATTCTGGCGGCGACAGCGCTCGTCGCCGCCGTCAGTTTTCAGTACATGATCGCGAGCGGCGAAGCGCGCGGCCCGTCGATTGCGTCGTTCGTGCTCGTCCTCGCCGGTGGTGTCGCGGGTGCTTTGCTCACGGCCGACCTGTTCAACCTCTTTGTGTTCATCGAGGTCATGCTCTTGCCCTCATACGGCCTTCTCGTGATTCTCAGTCGCCGCGGTGACATGGCCGGCTCGCGTCTCTACGTCACGGTCAATCTTCTCGCTTCAACCCTTTTTCTCGCCGGTGTCGGCCTGATCTACGCGGTGCAGGGCACTGTGAATCTTGCAGAACTCGCCGGTGCCGGTGATGACCCGGCCACCGCCATTGCGACAGCCGTCTGTCTGGCCGCGATCGCCGTGAAGGCCGCGGTTTTTCCGGTGCATGGTTGGCTCGGGCGGGCCTACGCGGCCGCCTCTCCGGCCGTTGCTGCCCTGTTCTCGGGCTTGCACACGAAGGTCGCCGTCTACATCGTCTATCGCATCAGCTCGGTTATTTTTGAGGGCGACGGGCCGTGGATGACCGCAATCATGATTCTCGCGTCGCTCACCCTCGTCGTCGGCGCATTCGCCGCGCTCGGAGAACGCGAGATTCGCCCCGTCTTGATGTTCCAGATGATCAGCGGCATCGGGTTCATTCTCATCGGCGTCGCCCTGTTCACACCGCTCGGGCTTACCGCGGGCATCGCCTACATGGTGCACCACATGGTGGTGATGGGGTCTCTGCTGCTGATCGCCAGTGCGATCGAGCAGACCTACGGCTCCGGCCGTCTGGACCGGGTTGCCGGCTTGCGAACCCGTGAGCCCCTTTTGACCGCTGCGTTCGTGGTTGCAGCGTTGTCACTCGCGGGGCTGCCGCCCTTCTCGGGCTTTGTCGCTAAGTACGCCCTGGTTCTTGCGAGTGCCGATGCCGATATCGTGATTGTGGCGGGGCTGCTTGTAATCGTGAGCCTCGTGGCGCTGATGTCGATGATGAGAGTCTGGGCTGAGATGTTCAACGGCAAGCGACACGCTGACGTCGAGCTGCTCGCCGCTGAAGCGCGCATCCGAACGCGACACAGCGTGTTTGACGACGAAGCGGTCGACGCGGATGAGGTGGCAGCTGAGGCGGCCAGAGCGGTCGAACGGCACGACCCCCCGCGCCGCACGGCGGTGACTGAGGACGACCCCCATGGGCACCGGGGCACGCGCATCCCCATTCGTCTGATCCTGCCCGCCCTCACATTAGCCACAATCTCCGTTGGCCTCGGCTTCGGTGGCGAACTGTTATTGCAGCTCGCAGAGCAGGCCGGCAGCGCGTTGCTCGACACGAGCGACTACGTTCGGGCGGTGATCGGACCATGATGAGTTCACCCTGGAGCCTGCCGCTGCGGCTGCTCGCGTTCATGGGCTGGTACACCGTACAGTTCGTCGTTACGAGTGTGCAGGTGAGCGCGCTGATCGTAACACCCGGGCGGCAGCCGAAGCCGGGAATCGTGCGCCTTGAGTTCGACGACCTAAGCGACGCCGAACTGACGCTGTTGATCGCGCTCATCACGATCACGCCCGACACGCTGGTGATCGCCGTCAATCGCGATGACCGCAGCATGTTTGTGCACGGGATGTTTGTGGCGGGCGACGCTGACGGCTTCCGGGCCGCCCTGCGCGATACCCACGACCGTTTGTTGCGCGGCGTGAGACGTCGCCCAGACGCACACCGCGTTCGGAGTGGATCGAAGTGATTCCCGACATTGTCGCTGTAATAGTTCTTGGGCTTCTGGCCATCGCCGTGGTTCTCGCGGTGGTGCGCGTCGTAATGGGGCCAACCGCGGGGGATTCCGCCGTCGCTGCCGACCTGATTTTCTTCGCCTTCATCGGTGTCGTCGCGGTCTTTGGGCTTCAATTCTCGATTGATGCCGTCATTGACATCATCCTCATCGCGGCCGTGCTCGGCTTCTTGTCGATCTTGTCGCTGGCCCGTCTCTTACAGGGAGGGCAGCGTTGAACGCGGACATCCTTGTCACCGTCTTCGGAAGTGCGCTGCTGATTCTCGGCGCCGCCGTCATTGCGAGCGCGGCGGTTGGTCTCCTGAAGCTGCCCGACCTTTACACCCGAACCAGTGCGATAGG